>Ga0184629_10000373_pt1 | contig 19923 bp, 11 predicted proteins | sample PLM4_32_b1_FD_133158 | JGI IMG/M metagenome (GOLD analysis project Ga0184629, IMG submission 133158) | Groundwater sediment microbial communities from an aquifer in East River, Colorado, USA - PLM4_32_b1 | ecosystem: Environmental > Terrestrial > Soil > Riparian zone | place: USA: East River... | reverse complement strand
GCTCATGCTGATATCGGCCGCCATCCTCGGCGCGTCGATCGTGCTCACCCGGATCGTCGAAACCCGCGCGCGCAGCGACGGCATGCGCGGCGGCCCACGCGTGCCCGAGGCGCCGATGAGCAAGGCCGGCGGCTTTCAGCTCGTGCTCAGCCAGCGGTACCTGTGCCTGATCGGGTTCCTCGTGCTCGCCATCAATCTGGTGAATACCAACGGCGAGTACATTCTCGGCAAGACCCTGTCGGTGCTCGCCGACAGGAATATCGCGGCCGGCCTGGCCGGTGCCGCGGAGGCGCGCGACTACAAGAAGCAGTTCATCGGCTCCTTCTACGCCGGCTACTTCACCTGGGTGAATCTCGCCACCGCGCTGATCCAGCTCTTCCTGGTGTCGCGCATCATCAAATGGGTCGGTGTCCGGGTCGCGCTCTTCCTCATGCCGATCGTCGCGTTCGGCGGTTACGCGATGCTCGCCCTGGCTCCGGTGCTGGGGATGGTGCGGGTCGTCAAGATCGCCGAGAACTCGCTGGACTACTCGCTCCAGAACACCGCGCGCCAGGCGCTGTTCCTGCCCACGTCGAGGGATGCCAAGTACAAGGCCAAGGCGGCGATCGACACGTTCTTCGTGCGCTCCGGCGACGTGCTTTCGGCGCTCACCGTGTTCGTGGGCACGAAGCTGGCGCTCGGACCGCAGCAGTTCGCGGGGTTGAACGTGGCGCTGGTGCTCGCGTGGCTCGCGGTGCTCGTCGGGGTCGCGGCGGAGCATCGGCGGCTGACGGAGAGCGCGGAGGCGCCGGCCGGGACCCCGGCGGTCGAGCCGGCGTAGGCTCCGGTTGAAAGGCGCCGGGGGAGCCTCGCTCGTCGGCGGGGCCTGTCGCCCCCGCAACTTCCCTTCCACCCCCCAGCTCACGCCCACTTCCTCGCGAGGCCCCCCCGGCGCTTTTCAACCGGAGCCTACGCGAGGTTCTCCCTCCACCACTGTGCGGCCCGCGGCTCGGTCCATTGCGCCGCGACCGGAACCGCCGCCAGCAGCTCCGCCAGCTCGCGCGCGCTCGCCGGCCGATCCTCGGGCGCCTTCGCGAGGCAGCGGAGCACGAGCGCGTCGAACTCCTGCGGGATGGGCTGTGTCGCGCGCTGCGAGGGTGGCTCCGGCATTTCGTAGAGGTGCTTCGACACCAGCTCGTAGACGGAGCGGCTTTCGAACGGATGGGCCCCCGCCACGAGCCAGTATGCTACGCACCCGAGGGCGTAGAGATCCGTGCGTCCGTCCACGTGCGCCCCGCTCGCCATCTCGGGGGCCATGAATGCGGGCGTCCCGCGAATCGCGTCGCCCTGCGTGAGCCGCACGTCGATCGCTTCTTGCGCCACTTCGGAAGCCACGAGGCCGAAGTCGAGCACCTTGGCGAAATCATGGCGGCCGCCGAGCACGCAGGTGAACACGTTCGCGGGCTTGATGTCGCGATGCACGAGCCCGCGCGTGTGCGCCTCGTCGAGCGACTCGCACGCCTGCACGAGCAGCGCGATCGCGCGCTCGGGCGGCAGCGGTCCGAAGCGTTCGACCAGGCGTTGCAGGTCGATGCCCTGCAGCAGCTCCATCACGTAGTAGAACGTGCCGTCGTCGGTGACGCCGAAGTCGTAGAGCTCGACGGTGTGCGGCGAGCTCAGCGACGCGGTCGCCTGGGCCTCGCGCTCGAAACGCTTCACCAGCTCGTCGGCCTCGGTGCTGCGGGCGCCGGCGATCGCCCCCGGGGCGATGAGCTTGATCGCGGCCGGACGCACCAGCATGCGGTGCGAGGCGCGCCACACCTCGCCCATGCCGCCCGCGCCGAGCCGCTCGACCAGCTCGTAGCTCCCGAGCGCCCGCGCCTCGGCGATCTGGCGGCGCATGCGGTGGAGCACCACCGCCGGCACGATGGCGAGCAGCGCCGCGACGTAGTTGGGAAGGTAGGTGAACGCGAGCGTCGAGACCGGGGGCGCCGTGTGTCCGAGGCGCGTGAGGAGCCAGATCGAGAACGGGCTCATGGTCGCGGTGACGAGGCTCGCGGCGATCGCGATCCGGGGGCGCGCGGGCAGCAGCATCGGGAAGATGGTGACCCATACGGCGAGCCACGAGATGCCGACCGCCGAGGGCGGGGGAACGTCCACGAGCATGAGACTCTCGGGCCATACGATCAGCAATCCGCCGATGACCTCGAATACGAGCCCGACCGCGATCACGCGCACCGGGCTTAAGCCCGGGCGGCGCGCGTACAGGAACACTCCGAGGCCGAGGGCCAGCGAGATCGCCCGCAGCACGGTGCGCGTCCCGTAGGCCTCCAGCCGCGCCCAGCCGAGGCGCAGGAACAGCAGGTTGAGCGCGAGCGACAGCGCGAACCCGATCGCATACATGAGCCCGGCGAGTGCGAGGCGCCGCGAAGCGTCGCGGAGGAGATCCGCCGCCAGACCCTTCGTGGTGAGGGTGTGCGGCTTGTGGGCGAGCGCGGGGCCGACGCGGCGACGAGCGGAGCGGCTCATGGCTCGGGATCCCCGCGGAGCTCGGAGAGACGGATGCGGATCGATTCGTGCGAGCGCAGGAGGTCCTCGAGGATTTCCTCGCGGGGCCGCTGGGTCGGCGCCGCCTGGGCGTCGGCCTCGAGAAACTGCCACAGCCGATCGCGGATCGTGGCGGGCAGCACGCTCTCGAGGTATTCGAGCGCCAGGCCCCGCACCATGCGGTCCTCGCCGTGGAGACCACGATACGCGATCCGCAGGGGACGGTGCGAGAGCACCAGCGACAGCAGATCGAACACGTGCTCGAGGCTGGCGGACGCGCGCGTGGACAGGTAGGCGTCGGCGACCGGCGAGCCGCCATCGGCGAGCCGCTCGATGTCGCGCTGGCTCTGCCACACGCCGCGCTCGACCTCGACTTCGCGCCGCACCACGGCGAACACGCGCTCCGGGTCGAAGACCAGCGCCGCGTCGCGGGACCGCAGCCGGGCGAGTTCCCATCCGCACGCATGCCGCACCTCGAACGCCGCATCGTCGAGCCCGTGGAGCAGCGCTTCGATCGTGCGCGGCACGCTCGCCGAGCCCAGGAGCCGGGCGATCCGGCGGCGCGCGGCCACCGGGCGCTCGCGCTCGACCAGCGCGTCGCCGAGCTGGCCGACGATGTTCGCCGCCAGCGGCTGCAGTGCGCGCAAGGCATCGGGCGCGAGATCGTCACGCTCGAGCAGGGTGAGCGCGTAGGGCACGAGTGTCGGTTCGAGCCGTGCGGCGAGCGCGCTGCGGATGCGCGTCCCGTCGCCGGAAGCCAGGTCCGCTGCGCGCTCGAGCAGCGTGCGCGCAGCGGGCGCGCTGGGCGCCGCGGGACCCCCCAACGCCGGAAACGCCGCGCGCGAGGCGGGATCGAACGCCGCCCGGATCCCGCCCGCGGGAATGCGCAGCGATTGAGTGCGCAACGCGACCAGGCGCGTGGTCGCGTCCTGGGCGTCACGGATATCGAGCGCGATGTCGCCCGCCAGCAGGCTCGACTCGAGGGTCGCGACGTAGCCGCGATGGATCCGGAGCGCGACCCCCACCGCCAGCGCCGAGAGACCCGCCGCGATCCACAGCAGGGCGCGCGCCGGGGCGGCGACCGCCATCGCGAGCAGCACCGTCACGATCGCGCCACCGACCGCATCGCCCGCGCGCTCGAACCCGACATCGACGAAGATCTTGCTCGCGCGCCGGTCACGCGCGGGGATCGGGGTGAACAGCAGCTCGTAGCCGGAGCGGAACAACGAGTTCCGCAGCACGGCTTCGGCGCCGCGCGCCACGAGGGTGCTGGCGAGGCCCGGAATCCCTACGGCCACCACGCTGCCCGCGAACGTCGCGAGCGGAAGCGTCGCGACCGTTCGTGCGAGCCCGGCCCCCGCGAGCATCGGGCGGCTCGCGAACAGCTGGACCGCGAACGCCAATAGCGCCACGCCGGTGTGGTAGGCCGAGAACAGGCGCATGAGCGACGCTTCCCCCGGCAACGCGCGCACCGCATTGGCCTTGAACGCGTAGTCGAGCAGCGCCGCCGACACCGCGCCGAGCAGCACCAGCACCCCGAGCGACTGGAGGTAGGGCGTGCGGAACAGCACCCGCACACCGTGGAGCGGCGGGTCCGCCGTGGCCTCCGCCGGGCGCATCGGCCGGGGCCGCACACCCGCCGCGAACGCCGCGCACGCCAGGTGCAGGCCGCCCAGCACCGGCAGCATCGTCGCGGCGCCCGCCCACGTCGTGACGCGCTCCGCGAGCACGCCGCCGATGAGCCCGCCCAGCGCCGCGTAGGCCGCGACGCGGCTGAACGTGCGCTTCGCCGTGCGCGGATCGAAGCGCTCGGTGAGGAGCGACCAGAAACCGGAGATCAGCACGGGACCGAGCACCGCGACGTGCATGTAGGCCGCGATCACCGCGATCCCGGGGGCGCGCGGCGCCGTGAAACCGATCGCCAGCATCGCGAGCCCGCTCGCCACGAACGCCAGAGGCATCAGTGGATAGGGTCCGCGGCGCCGCAGGAGGCTGGCCCAGACCAACACGACCAGCACGGAGAGCAGGGCCGACGCGATCACGATCCGGGGCAGTGTCGTGACCGGAAAGTTCGACAGGAACAGGGCGTCGCGGGTCGCCTTGCCCGCGACCTGCTGGGCGATCATGGCGGCCGCTGCGGCTGCGGCTGCGAATGCCGCGCGCCGATCGTCGACGATCGAGTCAGTCACTGCGGCCCCCGGGTGATGAGCGCGTGCACCTCCGTCGCGGCCGGTACGCTTCGCGCCGGCATCTTCGCAACCCTTGGGTTCCCCGGCAACCGCGCTCGCGGGGCGCGCCCCGCCCGGCGCCCGACGAAGCGCCGGGCCCGCCCTGGGGGACCGGTAGACGGAGAGTCTCGATACCTGAGACTCTTGCCGTCATGGCTCCCACGACCGGCTTGCCGATCGGCAGCAGGATCTCCCACTACGAAATCCTCAGCCTGCTGGGCGCGGGCGGCATGGGCGCGGTCTACCGGGCCAGGGACGAACATCTGGACCGCGATGTCGCGCTCAAGGTGCTGCTCGCCGAAAGCGTGGACGACGTGACCGCCCGGGCCCGGCTCGTGCGCGAGGCGCGCATGGCGTCCTCGCTCAACAATCCGCACATCGCCCACGTCTACGAGGTCGGCGAGGATCGCGAGCATCTCTTCATCGCGATGGAGTTGGTCGAGGGTCGGACCCTGCGCGCTTCGATCCCAACCGGAGGATTGCCCGCCGACACGCTGCTCCGGCACGGCCTTCAGATCGCCTACGCGCTCGCGTACGCGCACGAGCGGGGAGTGATCCATCGGGATCTCAAGAGCGCGAACATCATGATCAGCCCGGACGGATGGGTGAAAGTCCTCGACTTCGGGCTCGCGAAGCGGCTCCCGGAGACAGGAAAGACCGTGGAGACGCCGGACCTGAACCTCACCGCGACCGGGATCGTGATGGGCACGCCCAACTACCTCCCGCCGGAGGTCCTGCGCGGCGAGCCGGCCGATGCCCGCAGCGACATCTGGGCTCTCGGGGTGGTGCTCTACGAGATGGCATCGGGGAAGCTCCCGTTCGGCGGCGGCTCGCTCGGCGAGCTTTCGGAGGCGATCCTGAATGGCGCGCCCTCCCCGCTGAGCGGGCGCGTCCCGGTCGGGACCCAGGCCGTGATCGGCCGGTGCCTCGCCAAGGATCCGAGCCAGCGATACCGCCAGGGCAACGAGGTCCGAGCCGCGATCGAGGCGCTGATGGGAGGTTCTCCTTTGCGCGGCCCCCGCGGCGTCCCGCGAGGGGCATGGATCGCGGCCGCCGCGACCGCCGCGGTCGTGCTCGCGGGGGCCATCGCGTTCGGCACCGGCATGGTCCGGAATCCATTCGCGGGCGGCGCCGATCGCACACGCTTCGAATCGCTTGCGGTCCTTCCGCTCGCGAACCTCTCCGGAGATCCCGGGCAGGAGTACTTCGCCGACGGCATGACCGAGGAGCTGATCACCGATCTCGCGTCGATCCCGTCGCTCAAGGTGATCTCGCGCACGTCCATCATGCGATTCAAGAACTCGAAGGAGCCCCTGCGGGAGATCGCGCGTGCGCTGGACGTGGACGCGATCGTCGAGGGCTCGGTGCAGCGCGCCGGCGACCGCGTGCGCATCACCGCCCAGCTCATCGAGGCGTCGAGGGACCGGCACCTGTGGGCCCGGAGCTTCGAGCGGGACTTTCGCGATGTGCTCGCGCTGCAGAGTGAAGTCGCCCGGGAGATCGCGAAGGAGATCCAGCTTCAGATCTCCCCGCAGACGAGCGCGCGGCTCGCGAGCCGCAGGCCGATCAACCCGGAAGCCTACGAGCTCTATCTCAAGGGACGTTTCGAATGGAACAAGCTGACCGACGAGAGCGTGCGCAAGTCGATCGAGTACTTCGAACGGGCGCTCGCGATCGATCCCGGCGACGCGCGCTACAGCAGCGGGCTCGCCGACGCCTACGTCGTTCTGGTGCAGGTGATGGGCAGCATTCCGCAACAGGACGGAATGGCGAAGGTCAAGGAGTACGCGCGCCGGGCGCTCGCCGCCGACGAGAGCGCGGCCGAGGCCCATTCCTCGATGGCCTCGACCCTGTTCTTCGGCGACTGGAACTCGATCGAGGCGGAGCGCCATCTGCTCCGCGCGCTGGAGCTGAATCCGGGCTACTCGACCGCCCGCCTCATCTACTCGGCCGTGCTGTCGGCCGCGGGCCGCATCGACGAGGCGATCGAGCAGAATCGCCGCGCCATCGAGGTGGATCCCTTCTCCCTCATCATCAACTGGAACGCATCCGGGACCTTCTTCCTCGCCCACCGCTACGACGAGGCGCTCGCGGCGGCCAACCGTGCGCTGGAAATCGAGCCCGGCTCGATCTTCGTGCGCGGCTCGATGCTCCGGGTCTACGAGCAGATGGGAGACTACGACACCGCGCTCGACCTGCTCGAGAAGTTCCTGCCCGAGGAAGACGGGGGGAAGGTTCAAGCCGCCCGAATGCGAAAGGCCTACGCGGAGCGGGGGCCGGCGGGCTACTGGCAGGCGGCCCTGGACTTCCGTCTCAGTCATGCCAAGTCGAACCCGGCGTCGCCCGTGAACTACGCGTTCCTCTACACCCATGTCGGCGATCACGCGCGGGCGATCGACTACCTCGAGCGCGCCTACGAGGAGCACGCGGGCGACATGCTCTTCATCCGGGTGGAGCCGAGCTTCGACCCGCTCCGCGGCGATCCCCGTTTCCAGGCTCTGGTCCGCCGCATCAGTCCGCGACTCCTGCCTCCTCAGCGCAGCTGAGGTCTTGAGCCCCGCGTACCCTGCCCGAGATTCCCGTTGACCCGGGACAAGTGCGGCGGTAGCGTCCCTCGCGTTGGCCGCTCTCCAACGCCCGCAATCCCGCCGATTCCGCGACGGTCGATCCCACCCGCGGGTGGTGGAGCGAGGCCGAGCCGAAAAGGAGGCCGCGATGAGACCAAGAACCATCCTTTTCACGCTGCTCTCGGCGCTGCTCCTCCCCGCGTTGTGCGGGTGCTCGAAGGCGCCAACCGCGCCGAAGCAGGTGGCGATCACGAGCCCCGTTGACGCAGCGGTGTCCGCGGGGATCACGCCCGCCAAGATGAAGACCTGGATCGCCCTTCACGCCGCCCGACACCGGGAGATGGCGTTGCGCGCCCGCAGCTTCGGTGCCGAGGGCTCGACCGAGCCCGTGCCCATTCCAGGGGGCTTCGGGCCGGGATTTCACGTGTGGGTCCCCGGACCGCCGGAGTTCGGATTTCAGGGCTTGAACATCGAGCCGGGCACGGTCTCCGACTTCAACGGGTTTGCGGCGATGGGTTACTTCGGAGGCACCCTGGTCGGAAGCGACGGCGCCACCTACGAGGTATTCCACGACATGCGGATCCAGAAGGGGACGTACGTCGCGGCGGATGGATCCGTGCGGCGAGGAACATTCGCCTTCATATGACTTGATCTCTTCGAGCCCGGTTCGGGCTTTTCGATTCAGCACCACGACTACACCCCCGGGATCGCACCGTCGGGCCTTTTCTGGACGGTTCAGGTTCCCGACGACGCGGTATCGATCAGCGAGCACGCGGTCTCGATCGCCGTGGAAGACATGCCCGTCATCGACTCATTCGTCATCTTCGGCCCCAACCCGGTTCCGGCCACCTGCAGCTTCCAGTATTCGCTGGAAGCGACCGGGGAGGTCAGGCACCTCGTCCCCGGATCGAGCGACCCCAACGATCCCACGAGCCTGCGGGGACTCTTCCGCGACGCGGCGGGGAGTGGAACCTTCTCGGCGCAATCGGTCACGGTGCCGGGAGGCCCCCCGTTTTCCTTTGAAGGGGCGGCCGCGGTCGCGATCTGGGCCGAGGTCGGGAACGAGCGGAACGGGAGGTTCATTCACTAGGCCGGGTCGAGACCTAGAGCGCAATCTTGATGAACGACGACATCCTGCGCACGAAACCACCGGGCGGCGGGACCAGGGCATCGACGTCCTCGGGAGTTCCAGGCCAGTCGCACAGTCCCGCGAGGATCATGAAATCCAGCACACCCTCCAGGCCTGCCATTCCGCCGATCGCGACCATGACTTCGCCGTTCATCACCTGGCTGCGGTAGTCCATGTTGGCGCTGCCGACCGTCAGATAACAGATCATCTCGCTCCGCCGTTCGGGCGGCAACGCCGCGAGATAGCCGGTCTCGAGATCGTTCAGCTTGCGTTTGAGTTCGCGCGGCACGGCGCGGACGTCGCGTGACGACGCGTCGCCATGATCCAGCGGTCCCTGCTGGAGCGCGAGATATTGAATGTAGCCCTCGAGTATCCCGGCCCACTCCGGACGGGACATGAAATCGTCCCAGATGCGCGCGGACGCGAAGAAATTCGCCTTCAGGTGCAGCTTGGGGCTCTCCTTCGAATCCGTCGGCGTCAGATAGACCGGCCGGTAGCCCAGCGTGTCCAGAACCGCCCGAGCGTTCTCCGCGACCGCCTCGACCTCCGGGTTCAAGTGGTACACGCGTTCCTTCCACGATGGTTTCCCCGACTTCCCGTGGCTCACCGCCTGTCGCATGCGTCCCGCGATGTCGCCGACACCCTGCCTCGGCGCGTACAGGCCCACCCGGAGAATCCCGCCTTCGCGCTCCATGTAGTCGTCCATCGCGTTGCCGAACACGACGAGCCTCTTCAAGAGCCCGTTGGCGCGCGCCATCTGAAGCGATCCCGCGCTCGGCGCAGCGAGAAGCGACGGCGCCATGACCAGCGCGCGACAGCCCCGCAACGCGCTGCCCGCCATGAGCGAAGCGTAGATGTAGCTCTGCCACAACGAGTCCGGCACCTTCATGATCGAGCCCGGGGGCATCAGGCTGTACAGCACACCCTTTGCGACGTTCAACGGCTTGTGGGTGAAGCCGGTCTCGTTGTGCAACTCGATCACCCTTCCGGTCGCATAGATCGGCTGCGCCGCGATCTCGGCCTTCACGGCATCGTCGTAGGATTCGGGCTTCGGCTTCGAGCGCAGCGGAAACGGAATCTGTCCCTCGCGGAACCCCTGGATCTGCAGCAGGAAGCGCGCCGCGTTCTTGGTCTCGAGCGCGGCCGGACCACGCAGCAGGAGGGCCCGGTCCTCCCAGGTCGCGCCCGCATAGTGCTCGCCGAGACCCATCCCCGTGAACATCGCCATGCCGCGGTAGGGATCGTCCTCGGTAATGTCGTAGAAGACGATCTTGCGGTGGTCGCGCATGTGGTTGTCCGCGACCGGCATCATTCCGACGATCCTCATGCTGTAGAAGGAGTAGTCCGCGGGGTTGGTGATGTTCACCTGCACTCGGATGCGGTTGTGGAGCCAGTCCTCGCCATACTGGCTCTTCTCCATCTGCAGAACGACCGATTCGCCGACGGCCGTGCGCAGGTCCTCCTGAAGGCGCCCGACCCTGTCCTCCCAGGACGCGAACCTCCTCGGAAGGTGGAGGCGATGGCGCATGGGATCCTCGAGCAGCTCCATCCAGAGCCGCCCCCGGGCCGCTTCGAAGAAGTGTTGATCGAGGAAGATGATGAACTCGGGAAGCTTTCCAGTGTCGTCGTACGCACGGACGCGCTCCGCGAGTGCGAGCAGATAGTTGCATGCCTGCTCGTATCCGATCGCGTCGGGCTCGCCGTGGTGATTGTACCCGCTCACATCGTGGATCCAGAGAACGTGATAGTCCTGGGCCGCACGTACCGATCGGGCGACCTCGGACTGAAACTCTTCGTTGACGATGTACCAGACCTGGTTCCCGGCGGTGAACCGCTGCCGTGTCGCACGCTCGATGATCCGATCGAGCTCTTCCTGGGTGTCGTGCTCTTCCGGCTTCAAGCCGTACTGGAGCGGCAGCCATACATGGCGGCTGTCTCCCCAGCGCTTGCCCAGTGCGGCGCGGTTCTCCTCCATCGTCTTGCACAGGGACTGAAACACGAAGAAGTGCCGTTCGGCTCGAGCGCGGTCCACGTTGTCGCTGGAGAGGAGCCCGCGTGCGAAGTTTGCCTGCGCGACGGCGATCATCCCCGACAGCGTGTCCTTCTTCTTGAGCTGTCCGAACAAGGCGTTGTAACGGAACAGGACGTCGTCGAGCAGGGCGCGTCGCGCCTCCGCGCCGATGTGCCGCCCCCGCGCGGTGCCAGCGCCGGCCGGGATCGCCGCGCCGCTGTCGGCGATTGAGAACGCCCGATCGAGCACCTCGTGGTAGACACGGACTTCCTCGTTCAGCGTGTGCCCGTTGGGAAACAGGTCGTCCTTCGCCATCATGTGTTCACGCAGCCGTCGAATCCGTGGCTGCATTGCCGCGGCGGCGTCCGCCCCTCCGTACTCCGAGAAGGGTTGCGTCAGCTCGGCGATCCAGCGAGCGCGCTCGTCGAGGAACGCCAAGGCCTGGCGCAGCGTGGAGTCGCCGTCGAACGGCTGGCCCGCCGTGAGACGCCTTGGGCGCCGGGCATCCATCTTCACGTAGTCGGATCGGGGGCGCGTCCTGCCCGCGTCGGCATCGCCGAAGGGGGCGCTCACTCCGACGGTGAACGTCTGATCGCGAGTTGGCAGCCAGCGGAGGGTCATCGCCGAGCCGATGCCCACGACCCCGCCCCGCCTCATGGGGAGTTCCAGCTTGAGAATGAAATCGCTCTCGTCGCTCTCCGCGTTGTAGTCCATGCCCGCGCCGATCAGGAGGCTGGGAATCGTGAAGTACCCCCGGGCGCCGAAGTCGGCCTGCTGGGCGCGGCCGCCGCCGTAGAGCTCGAGACCGAGTCCCCCGAGCCCCACGATCGGGTGACCCAGGTAGTGCATCGCCCCGACGTTCAGCAGTCCGCCGAGCTCATGATCGCCGGCCGGCTTGTAGGATTCGTACTCGGCGCCGACGTACGTGCGCATCAGGGATGGGATTCCCAGGGCGTGCGTGAATCCGCCCTGGTCGGGAGGGCGATCGATCTCTTCGCCACGCGCGATGCGGGCCGCCATGGCGCAAACGACGAGGACCATGCCCAGGGGACGGAGACCCATGCCCGAATACCGTCCGACGTCGCTACCGGGCGTGGCCGCGATGGCCACGCTCATCCTGGTCGCAACGACCTGCGAGAACTCGCATGTGCGGCCCCCGATCTACTTCCGCCCGACGCCCACGCTGGGTCCAAGAATAGGAGCTTCGATACGCCCTGGAGCATACTCCGGTTCTGACGCCCCGTTCCAGGGCCTCGCCCGCCGCAGCCTGCGAGAGGTGTGCTAACCTCGCCAAACACGTGGACCGGGGAATCTCGCAGCCGTGAATCTCGACCGCTACACCGTGAAATCCCAAGAGGCGCTCGAGCGCGCCCAGCGCATCGCACGCGAGCGCGGGCACCCCGAGCTTTCGCCCGAGCACCTGCTCGCCGCACTCCTCGCCGAGCCCGAAGGCACGATCGCCGCGGTGCTGCAGAAGCTCGGCGTTCCGCGCGAGAAGCTGGCGGCGGAGATCGACCAGACGCTCGCGCGCCTGCCGCGCGTGCAGGGCGGCACGCTGGCGCTCTCCGAAGCGCTGCGGCAGGCCCTCGAGGCCGCCGAGCAGGAGGCCGAGCGGCTCAAGGACGACTACGTGAGCGTCGAGCATCTGCTGATGGCGCTCGCGGCGCCCGCCCGCTCGGATCCCGCGGCCCGCGCGCTCGCCAAGGCCGGCGTCACCTCGGAGGCCCTGCTCAAGGCGCTCGCAGCGGTGCGCGGCGGGCAGCGCGTAACCGACGCGGCGCCCGAAGACAAGTACCAGGCGCTCGCCAAGTACGGCCGCGATCTCACGGCGCTCGCGCGCCAGGGCAAGCTCGATCCCGTGATCGGGCGCGACGACGAGATCCGGCGCGTGGTTCAGGTGCTGGCGCGCCGCACCAAGAACAACCCGGTGCTGATCGGCGATCCCGGCGTGGGCAAGACCGCGATCGTCGAAGGGCTGGCGCAGCGCATCGTCTCGGGCGACGTGCCCGAGAGCCTGAAGGAGAAGCGCGTGGTGGCGCTCGATCTCGGGGCGCTGGTCGCGGGCAGCAAGTTCCGCGGCGAGTTCGAGGACCGGCTGAAGGCGGTCTTGAAGGAGGTCACCTCAGACGAGGCGCGCATCATCCTCTTCATCGACGAGCTGCACACGCTGGTGGGGGCGGGCGGCGCCGAGGGCGCGGTGGACGCCTCCAACCTCCTCAAGCCGGCGCTCGCGCGTGGCGAGCTGCACTGCGTGGGCGCCACCACGCTCGACGAGTACCGCAAGCACGTGGAGAAGGACGCGGCGCTCGAGCGGCGCTTCCAGCCGGTGTTCGTCGGCGAGCCGTCGACGGAGGACACGATCGCGATCCTGCGCGGCCTGAAGGAGCGCTACGAGGTCCACCACGGCATCCGCATCAAGGACTCGGCACTGGTCGCGGCCACCATGCTCTCCAGCCGCTACATCGCCGACCGCAAGCTGCCCGACAAGGCGATCGATCTCGTGGACGAGGCAGCTTCGCGCCTGCGGATGGAGATCGACTCGATGCCGGTCGAGCTGGACGTGCTGAAGCGCAGCACGCGCCAGCTCGAGATCGAGCGCCAGGCGCTCGCCAAGGAGACCGACGCCGGCAGCCGCGAGCGCCTGAAGCGCCTCGAGGGGGAGCTCGAGAAGGGGCGCGCCGAGATGGCGGTGCTCGAGACGCACTGGAAGAAGGAGAAAGAGGTGGTGGGGAAGATCCGCGAGCTCAAGGCCGAGCGCGAGCGCATCAAGCTCGAGGAGCAGAAGGCCGAGCGCGCCTCCGACCTGGCGCGGGTCGCCGAGCTGCGCTACGGGCAGCTGCTCCAGCTCGAGCGCCAGCTCGAGCAGGAGAACGCGCGCCTCGCGCGCATCCAGATCGAGCGCCGCATGCTCAAGGAGGAGGTGGACGAGGAGGACATCGCCGAGGTGGTGGCGAAGTGGACCGGCATCCCGGTCACGCGCCTGCTGGAGGGCGAGATCGAGAAGCTGGTGAAGATGGAGGAGCGCCTGCACCAGCGCGTGGTCGGACAGGACGAGGCGGTGCGCGTGGTCTCCGAGGCGGTGCGCCGCGCCCGCGCGGGCCTCCAGGACCCGAAGCGCCCGATCGGCTCGTTCCTGTTCCTCGGGCCCACCGGCGTCGGCAAGACCGAGCTGGCGCGCGCGCTCGCCGAGTTCCTGTTCGACGACGAGCGCGCCATGGTGCGCATCGACATGAGCGAGTACCAGGAGAAGCACACGGTCGCCCGCATGATCGGGGCGCCCCCCGGCTACGTCGGCTACGAGGAAGGGGGTGCCCTCACCGAGGCGGTGCGGCGGCGGCCGTACGCGGTGATCCTGCTCGACGAGATCGAGAAGGCCCACCCCGAGGTGCTGAACGTCCTGCTCCAGCTCCTGGACGACGGGCGCCTCACCGACGGCCAGGGGCGCACCGTGAACTTCAACAACACGCTGGTGATCATGACCTCGAACCTCGGCTCGCAATGGATCCTGGAGCTGGGGGAGGACCAGCGCGAGGAGCTGGAGCGCCGGATCGGGGAGGCGCTGCGCCAGCACTTCCGGCCCGAGTTCCTGAACCGCGTGGACGAGACCGTGATCTTCCACTCGCTGACGCGCGAGCACCTGCGGAAGATCGTGGACCTTCAGGTGGAAGCGCTGCGCCGCACGCTCGCCGAGCGTCAGCTGGGGCTCGAGCTCACGGACGCCGCGCGCGACGCGCTCGCCGAGGAGGGCTACGACGCGCACTTCGGCGCGCGTCCCCTGAAGCGCACGCTCCAGCGCCTGGTCCAGAACCCGCTCGCCATGCGCCTGCTGCAGGGCGAGTTCAAGCCCGGCCAGACCATCGCGGTGGACTACAAGAAGGGCGCGATCACTTTCGAGACGAAGCGCGAGGAGCCGGCGCGGGTGGGGTGAGCGCCCGCGTCAGACCCGGTTGAGCAAGCGGGTCTGCTTGATCTTGCCCGAATCGCTCGCGAACGGTCCCTCACCCACGGCGTGGAGGCGTATCTCGGGCGTGACGGTGTCGGGATATTCGTGGAACGCTTCGCGGAAATCGGCGTTCATCGCCACGAGGCGCGTTAGCATGCGTTCGGCGAACCGGACGCGCAGCGCCTCGCTGAGTTCGGATTCGACCTCGAACAGGAAACACGGGCGCACGCCGCTGCCGGGGGTCTCCACGACCGAGAGGCAGAAGGAGCGTGTCATGCGGGCCAGCTCGGGCTCGGCGTAGAGACATTGCTCCAGATCTTCCGGGTAGATGTTGGCGCCCATCACGCTGATCGTGTAGTCGCGCCGCCCGTAGATCCACAAGAAGGGCAGCCGCCGCTTCCGCCCGCGTCGAGCGCCAATTGCCGGATGTCGTGACCCGCGTCCTTCAGCGTTCGCTTCATCTCGTCGAAGCGGAGGACTCCACCCTCGTCGTGGATGTTGTAGCGGATCCGCGGGGACAGGAGCGACGACCGTGTGATGGTGAAAACCAGCTCGCGGTTCGGGTTGACTTCGACGTGGTGCATGAGCGGGTTGTACTGGAAGAGCATCGGCAGGCGCGCGTCGGCGCCGAAGATACGCTGGCGCAGTTCGGGGAGCTCGCGCGCGAGCCGGCGGATGGCCACCGTCAGCGGCGTCTCGCCGGCGATGCCGATCTCCAGATCGGTGGCGCCGTAGCCGCTGTAGACCTTCTTGAACCGGCGCAGCAGGTAATCCCGGAGGCCCTCCGACATCCCCTCGCCGCCGACGAGCGCATTCAGCGTGTAGTCCTGCAGCGGGAATCCTCGCTCCTCGGCGACGTCGATCAGGTGCTTCATGAATGGCGGGTAGCCAAGGATGAGATAGGGATGCTTCGGACCGAGGAATCGCAGCGTGTCGAGGATCTTGCCGAGGTCCGGGCCGGTGTTCTTGACGACGCTGTTGCGCTGGAGCGCGATCCCCATGTTCAGGCCGGTCGCCCAGGCGCCCATCGAGAAGGCGTTGATCGTGATCCACGGTCGGTCGCCGAAAAAGTAGGTCGCGAAGTAGCTGATGAAGAGCTGGCTCTGCCTTCGTTCTCCTGGACTGCGGATCCAGTTGAAGGGCGTGCCCATGCTTCCCGACGATTCGTCGATCATGGCCTCGCGGTCCGGCATCGGCTCCCCGACGCAGCGCTCCTCGATCGCGAGCTTCTTGATGTAGGACTCCTTGTCCATCTCGGGGATGCTCGCCGGCGATGCGCCCTGCGCTTCCAGGAAGCGGGCGTAGACCGGCACGCTGCGCGCCGCCTGGAAGAAGGCGCGCCGGGCCCGCTGCTCGCTGCTCCAGGCCAGATAGCCGGGAGGGAGATGCTCGAAGCCGAACAGGAAGCTCTTGTAGCTGCCGCACACGGCGTAGAGCAGCCAGTCGCGCGGGCCGAGGAACAGGAACTGGAGCCTGTCCCGGAACGATGGTCGGATCACGCGGCTTTGGTTCATCTCGACCATGTCTGCGGCCCCCCCATCGGACGAGAGTAGCAGGATCCCGGGCGGGGGCGCCGTCACCTTTGCGGCCAAACGCAGCATGCCTCGGCGTCACCGCAGCGCGGCGTTCGGGCCTTGTGGCGCTCCCTGGCGAGGCCTAGAATTCAGGCCGTTCGAGAGGCCAATGCCGGCCGCCGATGCCCCGCGGGGCCCCGGTGGGGGTGAGTCCATGTCCATTCAGACTTCGATCCGATCCAGCGCCTTCACGTTGTTCGCGTGCGTCCTTGTCTTCTCCGCGGCACGCGCCGCCTGGAATCCCGACGGCAACCGGGTCTCGTTCCACGTGGGTCAGGTCATCGAGTACGCCGCGATCCCCTCTTCGGGGACGGCGGCGCGCTCATGGCCTGGTCATCGTACGACCCCGCGAACCACATCGGATCCGGGGACATCTACGCACAGGCACTCGATGCCGACGGGAACGTGATGCCGGGCTGGCCAGCGAACGGCCTGCCCATCACCGCGGCCGAAGGGACGCAACGCTACCCCACGATGGCGCCCGACGGTGTGGGCGGGGCGTTCGTGGCTTGGCCGGACGGCGGCAAGCTTCGCATCCAGCACCTGACCGAAACGGGGGCGGTTGCGCTGGGCTGGCCCGCCACCGGACGAGTGGCCGCGGATGCTGTCGTGGGAGCCCCGGCTCCGACGGCGCCGGATGGTGCGGGGGGCGTCTACGTGGTCTGGACCGGACCCGATACGGCCCCCGGGTCGGCGTCGTTGCGGCTCATTCGCATCGGCCCCGACGGCGGGGTCTCACCCGGCTGGCCGGTCGACGGTCTCACGATCGGGGTGCCTGGTGATCCGTGGGCGGTCGACCTCGTTTCGGACGGCGAGGGAGGAGCCTTCGTCGGATGGACCGCCTGGCCGGAGCCGCAACCGCACCTGCTGCTGATCCATCGTATCGCGGGGGACGGCACGCTTCACCCAGCCTGGCCGTCCGGAGGCGTCGCGGTGGGGGAGGACGATGTCCCCTGGAGCCTTGGCCAGCCCAACCTGGTGCCCGATGGGCGCGGTGGCCTCTACGCTGCCTGGTGGCGCAGCCCGCAGCTCTGTGCCGCGGTCGGGCCGAGCGGCCTCTGTATCCAATGCTGTCCCCCCACGAACCAGATCGCGAGCCATCTGGATTCCAACGGAGCGCTGGTGGCAGGCTGGCCTGCGAAAGGCTTGTTCTTCGGTAATGCGGGTCGGGTCGCAGCGGACGCACGAGGAGGCCTGCTCGTGGCGACCACGTCGACGGCGGAATCCGACGGGCAATACATCCGCAGCCGCGGGCTCGTGACGCGCGTCGGCCCGGACGGCACGCCCGCGACCGGCTGGGCGTTCGAGGGCAATCCGATGTGTTCCGAGCGCCGTCACCAGATCAATCCCGCAATCGTCCCCGACGGCTTCGGTGGGGCCTACGTCAGCTGGATCGACGCCCGCACGTTCGAAGCGGTTCTCTACGTGTCGCGGCTCACACCTTCGGGATCGATCGCGGACGGCTGGCCGGCCACCGGCTCGATCGGCTCAGAAGCGGCCGTCTCGCCAGAGGCGCCGTTCCTCGTGTCTGGGAATCCGGGGGAGGCGATCGTGGTCTGGGTCGACCGCCGTGACGGAAGCCCTCAGCTCTACGCGGAGCGGGCGCGACCGGGACCGCCGGGACCCCCGGCTCCACGTACCGGGCTCGGCTTCGCGGTCGCGGACCTGCGACCCAATCCGGCGCGCGGCGCGTTCTGGGCCACGGTGTCCCTGCCCGAGCCTGGAGAGGCGACGCTGGAGCTGTACGACGTCGCGGGCCGGGTGCTGGAATCGCGGCGGATCACCGGTGGGCAAGTTGGAGTGGTGCAGATGAATCCGTCCGGCCGGCTTGCGGCCGGGGTCTACTGGCTGCGCCTGCGCCAGGAATCAACGTCGCCGGGCATGGGGGTGCGCTCGTCGACCGCGAAAGTGATCCTGCTGCCGTGAGGAGCTGAGCGGCGAGCGGATCCAGGCGATCCATCGCGACGCGACCGCCACGCTGGGTGGGGCAGAGGCGTCATGAACCTTCGATCCTGTGTGACTGTCGTGCTCGCGCTGTGCGTCCCGGCCACGGCGCCCCGCCGCGGCATCCCGCAGGCCTTGCGCCGCGGCGGCGCGGGCCGGGGGGTGCGCCGGGTCGGACGGCGTTCGCCGGATCCCGAACGACGACAGAGTGCGCCCCGGCGGGGTCTCTTGTTGCCGGGGGACGCCGGGTACTAGTCTGGGTCTGTTGGCTGTCGTCCCGCACTCCGTCCCCATTGCAGCTGGTCGGCCGCAGCGGCGCTCCGGAGTGTGCGTTCGCTCCATCACCGACCGGGGGTCGCCCGATGTCGCGTAAGGTTCTGCTCTTGGCCATCTTCCTGCCGTTCACTCTCCTCTGCCTCGAGGTGCCGTCGGCACTGGCTGGAGGCGAGGCGCACACCCACGATGGATTCTTCCTCAGGCTTGCGGCGGGAGCCGGCTCTGGTGGCAACAAGATCGAAGCGGGAGGTGACAAGCTCGAGATCTCCGGCACTTCCGGTGACCTTGACATCGCGATCGGCGCTGTGGTCCGCCCGAACCTCGCGATTCACGGCACGCTGTTTGGGTGGTCGGTTTCGGACCCCGACGTCGACGTCACGATCTCCGGCGTGAGCGGAAGTGGCACGGCGAAAGGCACAGCGACCATAAGCGCGGTGGGCGGCGGAGCGACCTACTACCTCATGCCCGCCAACGTGTACTTGTCCGGCTCCGCCGGCTTTGGCACGTTCTCCTTCGATCCTGATACCGGTTCCTCGGCGGAAACCGATGGTGGGCTCGCGCTCGCATTCACCGCCGGCAAGGAATGGTGGGTCGCCAATTCGTGGGGACTGGGCGTGGCGGTCGGCTATGTCTTCAGCTCGCTACCCGACAAGGACGTGAGCGAGAACTGGTCGGGCAACGCGTTCAGCGTGCGATTCACGGCGACAATGAACTGAGCTGCGCCTGTTCATTGGTACGGCGCCGAGCGTGGGCTCGAGGCGAAACGGAAGGAGCCGGCGCGGGTGAGGTGAGCGCCGGCGCACAACTCCGGTCGGGGTGATTCGCGGCCCCCGGTTCGGGCCATGATAAAGTGAACCGGGTGGCCTCGCGCGCGGCGGGGCCCGATCGCACTCCGGCGGAGGGATCGATTTCCACATGACGGCGGGAGAACCCGTAGCCACGGCGACGCTGGCCCCGGCCCAGGCTCGGAGTCTCGAGCCGCAGGGGGAGCGGGGGTCCGGCGAGCGGCGCACGGAAGCCCCGACGAGCGTGACCGTCGTCATCCCGGCCTACAACGAGGAGCGGGGCGTCGCGGAGGTCGTGCGCCACGTGGGCGAGGTGCTCGCCGCGGCCGGCATCGTCCACGAGATCCTGGTGGTGGACGACGGCTCGCAGGACGGGACGGCGGTGGCGGCGCGCACCACCACCGCGCACGTGATCCAGCACGGGGCCAATCGCGGCTACGGCGCGGCCCTGAAGACCGGCATCCGGGCCGCCCGGCACCCGATGATCTGCATCACCGACGCGGACAGCACCTATCCGGCCGAGCAGCTCCCGCGGCTGATCGCGGAGGCCGAGGAGGCCGACATGGTGGTGGGCGCGCGCACCAGCGGCGCGGTGCAGATCCCGATGGCGCGCCGGCCGGCCAAGTGGTTCCTGAACACGCTCGCCAACTACCTGACCGACACGCGCATCCCGGACCTCAACTCGGGGCTGCGCGTGATGCGCCGCGCCATGGTCCTCGAGTACGTCGACATCCTGCCGGACCGCTTCAGCTTCACGACCACGATCACGCTGGCGGGATTGTGCGACGGTTACCGCCTCAAGTTCATCCCGGTCGAGTACCGCCGCCGCGTCGGGAAGTCCAAGATCAAGCCGGTCGAGGCGCTCAACTTCCTGATCCTGATCCTGCGCACCATGACCTACTTCCGGCCGCTCCGGATCCTGCTGCCGGTCGCGTTCGGG
>Ga0184629_10000372_pt1 | contig 19938 bp, 13 predicted proteins | sample PLM4_32_b1_FD_133158 | JGI IMG/M metagenome (GOLD analysis project Ga0184629, IMG submission 133158) | Groundwater sediment microbial communities from an aquifer in East River, Colorado, USA - PLM4_32_b1 | ecosystem: Environmental > Terrestrial > Soil > Riparian zone | place: USA: East River... | reverse complement strand
TTGTCGGACACCGGAAACTCCCGCAGCAGGTGCGAAGGCGGCACCAGCTCCTTGATTTCCCTGATCCGGGTGTCGTCGGTGCGGTATTGCATTTTGACTTCTGCCATAGAAATCAAGGCATTATATCAGCACACTGACGCGTTCTGGGGAATGGGAAATGGGGAATAGGAAATGGGACGCAGGAAAACCGGCGCGCGAAGCGCCGCATTTTCCATTCACCATTCCCTATTTACTATTTCCCGCCCTGCTAGGCGGTGCCGCCGACGGTGAGACCGTCTATGCGCAAGGTGGGCTGACCGACGCCGACCGGCACGCTCTGGCCCTCCTTGCCGCAAGTGCCCACGCCGGGGTCGAGCGCCATGTCGTTGCCGATCAGCACCACGCGCGTCAGCGCGTCGGGTCCGTTGCCGATCAGCGTCGCGCCCCTGACCGGGTGGCCGACCTTGCCGTTCTCGATGACATAGGCCTCGGACGCGGAAAATACGAACTTGCCGCTGGTGATGTCCACCTGACCGCCGCCGAAATTCACCGCGTAGAGCCCGTTCTTCACCGAGGCGATGATCTCTTCTCGCGGCCGGCCTCCATTCAGCATGTAGGTATTGGTCATGCGCGGCATCGGGATATGCGCGTACGACTCGCGCCGGCCGTTGCCGGTGGGCGGCACTTTCATCAGGCGCGCGTTCAGGCTGTCCTGCATATAGCCCTTCAGCACGCCATCCTCGATCAGCACGTTGCGCCGCGTGGGATGGCCTTCGTCGTCGATGTTGAGCGAGCCGCGCCGGCGCGCAATCGTGCCGTCGTCCACCACGGTGACGCCCGGCGCCGCCACCCGCTCGCCGATGCGCCCGCTGAACGCGGAAGTGCCCTTGCGGTTGAAATCGCCTTCCAGCCCGTGGCCGATCGCCTCGTGCAACAGAACGCCCGGCCAGCCCGGCCCCAGCACCACCGTCATGGTGCCGGCGGGCGCCGGCCGCGCTTCGAGGTTGACCAGCGCCTGGTCCACGGCCTTCCTCGCGTAGTCGTCCAGTACTTCGTCGGTGAAATAGGCGTAGTCGAAGCGCCCGCCGCCGCCGGAACTGCCCTGTTCGCGCCGCCCGTCGGCCTCGACGATCACCTGCAACGACAGACGTATGAGCGGTCGCACGTCGGCGGCAATCACGCCGTCCGAGCGCGCCACCAGCACCACCTCGTACTCGCCGCCAAGGTACGCCATGACCTGCGTCACGCGCGTGTCCAGCGCGCGCGCGCGCCGCTCGATGCGTTCGAGCAGCGCCACCTTCGCCTGGTCCGGCAGGCTGGCGATGGGGTCGTGCGGCGTGTAAAGATTGTGCCCGGTCGCGCGCTTCGCCACCTGTGTGCGGCCCGCCTGGCCCTGGCGCGCTATGGCGCGCGTCGCGCGCGCCGCCGCCTCCAGCGCCGTCAGGCTGATGTCGTCGGAATAGGCAAACGCGGTCTTCTCCCCGCTCACCGCGCGCACCCCGACGCCCTGGTCGATGTTGAAGCTGCCGGACTTGACGATGCCTTCCTCCAGACTCCACGACTCGCTGCGCGTGTACTGGAAATAGAGATCGGCGTAGTCTACCTTGTGCGCGAGGATCTCGCCGAACACGGACTGCAACTGCCCGGCATCAAGGGAATAAGGAGCGAGCAAGATCTCGTTCGCGGTCGCGAACGAGGTTTCGCGCTCGAGACTGCGGGTTTCCTGACGGTCTTCGGGCTTCATGGGCATTCAGTATAGGTGAGGTCCGGCGTCGCGGATACAAGCCGCCCGAATCACCAATTACCGGTCACTGGTCACCGGTCACGCGTTTCAGCAACGATGCAGCGCCCGGTGTGTCAACGCCGGCAAGCTCTGCCGCAGGTTGCGCAGGTGCTGCAGGTTGACGTTGGCGGCCACCACGCCCGAGCCGCGCGGCAGGCGGTCGAGCACCACGCCCCACGGGTCGACAATCATGCTGTCGCCATGAGTTTCCCGCCCGCTGAGGTGATATCCGCCTTGTGCCGGCGCCAGCACGTAGGCGAGGTTCTCGATGGCGCGCGCCCGGATCAGGGTTTCCCAGTGCGCCTTGCCGGTGGTTTCCGTGAAGGCCGAGGGCACCAGGATGACATCCACCGGCTTCATGGCACGGTAGAGCTCCGGAAAGCGCAGGTCGTAGCAGATGGAAAGCCCAAGGCGGCCGAACGGCGCATCCACCGTCACCACGTCCCGGCCAGGCTCGATGGTACGCTCTTCCTCGTAGCGCTCCTTGCCCATCTCGAAGCCGAAGAGATGGATCTTGTCGTAGCGCGCGGCGAGCCCGCCCTTGTCGTCATAGACCAGGCAGCTGTTGCGGACCTTGTCCGGGCTTGAAGATTCGAGAGGCACCGAGCCGCCGACGAGCCAGATGCCGTGCTTGCGGGCCTCGGCGGCCAGGAATTCCTGTATCGGGCCATCGCCCGGCTTCTCGCGCGCCTTGACCTTGTCGCCGTCGCTCAGGCCCATGATCGCGAAATATTCTGGCAGCGCAACCAATTTCGAGCCGCCCGCCACCGCCATCTCGATCAGCCTGCTGGCTTCGCTGAGATTGCCCTTGACGTTGGGGCCGGACGCCAGCTGCACTGCAGCCATGCGCGTGACGCCCTGCCGCGCGTCGTGATCCACAACGTGCGGCTTGGCCTTGCCGAAAGACGAATGCGCCGCGTTCATAAGCAGGGAAATGGTGAATAGGAAATAGTAAATGGGGAAGTGGCGTTTCGCGCCACGAATTCCGGTTTACTATTCTTCCATTAAGTGAATCTTATCATTCCGGTCAATCCGGCCACACCATCACTTCGGGCACCACTCTAGGCAGTCTTTTTACGATTGGTTCCGACCAGGTGCCGGTCACGTCGTATTCGAAGGCGACGGCCTGTCCAAACGGGTCCCTCAGGACTTTCTGCGCGACATAGGCCGCAATCCCCGCAATCGGGCCGCCAAAGATGGCGCCCGCTATCGCCACGGTTTCGGTAACTTCAGGCACGATGCGCACCCTGAGTTTCTGCGCTTCCTGCGCAAGATCGATATCGCCGCTCATAGTGACCCGCGCGGCCGGCCCCTGGATCCGAAAGTTCTCCGTGGTGGCGACGCCTTGGGTGATCTTCGCGGTCCCGGCGATCTCGTCGAAAGCGAAACCCTCGCTGAAGACGTCGCGAAAGTCGAGCGTGACCCGCCGCGGCAGCGCCTGCAGGCTGAGGATGCCGAGCAACTTGGCTGCGCCCGGTTCGAGCTTCACGAACTGGCCCTTGGCAGCATCCAGCGACAGGGTGCCGGAAAGCGTCGCGTAATCGATGTCGTACGGCGCGCCGGACCACGCCGCCGCGCCTTCCAGCTTTGCCGTCCCACGCTGTACGCCCTCGGGGTAGCCCAGGCGCATCAGCAGCTTGCCAACGTCCGCTGCGTCCAGCCGCAGGTTGATCTGGGTGCGCTGCTGGGCGCGCCCGACCTGCCACAAGCCATCCAGCGTGAATGTGGATTCGGGATTGACGAGACTCAGCTTCTCGATGCGCCAGTCGCGCCCTTCGGGCGTGGCGACGAACTCGAGCCGGCCGAGCAGCTTGTCCTTGTTGATGAATTGCTCTGCAATGAAATCGATCGCCGGCAGTTCGCTCTCATGGTGCTCCTGCCGGGCGGCGACCGGCGCCTCGATGGGAACGGGTGCGGCCGCCGGCACGGCGAACGTCTTCATGCGGGCGACGAGCCTGCCCCGACCCTGCGGCTGCCAGGACGCGCTGCCCTCGATCTCCTTGCCGGAAACGGTGCCGCGCCATTGTCCAGCCTGGGCGGCGGCGTTGAGCGTGAACTCGTTGAAACGCCGGCCCAGCACGTCCATCGTGCCGAGCCTGAGGTCGACGCCGCCCCACTCGACGTGCGTCTCGCCGCCGACCTGCGGGAACAGGGCGAGCCAGCGGTCGAAATCAAACGCATTGACCGCGCCGCTCACCCAGACGCCCCGCCGTTCCGGCTCCGCCGCCGCGCCGCCGAAGCGTACCATGCCGCGCGCGATCGTAACGCGGTCACCTTCGAAGCGCCGCAGCAGATTCATGCTAAGAATCTCGCCGACGGACACGCTCAACCGGTCCTGGCCGGGAGACAGCAGGCGGCGCTCGAAGCGGAACGGCAGCGTTTCCGCGGCCGTCTTCGCGAGCGGCGCTGGCAGGTCGATCGCCAGGCCCCGCAGGCTCGACTCGATCAGTATGTCCGCGTTGCGCTTGCGGGCCGTGATCTGCGCGCGCCAGTCAGTGGCCCCGCGCAGGTGCTGCACCCAGCCCGGACTGCCGGCCGAGCGGTGCGCGCTATCGGCGTTGGTGCGCCCCTGGACGCTGATACGCACTGCGGCGTCGCGTGCACCGGTCGCGCTGATCGCCACCGGTCCGCCGAGCAACAATCCGTTCACGCCGGGCACCTGCACCGCGGACTCGGTGAACTCGACGCGGCCGCCCGCCTGTTCGACCGCGGGCACCTCGGGGGCGAGCACGACGGTGTTGGCCGCGAACTGGAAGGTGCCGACCACCCTGGTATTCTCGGACACCTTTTCGCGCAGCGGCAGCGACAGCTTGAGCGCGAGCTTTCCGGATCCCTGCGCCTGCCAGCTATCGGTGAAGTGGTCGATCATCACTGCGACCGGGCTCTTGTTGATGAAAGCAAGGAAGTCGGCGGTGGGGCCCTCGGCGTCCCCGGACACGTTCAGCATTTCATTGCCGTGAAGCAGGTCCGGGATCTCCGCGTGCACCTGCGGCAGGCGCACACCGAAGATGGATCCCTGCCGCGCGTGCACGTCCATGCGCACGCCGCGGAAGACGAGGTCGCCCGCGATGTTCTCGATGTCCGGCCAGCCCTCGGCGTAATGAAGTCTGACGCCGGTGACCTTGGCGGTGACCTGGAACACTCCGTCCTTGCCGTCGGCGAACGGAAAATCGTCGAGGTTGCCCTTCAGCCGCAGCGTCACGCTATTCCCTTCCCCGGCGAGGAATGCGGCGTCGAGCCAGTCCTGCGTGGCCTTGCCGACCACCAGCGGGATGTAGCGGCCGACGAAGCGCGCTTGCGCCCGCGTCAGGTTGCCGGTGAGGTCGATGACGCCCCGCCTGGAGTCCGCGGTGCGGTATACGCCAAGCATGGTACCTGCAAGTTCCGCGTTGGAGAACGCGACGTTGTTCAGCCTCAACTCGGTCTCACCACCGCTGCGCGTCCAGGAGATCTGCGCGGAGAGGGTGTCGAATGTATGCTGGTCGCGAAACACGAGCGGCATTTCCACCGTGGCTTTGCGCGAACTGATGGAAACCGCACCGGCGAGATCGTTCGCTTCCAGCGAGCCGCTCACGCCGGTGAACCCGGGAATCTTGCCGACGTGATTGAGCGATACGTTCTGGAATCGTCCGCGAAGGCTGTACTCCCGCGGCTCGCTCCACTCGCCGTTCCAGCGTACCACCGTGTCCGACAGCACGCCCGTGGGCGAGTATTCCGCGAGATGCTTGCGCACTGCCTCGCCGAGCGGCAAGTGCCCGGCCAGCATGACCAGCGGCCCCAGCTCCAGCGTGCTGGCGCGCAGTTCGCCGTGCAACGGCTTGCCCGCGCCGTCGGTGCTGAGACGCAGCAGGAAATCCACCGGCTGATGCCTGAGTCCGCCGGCAGTGGCAAGCGCGAGCCGGGCGGTGGTGAGCTCGAATACAGTGTCCGTTTGCTTCCAGCCGACGCGCCCCTCAAGTTCCGTGAGGTCCAACTCCGGCAGGTCCGCTGCCAGGCGCGTACGGACGTCGACGAGGCGCACGTCGGCAATGCCTTCGACCAACCGGTTCTGACTGAACGTGAGCCAGGTACGCAGCGCGCCGGTGCCCTGCGGAAACTCGATCGGGAACGGAATCCAGGTGCGCCACGCGGCGATATCGGCGTAGTCAAGCTGCAGGAACAACCTGCCGTTCCAGCTGTCGGTCAACTTGACCGTCCGGCCCTTGATATCACCACGCAAGTCGAGCGGCGCGGCGAGGTGGGAGGGCGGCGTCGCCCGCAACCCGAAAAAGTGGCGTGAGCCGCGGTTGAACAGGTGGAAGGAAACGTTATTGAACTCGATCTGCGGCGCGGCGCGCAAATCGTCGTTCCAGACGACGGCGGCATCGTGCACTTCGAAGTCGCGCTGGCGCAGCAGCCAGTCAGCGAAGCCGCCGCCGCTCTCCTGTCTGGTCATTTCGATGCCGGCGACCGACAGAACGCCATGCGCGTCGCGCCGCACCTGGAGCGTGGGCCGGTAAATATCGACCGCATGCAACCGCAGCTCGAGCTCGAGGAGCGACAGCCACGACAGGGTCGCGTCGATGCGCGCGAGTTCGAGCGCGGGACGACCGGCCGCGTCGAACACCGTCACCTGCCCGAGTATCAGCTGCGGGCGCAGCCCGTCCCAGTTGGCAAGGATGCTGCCGATCGTGACCTTTTGCTGCGTCCTTTCGCTGACGATGCGCGCAATGTCCCCGCGATAGTTCTCGATGTTCGGGAGAATCCAGTGGCGCAGCCCCAGCACGACGCCGGCAAAAGCGAGTCCCGCCGCCAGCACGCTCCAGGTGAGGACGCGATAAACCCAGAGCGAGCTGATTCCCAGCCAACCGAGCCTGTTCCGGAGCGCCGGATTTTGCCTGGGCGCTGAAAAAATGCGATATTGAGTCAAGGAGTTGCGTATTCTAACGAATCCGGACATGGAATCCCATAACGCGCGAGCGCAACCCGGCGCCGACGCCCGGGTCGCGCTCGCGGCGCGGTTCAGCCGTTACGCCAGCCGACTGCTTGAGGCCGCGCCCCACCTGGGGTTGGATGCCGGCATCGAGCGGTCGTTCACTGCCGGTGATATGCGCACGGCGCTGGCGGCGGAGCCAGCCGGGGACGAAGCCACCCTCCAGCGCACGCTGCGGGTACTGCGCCAGCGGGTGCTGCTGCGGCTGATGGTGCGCGACCTCGGCGGGACCGCGCCGCTGGCGGAAGTGCTGGCAACCACCACCGCGCTCGCCGAGGTCGCGATCAGCCAGGCGCTGACCCGGCTCGACGAATGGCTGGCGGCGCGGCACGGCAGGCCGGTGGGCGCGGCGAGCGGGCGCGAGCAGCACCTGCACGTGCTGGGCATGGGCAAACTGGGCGGCGCCGAGCTGAATGTATCCTCCGACATCGACCTGATCTTCGTCTACCCGGAGGAAGGTGAGACCCGCGGCCCGAGTCCCATCAGCAACCACGAGTACTTCACCCGGCTCGGACGCCGGCTGATCGCGGCGCAGTCCGAGCTCACCGCCGACGGCTACGTGTTCCGCGTCGACATGCGATTGAGGCCGTACGGCGACAGCGGCCCGCTCGTCGCCAGCTTCGACGCCCTGGAAAACTATTTCATTACCCAGGGACGCGAGTGGGAACGCTACGCTTGGATCAAGGCGCGGGCGCTGACCGGAGACCGCGGAGTCGAGCTGATGGAGCTGGTGCGCCCGTTCGTCTACCGCCGCCACCTCGACTACAACGCCATCGCCGAGCTGCGCGACCTGCACCGCCAGATCCGGCTCGAGGTGTCACGGCGCGACACCGCCGACAACATCAAGCTCGGTCCCGGCGGCATCCGCGAGATCGAGTTCATCGCCCAGGTGTTCCAGCTGATCCGCGGCGGGCGCGACCCGGCGCTGAGAACGCAGCCCACGCTCGCCGTGTTGCCGCTGCTCGCGCACAACAACCTCTTGCCGGCGGCCGCGGTGCAGGAACTGACGGAAGCGTACGGCTTCCTGCGCAACCTCGAGCACCGCCTGCAGTACCTGGACGACCAGCAGACGCACGTGCTGCCGCAGCCGGACGCCGATCGCGCGCTCATCGCCGGCGCCATGGGCCTGGATGGCTACAGCGCACTCGCCGCGGCGCTCGACGCGCACCGCGCGCGGGTGACGAGCCATTTCGAACAGATCTTTGCCGCATCCTCCGGCGGCAGCGAGCATGCGCTCACGCATCTGTGGCAGGCAAGCGCGGACGCCGAGAAGTCGAATAACGCACTTGCGGCGCTCGGCTTCCGCGAACCGCAGGCAATCGAAAACCGCCTGAAGAGCATGCGTTCGGGCAGCCGCTATCGCGAGATGCCGGCGGCCAGCCAGTCGCGGCTCGACCGGCTGGTGCCGCTCGCCATCGAAGCCGCCGGGATGCAAAAGGACCCCGACACGACGCTCGATCGCCTGTTCGACCTGTTGGAGAGCGTCGCCCGGCGCGGCTCCTACCTCGCGCTGCTCGTGGAGTACCCGCAGGCCCTCTTCCAGCTTGCAGCGATGATGAGCGCGAGCCCCTGGGTCGCCCGCTACCTGACCAGCCGCCCCATATTGCTCGACGAGCTGCTCGACACCCGGACGCTCTATGCGGCGCCGGCCTGGCGCGATGCCATGCGCCAGTTGCTCGCCCAAATGGACGACGCCGCGGGCGATACCGAGAAGCAGATGGATGTCCTGCGCCATTTCAAGCACGCGCACACCATGCGGCTCATCGCCCAGGATCTTTCGGGGCAGCTCCCGCTGGAGACGCTGAGCGACCACCTGAGCGACCTCGCCGGCGTGGTCCTGGACGAGGTCTTGCGCGTCACCTGGCCGCTGCGGCCGGTGCACCGCGAGACGCCCCGTTTTGCCGTCATCGCATACGGCAAGCTGGGCGGCAAGGAACTCGGGTACGCTTCCGATCTCGACCTGGTTTTTCTCTACGACGACCCGGCGCCGGAGGCCGCGGAAACCTATGCGCGCTTTGCGCAGCGCATCAACAACTGGCTCACCAGCGTCACGTCCGCCGGTGTGCTCTACGAAACCGACCTGCGGCTGCGCCCTGACGGGGCCGGCGGGCTGCTGGTCAGCTCACTGGCCAGCTTTCGCGACTATCAGAACCGGCACGCCCAGTTGTGGGAGCACCAGGCGCTCACCCGTGCGCGCTTTGTCGCGGGGGACCGCGACATCGGCGCCGGGTTCGAGCGCTTCCGGGTGGAAGTCCTGCGCCAGGAGCGTGACCCCGGCGCGCTGCGCCGGGAAGTCGCGGCGATGCGCAGCAAGATGCACGACGCCCACCCCAACCGCACCCGGCTGTTCGACCTGAAGCACGATCGCGGCGGCATCATCGACGTCGAGTTCGCCGTGCAGTACCTGGTGCTGGGCAACGCCTACCGGCACGAGGAACTGACCGGCAACATCGGCAACCTGGCATTGCTCAGGCTGGCGGCGCGCCTCGGGCTGGTGCAGGAGTCCAAGGCACAGGCGGCGCACGACGCCTACCGGCGTTTCCGGCAACTCCAGCACGGCCTGCGCCTGCAGGGCGAGCAGTACGCCCGCATCGCGCCCGATGCCGTCGCAAACGAGCGCGCTGCGGTGCGGGAGCTATGGCAAGTAGTGATGGGCAGCGAATGAGGCGTGAAAGGTAATAAGTGATAGGTGACAGGAGTTCATGGCCGGCGCATCCGGCCGCTCTTATCACATATCACATATCACCCATCACGCACTTTCGCGCGCAATGGCCGGCGCCTTGCGTCCGAGCAGGCGGTGGACCGTGATCTCGCCCTTCTTGCCTTTGACGTTGACGATCCGGGGCTCGTCGAAATCGAAGTCCTCACGCACGCGCCGCCAGGTGGTGGCATCCACCAGTATCGTGCCCGCCCCGGCCTCGGAGGTGACCCGGCTCGCGATGTTCACCGTGTCGCCCCACAAGTCGTAGATGAATTTCTTCATGCCGATTACGCCCGCCACTACCGGCCCGGTGCCAATGCCGACGTGGATCTGCAGCTGCGAGCGCATGGTACCGGGCTGCGCGGCCTGGTACGATTGCGCGGCCATGTAATCGCGCATGTCGAGCGCCAGCGCGCACATCGCCTTGCTGTACTCGCGCTCGGCCCTGCGGTCGTCGGGGTGGCGGTGGTGAATGTCGAGCCCGCCCGCCACCATGTAGGCGTCGCCGATGGTCTTGATCTTCTCCAGTCCGTGCTTCTCCGCGAGCCCGTCGAAGTGCGAGAACACTTCGTTCAGCATCGTTACCATGAATTGCGGCGGCATTTCCTCCGACATCCGCGTGAAATTGATGATATCGGCGAACATCACGGTGACGTCGGCAAAGCCGTCGGCAATGGTTGCGTGCTGCTCCTTGAGGCGGGTGGCAATGGGCCCCGGCAGGATGTTGAGCAGCAGCCGCTCGGATTTATCCTGCTCCACCTGGAGCAGTTTGTTCTGCACGTCGAGGCGCTCTGCCAGCTTGTCGCGCTGGCGGACGAAATAACTGATCAATAAGTAAACGATGGTGGACATGGCCGCGAAATTGAGCGCGAAGAACACCGCGATGGTCTTCATGTTCACGCCCTGCTGGTCGCCCTCGCCGAGGTAGTAGTCGAAGAAGCCGGAAACCACCGTCAACACGATATAGGCGAAAAACCACGGCAACGACTCGCGCGGGCCCTGGAACATCATCACGCCCACCGGCGCGAGCAGCGCCCACAACATGACGCCCGAGGAGCTGACGTAGCTGCCGATACTCCACTGCATGACGAATGGCACGAACAGGAACAGGCTGGTCTGGATGAAGCGGAACAGCGCGAAATTGAGCCGCCACAGGTAATAACCGAGCGAGGCCGCCGTAAGCACCATGTAGACGAGCGGCACCGTGCTGGAGAACCTGATGCCCATCGCCCAGTAGATGACGAGCCACAGCATCACTCCGAAGCCCATCAGCGCACTGGCAAATATCGCGAGTGTCTTTTTGAGCCGGTCCTCCTCGCTATCCTCGCTGGTGATGACGCGCTGGCCGAGTTCGTGCAGCCAGTTGCCCCCATCACGCGCCATGCTTTCCCCCTGAAACAACGCGGCCGCAACCGGCTGCGTTATTTATTGTCGAGTTGAACGGTGCAATTCTACTTGTCTATCGGCCTTGCCACCAGTGAGGAGAATGCGGGCGGCCGGGGCCGACAGGCTGCTAGAATAGCGTTTTTGCACGGAGTCCCACCGCATGGCGTCAATGTCGGACCGCGACGGGCACATCTGGTACGATGGCAAGCTCGTGCCCTGGCGCAGCGCGACCACCCACGTCCTCACCCACACCCTGCATTACGGCATGGGCGTATTCGAAGGCGTGCGCGCTTACAAGACGATCAACGGCACTGCCATCTTCCGGCTGCGCGAGCACACCGACCGGCTGTTCCGGTCCGCACACATCAACGGCATGAAGATTCCCTACGACAAGCAGACGCTGATCGAGGCGCAGAAGGAAGTGGTGCGCGCCAATCAGCTCGAAGCCTGCTACATCCGGCCGATCGCATTCTACGGCTCGGAAGCGATGGGCATTTCGGCAAAGGGCGTGTCCGTGCATGTCGCGATCGCCGCGTGGCCGTGGGGGGCCTACCTGGGTGCGGAAGCGCTCGAGCGCGGTATCCGCGTCAAGACGTCGTCCTACGCGCGCCATCACGTCAACGTCACCATGTGCCGCGCCAAGTCGGTCGGCACCTACATGAATTCCATCCTTGCGCACCAGGAAGCCGCGCAGGACGGTTACGACGAGGCGCTGCTGCTCGACGTCGACGGCTTCGTGGCCGAGGGATCGGGCGAGAACATCTTTCTCGTGCGCAACGGAACGCTCTACGAGCCCGAGCTCACTTCCGCGCTGGAAGGCATCACCCGCGACGCGGTGATCCGCATGGCGCAGGACTTCGGCATGCCGGTCGTCGCCAAGCGCATCACGCGCGACGAGGTTTATTGCGCCGACGAGGCGTTCTTCACCGGCACGGCGGCCGAGGTGACGCCGATCCGCGAACTCGACAACCGCGCCGTCGGCAGCGGCAAGCGCGGCCCGATCACGGAAAAACTGCAGAAAACGTTCTTCGACTGCGTGACGGGGAAATCCGACAAGTACCGCGACTGGCTCACGCCCGTCGCCGCCTGACCACAGGGTCGTGAGAGCGGTAGAGCGCGAGGTCGCGAGAGCGAAGTTTCCCCCTCCCGATCTCCCGACCTCCCGACCTCCCGATCTCACGGATGCATCGAGTTGCGTTTGTTCGAAGCGGAATCGTATCGATGGAAAAGATGGAAAACAGGCAGCGGCAGATCGAGGTCACGGCGGCGGACCTGCCGCTGCACTGCCCGATGCCCTCGATGATGCTGTGGAACGCCCACCCGCGGGTGTTCCTGCCGATCGAAAAGAGCGGCACGGAGCTATGCCCCTATTGCGGCACTCGCTATACGCTCAAAGGCGGGCCCGCCACGGGCCACCACTAAATCTCACCGCAGAGGCGCAGAGACGCTGAGAAGACCGGCCAACAAATAGACTCAGCGCTCAAAGATTCCTCTGCGCCTCCGCGTCTCTGCGGTTAATTCATATGTCGGTCACGCGCAAAATTTTGATCGTAGCGCCGTCGTGGATCGGCGATACGGTGCTGGCGCAGCCGCTGTTCAGGCTGCTGCATTCCCGCCACACCGGCCTGGCGCTCGACGTGCTTGGCGTGCCCTGGACGTTGCCACTGCTCGAACGCATGCCCGAAGTGCGGCGCGCCATCGCCAGCCCGTTCCTGCACGGCGACCTCAAGCTGCTCGAGCGCCGCAGACTCGGCCGAGAACTGGGGAAAGAGGGCTACGACCAGGCGATCGTACTGCCCAATACCTTCAAATCAGCGCTGGTCCCGTTCTTCGCCGGCATCCGGCTGCGCACCGGCTACATCGGCGAGCTGCGCCACTGGGTGCTCAACGACGCGCGCCGGCTGGACGCGGAGAGCCTGCCGCAGATCGTGCAGCGCTATGCCGCGCTGGGATTGCCGCGGGGCGAACCCCTGCGCCCGCCCCTGCCCACCCTCGGCCTGCGCGTCGACGAAGCGGCGCGGCGCGCGACGATTGCAAGGCTCGGCCTCGATCGCGGCCGGCCGGCGGCGGTACTGTGCCCAGGGGCAGAATACGGGCCGGCCAAGCGCTGGCCAGCGCGCTATTTCGCGGAACTCGCGCAGGGGCTCACCGCACACGGCTGCGCGGTGTGGCTGATCGGGGCGCAGGGCGAGCGGCAGGTCGGGGCCGAGATCGAGCAGGCCGCCGGCGGCGTATGTCGCAACCTCTGCGGCGACACCACGCTGGCGGAAGCGATCGACCTGATTTCCGCGAGCGCGCTGGTGGTAAGCAACGACTCCGGTCTGATGCACGTCGCGGCCGCGCTCGGCCGGCCGCTCGTCGCCCTCTACGGTTCGAGCAGCCCCGCGTATACGCCGCCGCATTCGTCGAATGCAAAGATACTCAAGCTCGAACTGCCCTGCAGCCCGTGTTTCAGGCGCGTGTGCCCGCTGGGGCACTTCAATTGCATGATGCAGCTTACGCCGGACCGGGTCTTGGCCGCCGTCGATTTTGATAGAATTCACTAGGAATTTGCCGGACCAGGCTCCGTCAAATTCCTAATGGAAAATTTCCCTTTGCACCGATGCCGGATATGAAAAAAGCCCTGTTCGGCAGCCCGCAGGACGCCGAAGCGGCGTTCTACGAGGCGCTCGCCAAGGCCGACCTCGAGGCGATGATGGCGGTGTGGGCCGACGACGACGATATCTATTGCGTGCATCCCGGCGGAGCGCGCATAACCGGCATGGAACAGGTGCGTGAATCGTGGCGGCAGATTTTCGCCAGCGGGCAGACGTTGCGTTTCCAGTTGCGCGAGCAGCAGCAGGTGCAGGGAATGATGCTGTCGGTGCACAGCGTCTATGAGCAGATCACCGTCGCCGGGGAGCAGCGTCCGCGCGGCCCCGTGATCGCGACCAACATCTACCTCAGGACCGAGCGCGGCTGGCGCATGGTGGCGCACCACGCGTCCCCGGCGCCGGCGTCGAGCGAGCCTGAGCCGCGGCGGGCGGCGGCGCCGAAGACGCTGCACTGAGAAGCCGTGAATCGTGAATGGTGAATGGTGAATCGTCCAAGCCAACCAGCTTTCTTTCACCGCCACTCCACGATTCACGATTTACGATTCACGATTAACCACTCACGATATACCTTCAACCGCTAAAGGAAGGCCATGAGCAACACGGATTTCGGAAAACCTGATGTCATCGTGGTCGGCGCCGGCAATGCCGCCTGCTGCGCAGCGTTCGCCGCGCGCGAGGGCGGCGCCAGCGTCATCATTCTCGAAGCCGCGCCCATCGACGACTGCGGCGGCAACAGCCGCTATACCGGCGGCCTCATGCGCGTGGTCTACAACGGCGTCGATGACCTGGCCCAGATCATTCCCGATCTCACCGAGGAGGAAAAGAAAACCCATGACTACGGCTCCTACACCGCCGAGCACTACTACGACGACATGGGCCGCATCACGCAGTACCGCACCGACCCCGACCTGTGCGAGATCCTGATCTCGCGCAGCTTCGAGACCACGGTCTGGCTGCGCAAGAAAGGCGTCAAATTCCAGGCGAGCTACGGGCGCCAGTCGTACAAGGTGGACGGCGGCAAGCGCTACAAGTTCTGGGGCGGGCTCGCTGCCGAGACCTGGGGCGGCGGCGCGGGCATGATCGAGAACGAGCACAAGGCGTGCCAGCGCGACGGCATCAAGATCTTCTACGAGACGCCCGCTGTCGGCCTGATCACCGACGACGACGGCGTGGTGCTCGGCGTGCGCGCGAAGCACAAGGGCAAGCGCGTCGAAATCCGCGCAAAGGCGGTGGTGCTGGCCTGTGGTGGCTTCGAATCCGACGCCGAAATGCGCGCCCGCTACCTTGGCCCGGGCTGGGATCTCGCCAAGGTGCGCGGCACGCGCTACAACACCGGCCTCGGCATCAAGATGGCGCTCGAGGCGGGAGCCATGCCCTACGGCCACTGGTCGGGCTGCCACGCGGTGGGCTGGGACTTGAACGCGCCCCCCTTCGGCGACCTCAACGTCGGCGACCAGTTCCAGAAACACAGCTACCCATGGGGCATCATGATCAACGCCAACGGCGAGCGCTTCTGCGACGAAGGCGCGGATTTCCGCAACTACACCTACGCCAAGTACGGGCGGGTGGTCCTCGAGCAACCGGGCATGCTGGCGTGGCAGGTGTTCGACGCCAAGATCATTCCCATGTTGCGCGACGAATACCGCATCAAGCAGGTCACCAAGGTCCGCGCCGACACGGTGGAGGAACTGGTGAAGAAAATGGATGGCGTGAACGCCGACGCCGCGTTGCGCGAAATCCGCGAGTACAACAAGGCGGTGCGCAAGGACGTGCCCTTCAACATGGCGATCAAGGACGGCCGCTGCACCACGGGACTGAAGATCAACAAGTCGAACTGGGCGAACACCATCGATGAGCCGCCGTTCGAAGCCTACGGCGTCACCTGCGGCGTCACCTTCAGCTTCGGCGGCCTGAAGATCAGCAACGACGGCGAGGTCCAGGACACCGCCGGAAAGGTCATCCCCGGCCTGTACGCGGCGGGCGAACTGGTAGGCGGCATCTTCTACCATAACTACCCCGGCGGCACGGGACTTACCTCCGGCGCGGTGTTCGGGCGGCTGGCGGGCACGAGCGCCGCAACCTACGTCAAGCGAGCGTAGCGCAAGGTCCAATCACCAGGCACCAAGCACCAAGCACCAAATTACAAACAAGCACCAAATTGCCAAGCACAAAATTCCAAACGTTTGGACATTGTGGCTTGGCAGTTGTGAGTTATTTGGGATTTGGAGTTTGGAATTTTGTTCAGGATGTGGACGGCGATCCTGTGAGCATTGCCGCAGGCGTAGAATTCCCGCATCAAACAGGAGGCCCAGCATATGAACGCCCCCGCAATTCGCATGAGCAAGCTGGTCCGCGAGCAGGTCAGCAAGGAAGAGTGGCAGGTGCGTGTCGATCTCGCAGCGTGCTATCGCCTGATGGCCGAGTACGGCATGGTGGAGATGGTCGCCAACCACATCTCCGCGCGCGTGCCGGGAACGCACGACGAGTTCCTGATCAATCCCTATGGCATGCTCTACGAGGAGATGACCGCCTCCTCGATGATCCGGATCGACCTCGAGGGCAATGTGCTGTTCAACGCCACCGACTACGGCGTCAACCAGGCGGGCTACGTGATCCACAGCGCGGTGCATGCCGCGCGTCACGATGTCGAATGCATCATCCACACCCACACCCTTGCCGGCATGGCGGTGTCCGCGATGAAAAGCGGCATCCTGCCGATTGCCCAATCCTCGATGCGCTTCACCGACATCGCCTACCACGACTACGAGGGCGTGGCGCTGCGCCTGGAAGAGCGCGAGCGGCTGGTGAAAAACCTCGGCAATCGTGAAGCGATGGTGCTGCGCAACCACGGCCTGCTGACAACGGGCGCGAGCATCCCCGAGTGCTTCAACAACATGTACCGCCTAGAACGGGCCTGCGAACTACAGGTGATGGCGCTGTCCTGCAATACCGAGCTGCAGATGCCGCCGAACGAGGTGGTGCAGTACACCAACCACCAGATGCAGCCCGGCGTGCGGCGCCGCTTCGGGCTTCTGGAATGGCCGGCGCTGCTGCGCAAACTGGACAGAAAAGATCCGTCATACAAGAACTGAAACCGGGTAACCCGGTCTAAAAGCGGGAGCTTCAGCTCCCGCTTTTTCGTTGCCGGCGCTGACCCTGAATGCGTGGATTGTCGATCGACTCAATCCCCGTCTAGAGTCATGCTGAGCAAGCCTTGCCTATGCGCTGTCCCAGACTCCACAACCTACGTAGCTGAAAGACGCAATGCGGGATGAGTTCGACCCACGATCCACGACGCACGACCCACGCATCATGACGCCCTACCGCGCTCCGCTCTGGCTCCGGGGCGGCCACATGCAGACCATTTACGCGTCGGCGCTGATGCCACGGCCACGGGTCGCGTACCGGCGTGAAAGATGGGACACGCCGGACGGCGACTTCATCGATCTCGACTTCGTCGAGGATCCGTCACTCGACGGTGGCCTCGGCAACGACAACTCAAGCCCCGAAGGCTCCATGTCGGCCACCCGCGCGCCACCGGGGGTCGCATCCCCAGCGGGGCCCCTGCTCCGCCCCTCGACGCGCGCCCGTCACTCGTCACTCGGCGCAAACGCGCCGCTGGTCGTGCTGTTCCACGGGCTGGAGGGCAGCTCGCGCAGCCATTACGCGCGCGCCCTGATGGCGGCGCTGGGCGAGCACGGCATGCGCGGCGTGGTGGTGCATTTCCGGGGATGCAGCGGAGAGCCCAACCGGCTGCCGCGCGCGTATCACTCGGGCGACGCCCAGGAGATCGAATGGATACTGCGACGGCTGCGCGCGCAGAACGCCGATGCCCCCCTTTTCGCAGTCGGCGTGTCGCTGGGCGGCAACGTGCTGCTGAAGTGGCAGGGCGATTGCGGAGAATCCGCGGCCCGTATCGTCGACGCCGCAGTCGCGATATCGGTGCCGCTCGATCTGATGGCCACTGGCAACGCCCTCGGGCAAGGCTTCAATCTCGTCTACACCCGCAACTTCCTGGCCACGCTGCGTGCAATGAGCCTCGCCAAGCTGGCGCGCTTCCCCGGGCTCTACGACGCCAGCGCCGTCCGCGCATCGCGCACGCTGAGAGAGTTCGACGATCTGGTCACCGCGCCCCTGCACGGTTTCAAGGACGCCGACGACTACTGGACGCGCGCGAGCAGCAAGCCGGGATTGAAGCATATCCGCGTGCCGACGCTCATACTCAACGCGAGGAACGACCCATTCGTTCCGGCCTCGGCGCTGCCTGGCGCGGGCGAAGTATCCGCGGCGGTGACGCTCGAACAGCCGGAGCAGGGCGGGCATGTCGGATTTGTCACCGGGCCATTCCCGGGAACGTCCTGGCTGCCACAGCGCGTGCTGGAATTCTTCGACGCACAGAATCAACTGCAGCCGCCGATAAACGCCGATGGACGCCGATAAGATCAATCCCGGGCACCTCAGCCACAAGGATCACCGGGGAAACGGAGGAAACCAAAAACCCGGGGGTGCGATTTGGTTGCGCCGGGTCGTTCGTGGTTTCTGATTTTCATCGGCGTGTATCGGCGTTCATCGGCGGCCAATCTGTTCTTGATCCTCGGGGTTGCTCTTGTCCGTGTGTTTCCGTGTGTTTCCGTGGCTGCAGTGTTCTTGACGTTATCCGTGTTCATCTGTGTGTATCTGTGGCTGAAAGGATTTGACTTATAATTCGCTCGTGAAACTCCCCCCGGAAATTTTCAAGGCCTACGACATCCGCGGCATCGTCGGCAAGACGCTCAACCCCGACGCGGTCGAGGCGATCGGCCAGGCGGTCGGATCGGAATCGCGCGAGCGCGGCCGTTCTACCGTAGCCATCGGCCGCGACGGGCGCCTCTCGGGACCCGCGCTGTCCGCCGCACTGGCCGCCGGCTTGCAGAAAAGCGGGGTGAACGTGATCGACGTCGGCCAGGTCGCCACGCCGATGGTCTATTTCGCCGCCTACCACCTCGAAACGCATTCGTGCGTGATGGTGACCGGCTCGCACAACCCGCCCGACTACAACGGCCTGAAGATGGTGGTAGCGGGAGAAACGCTGGCGGGCGATGCGATCCAGGGCCTGCGCCGCCGCATCGAGAGCGGCAAGCTGGCGAGCGGAGCCGGCAGCTACCGCACCCGGGCGATCCGCGAGGATTATCTCCAACGCATCATCTCCGACGTCAGGCTGGCGCGCCCGATGAAGCTGGTGGTGGACTGCGGGAACGGCGTGGCCGGCGCCACCGCGCCCGAGCTCTATCGCCGCCTGGGATGCGAAGTCGTCGAGCTGTTTTGCGAGGTGGATGGACATTTTCCCAATCACCACCCCGACCCGTCGCAGCCGGAAAACCTGGCCGACGTCCAACAGGCGCTCGCCGCGGGCAAGGGCGAGCTGGGGCTTGCGTTCGACGGGGACGGCGACCGGCTCGGGGTCGTCACCAAGAGCGGCAAGATCATCTATCCCGACCGCCAGCTGATGCTGTTCGCCGCGGACGTGCTCGGCCGCAACCCGGGCGCCCAGGTGATCTTCGACGTCAAGTCCACGCGCAACCTGTTCGGATGGATCACGCGTCACGGCGGCAAGCCGGTGATGTGGAAAACCGGGCATTCGTTCATCAAGCAGAAGCTGAAGGAAACCGGCGCGCCGCTGGCGGGCGAGATGAGCGGGCACGTCTTCTTCAAGGAGCGCTGGTACGGCTTCGACGACGGGCTCTATGCCGGGGCGCGCCTGCTCGAGATACTTTCGCGGGAGCGCGACCCCAGCGCCGTGCTCGAAGCGCTGCCCGACGCCGTCTCCACCCCCGAGCTGCACCTGAAGCTCGTCGAGGGCGAGAACTACGCGCTGATGGAAAAACTGAAGGCCAGCGCGCGCTTTGAGGGCGCGCGCGAGGTGATCACCATCGACGGGCTGCGCGTGGAGTACGCCGACGGCTTCGGCCTCGCGCGTCCTTCCAACACCACCCCGGTGGTGGTCCTGCGCTTCGAGGCCGAAGACGCGGCCGCGTTGAAGCGCATCCAGGAAGACTTCCGGCGAGCGATACTGGCGGTCAAGAAGGACGCCGTGCTGCCCTTCTAGTACCAGTGACGACTACAGGTGACGAGGTGCAGGTGACGAGATACGAGTGACGGCAAGGCCGCGACGCCTTGCGGCTTTTCGTCACCATTATTAGTCACCCGTATTCGTCACCCTTATCTCGTCACCGTTTAGGGTTTACCTACCAGCCCAACGTCCTTCATGAACTGCACCATATCCGGCTGGCGCTCGGCCAGGTAACGGGAGAAAGCCGCCCCGTCAAGGTAGGTGTTTTCAAGCAGGTTCCGCGCGGCATACTCCTTCCACTCCGCGCTCTGGTGCACCCTTTCCAGCATCGCCTCGAGCACCGCCGCGGACTCCTTCGGTATGCCCGCGGGCGCGGCGAAACCACGCCGCACGCCCGAACGGATGTCGAATCCCTGTTCCCGCAGCGTCGGGATGCCGGGCGCGGCGGCCAGGCGCTGGCCGGAGGGCACGCCG
>Ga0184629_10000371_pt1 | contig 19958 bp, 22 predicted proteins | sample PLM4_32_b1_FD_133158 | JGI IMG/M metagenome (GOLD analysis project Ga0184629, IMG submission 133158) | Groundwater sediment microbial communities from an aquifer in East River, Colorado, USA - PLM4_32_b1 | ecosystem: Environmental > Terrestrial > Soil > Riparian zone | place: USA: East River... | reverse complement strand
TTCTGGAGCAATTCCGCCAGCGTCATCGGGTCAACGGTGATGTTGAAGACGTCGCCGCCTCTGGCTTCTCCCGCCTCGCGCGCCACGTTCTGAGTCGGCGCCCCGGAGATGGGTGCGCGAGCCTCTACCGTCCGCTCGTTAGTGCGCGAGATCTCCTGGATCGAGGTGCGGTTCGTCTCGTTCAGGACGGTTGGCGGGCGCGCCGGCGTGGCGCTGGCCGGCGCTCCGATGGTGATCGGTGTAGACGTGATGACCCGAGGCGGCGACTGGGTGATCGTAGGTGAGGGAACAGACACCGGCGGGCCTGCGATGATTCGCGGGATCGCAGCCGCGATAGTCTGAGCCGGAGCGAGGATGGGTTGCGGCGCGGACACGATCACCGGCGGAGCCGGAACGAGCCTTGGAGCCGACTGGGCGATGGTCGGCGGTGGAATCGCAACCGGCGGCGCTGCGATCACACGCGCGAGGGCCTGCGGCGGAACGGCGAGAGGCGGTGCCGGGATCAACGTCGGCGACGGGACAGCAACGGGAGGCGCGGCGGCAATCCGCGGAGTGGCCTGCGTGATCGATGGAGGCGGAACTTCGATCGGCCCCGCAGGGACGATTCGAGCGGGCGCTTGATTCACCGTCTGAGACGGAACGCTCACCGGCGGCGCCGGCACTAATGTGGGGGCTGGCACTTGCAGGGGCGCAGCGGGAGCTATGCTTGGGTTCGGCGCCACGATGGCCTGCGCGGGAGCAAACGTCGGCGCGGGGGTCGAGACGACTGGTGGCCTTGCGGCGATGATGTTCGGCGAGGACTGGCTCACAGTCACCGGCGCCGCCGCGATGATCCGAGTCGGCGATTGATTGACGATCGGCGGCGGCACGGTCACGGGAGCGCCAGCGGCCACGGTAGGCGTCGGTGCCGTGATGGCCTGTTGCGGGGCGAAGACCGGAGCTGGGGTCGAGACCACCGCGGGGATCACGACCGGAGCCGGAGCGGTGACAGGAGCGATCGGCGGCACGACGGGAGGCGCAACCGTGACCCGTGGTGCAGCGACCTCCTGCGAGGGCGCGACGATGGGCGGAACTGTCGGGGCGCTCGGGACGATGACCGGAGACGGCTGAGGTGGCGGCACCGTCGAGGTCTGAGCGCCGGCGGCGGGTGCGGCCGTCTGGGTCGATGGCTGCTGCGCCGTGGCCTGCGTGGCGTTCGGGATGGTGACAACGACCTGCGGAGCAGCCTGCACGGGAGCTTGCGGCTGCGTGGGCGTCGGAGCCGGTGCGGGAGCCGCGACGATCGGTGCGGTCGGTGCGATCTGAGGCACGGTGGCGGCCGTCTGCGTCGGCGCCCCGGCGATTACCGGCGTCGTCCCGGTGACGTTCTGTTCGCCAGGCGTCTTGACCGCCTGCGAGTAATCGACGCTTGGCGCGGACGGGACGCCTCCCCCACCGCCTCCGCCGCCTTCGAGCGTCGTGGAGCTGATCTTCGCGATTTGGATCGCGCCCGTAGCCGCCGCGATCGCTGCAAAGACGAGCGATGCCGGGTACGGCATGTTCATCGCCTGCATGATCGCGCCCGCGGTGTTCACGATCGCGCCGGCGTAAGCGCCCTTCTTGGAATGCCCGAACGCCGCCGCGACCGCTCCACCGATCGCCTGGTTGAGCATCTGGTACTGATTGAGCGTGGCGGCGAACGCGGCCTGCTGGACGGACCCGGTCGCCGCGGCTTCCTGTTTCGAGATGGCGATGCGCTGCTGGGACGCCTTCATCACAACGAGCGTGGAATCGTTCTGGAACTTCTGGAGGGACGCCTTCTGCGCGTCAAGGTTCCCGGCGAACAGGATCTGCTCTTTCTGGTACGTGGCCTCAAGCTCGGAGAGCTTCACCGCCATCACTTCTTCGTTCGCGGCCTGTTCGACGACGGCGCGCTGGCGAATCAGTTCAAGCTCGAGATCGGCCTCGCCCGGGCTGAACCCGCCGGGGCTGGCGGGCTGGGGCGATTCGAGACCTTGCAACTGCCCTTCCGTCTGGGTCTGGGCGATCTGCGAGAGTTGGTCCCGCAGCGATTGCGCGTCATCGATCGTTTGAATCCTGCGTTGGTCGCGGTGCCTGCGGTCGATCTCGTCGATCACCGACTGGTAGATCTCGAACAGGTCCGCCGTGTCGCGTCCTTCGCGGTCTGCCTCCGCCACCGCGATCTCGAAGCGGTCGGAGGCGACACGCTGCTCGAGACTAAGCCTCTGGTCGGCCGACAGTTGGTCGTTCTGTAGGTGCGCCTGCGCAACCGACGCGTCATCGGTGAACACGCGTCTGGTGCGATCGAGCGCGAACCGCTGCGCGGACTGATCGATCGCGACGTCCCTGGTCTGCGCCAGCGCCGTCGTGCTCTCGTTCTGTTTCCGCGCGGCCTCGATCTCGCGGTTGTACCGGATCGCAAGGGACGCCTGCTGTAGGGCTCCCTGGATCTCCGAACCCTTCGCGGCGGCACCGGCCATCGTTTGAACGAGTTGCTGCTCGTACTGGCCCTGGAGGTCCCGGACGTTGCCGAGCATCCCGCGGATCTTGTTGTCGACGCCCTGAAGCTCCTTGGTGAGCAGCTTCTGAAGGGTGACGTCGTCGGTGCGGGTGATGGCGAGCCGCAGGGCGTCGGCCTCGCCACGCGCCTTGGCCAGCTTCTCCGACGCTTTGTCGATTTCTTCGTCGGCGCGTTCAAACCGCGGCGCAATTCGGACGTCCTGGGCGGGCCCGACCGCGCCTCGCTGCCCGAGATTCGGGGGCAGCGTGTTGCCGAGCGCGTCTTTCGATGCGGCGCCGAGGAGCCCTAACGATTGGATGACGCTGTCGATCCCGGGCACCAGTCGCAGGACGCCGGTCAGGAACTCGCCCGTGTGCTGATTGGACTCGCGCATCGCGAGCCCGGCCGTGCCGCCGAACCCGACCGCGCTGGCGGTGGCGGACTGGAAGGCGCCGATCGAAGCGTCACCGAACTCGCCAGCCCGCAGGACCCCTTGGCCTAGGGCGGTAATCGCGGCGCCGAGTGCCTGGTCCGCGTACACCAGGAGCGAGTTGCGCGCGTTGTCGATCACGACGGTCGACTGCCGCCACTGGTCGCTGAACGCGGCCTGGACCGGGATCATGCCCTCGGTCTTCTGCCGCACGGATTCGAGCGCCGCGTTCGTGAACGCGAGCTTGCGCTCCTGGTCGGTCAGGCTCTCGACGCTGACGCCAAGCTCCGCCGCGTATTCCTTGTAGACCTGTTGGGCCCGGACGATGATCCCGATGTTGTCGAGCAGCCGAGGCGACTGACGCCCGATGCCCTCGATCAGGGAGTCGACGGAGCGGACCGCGTCGACGCCCATCGCCTGGCCGAGCTTCACGGCGCCGCCCGCGAGCTCCGCCATGGTCTGCACCGTGACGGGCAGATCCAGCAGCAGCGCCCGATTCGTCGCCTTCATGAGCTCGACGTCGCTGACGAAGCCGCGCGTGGCCGGCCGCATGACCTCCAGGAAGGCCTGGCCAGTCTCACCCACCCGGGTGGTCAGCGTCTCGAACCCTCGCGACAGTTGGGTGATCGGCGCGGCCGCCTCGGCGAAACTGCCGAGTGCAGAGACGGTCCCGTAGATGAGCCCCGTGGCGACGCTGGCGGCCACGCCGATGGCCGCGACGGCGGGGAGGATCGCGGCCGCACCCGTGACCGCGACCTGGGACGCAGCCCCGACGCCGCGCCCCATGCTCGTCATTTGCGATTCGAACGCGGCCGCCGCCGTGCGGTTCTGGTTGAGCAGATCCCGCAGTGGGCCGAGCCCGTCGTCCATCGTGCTGAGCGACGCCCGTGCGGACGTAGCGGTCGTCTCGACCTGCTTTTCGAAGGACTTGAGATTGGCGACGCCTGACTTTGTGTCGACCTCGACGGTCGTCAGGATGATGGAGGATTCGTCAGCCATCGAGATCGCTCGGCGTTGGCTCGGCGAACGCGGACACCGGCCGTTTGTGCAGGCCGTGGACGCTTATGCGCCCGTGAATCCCCTCGAACAGCGTGCGGGCCATCTCGACGAGGTGCGGCCTGGACTCGCTCGGGATGTCGTACAGGTCGCAGGCCGCTACCCAGCCTTCGAGCCGCGGTGACAGAACGTGCGGACCGCCGCCGTCAACGCCCATCGGCGTCAGGTTGACTGTCTGATCCTGGACGATCCCGTAGAAGTCCATGATCTCCCTGTCGCCTTTGGTGAGGTAGCGGTCCGTCGTCCCTTGAACGCCTTTCATCAGCGGAACCGCCCACCTCAGGAGGCGGAGCCGCTGTCGCCTTTTCCCTCGGATTCCAGATCGCTCGCCGCGACGAACTTCGCGCAGACCCACGGCCAGATCGCCGGATGGTTCAGAACCGCCAGCCGCGTCTCGAAGGTGTTGGGCACCTCGGCCCCGTTGGCGTCGGTCACGCCCTTGAAGTCGCGAAGCCAGTTCTCCGCGACGAACACCCGGTAAGCCTTGGGGTTCTCGGACATCTCCTTCGGCAGGTCGATCAATTCGTCCGACGTGACGAGCCGCAGTTCCAGCGAGCAAGGCGTGCCGCCTCCCCGCTGGAACTTGAACCAGTGCCAGAGCTGCTCAGGCTTCGCGTTGATGTATCCGAACTTCATCGATTCCTCCGCGTTGACGACGCTCCGCTGGCGCCGCTTGGTTACGTGATGACGAGCGTGTAGTCGGTGCCTGCCGCGTCGGTCCCGAGTGTCGTGAGCGCGAGACCCATGTCCGCGATCCGCGCGCCTTCCCTCTCCCCGAGGCCGAGGTCTCTGAACTGAGCACGCGGGCAGCTGAGCGCGAACTTGTTGCCGGTCGTGCCGCCGATCGTGCCCGTGTTGAAGACGCCGACCGCACCGCTTCTCCACTTGCCGAAGAAGTCGAGCGAGGCGACCGTCACCATCTCGGGACTGATCTTGATCATCGGCTCTTGCTCGGTGATCCAGGCGCCGCGCACGCCCGACGTCTGGCTGATGTCGCCGCGCTTGCTCAGCACGTTGCCCTTCGTGAACTCGAACCCGTCGAACGCGAGCGACGTGACACCGTGGACGGACAAGGTCGCGCCGAGGCAGACCGGGGGGACGATCACCGTGTCGGTCACGACGGGCTGCGTGTCGTCGGCGGTCGCGACGTACGCCCCATGGAACTTGAACTTCGCGATGAGCGGCTCGCCCTGCTTGGACGAGATCGAAATGTCGCCCTGCGCGCCGGAGATGGCGTAGCGAACGCCCTCGTCCCACAACGCGACCGAGTAGACCTCGAACGGTTGCGTGATGGCCGGGAAGGTGCCGCTGCCGTCGAACGTGCTGGTAGGCTTGAACGTGATGGATGTGGCGGCGACGCCGGTAACGCTGTGGCCGCACGCCACCATCGCCTTCCACCAGTACGGCAACGACGGCGTCGCCATCGACGTCGTGCCGACCAGCGGAATCTCGAACGTGATGTCCGCCTCGGCCGAGCCGGGCAGCGCATCCAGGCGTCCGAAGTGCGACCGGGTGTCCTTGCGCTTGTAGAGCTGCGACGTGGGCGAGAATCCGATGTTGACCGCGTGGAACGAGTTACCGGCTGACGGCTCGTTGAAGGTGTAGGGGACGGACTCTTCGAGGAGGCCGACGATCGCTCTTGCTACCCGAATAGGAAGGGCCATGGGCTGTCACCCGGCCCCGCCGACCGATCCGCGTTTTAACTGCTGAGGGGCAGGCAGGTCGCGGGTACCTGCTTTTCGGTGGCCAACCTAGCCCCCCATCAGACCGTTGCTCTAGTTCAAGGCGTTTCCTGGTTCACGGACGGAAGCGATGCAGCGCCGAGCGTCATTTCCCCGGCGGGTGATTCCTGAGCGTAGACGTCGAAGTCGAAGACGACCCGGGCGGCGCGGCGAACGATCGTCGACAGCCTCGCGGGATCGACGACATTGCACCGCAGGTCGACCGGCACGATCGTGAGCTCGGTCTGGGCGCACGTCGGATCGTTACGGAAGCAGCGGACCAGGGCGGCGCCGTACCAGCGCGACCGCTCGGCCATCTGGTTGGCCAGCAGGGTCGCGTCGGAGTCGTCGGCGTTCCCGCGGTTCGCGTGATTGATCGCGGCGCGCATCGGCGTCTTCGAGATCACACGAGTGCGCTGGCCGGCGTGCCAGAGCGACTGATCGTAGGCCTCGCCCGGGAAGGTCGTGGGCCCTCGCTCGTACGTCTCGAACTCGACGACGTCGGGGGTCGCGAGGCCTGGGTCGTACGCCCGCCACCCGGTCACGAGCGGAAGGTCGAGGCCGACGTTCGCCTCCAGCTCGACGAACGCGATCTCGGCGTTCAGCGTGGCCTTTGCCAGGGCGAGCACGGAGCGCACGACGCGCCCAGTCAGAAAGACGGCCATCTCTTCCCCCATTTCTTGCACGACCGCGAAGTCGTCGACGGCCCAGATCCCGACGTCGTTAACGGCGCCGCCGTCGGCGACCACCTCGACGATGACCTCGGATTCGCTCGGCGTGATCGAGCCGGGCGACCACAGCTGCCAACCCGAGCCGATGCCGGACTGCGATACCAAGAAGTTCCCGAGCATCGGGCCGTAGTACCCGCTGGGGTCCTTGTCGAAGATCTGGACTCGCAGCGTGATCGCCGGCAGCGTCGCGTCAGCCTTCACCATCATGGCGATGCGGTGAGAGATCCCAGCGTTCACGGGGACGAGCTTGCCGGCGCCGGCGGCTCCCCAGTGGAACGGCGTCCTGTCGAACGTCAGGACGAGCGCATTCGGGGACGAGACGTAGCCTTGGCTGCCGTCGATCGCGAGCCCGCTGTTGACGAGGTAGTGGAACCAGCCGCCGGCCTCGTCGAGGCCCGGCTCCGGAGGGTCGAAGTGGTAGATCACCGCGCCCTCCAGGATCGGGCCCGCGTTGACGAGCAAGTCCTGACCCGGCGACACGCCAGCGAATACCAGCGCGACGAATAGCGCGACGGCGATACGACGGAGATCACGCACCCGTCCCTCCTGGCCTTGGGGCACCCGTGCGCAACGCGTCTCGAAGCGTCCGGACGATGTGCGGAATGAGCGCGCGACGAACTCCTGCTACGAGCGCGGCGTCCCCCTCGGCCGTGCGCTGCTGAGGGTCACGCTTCGGAAGGCTCCCGGCGCCTCTGGCATGGAGCCCGAAGTGCTCCGGACCCTGAGCGCCCATCTGGATCCGGGCGCCCTGCGGCAGGATGAAGCCTTCCGCGATGTGCCCGCTGGTCTGCGTCGAGAACTTCCGCTTCATGTCGCCGGTCAACTGAAGGATCTTGTTCTCGGCCCCGAGCGCTGCCGCGACCGCGAACCCCGTGAGCTTGCGGCCGCGGGCCTTCGCAATCCCCTTGACGGTCGCCTCGGCCCCGGCGAACAAGCGATCCTTGCGGGCCTTGTACGCGGGAGACAGCGGAGCCCACGTGCTTCCGCCGCTCGCGCCCTCGGATGCGAACAGGCTCTTTTCTTGCTCGCGGTAGACGACGTCGGCTACCACGGCCGCATCCTTCACGGCGCCGATGTTCAAGCGCAGCGCTTCGTGGAGCGTCTTGAGTCTCGAATTCACCACGACGGTCGACATCAGAACTCCGTGTTGGTGAGGAACTGGAGGCCGTCCGTCTTCTCGTCAGAGAACACGACCGCGGCCTGCGAGGTCTCGACCTCGGTGCCGATGGCCTCCAGGATCCCGGCGTATTGCTTGAAGAGCGCGACGGACGACGGCACGCGCCCGTACTCGTCCTTGACGTCGTGCATGAACAGGATCTGGGCGGCTGCCCCCAGCGCGTTGGCCGATTCCGCGAGCGTCTTGAGGCGCCCGACCTTCGGGTCCGTGGGGGTCGCCGGGAACGGCGATCCGTGCTGGAGCACCGTGTAGGTGCTCCCGCTGTCGGCCAGCTTCGATTCCACCTCCGCAGCGATCCGCGCCATCCAGTCGAGGCACTGTTGCGCCGTCGGCTTCGTGGTCGTCGTGAACGCACCCCTCCCGCACAGGCCCTCGACGTCGGCCTGGGTGCAGAAGGCGTCGTTCGCTGCGGTGTAGGCCACGGGCTAGGCCCGCTTGAAGCCGTGCCGCGTGTACCACTCGGCGGTGCGGACGTTGGTCGGCGTGTAGGTCTTCTTGCCGTCCGCGCTCTTGAACTTCGGCGCCGACTTGTCCGGAGCGTGGGGCGCCGTGATGCGCGGGTCGGTGTCCTCACTCTCGGCCGTCCGCACCGGCTGGGTTGCCGCCGCGCCGTCCGACTCGTCATCCGACGCCGCCGGGGTGAGTCTTGAGGGTCTCATGGCCATGTCGTTTCTCCTGAGAATGGGCGGCGACCCACGCGAGCCGCCGCCCCGAAGCGTTACGAGAAGATGTGCGAGAGGGCGCAGCGCCACTGGCCGTAGCCCGCGTTGTAGCAGGCGAACGACCCGAAGCTGACGTCCTTGGTGTTGAACTGGTTGTCGCCGGTCATGTCGTCTTCGAGCGTCACCTCCTCGGCCATCTGGAGGATCAGGGCCTTCTGGATGTGCGACGTGTTGAAGACGAAGTACTGATCGGCGGCCGTGAGGAACGGATTCGTCCGCACCGTGAAGGTGCCCTTCAGGTCGTTCGCGACGGGTCCGGTCAAGGACTCGTTGTTCGCGACCTGGAGAGCGACCGCGCGGTAGACCGGCGGCACCATCGCGACGAAGGTCGGGGCGTCGCCCGGCCAGAACGGATCACCCGCGCCGTCCTTGTAGGAAAACAGCGACGACTGAGCCGTCCGCATCGACGCGGCGAACTCGAGATCGGTCGGCTGCGTTCCCGTCGCCGCGGCGGACGTCTTGTCGTTGTCCTGCGACGTGGTGTAGATCGCTCCGCCGGTCTCGGCGTGATCGGTGTCGAAGAAGAACTGCGCGTCGTAGCCGTTCGTCGAGACGCCCGCGACAAGGATCTGCGTCAGGAGCTTGTCGCGGTGCTCGCGGGCCTTGCCGCCCATCTGCGCCACGTTTTTCGAGACGACGTTGTTCTTCCCGAACTTCCGCGTGAGGTAGTTGAACGCCACCGTGGCTTCCCACAGCTTGTTGATGATGGTGTACGTGACCTGCGGGACGCCTTGCTTGACGCGCTGGCTCAGGAACTCACGCACGGGCGCCGCGTACCCCAACCAGGCGTAGGTCTCCTGGTCGGCCGAGGAGGGTTCGACGGACGCGATGCCGTTGAACATCGAGGGGAGTTGAAAGAAGCCCTGCCAGAACGCCGCGCGCGCGGTATCCCGTAGGCCCTGGTCCATTGCGGTAGGTGTAGGCATTGTTCAGTCCCCTTACACCCAACCGACGTTGGTGACGCACAGCTTGGGTTCGAGCTTGACCCACATGCCTTCGGTCGTAACGCGAAGGATGCGGCCGATGACGATGTCGTTCGCCGCGCCGGTCACGTCGAGGTTTGAGACGAGATCGGCGGGGTTGTCGGAGAGGGTGCCGCTGATGTCGATGACCGCGAGATCACCTTCGTCTGCGGCTGCGATGTTGGTGCCCGTCGGGAGCAGGAAGATGCCGTCGACGTAAGCCTCGACGGGATCGCCCGCGGTCACGACGGTCTGCTGTTTCGACACGATCCCGGCGAAATAGTCGCCGGCGGCCGGAACGGCCTGGACGCCACCACCCGTGTCGGTGAACAGCAACGCGCCGGCGTAGTGGATGTCGGCGACGTTTCCGGAGAACGTGAACTTGTTGCAGGCCCCGTAGGTCCTGAAGTTCACATCGGTTGCCAAAGCTGCCATGTACTCGGTCCCGGTTGAGCGAGACCGTGAGCATTTGAATTGAGGGGAAGCCCGGCTGCTCAGACCGGGTCTTCAGGAGCGACCCTATCCCCCCAAAGAGATCACTTGCGAGCGGCCTTCTTCTCGTAGAGCGCCCGCGCCTCGGACTCGGTCGCGACGCTCGCGAAGTCCGGGTCGAGGCTGAGCTTGCGCAGCGTGGCGGCCGATTCGGGCGTGACGGCGGCGCTGTCCTCGTCTCCTGCGGCCTGACGGCCGGAGTTGGTGGCGGACAGGGCGGCATCCCGCGGCAGCGACTTCAACACGAGCTCCAGGGTCTCCATCGAGCCGAAGCCCGAGGCGAACTTGACGGGGTCTTTCTCATAGTCCCCGAATTGCTTGATCTTGGACGGCGGCACGCCGCTCTTGATCGCGGCGCCGCACAGCGACATGACCTTGGCCGCGACGCCCTCGCTCTCCTTCGCCGACAGCTTGGCGCGAAGATCCTTGGTCGTGGATTCGAGCGACTCGATGCGCTCTTCGGCGTCCTTGAGGTCGGAGGACTTCCGCTCGGCCGACAGGCGAACCGTCGCGACCTCGCCCGCGTTCTCGGCGAGCTTACGCTCGGCCGCGTCGGCTCGCTTTTCGGCAGCGGTCACGGCGGCGTTCGCGTCGGACAGCTTGGCGTTGAGCTTGACCAGCTCCTCGTCTTTCTGCGTGACCTTCGCTTCGGCGGTCGCAAGACGGACCGTCACGTCCTTTTCTTCGTTTTCGGGAGGCATATCGGCTCCTTTCAAGAGCGGAACGTAGATGGTCCGCAAGTCGGCATCGACCGCGGAACTGGCTGCAACGCGTGCGTGTACGTCCGAGGCCGGACGATTCGTGAAGACTCCGCCGTAGACGGTGAACGTGACGAAGGCTTTCGTCGCGGTTTTGATACGGCGCGCGCCGTCGATAGAGAACCCGCGCCACCGGCGACCCTTCACCTCCGCGAAGAGCGGCGCGGTGAGGTCCATCTGAGCCCAGACCTGGCCTGCTCGGATGAACAGCTTGTCGATGAATCCGTCGCCAGGGCCGGCGGTCTCCTGAAAAGACCGGTGCGGGTAGACGTGCACCGGGATTGGCCCTGGCCACTCCGTGAAGTTGGCGACAGCGGCTTCCATGTCGGCCCGCGTGATCGAGTCGGTGCCCTTCGTCCCTGAAGCGGTCAGTGCGAGGTCGATCTTCTGCATCTCCGACAAGATCGGCATCTCGATGACGCCCGAACCGTCTGGGCGCTCGCTGAGAATCTTGATCTCGGCTGGATTGATCGCGGTGAGACAGAGGCGTTCCATGATCAGCTCCACCTGACCACGGCGTCGTCTTTCGCGTCCTGGGAGAGCGCATCGAGCGCCGCGACCTGCACCGCCTCGGCCACGACGTCGGTCAGGAGGGACGCAATCGTCGAGGCCTGCGTATCCGCATCGGCGGTCTTGACGAGCACGCCGGCGGCCCACTCGTGGTCGGTCTGCTCCTCGGTCATCTTGTGCGCGAGCCGGACGAACTCCGCGCGCTCTTCGTGGCTCAGGCCCATGGTCATCCCCTCCCGTTCCCAGGGATCACGAGCGACGGCCGCTGGATGCGCGCCTCCGCCTGCTGCGACTGCGCCATCTTCGTGTGGATCGAGGCGAGCGCGATCAGGACGGTCGACTGCGCGGCGAGGATCTGGGCGACCATCTGCGCGAGGTCAACGGGCTCGTTCGATTCCTTGGCCGCGTTGTACTTGGCGGCGAGCGCCTCGACGGCCTGCTGCTGGACGACGCAGACGCGCGCGATCATGGGATGGTCGTTGAAGTCGATTCTCATGCTGCCTCCAGCTGCTTCGCAAGCTCGTCCGACACGATCACCGCGAAGCCGCGGCAGTTGTCGCCGCCCTCGCACCGAGCCGGGGGAAGGTATTGCTCGTATTCGCGCGTCCCGATCTTCAGGTAGACGCCGTCGAGCGATGCGCACGTCGCGCACGTCCGCTGATCCAGCACCTCGGACCGCACGACCCACTGCGCCTCGCCGGCGACCGCGGCTTCCTTCGCGGCGACGTCTCGACCCTGGTTGTACGCGACCTCCGCGACCTGGCGGGCCGCGAGATCCTGCTTCGACGGCGACAGCCCGTGAAGCGCCTGCTCGACCTGCTTCAACGCTTCGGCCTCGGTCATCCCCGACCGGATCGCAGCGTTGTACTCCCGGATCGCCTCATCGAGCAGGCGCGCCCAGATCTCGTCGACGGCGATTTGAGACGCGACGCGAGCCTCGCCGGCGAGCTCGGTCGTAAGCGTCGAAATGACCTGCCAGGCCCCGCCAGACTCCTGAATCAGCGCTTCGATCTCGGCGGCGGCGCGTGATCCAATCGGGATCGAGGCGCCGGCCGGCAGAATGTTCGGGTCGCCAGGGGGCGCCGTCTCCATCGTGTCGTCGGACATGGCGAGCGACGACCGCGACGCCTGCCCGGACTTGATCTTCGCCGCCAGGTCCTTCTGTCTGGCCAGCTCCTCGCGCGCATGCTGGCGGCCTACCTGAGCGACCTCGAGGAAGCGGTCGCGGATCGCCGTCACCATCCCGATCTCGCCCTTCGGCCGAGACCGCCGCAGCCCCGTGGTCGACTCCCGCTTGATCTTGCCGGTCTCGATGCGGTCGAGGATGTCCTCGGTCATCTTGGCCGTGGCGCGACGAAGCGCGGAGCCGAGCTGGTCGCCGCCGGTCGTCATCGTGCCAGCAACCATCGCGAGCATGCAGACCTTCGACTCGAATGGCGTCGGGGTGCGACCGTAGCCCTTCGGTTGCGGCACGGGAGGTCCGTCCGGGAGCCGGAGCATCCGCTCCATCCCGAGCCGTAGCGTGAGCTGGCGGCCGGCCTTCGCGTCCTCGGCCTTGGTCTGCGCGCCGTCGCCGTTCCCACCCGGTGCAGTCTTCGACTGCTTCGATCTCCCGTTCGTGGGGACCTTGTCCTTGGGGTTCGGCGACGGCGGTACAGTTTCTACGGGCGCCGCGATCTCGTATTCGTCGTCCTTCAGTGTGACGCCGAGCTTCTCGGTGACCTGCTTGCGAACCGCCGGGGTGAGAGGTGTGATCCCAGCGGATATGGACTTGATCAGAGGGTCGAGGGTGCGGAAGTCCTCTCGCGGGCCGACCCGAGAGCAGATCAGCTGCGGGTACTTCTTCACGCCTGGATAGTTCCAGTCGACGAGCTCCTGAACCACCCCGGGGAGATTGGCGACGCCTTCGTTTTCGATTCCGCAGATGCGAGCGATGACGGCGTCCAACACGACGTCTTCGTCTTCGGACTGCGTGTCACCGACGGAGCGCGACCCGCTCTGGGTTTCGCCGAGCAGCCTCGACTTCGTGTTGGAGCCGTGAGCGATCTCGGCGTTCTCGCCGTTGATCAGCCCGCGCATGCGGTCGACCTGGCCGGCGCCGGCGCTCTCGATCCCGGCGAACTTGAGCTCGGCCTTCTGGCCATCCGCCTCGATCGGCACGAGACCGTAGGCCTCCGCGGTCGCCTGGCCGCGCATCTGCATCACGATCAGCTCGAAGGCCGCTTTCTGTTCCGGGCCCCAGCTCTTTGGGTAGTAGCCCACCGGCATGGGCGCGCCCGCCTTTTGCGCCCAGATCGCGGCGTAGCGCACCATCGCGTCCTTGCGGATGAATGCGCCGTAGAGGGAACGGATCTTGGGTCGCCCCTCGTACCTCGCGCCCTTGAAGTCCCACGGGTAGAGCACCAGCTGACGCGCGTGGATTGGATCCCTGAACTTGAAGTCCGGCTTCGGCGTCTGGTACGTCCGCTGCATCTCGATGATCTCGTCGGTCTCGGACAGCTGCCAGCCATGCGGGTCGACGCTGCGTGGCTCAAGCCATTGCAGGCGGTCGTACACGATCTTGCCGTTGACCTCGCGCGTGCTCTTGGCGAACGCGGCGAACCCGCACTTCAGGAAGTCGAGGATCTCGACGAGCCGCTGCCCAGCCCAAGACGTTTGCAGGAAGTACTCGCGGCCGTAGCGATCGCTCGCCTGGCGCAGCAGGTTGGCCGCGACGAACTCCGCGATCTCCTTGTCGATCGCCTTGTCGCTCGCGGCCTGGATCTCCCACTTGCCCGTGCAGAGCGGCAGCACCACGGAGTCGAGGCCCTCTTTGATCAGAGGGTCGGCCTCCATCTTGTCGTAGACGTCCCAGCGGGCGTTACCCTTCAGCGCCTCGGCGTATTCGTAGTCGAACTGGCCGTACTGAATCGCGACGCCGGAGGCCGCGGGGCGCATGCGCATGCGGGCTTTGAGGCCTTCGACTTCAGATTGGAGCGACGTAACGGCCTCGCGCGTCGGCAGGCCGAGGAGGCGGGTCGCGGCGCGCTCGAGGAGGCCGGGCATTAGGAGGCCGCCGCAATGCAGCGCGATGCAGACCGGCGTGCAGCGCTACCAGACCTGAACGCCCTTGCGCTCCAACCAGAACTCGAAGTCTTCCCAAGCCTCTTCTTCCGTGACTCTATCGCGCCAATCAGTGCCGTACACCTTGTCCATGTAGCTGTTGCGCCCTTGAAGGTTTCTGGCCTCGATCTTGTCGCGCTCGCGGCTGACGTGGTGTGTGTGGCAGAGCGCCTCGCAGTCCGTGACGCGCTCACGGCCGAAGTTCCTATAGTCCAGGTGATGGACCTCTGTAGCTGTCGCCGTGCAGCCAGGGTACTGACAGCGCCAGAAAGCGAGTCGGAACACCTGAGCGCGGAGGCGCGACCAATACAGCGATTGCAGATGGTTGCGGTAGGCGGGCGAGAGGGTTTTGTCATCAGTGAAAAGTCTCTGTTGGCCCATCTTGATCTCCCTGCGGCGAGATGCCGCGTTTGTGCAGGCGACCAAAATGAACGATTACTCTTAAGGCTTCAGTGACTATTTCAATCACATGGCTGCACTCAACTCCCTCGCAAACGCAGTGCTTACTTCGTAGGCGGTCCAACAGAATCGTCTCGATTATCTCGGTGAGTTGGTTCCCCAAGCAGACAGCTACAACGTGAGCGTCGAGACGATCCAGGCGATTGCCCGACACCCCTTTAAATTCTTCGTTGAGATAGCGATTTATCTGATTCGGCCGCATCCCAAGTTCGCGTGCTAATTGGCTTTGAGTCTTGCCAGTCTCGGCCAGAGCGATACGCACGCGATTCGCAATCCTTTCACGCTGCCCTTCTATGTCGCGGGACGCCATCAGAACTGCGCCGTGGCGAGGCCGCCGTCGAACCCGGGTTGCCGCATGCCCGCCACAACCTCGGACGCCTCGCCGGTGGCCGCGACAGGGAACAGCGAGACGATCCGGTAGCCGTCCGCGTCCGACGCGTGCGTCAGCTTCTTGTTCGTCTTGTCGATGTCGCGTGTTCCCGGCTTCAGGGCGACGCGGGCATAGTCGGTCGCGAGGTGCTCGCAGCGCGGGTGCAGGTAGTAGCGGGTCTCGCCCTCGCCGTTCAGCAACATCGCGTTCACGGCGTTCAGCCGGTCGGTCACGGGCCCGTTGCCTGGCGGCACCATCATGCGGAGCCGAGGCCAGTCGGTCGCGAGCTCCTGCCGGATGATCTCGTAGTCGCTGCGGGTTGACTTCGTGCTGCGGGCGGACCCGGAGGCGTCCCCGTAGACCTGAAGCTCCTGGCCCTTTCGTCCCGGGTAGCGCCGCAAGAACTCCGCGCACGCCGCCTGCGTGGTGGCGCCGCCCTCGATCACGATCTCGTCGAGCGCCCATGCCGCCCGCGCGGTGTGCTGTCCGACGATCCAGCACATCGGGTCGACGTTGAAGTCGCACGACAGGTCGAGCGGGAGCGTGCGCTGCTCCTGCACGTCCTCGGTGACGTGCCAGGATCGCGTGAACGTGTAGGCCGGGAGAGCCGACCAGTCGAGCCATTCGGCCTCGTAGAGCTGGCGGAAGTGGTTCGGCGACATCGTGCCTTTGCGCAGGGCTAGGTCGCGCAGGTAGAGGCCGCGCTCACACAGCTCGTCGTGCCGGTCCGCGGTCTCGAGCGACATCGCATCGCCGTTCAGTCCGCACTCGCACTTCGCCGCCGCGGCTCGCTCGCGCCAGGTCCAGGTACGCGCGGCCCAGCCGGGCGAGCCCTTCTGTGCCTGGCGGTAGAGGCGCTCCGCGGTCCCGCCGATCTCCCCGACGTTCCCGGCCATCCGGATCTGCCCGAGCCCCACCATCGCGGGCTCGGTCGTGCGCGAGCTGATGGCGGCCCAGCCTTGGTCCGTCAGCATGCCGAACTCGTCGAGGGCGGCGCGCGCGACCGTGTCGCTGTAGAGGCTCTCGGCGTTATCCCAAGACAGCGCCTCCAAGACGCCGCCGTTGATCAGGGTGGCGCGCACCGGGACGGTCTCGTGGTACTTGCGCAGCACTCCGGCCGAACGCGCCGTCCGCACGATGTACCGCTCGAACCCCTTGACCGACTGCCGGTAGGTCGGGGCGACCCACCAGCTCGGCCAACGGATCGAGGCGTTTGCGTCGGTCCAAGCGCCGCCCAACAGCCAGGCCGCGAGCGTGAGGGACTTACCGATCTGGGGTGCGGAAACTGTCATGTCAATGCGTGCTTTCGACAGGTACATCGGAGCCTGATAGGCCCTCAGCCTCGGCAGAATCAAGACCCTCGACTGCGGCGCGATAGAAGACGGCGTGGCCTTTTTCGATCGGGTTGACGGTGATGTCGAGCGCTTGCGGGTTGCTGCCGTAGCCGCATCGGAAGACTTCGAGGTACGCCTTGACCGCGTCGAGGGCGTCCGCACCCCTGAGAGCTTTCCCGAGCGCCGCGGCGAAGAGCTTGACGTTTCTCGGCTTGTCGGCGAGCTGTCGCATGCGGTCGCGTCCGCCGATGACCGTGACGCTCCCGTACTTGCGTCCTCCGCCGCGGTTGCCTTTCGCGTTCTGGTTGCCGATGTGCCCACCCATCACGCTCCCCCGGAGGCTGCGATCAGGACGGGCTCCGCGATCACGCGGTACGTCTCGGGGTCGGAGAGGTCGACACAGCGGCACCACGCATCGCCGCAGCACAGCGGCGGCCGGTGGAAGTGCCGCACGAGCTGGCCACCTTGGGGGTCGCTGTAGACCAGCCGCATCCCGTGGTGGTAGCCGCGAGTCGAACGCACCGCTTGCTCGACCGGGATCACCGTGCCGAGAAGTCGCCCCTGTTCCACCGCATCGGCCAGGAGCGGCCAAAAGTCCCGCACGGTGCGGCCGAGGGCGGTCGCGATCTTGTCGGCGGTCGAGTAGCGCGGCCGGCTACGTCCCGTCTCGGTCCCGCAGATTGTCGTGACGGTGAGGTCGGATCGGTCCGCGAGCTGCTGTTGCGTCAGGCCCGCCGCGACTCTCGCCCGCTCCATCGCGGAGCCCGATGCGAATGCCGATGGCGTCCGACGATCGCAGCGGGGGGCGCGCGCGGTCTTCACGGCGCGCGATATCGCACACGTTCAGCGCGTTGTGAAGGGGTGCGCTCGTTTAGGGGGTACTGACTTTCGCGGCTCCGCGGTGCTCAGGAAGCGGCAGGTACGCGCCCAGCGACTCCCGTCCGGCACGCGCCGACTTCACGCGGCGAAGGTTCACGACCGCGTCATGGAGCCGCATCCTGGCCTCTCGTTCGCAGGTCTTCAGCTCGTCCGGCGTGCGCTCGCGGTAACGATCCTCGGCACACCGGCAGGGATGGCAGACGGGGTACGCGGCCGTCGGACGCTCCGTTGAGCCGACGCCGCAGACGTGGCACTTCACGCTCACAGGTCGGCTCCTTCGCGTTTCTGCATCTCGGCCCAGGCTTCGTCGATCGACTGCGGTGCGGGCTCGTCAGCCGCGTGGTCGCGGTTCATCCACGCGACGAGAGCTTGCGCGTGACATGACCTCATCCCGCCGAGCCAGTCCTCGAACTCGGTGCCATTGTGAATCACGGTCAGGTGGAATTGGTTCGTCGTGTGACGGTGACGCCAGGTGAAGCGGGCGACCGTCACGACGCCGATGGCCCAGGTCCAGAGTTTGCGGGCGAAAATAAACTTGGGCGTCATCGCAGCGCATCCATGGGGCTTTCCTTGAAATCGGCGAACAACCCCAGGGGCGGAGCGATCGGGTCGCCAGCGACCTCCGGCACGGTCTCGATCCGCACGTCGCATCTCGGCTCGCCGTAGATCTTCCGGGCGTGGACGTCGACGACGCGGGAATCGTCGGCCCACACCCCTGCCTGATTGCAGCCGTCGAACACCGCCTTGGCCATGTTGTCGAGGTCCGGTTTCGTCGCGGGATACGTGACACGCTTCGGTGCCGACTTCGGCCGTTGGAGCACGAACAGAATCCACACCCGCAGCGGTCCGTCGAGCCGTGGTTTGCCCTGGTGAGCCTGCGACGCAGCGAGCGCGATCAGGTTCTCGTACGCCGCGGTCTTGGCGTCGGTGTAGGACTTCGTGAATGAGCCGATGCGAGCGAACCGCGGGCGACCCTTGCCGCGAGGTGGACCGGGGACGGTGAATTCGAGTCGGCGGGCGACGGGGCTGCTCATCGCATGGGCTCGGTGCCGGCCGCAAGCGCCCGAACCTTCCGCGCGTTGTCCCTCGCGGTTTCTGCGAACACGTCTCCGATCGAATTCGGCTGCTGCCAGGCTCTTTCCACGCCTGCCCCCGTGACACAGAGGCACGGCAACGCGAACGTCCCGAGGCTTTGCCCGTCCGCTCGGAATCGCTCGACGAGTTCGAGTCCGCGGTCCTGGCATCGGAGGCATTCGTACACTGGTTGGCCATCGACCTCGCGGTAGTGCGGCCGCTCCGATGACGACGCCATCCCACGTAGTTCCACGGGTTTAGGGAAGTACTGGCAGTCCGACAGTGCTTTGGTGCAGGCCCGTCGGATCGCGTCGATGGCGAGCGGCTTGAGCGCCAGGAAGTAGGCGTCGATCGTGTCCGCGTCGAGCGTTCGGGTGTAGACGCCTGCGAGTTTCGTGAGGAGCCGCTTGAGTTCCGGACGGTCACGGTCGGTCATGATTCGGACCTCGCCCATTCCTCGATTTCGCGCTCGCGTTGCTGGTCTTCGGTCTCCGGAACGTCGCCGATCTCGTCCTGCCAGCGACCGTTTTTGAGCCACCGTTCGGCGTCTTGGAATTCAGCGCAGAACACCCCCGCGTTGCGGCATTCGTCCCGGTGGCGCTTTTGGTTCGTGATGGCCGCGATGAGTTCCTCGGCGTTCGGCTCGAGCGCTGCCTTCTCCCACACGGCGAGAGCAGCGGCTCTTCCGCGCTTGGTCCCGTTCCGTGGGGGGTAGGCTGCCCAGAACCGGGTGAAGCCTTCGAACAAACCCGAGCGCGAAGCGCGACGGGGGGTAGGGGGGGGTTTCTTCTTCTCTGTTTGCTCTGTATGCTCCGGAGGCTCCGGAGGCTCCGGAGGGGCATTGCTCGGCGCATACGGCTCGCATGCGTCGGGCATGCGGCTCGCATCTTCACTTTTCAGCCTATTCCACCTATCCTTGGCTGCTTTTCTTGCTGCTGCTTGACGACGTGGCGCATTTATGGCGAACGGTTGATGATCAGACCAGTCGTTTAGACAAGTCGAGCGCCGACCATTACGGAGCCAACGCAGGCGTCGCAACTCAGCGACGAACCCGATGGCGTCGCCCTCGTAATGGCACGCTGCGGCGATATCCTCGTCGGTCATCCCGGAGAGCCTGCCGTCCGGCTTGTTGACCGCAGCGAACGCCCACAATCGGATCAGGGACCACGCGGCCTCGAGCCCAAGGGACGCTATCAACCGACGTGTCTTGTGGTGATCGAAGAATCCAACGTCGAGACGGAAGTCGGTGTTCATGTGAGGGGGCTCCGCACAGTCTTCCCCCCATCCGGTTTTGCCGGTGGTCCGTTCGTTGTTGAGGCGACCGGAGTCGACTCGACCGAACAGGAGGAAGCTGGGAACCTATCGAAATGGATCACGAACCACTACTCCAGTCGCCTCAACAGGGGGAGCCTAACTCGATTGGGGTGCTGGGGTCAAATCGGAATCAGGCGGCTTTAGTCGCGCCCGCGTCCTTCTTCTTTTTCGGGGGCTTCAGTCGCTTGACGTAGAGGCGCTCCTCTTTCTCGGTGGTCCCGACCATCAAGCCCTCGATCGCGTAGCTCGGGATCTTGTGCTCGTGAATGAGCTCCAGGACGGTGGTGCGCTGGTCCTGGAAGTCGGCCTCGGCCTTGTTGAGCTCGTCGAGCTTGACCAGGAGATCGCCCATCGCGCGGTCGAGCTT
>Ga0184629_10000370_pt1 | contig 19987 bp, 13 predicted proteins | sample PLM4_32_b1_FD_133158 | JGI IMG/M metagenome (GOLD analysis project Ga0184629, IMG submission 133158) | Groundwater sediment microbial communities from an aquifer in East River, Colorado, USA - PLM4_32_b1 | ecosystem: Environmental > Terrestrial > Soil > Riparian zone | place: USA: East River... | reverse complement strand
TCCCAGAACGGCACCAGGAGCCAGGCGAGCCCGAGCAGTGCGAACCCGAGGATGCCCAGCACCTCTCCTTCCACCAAGAGCACATGCGCAGGCAGGAGCTTGAGCGTCTGGAACATGAACATGAAGTACCACTCCGGCCGGATGCCCTTCGGGGCCGACGTGAACGGGTCGGCCTTCTCCCCCAGCTCCCACGGAAAGAACACGGCCAGAAACAGGAGCACGTTCAGCACCAGCAGCCACAGGAGCATGTCGCGCAGTAGGAAGTTCGGAAAGAACGGGATGGTCTTGCGGCGCGCCGGTTCGAGGCGCTGCACGTACTCGGGCTCGTGCATCCCCTGTCGCTGCACGAACAGGAGGTGCGCGAAGAGAATGGCGGTGAAAATGGCCGGCAAGAGGGCGATGTGAATGGCGTAGAAACGGGTGAGGGTCGCGCCGGTGACGTCCTCCCCTCCACGCAGCAGAATCTTGATGGGCTTGCCCAGGAGCGGCACCACGCCCGCAATATCGGTCCCCACTTTGGTCGCGAAGAACGCCAGCTGGTTCCACGGAAGGAGGTAGCCGGTGAATCCGAACCCGAGCGCAAGGCACATGAGCACGAACCCGGTGACCCAGGTCAACTCCCGCGGCGCGCGGAACGCCCGGGTGAAGAACGTGCTGAACATATGAATGAAGACGAACAAGACCATGAGGTTGGCTGACCAGCTATGGACCGATCGCATCAGCCAGCCAAACGACACCTTGGTCGTGATGAAACGCACACTCTCGAAAGCGTTCGCTTCGTCGGGCTTATAGTAGAGAACGAGTAGAATCCCGGACGCCACCTGCACCATGAAAAGGAAGAGCGCGACACCACCCATGTAATACCACACGGTGTGGCGGTGGACCGGCACCTGCTTGTGCCGCATGAAATCGATCAGCGGGGTGATGTGGAAGCGATCGTCGAGCCAGCCGTAGACCCGGCCGGCCGCCCCGGCGGGTGCTCCGCGTTGTCGCGCGACCGAGTCTCTGGGTGCGTCAGCCATCGGCGCTCACGCCATCCTGGAGACGAGGATTTCGCCCGCGATTACGTTGACGGCGTATTCGTCGAGCGGCCGCGGCGGCGGTCCGGAAACGTTGCGCCCCTTGAGGTCATAGAGACCGTTGTGGCACGCGCACCAGATTTGCTTGAGGTCGCCGCGGTACTGCACGATGCACTCGAGGTGGGTGCAGGTGGCGGAAAACGCGCGGAACTCGCCCGACTCCTCGCGAATGAGGATCACGGGCTTGCGGCCGAACTTCACGATTTGCGCCGTGTTGACGGCAAACGCGGACTCGAGGCCCGCCTTGACGGCCTGCACGGTCGCCTCGGGGACCCGCGGGGGACGCAGGTAGGAGAGCACCGGATACAGCACGCTCCCCAACCACCCGAGGGCTCCCCCGGTCAGGAGCAGTTGAGTGAATTTTCGGCGCGTCATACCCATTAACGAATCCGATTATCCGGTATGCGGCGAAGTTTATTCAAGTGGGCCCCTAACGTCCACCGGTAATTCGCGTAAACCCGGACCTGTCTTGGTGGGGCGGAGCCGTGGCCCGACGTTGACAGGGCCGCCACAGCCGTCATAGCATGCGGCACAGCCGCCCGTTATTCATGCGCCCTCCAGCAATCCTCATCGGCCGCCGACCCGCGCCGGGCATCCGCGTCCTCGCGACGCTTTCGCTCCTTGCTGTCGTTTTCGCGCCCGGGGCACCCCCGGCCCGCGCCCAGGTCGACACGCCCGCCTGTCTCGATTGCCACGACGACGCCTCGATGAAGTCGGACGCCGGGCGCCCTGTCAGCGTGGTGGCGAAGGCGTTCCACGCCGGAGCGCACGGCGGGCAGGAATGCGTGGGCTGTCACGCGGCGCCCGGCAACTACGACGACGTCCCCCACTACGCGAAATACACGCCGGTCGATTGTTCCGGGTGCCACGACAATGTCGGGCCGGAGTTCAAGGGGTCGATCCACGAGAGCCTCTTCACCGACGGCGACATGGCGTGCACGACCTGCCACACGATCCACGACCGCAACCCGACTCCACGCGAGGCGCTCGCCGCCTGCGGCGGCTGTCACGAGGACGCCGCGGCCGACTACGCCACCAGCGTTCATCACGCGGGCCGCAAGCGCAACGGGCAGAGCGCGGCGACGTGCACCAGCTGCCACGGAAGTCACCACGTCGTCGCCGTGACCGACTCGACGTCGCCGGTGCATCCACGCAACGTGCCGCGGCTGTGCGGTGAGTGTCACGCCAAGGAGGCGCCCATCACCGCGGACTTCGTCCGGCTTCCGATTTCGGTCCCCGCGTATCTCAAGTCGGTGCACGGCCAGGGGTGGCAGCAGGGCAAGAAGACGGCCGTATGCACGGACTGTCACGGCGCTCACGACTCGCGCCCCGCGTCCGACCCGAAGTCCCACATCAACCGGCTGAACGTGGCGGCGACGTGCGGACGGTGTCACGACCAGATCGGCGCCGAATTCGCAAACTCGATCCACGGGAAAGCGGTCGCGCTGGGCATTACGGACTCTCCGACCTGCATCGACTGCCACAACGAGCACCTGATCCAGCGACCCCAGGATCCGACCGCCGCCATCAGTCCCGAGCACCGCGCGCGCGAGTTGTGCGGCAACTGCCACACCGACCCCGAGCTGATCGCGAAGTACGGGATCGCGTCCGGAGTCGTGGAGACATACTTGGACAGCTACCACGGCTGGGCGGTCGCGCGCGGCAGCGACCTGGTCGCGACCTGCACGGACTGCCACAACGTCCACGAGATCAGGAGTCCGCTCGACTCGCTTTCGACGGTTCACCCCGCCAACGTGGCCAGAACCTGTTCGAGATGCCACGCCGGCGCCACCGAGCGCTTCGCGCAGAGCTACACCCACGCGGGTGCCCTCGCGGCGCGGGGCCCGCACGGCTGGGTGCGCACGATCTATCTCTGGCTGATCGGTGCGGTGCTCGGGGGGATGGCGCTGCACAACGCCGTCATCGTCCGCCACGAAATGAAACGGCACATCGCGCACGTGCGCCGCGAGCCGTATGTCCGTCGCTGGCGCAGCGCCGAGAAGATCCAGCACCTGGTCCTGTTCTTGAGCTTCGCCGGGCTGGCCGTCACCGGTTTCGCGCTGCGTTTCCCGGACGCCTGGTGGGTCCGGCTCGTGGGCCTCGAGAGCCATGAAGGGCTGCGAGCCAACCTGCACCGGGCGTTCGCGGTCGTGCTCGTGGCCTCGGCGATCTACCACGCGGCGTGGATCGTCGCCACCCGACGTGGGCGCGTCTCGCTGCGCGCGATGGCGCCGGCCTTCCACGACCTGCGCCAGGCGGGCGAGAACATCGCCTATCACCTCGGCCGCCGCCCGTCGCGCCCCGCCTTTGGCGCGTTCGACTATACCCAGAAGGCGGAGTACTGGGCGCTGGTCTGGGGAACGGGGATCATGGCGTTGACGGGGCTCGTGCTCTGGTACCCGGCGCTGGCGACGAACCGATTCCCGGTGTGGATTGTGCGCGTCGCCGAAGTGATTCACTTCTACGAAGCGATCCTCGCCGTTTCCGCCATTTTCATCTGGCATTTCTTCTTCGTGATCTTCCTGCCGGCGGTATATCCCATGAGTACCACCTGGCTCGACGGCCGCATCCCCGCCCGCGAATGGAAGGAGTTCCACGCCGGGGAATACGCGGAGAAGGGCGATCGCGAAATCCTGGACCCCGGGGAGGACGATCCCTCCCCACCCGGCGGCGCGTGAAACGCGCCGCGCCGGAGCCTATCCAAAACTATGCAACGAATCTGTTGGTGACGCGCGCCTCGCGCAGTATTCTATTATTGGCTGCATTGGATTGCCGCCTCTGCGGCGCCGAAAGGAGAAATGCAATGAAACGAGTTGGCGGGGGTGTCATCGCGCTGTGGGTCGCAGGTGCCTTCGTGGTCGCGCAAACGGGGGTAGCCGCGGCGGCCGACCACGCGTTCGTGGGAGCGGCGAAGTGCGCGATCTGTCACAAGACGGTCGCGCAGGGCGAGCAGTTCCCGAAGTGGCAGGCGAGCATGCACGCGAAGGCCTACGAGACCCTGGCCGGCGAGAAGGCCAAGGAGATCGCGAAGGCCAAGGGCATCGCCGACGCGCAGAAGGCTCCCGAGTGCCTCAAGTGCCACGTGAGCGGATACGGGGCCGCGGCGGCGCTGCTCGGCGAGAAGTACGCGGTCACCGACGGCGTCGGGTGCGAGTCCTGCCACGGCGCCGGCGGCGACTACGTCAAGAAGGCGACGATGGAAGGCGTCATGAACGGCACCATCACGGCCGCGTCCGTCGGCCTGGTGAAGCCCGACAAGGCGACGTGTGAGAAGTGCCACAACAAGGAGAGCCCGTCGTTTACCTCGTTCGACTTCGACAAAGCGTACGCGAAGATCAAGCACGAGATGCCGGCGGAGCGCAAGGCGAAGTACAAGGCGCCTGCGGGGGGCTAGGCCCCGGCGCGTGACGCGGCCCCCCGGGCAGAGGGAGCCGGCGTCGACCAGAACCAGACGGGCGGGTTCATCGAGAACCCGCCCGCTTTTTTCTCCCCCGGCCCCGTGCCGCCTACTTGTCGCCGAAAATCACCGAATAGATGATGAGCGCGATCAGGATCAGCCCCACACCGAGGAAGAGCGACCCCGCCACGCGTACGCCGATTTCCCACCGGCGCGACAGCGCCCCTTTCACGAGGCGACGGCGGAGTTCACCCGTGCGCTTCATCTCCTCGTATTCGACGGGACGATCTTTGATGTAGTCCTCGAGCGGGGTCAGCCCGGTGAAAACCACGGTGTCCATCGGGAAGGCTTCGGGGCGCAGGTGCGTATTGAAGAAATGGATGGTAAAGATGAAACCCACCGCGAGCAATGCCTCGTCGCTGTGGATGATCGTCGCCACGTTGATCAGCGCGCCGGGAAGGAAGCGCGTAAAGAGCACCGGGAGCCACAGCATCAGCCCGGACGCCCCGATGATCGCGACCCCCCAGAACACCGCGAGGTAGTCGAATTTCTCCCAGTAGGTCCAGCGCCCGTAGCGCGGACGCGCTCCCGCGCCGAAGAACCACTTTAGCGTCCCGACGAAGTCGCCCAGGTCCTTGCGGTTGAACATCAGCGAGTTCGGCCCAAAGGCGAGCTCTCGCCAGCTCAACCGCCGCTCGCGCTTGTGTCGCACCAGCGATGCGACGTGGAAGCTGAAGTACCCGAACGTCGCCACCGCGGCGATGCGGTGGATGACGCCGGCGACGCGGACGCCGCCGAGCATGCCGGAGAGAAAGGCCGCCCACGGCATCGCGGAGAACTTCAGCATCATGCCGGTGAGGGCCAGCGAGAGGAAGCTGGTGATGACGAACAAATGCGTGATCCGCTGCGCACGCGTAAAGCGCCGTATGTAATATTTCGTCTCGCGCTTTTGCGCTGCCCGCTTGCGTTCGAGCATGTGGCGGAACGAACGCGGCAGCCACAATACCGTGTGCAGCCCGAAGAAACTGAACACGCCCACCAGCAGGAACGTCATCGCCCAGTACGAATAGTAGAGGAACGGATACTTGTCCGGGTCGTGGTGCGTCGCGTGCGTCAGGTAGCCGGTGAAGCGCTGGTTTGCGTCCTCGTGACACTGACGGCACGTCCCCAGGATGTTCTTGAATCCCACCTTGGAGTCGGGATTGTTGGTGGCGAGGATATCGTGCGCGCCGTGACAATCGGAGCACCTCGCCGCCTTGAAATAGCCAAGCCGGTAGGCTTTGCCGTGCATCGTCTCGAGGTAGGTCTTTGACAGCTCGTCGTGGCACGAACCGCACTGCTGCGTCACCTCGAAAAGAAAATCGTCTTTCTCGACGTCGCCGATGGTATGGGACGAGTGACAGCTTGCGCAGTTGGGCAGCTTGTCCACGTCTTTCCCGCTCGCCGCGTAGTGAACGCTCTTGATAAACTGTTTGTAGATCCCGCGGTGGCACACAGCGCACGTCGCGGGCAGGTTCTGTTTCGAGACCGTTGAGCGCTCGTCCGTGTGCTTGAGCACCATGTGGGACGAGTGGCAGTCGATGCAGATCGCGCTGGGAAGCAGCCCTTTTTCCGTGAGTGCCCGCCCGTGCACGCTCTGCGCGTAGTCGGCGAAGGCCGACACCTGCGAGAGGGTCGCGACCTTCGACGCTTTCCCCTCCTCCCGGTGGCAATCGCCGCACAACGCCGGCACCGATGCGCGATACGTGCGCGACGATTCCTGCAGGTGGGAAAGCGTGCCGTGAGATCCATGGCAGGTCGTGCAGTAGGGGGCCTCCTCGACGCCCCGCGCGTGCGCCTGGCCGTGCCCACTCACCGTGTACTCCTCCGAGATTTTCGCGTGACAGCTCGAGCAGTCGACGCGCCCGGACGTTTCGCAAGGGCGCTTGCGGCGCGGGTCGACGTCCGCGTGGCACTTCACGCACGGTATGGTCTGGTGGACCGACGACGCGAGTTCCTCACGGCCGACCGTCATCGAAACCGTGTCGCCGGCCTCGACCCCGAACAGGTTGGGCTGCTCGTGACAGCGCAGGCAGTCGCGGTCGGCGATGGCGAGCGACGCCGCCTCCTTGCGCACCTTGTGCGGCACGTGGCAGTCGGTGCACGCGGGGATCGCGCCCGGCGCCTTTTCCCACAGTTCTCCCCGGATGACCTTGGTGTGGACCTCTTCGATCTTCGCGTGACACTTCATGCAGGTCGCGGTGATGTTGCGGGGCGAGATCGAAGCGCGCGGCTCCGTGTGCGGAAGGATCAGGTGCGCATTGTGACAGTCCGCGCACGCCGCGGTCACGATCAGGCCCTTCTTGAACAGGCCCTCTCCATGAATGCTCTCGCTGTAGTTCTCCAGGATGTTGTGCGCCGAGATTTCGTACGTGTTCGCGACGGGTGCACCCTCCCGGTGGCATTTCCCGCACAAGTACGGCACGTTCATCTTGTAGGCGGTCGAACGCCCGTCCCGGGGCGAGACGATGTCGTGCACCCCGTGGCAGTCCTTGCACGACGGTGCGTACGGCGCGTGGCGCTTCAGCGCCTGGCCGTGGATGCTGGCGTCGAAGTCGAGCTGCTCGTCGTCGTGGCAGGTTCCGCAGTAGACGGGGTGGAGGTCGTCGGCGTGCGGCAGGTCCTCGGGATTGACGTCCGCGTGGCAGGCTGTGCAGTTCAGGTCGCGGTGAACGGACGCCCCGAAGACCTTCGCGTCGAAGAACGGCGTCTCGTCGTCGTGCTCGCCGTGGCACTCGAGACAGGTTTTGTGGTCCGTGGCGGTTGCGTTCGCGGCCGGAAGGAGGAGGGAGACGAGAAAAGTGATTCGGAGCAGCGCACGCCGCCAGACAATTCGACGCGCGACCGGATCAGGGCTGCGTTCCCGTGTGGCATTCATAGCAATTGGTGTCCCGCCAGTCATCCCCGCCGTCCGGGTGGACGAACTCGAGGCCGTCTTCGGACATCGCCATCTGCATGTGCTCTCCGCTTCCCTGTCGCAAAATGATATGACACGAGGTGCAGTCTCGTTTGATGACCCAGCCCTCCGCACTCTTTTTCTTGCCGTCGTGGCAGCGCATGCAGCCCGGGAAGATGAAGTGGCCGATGTTGTCGGGGTAGCCTTCCCACGTCACCTTCATCTCGGGGAAAATGTTCAAAGAGAACTGTTTCTGGGTTGCCAGCACAGCGTCGTCGATGTCGACCCGGCGTTTCTCGAAGACCTCCGGGTAGCTTTCCCGGTAGGCGTCCGGGATCTTCGTCGCGATGGCGCGGTGCGCCTCCTCTTCCGTCGCGTATTCCGCCTGCATCGCTTCGACGGCGATGCGCTTGATCTCCGGAAGCGTCGCGTCGATCTGACCGGTGAGGAGCGCCTGGTCGATGGCGTAGTCGGGCGAGCGGAACCGGTGGCTCGGCCGGTTGTGGCAGTCCATGCAGTCCATCCGGCGCGGGGTGGCGGCGGCGAGCTCCTCCTCGGTGAGCGGGTTGTCCTCGTCCTGGTAGACCGTCACGCGGCCGGTCACGCGATCGGTGATCCGGACCCACGGGATTTCCTGCCGCCGCGGGTCGCGCGCGATGTATTCGACCTTGGTGCCGATGTTCATGTGCCAGTGGATTCCCGCCGTCTGCCCGGTCTTGGGATCGCCGCCCCCGGTCTTGATCAGCAGGTTGATCGGCCAGTGGGTGGTCGAATCGTCGTACATGTAGTGGTTGTACTGACGCTGCTGCGCGCCGAAGAACTTCTCCGGCCAGTGGCACTGCTCGCAGGTCTCTTGCGCCGGCCTCAGGTTCTTGATGGGCGTCGGGATGGGGCGCGGGTACTTATTGAACGTGGCGGCGTACACCTGGTACGCGCCCGACAACTTCGACTTCGCGTACCAACCGGCGCCAGCCCCGACGTGACACGCCGCGCACGACACCCGCGCGTGGGGCGAACCGCTGTAGGCGGTGTGCTCCGGCTTCATGACGGTGTGGCACGTCGTGCCGCAAAACTCCACCGATTCGGTGAAATGGTACGCCTGGTAGCCCCCCACCACCGTGATGAGCGACAAGAGGCCGGTGCCGAAGATCGCGACGAAGAAGGCGTTGCGATGCGTGCTGCGGTTCAGGTCGAGCTGCGGCCACTGGGGCGGGAGTTCGTCGACCTGCAGGCGGATCCGGCGCCGCTTGCGCAGCATTCCGATCGGAATGAGCAGCACGCCAACGGCGAGGCAGGCCGGAAGCACGAGGTAGACGAAGATACCGAGATACGGGTTGGACTCCCCGACGGTGGCGATGAGGACCAGAAAGAACAGCAGCGTGACGCCCAGCACGAGCGTAACCGCCGCTCCCGCGATGCTGAGCGAATTGTAGGCGAGCCTGGGGAGATGGATGCGTTTCCAGAACATGGCGACGGAGGCCGGTCGCCCGGCATCGACGTCTTCCACTTTTCCGATAATCGGCTCCGAATGTCAAGTCTAAAGCGGGACACGCGGCGGGGACGGCGGGCCCGCCTGGCCGGACAAGGCCGGGAAGCGGCGCCCGCGGCCCCGCGGTCTCACCCCGCGCGTTGGTCTTACTTCGCGACCGGTTCGAGCAGCGAGTGGATCCGATCGAGGAGCCCTTCGAGGTCGAAGGGCTTGTACAGGCAGGCATCCGCCTTCGACCATGTCGACACGAACTCTTCGCGTACCGCGTGGTCCAACTTGCGCGCCGTGATCAGCAGGATCTTGAAAGGCACCACGTCGCCGCGCGCCATGTCGTCCTTGAGCGTACGCGACACTTCGTAGCCGTTCTTGCCGGGAAGCATCACGTCCAGGATCAGCACCGCGTAGTGCCCCGTGCGCGCCCGGCTCAACGCCGCGTTGCCGTCGTAGGCCACGTCGACCTCGAACCCCCGGAACTCGAGACTGTACTTGACCGTGTCGACGATATCCTGCTCGTCGTCCACCAGAAGAATCCGCAACTTGTTCATGCTTGCTCCTCGGTGCCGGCACGAACGCCGGCCACCAACCAGTCCAGATCTACCGCGCGCGCCTCCAGCACCGACAGCGACGCGAGCGAACGGGCCATGCGTGCCGCTGCGCGACTCAGGGCCGCCGCGATCGACGCGCCCTCGACCACGCGGGCCGCGCCCAGTGCATACCCGAGCATCGACCACGCGCCTTCCTCGCACCGCTGGACCCACGGGCCGACCACGCTCGCGATGTCGGCCTCGCTCTCGGCCGGGATGACGGCCAGGGCCAGGTCGTGACGGATCGTCCACAGCGACGCGTCGGCGAATGCTTCGCCGCGCGACGGATTCAGCGCCGGCGGACACGCCCACGTGCGCGCGATGTCCGCCCAGTCCTCGCCGTCCGGCTTTCCGAGCACGAGCACGCTGGTCGATCGCTTGGCGGCGCGCAAACGCGCAATTGCGGTGGTGGCCGCACGCGCGCGCGCCACCGACGTGGCGGTGCGCCGGTCGGCGGGGATGACGAAGCTGACGGTCGTTCCTTCTCCCAGCCGGCTTTCCGCGCGCAGCCAGCCGTCGTGGGCTTCCACCAGCGCGCGCGAGATATGGAGCCCGAGATGGGCTCCGCCGCCCTCGCCGGTGTCGTGGTAGCGATCGAAGATGTGCGCGAGCGTCGACGACGCCATTCCCAGCCCGCGGTCGACGACATCCACGCGCAGGAGCCGGGGATCGCCGAGCAGGTCCCACGGGAGCAAGCGCATGTCGTCGTCCATCGCTTCGCGGCCGGCCACGCCGACCCGCACGGTGACGCGCTCGCCGTTGGGGGTGAAGCGAACCGCATTCGAGAGCAGATTCACCAGCACCTGCTCGATGCGATCGCGGTCCAGGCACGCGGTGTCGACCTCGGGTGCGATCTCGCAGTCGATGCGGCGCTCCACGGCCGGGTTGAGCGCGACGAAGTCGCTGACCACGGCCTCCACGCAGGCGCGCACGTCGATCGGTTCCCGCTGGACGTGGAGCACGCCCGTCAGGTCGCGCGTGAGGTCGAGGTAGCCGTCGACCATGCGCGCGAGCCGGAGGGTCGCGCGCTGGAGCGCACACACGAAGCGGCGCTGCGCGTCGGTCAGCGCGCCGGGCGCGCCGGAGGCCAGCAGGTCGAGCGCGTTGCGCATCGAGGTGAGCGGGTTGCGCAGCTCGTGCGCCACCTCGGCGACGGTTTCGTCGGTCCACAGTTCCCGCGCGAGGCGTTTTGCGGGCGCGTGGAAATGCAGGACGGAGAGCTTGCGGTCCGCCGGGCCCCGCACCGGCTCGACGTCAACCTGGATCCCGGTCGGACGCCCGGCGCGGTCCGGCACCGCGATGCCGCGCGCGCGCAATCCGTGCTGCACGAAGCCCCGGAAGACGCCGGTATCGAGAACCAGGCGACCCATGATGGTCGTCATCCCCGCGTTCTCGGCGAGGCCGAACAACCGTACCGCCGCGGCATTGGCGGCGTGGACGTCGCCGGTCTCATCGACCACGATCAGGGGGTCGCGAATCGCGTCGAACACCATGCTCTGAAGACGTGATGGTTCCATGGAGCGAATGCCTCGCGCCCGCGGCGTCGAGGTCGTTCACCCGGTGAGGGCAAGCGCGGTGCCAAACCCAGGCCCCAAACGGGCAATCGTCGCTTTTGTAACTGGTTATACGTGTGGATTCGAGTCAACCATTGCGAGTCGTGGACGCCGGGGCGGAAGAATCCTGCCCACCCCGCCCGGGCTCCGGCCCGGGGCCGGCTCACGATCGGTCGCGGCGGTCGCGGGGCCGGCGGCGGCGGTCGCTGCGCGTATTGCGCCGGTCCCGGTTGGCGGAGATCGGAAACGTGATCGCGAGGATCGTCTTCCACGACGCGGAAGACTTGACCGTGATCTCACCTGCGTGCCGCTGCAGGATGTCCCCCGCCATCGCCATCGTATCGGTCGCCCCCTGGCTCTGACCGCGGGGGGCGAACGGGAGGAAGAGCCGCGACAACAGGGTGCCGTCCACTTTTCCCGCCGTGTCGGCGAAGAGCAACACCGCCTTCTGCTCGGATACCGTGCACTCGAACAGAACGCGGTCTCCCTTGCCGACGTGCTCGGCCAGGACCTGCACCACGCTGTCGAGCGCGCCGCGCACGCTGGCGCGATGCATGAGGAGCGTGGGCCCGTCGTCGGGAATGCGGATGGTCACCTCGACGCCGGCGGCGCGGAGCTTCGTCGCCCAGGCCTCCACCATCTCCTTCGCCAGCGTGAACACATCCACCAGTTCCAACTCGGACGCCGCGGCTTCCGCTTCGACCCGGAACGCTTCCGCTTCCGACTCGACGCGGTCCATAATCTCACGCACGCGTTCGACGCGTTTCTCGAACGCCGAGCGCGAGTCGACCGCCTGGCGAATCTCCTGCGCGCGCGCGACGAGCGCGTTGTACTGCTCCAGCGCCCGCGCGGCGGCGCGCGACGCCATCTTCTCGCGGATCCAGTTCGACTGGGCCTCCTCCAGCATGCGCTCGGACCGTCGGAGTCGGTCGGCTTTGTAGAGCGAATCGAGCCGTTCCGCCAGCATGCCGGCGCACAGCTCGAGGAAGAGGCGGTCGCGCGCGGAGAATTCGCGCACACCGGTGCCGGCGCCGTTGGCCTCGGAGTACACGGCGACGGCGCCCAGGCAATCTCCCCCTGCGAGCAGCGGCAGCGCCACGAAGTGCTGCACCGCACCCGCCGCGGCGTCGCTCAAGAGCGCGTGCCCGGAGTCTCCGCGCAGCTGGCGCGTCGAGCCCGCCACCCGGTCGAGAATCTCTTCGAAGGACTCCGTGATGGAGATGTCGATATCGCGATCGGTGGCGTCGATATCGTCGACCGACTTGACGTGGGTGGTCTTGTTGCGCACGAGGTCTTTGAGCAGCGCCCCCGTGCCGCCGGCGGCGCGCGCGGTCATCGAGAGCACCGCCGAGAGGCTGTCGCCGAAGCGCCTCGAGTCCTCCGCCGACGCGAGCACATCCTGGAGCTTGCGCAGCACGCGGAACTTGCGCGAATTGTCGGTCGAATCGAGCAGGCGTTCGATCGCAGTGGCGGCCTGCTGCGACATGCTGTACACGAGCGAGATGTCCTCCAGGCCGATCGCCTCGCCGGCTTCGCCGTTGTCGGCGACCAGGACGGCGGTGATCCGGCCCCGCACGCGAAGGGGAACCGCCACATAGGCGGGGGTCTGGAAGAAGTCAAAGAACGGGTCGCTCGCGAACTCGGTCAGACGCCGGTCGGCGAGCGCCGGCATGCCGCTGTCGACGGCCTTCGCGATCCCGCAGCGAAGCCAGTCCAGCGGGACGGTGAACGCGCGCGTTCGCAGCGTCAGGTCGTTGGTGTCGATCTGCTGGGTCGTGTCGACCACGCGGCGCGCCAGCGCCTCGAAGGTGGCCGGCTCCGCGCCGGGCTCGTCGTCGGCCGCGCGCTCGGCGGCGAGATGCCCGCGGACGGCCCGGCCGCGCTCGTCGACCACGAAGAAGAACGCACGCCGCACGCCGATCGTGCGCCACGCGGTGCAAAAGGCCAGCAGCACCTGCTGGATGCGGGCGACGTTGTCCGCGTCCGGGATGACCTGGATCATGCGGAGCAGCGACGAGAGCTCCGCGACCGTGAGCTGGGTTTTTTCCATGGCAACGCGCGTGTCCGGGAGACGGAAACCGCTCCACGGCTCGCAAGCTTCGTGCCACGGAACGACTCAGGCGCGGACGCGGGCGCGGCGATGGCGCTCGTAGAGCAGGTGGACGATTCCGTCCGAGAGACCCACCTGGGGCACGAAAATGGAGTCTATCCGCCCCCACTTCATCACCGAGAGATAGACCTCGGCGGCGTATACGATCACGTCCGCGCGGTCCGGCCGCAGGCCGAGCGTCACCACGCGTTCTTCCAGCGAGTGCGAATGGACCAGACGGTAGATGTCGCGAACGGTCTCGATCGTCAACGGCCGGCCCTGCTTGACGCGCGCCAGCTTGAAGATGGTGTTGATGTTACCGCCGCTCCCGATCGCGGTCATGGAACCGTATTCCTCGCGGTGCTGCTTGATCCATTTCTTCAGCCCGTCCATCGCGCGCTTCACCGGCCGGCCGCGGAGCATACGTACTGTGCCGACGGAAAACGACCCGTCCCCCACGCGCTTGCCGCGCGCGATCATCGACACCTCGGTGCTGCCGCCGCCCACGTCCACGTACAGGTAGTTCTTCTTCGGGTCCAACCGGTGTTCGATATGGTTGGCGTAGACGACTTCCGCTTCGCGCGAGCCCTCGATGATCTCGATCGTTATCCCCGCCGCCTTGCGAACGCGGGCGATCACGTCGCGCGAGTTTCTCGCTTCGCGCATGGCGCTGGTCGCGTAGGCGGCGAAGTCCATCGCCGGGTACGCAGAGATGAGGTGTTTGAAGCCAACCATGGTCTCGACCAGGCGCCCGGTCATCGCTTCCGAAATCACGCCGGCCCGGAATGCGTCGTCGCCGAGGCGCAGTGGCATGCGCACCAGCACTTCCTTCTTGAAGAGGGGCTCGTCTCCCTCCTCGATCACGCGCGCCAGCAGCAGACGGACCGCGTTGCTGCCGATGTCGATGGCGGCGAATTTCACGACTTCCTCCCCGGCGCCGGCCGGCGTGCGACTTTCTGCACGCGGGGCTTGCCGGCGGGCGAACCTGTGCGCGACCGTCGCCCGCCCGCGACGCGCGACGGCTCCACGAACGGCCGCACCGCGGCGGCCACCCGCGCCCCGGCGCGCGCCACCGCCTTGACCACCTCGCGATTCTCCGCGATACCCAGCTCCCGCAACGCCGCGGACACCGCCATACGAATTCGCCGCGCGAGTGCGTCGAGCAACTCCTCCTCGACCCGCTTCTGATCCGCCGCCGCGGGCGGACGCTCGAACGCGGCCAGCCTGCCGCTGCCTCGGCGCACGCCCCGCCAGGTCTTCCTCGGCACATCAATCACGACCACGCCGGCCTTCGGGATCACCTCGGAGAAACCCGGAACCAGAAACGCGGCGAACTCGCTGAAGGATGGATCGTGACCGAACAGCATCGCGCTCGCGCAGGCCTCGTCGAACCCGTTGACGAGGCGTTGAAAATCGTCCGGCAGCAGGCCGCCGTACAACTCTTCCCGCACGACGATGCGGTTGTGGGGGTGGCCGAACCGGTCGGCGAACGTCCGCGCCGTCTCGATCGCGCGGTCGGCGGGGCTCGAGATCATCAGGTCGGGCGCGCCGGCGAGCGACGACGCGCGGTCCGCCATGATCGCCGCCTCCCGCCGGCCGCGCTTCTTCAACCGGCGGTGGAAATCCGACCCCTTGAACCCGGTATCGACTGCGGTCGCGTGTCGCACCAGCACGATTCTCTTCATCGGTCTCACCTCGTCATTTCGTTGCCAGCAAACCGTCGAACACGCGCCGCGATTTCCGGCCGCCCAGGGACGCCAGGCGGCGTTCGCAGCGTGAACGCAGCCTCACCAGGCGTGCGTCGAGCGCGCCGATGATGGCGCCGATTGCGGCCGCCATCAGCGGCGAGTCTGTCCCGGCGCCCGCGTCATCGCGCACCAGCGTGGACAACTGGCGCGCCTGCACCGCCACATCGTTGTACTCGCCGAGCGCGTTCTGCACCCTCGCCAGCGACACAATCGCGTCGTCGACGCCCGGCCCGAGCACGCCCGCAAAGAACTCCAGCAGGTAGCGCACCTTCTTGCACTCGATGCGCGCGCGATGCAGCGCGGCGTCGTCGAACGTCTCGGTCTTGCGCGCGATCCGGCGCAGACGCCCGTAGCGCCGGCGCAGGAGCGCGCGGCCCGCGTCCGCGGAGCGGGTTTCCGAGGCCACGCCGGCCTTCCTTCCCGCGGCTAGCCCGCGCACCTCGCGCCTCCAATCCCGCATCAGGCGCGCGTGCGAGGGGTGGTCCAGCACTCCCAGCAACGCCTCGCGGGCATCCTCCCGCTCGCCCTCCATCCGCGCCGACACTGGTTCGAATCCCCGGCGCAGCGACGCCGGCAGCGCGTTGGCGTACTCGTCGTGGCGCGCGAGCTGAACGTCGAGATCGCGCAGCCGCCCCGTCGCCGCCACCAGGCGCGCGAACCGGGCCCGGTACTCGCGCGCCACCTCCGGCGTCAACGCACCCCGAAACTGCGACAACCCGGTCCGCGTGCGCCGCAGGGCCACGCGGTAGTCGTGGAGAAACTCCGGGTCGATGTCGTCGCGCATCCCGGGTTCGTTGCGCCGCATTACCTCCAGCAGGTGGGCGAACACGGCGGCGGCAACGGCGCGCAGGGGCGCGTCCGGCGGAAGCGTCACCCGGGGCCGGCCGAAATACGGCGGCGAACCCGTCCCGGTCGCTGCGAGCACGCGCTCCACGAAGCCGCGGCTCGAGGGCCGAAAACCCGTCGCCGTGAGTGCGTCTCCCGCCGCGCGCAACGCGTGCCGCGCCCGCCCGCCGCCGGCGACCGGGATGACCGCCAGCGCGCGCACGGATCGCGTCGAACCCCGACGCCGCACCAGCGTCGATTGCACGCGCACCCGCGCCACCACGGCGTCCCGCCGGGACAGCTCCAGCTCCTGCTCCCTCACCGTCGCGCGCGCCACCTCGAGCAGGGCCCGCGCGCCGATCAGCTCGGGCACGCGCGCGGCCAGGTCGCTCCCGGCGAAATCCCGCGCCTTCGGGGGGGCGTCGCCGTCGCGCCTCCGCGCGGACCCCAGCGCTTCCCCCGTGTTCCAGTCCTCGAGCACCAGCGCATCCGCGTGCGCCACCAGCGCGAGGCCCGCCCGCTGCAACCGGCAATCGAAGGTGTCCAGGAACACCCAACGCCCCGACCGGCCCGCGGCGGACTCGACCGCGAATTCGGCCGCCAATACCCGCCGCACGGTCCGCCCGGTCGCACCGCGCGGCACGGTGAAAAAGCGAGCGTCGTCACTCATCCGAAGCGTGGTGCGCCGCGGCGCGCTCCAGCCACCGGTAGATGTCCACCTGCGCCCGGTGATTTCGGGTTCCTCGCCGGTAGGAGTTGTCCTGCGCCGCGTTCAGCACCCGCGCCTTGCTGGTGTCGCGCAACTGCAGGTTGAAGTAGTAACGCAGCTCCTCCTTGACCGCGGCGTCCAGAATCGGAACGGCGACTTCCACCCGGTAGTCGAGGTTGCGCGTCATCCAGTCGGCCGAGCTCAGGTAGCAGCGTTCGTTGCCGTCGTTGCAGAAGAAAAACACGCGCGAGTGCTCCAGGTAGCGGTCGACGATGCTGATCGCTTCGATGTTGTCACTCTCCCCCGGCACCCCCGGCACGAGTGAACACACCCCGCGCACGATGAGCCGCACCTTCACCCCGGCGCGTCCGGCTTCGCACAGCAGCTCGATCATCTCGAGGTCCACGAGCGCATTCACCTTGGCGTCGATATAGGCCGCCTTGCCGTTGCGCGCGTTCTTGATCTCCCGCCGCACCAGCTTGCGCAGCGCGTTGCGCATGGCGAAGGGCGACACCAGCAGCCGCTCGTACGACTGCGCGCGATAGTTCGTCTCCAGAAACTCGAATACCTTCCTGACCTCGTCCGTGATGCGGCGATCGCGCGTGAGCAGGATATGGTCGGTGTACATGCGCGCGGTCACCTCGTTGAAGTTCCCCGTCCCCACCACCGCGTAGTCGACCAGCTTGCCCTCTTCCTTGCGCGTGATGAGGGCGAGCTTCGCGTGCACCTTGAGTCCGGGCACGCCGCCGATGAGTCGCGCCCCCTCGTCTTCCAGTTTGCGCGTCCAGTTGATATTCGCTTCCTCGTCGAAGCGAGCCTGCATTTCCAGCAACACCGTCACCTTTTTGCCGTTTCGGGTCGCGTTGATCAGCGCATTCACCACCCGCGACTCGTTGGCGACACGGTAGAGCGTCATGCTGATCGAGCGCACCTTCGGGTCGATGGCGGCCTCGCGCAGGAGATCGATGATGTGGTGGAAGGACTGATAGGGCATGTGCAGGAGCACGTCGCGCTTGCGGACGACAGCGAGCACGCTCGGCGAACCTTCCAGCGCCGGGTGGTGCAGCGCCGGTTGGGGTTCGTACTCGAACTTCGAGCCGCCGACGTCGGGAAACGACACGAAGTCGCGCGCGTTGTGGTACCGGCCCCCGGAAATCGTGTTCCCCAGCTGGCCGAGGTCCGCCCGTTTGACGATGTAGTCCAGCATGTCCTTGGGAATGTCGCGGTCGTAGACGAAACGAACCGGCAACCCCTCTTTGCGTTTCTTGACCGACTTCGAGATCTTCTCCATCAGGCTCATGGTGACGTCGTCGTCGATCTGGACCTCGGCGTCGCGCGTGAGCTTGATTGTGTACGCGTCCGCGCGGGTGATGTCGAAGATGGAGAAGATATCCTTGAGACCCCAGCGGATGACGTCGTCGAGCATGATCACGTAGCGCTTGGCGCCGATCGGGGGCAGCACCAGAAAGCGGGTCAGCAGGTCGGTCGATACCTCGATGATGGCGTGGCGCGGCCGATCGCCGCCGCGGCCGGTCAGGAGCACGGCGAGATAGACCGCCCCGTTCTTGAGGTACGGAAACGTGGCGACGGAATCGAGGATCACCGGCACCAGCGTCGGGCGCACCACCTCCTCGAAATAGGTCCGGACGAATTCGCTGTGCGCCGGCGTGAGGTCGCGCTCGTCGATGATGAATACGTTTTCCTTTTCCAGCGCCCGGCGCACTTCGGTAAATACGTCGTCGAAGCGGGCGCGCTGGGTGACGACGGCCTCGTGAATCTGCTTCAGCACCTTGTGGGGGCTGCCGCCGTACACCACCCGGTTCGACGAGATGCCGGCGTCCACCATGCGTTGCAGTGTGGCCACCCGGACGCGGAAGAATTCCTCGAGGTTGGCGGAGAAGATGCCAATGAACTTGAGGCGTTCGATCAGCGGCACCGACGGGTCGGCCGCCTCCTGGAGCACGCGGTCGTTGAACGAGAGCCAGCTGATCTCGCGGTTGATGAGGTTCGGCCTGGACATAGTTTTCGAACGGGCGGGCGGGCGGGCGGACACGCATTGGCCGGCCCATCCCGCGCGCCAAAACGCGCCCACGGTTGCGACCGAACCAAGTTGGACTTTACCTCAGAAGTGTCAGTGTGTCAAGCGGTTGTCTTCAGCGGGGGTAGCCGCGCGGGTGCGCACGACGCCACTCCAGCGCCGACGCGATGATGGACTCCAGCGCGCTGGAACGCGGCGTCCACCCGAGCACTTCCCTGGCGCGGCGCGAGGACGCGACCAGCGCGGGAGGGTCCCCGGGGCGCCGCGGGCCCACCTCGCGGCGAACCGGGCACCCGGTGACGCGCTCCGTCTCGCGGATGACCTCGAGCACGGTGAAGCCGGACTCGCTGCCGAGGTTCAAGGCCCCGCCCAATCCCCTCGCCATCGCGTCGAGCGCGCGCACGTGCGCGTCGGCCAGGTCGACGACGTGGATGTAGTCGCGCAGGCAGGTCCCGTCGCGGGTCGGATAGTCGCCGCCGTACACGGTGACGCCGGCGCGCGCCCCGAGGGCGGCGTCGAGCACGATCGGAATCAGGTGCGACTCCGGGCGATGATCCTCACCGAGCGCCCCGCTCGCGCCCCCCGCGTTGAAGTAGCGCAGCGCCACGTAGTCGAGTTTGCCGGCCGCGCGCGACGCCTCGAGCATCCGCTCGACCATCAGCTTCGAGCGCCCGTACGGATTCTCCGGCTGGCAGGTCGCGCTCTCTTCGATCGGCAGCGTCGCGGGGCTTCCGTACACGGCCGCGGTGGATGAGAACACGAAGCGGCGCACGCCCGAACGTTCCATCGCCCGCAGCACCTGCAGAGAACCGCCGACGTTGTTGTCGAAGTACTCGAGCGGGCGCTGCACCGACTCGCCGACGACGCTGGAGGCGGCAAAGTGCAGCACCGCGTCGGTGGACGCGTCGATCGTGCCCGCGAGCGTGGCGTCATCGCGCACGTCGCCCTCGACCAACCGGCACCCGGCGGGAACCGCATCCCGGTGTCCGGTCGACAGGTTGTCGACGACCACGACCTCGTGGCCGTCCGCGAGCAGCCGCTGCGCGACCACCGAGCCCACGTAGCCCGCGCCGCCGGTGACGCAGAGTTTCACGACGTCCTCCGGGCGGACGTGTCCAGTACCTTGCGCAGGAATTGTCCGGTGTAGGAGCCCTGCACCTTCGCCACCTCCGCGGGCGGGCCCGCGGCCACCACGCGACCGCCTTCGTCGCCGCCCTCGGGGCCCAGGTCGACCACCCAGTCCGACTGCGCAATCACCTGCAAGTTGTGCTCCACCACGATCACGGTGTTGCCCGCCGACTGAAGCTCGCGCAGTACCGCGATCAGGGTGTCCACGTCGTCGACGTGCAAACCGGTGGTCGGTTCGTCGAGGATGTAGACGAAGCCGCCTTCGAGGTTCTCGGCCAGTTCGCGCGCGATCTTGATGCGCTGCGATTCGCCCCCGGAAAGCGTGGTCGACGGCTGGCCGAGACGCAGATAGCCCAGCCCGACCTTCTTGAGGACGCCCAGGCGCGAGAACAGCTCCCGGTTGGCGGCGAAAT
>Ga0184629_10000369_pt1 | contig 20043 bp, 17 predicted proteins | sample PLM4_32_b1_FD_133158 | JGI IMG/M metagenome (GOLD analysis project Ga0184629, IMG submission 133158) | Groundwater sediment microbial communities from an aquifer in East River, Colorado, USA - PLM4_32_b1 | ecosystem: Environmental > Terrestrial > Soil > Riparian zone | place: USA: East River... | reverse complement strand
TTGCGGATGCGCCGCAAATCGCCGAGGCGCTGGCCAGGGTATTCCCCAGTTCGCAACGTGGGCCCGCCGCGAAGTTCGTGAACTACCGCATGCCGCAGCACTGGCGCGTGCAGTTCCACGTCACCGCGATCATGGACTGAGGCGATTACGCGCCAGGCGCCGACATCGCCAGCGTTCCGGCCACGATCTGGCCGATCGCCGCGCCGGTTGCTTGATTGAACGCAACCACGATGCTGTCGATGTCGTTAGCCGCGGCCATCATCTGCTGGGTCGTGTTGAGATTGGCGGCAATTTCGCGCTGGGGCATGCGCGCGACCTTCGCCTGGATGTTGACGACGATCTGCGGCGCGCCGTTCGGCGTCTCGTAGTGGGCCTGGAAATCGCGCACCTCGGTCTGGAGCACGTAGTCGGCCTCGAGCCCGGACGTGTCGCGATCGACGGAGAGGATGCGGCCCGAGCTGTCGAAAGCGGCGATCAGCTGACGTTGCAGGATCAGCGTGATGCGATCGGGCCACGCCGCGTTGGCGAAATAGTCCATCGTGGTCGTCGTGCGCGTCAGCGCAATCCGCGCGGTGTCCAGGCTCGCAACGGCGTCGGGCATGGCGACGCCGAGCCGCCAGGACACACGTGGTCCCATCATGGCCGGCACTTGCGGCCGCAAGACATAGAGCTGCGGGATGGTCGGCCCGCGAAGCGCGGCGCAGCCGGTAAGGGCCATCGCGCCCGCGCCAAGGATCGCGTGCCGTCTGGAAAGAAAATGCAAGAGCGGCTCCGTCATTGGGGCGTATATCCTTCACGACGGTCGCCATAAATGAGGCGCGACGGCTCGCGCTCCAGATCTTGGGAAAGGCGCGTCAGCGAGGCGATCAGCGCGCGCGTTTGCGCGAGCACCTGAGTGAGTTGCGCGACGCCTTGGCCGTTGATGACCTTGCGCGCGTCATCGGAAAGCAGCCCGATCTTCTGCATCGTCATGTCGGCGCTTGAGACGGCCGTCTTGGCCTGCGTGACCACAGTGTCCACGGAGGCCAACGCCTTATCGGCCGAGGCTAGCGCGCGGTCCGCGCCTGCGAGCGTGTTGTCCACGTTGCCGAGTGTCTTGGCGATAGAGGCACTCGCAATGCGAAGGTTCTCCAAGGTTGCGTCAAGATCTTCGGACCGCCGTTCGAAGACGTCCGTCGTGCTGCGAACGTTTTCCAGAGTCTCCGCGAGGGTAGCGAGCGACTCCGCAATCAGCTTGCGATTTTGATCGTTCAGGAGATCACTCACACGGACGCCAACCGTGTTGAAGTTCGCGACGAGCTCGGGGCCTGCTTCCGCGAGTTGCTGGAGCGTGTTGGGTCTTGAGGGGATGACCGGATACTGCTCTCCCGCCTTCGCCGTCAGCAGCGGCGAATTCGCGCTGCCGCCGTCGATCTCGAGGAACGTACCGCCGGTGAAGCCCTGGCTCTGGATGGAGGCGACCGCGTCCGCCTGGATCGGCACGTTCGGATCGATCTGGACGGTGACGATTACGCTGCTCGGGTTCTCGGGATCGAAGGCGAGCTCGGAGATGCTGCCGACATCGATGCCGTTGAAGCGCACGGTCGTTCCGCGCCCGAGCCCCGTGACGCCGCCCGTGAAGACGGTTCGGTAGTAGGCGAATTCCTGACGGTATTGCGACCCCGTCAGCCACAGCATCGCGACAATCATCCCGAACAGGCACAGCATCACGAAGGACCCCACCAGGACGTAGCTAGCTCTTGTTTCCATGGCACATCTTCTTTCCAGCGGTCATGCGTCGAGCGCGGCGCGCCCACGCGGCCCAGCAAAATATTCCTGAATCCAGGGATGCGGATCGTGCACCAAGCTTGCGATGGTTCCGATCTTCAGCTTTTTGTCGACCAGAACGGCAATGCGGTCGGTGGTGGCGCGCAGCGTGTCGATGTCGTGCGTCACCATCACCACCGTCAAATTGAGACTCTTCTGCAAACCGCGGACCAACTCATCGAACTGAGAAGCGGATATCGGATCGAGGCCGGCCGTCGGCTCGTCGAGGAACACGATCTCCGGATCAAGCGCGAGCGCACGCGCGAGCCCGGCGCGCTTCTTCATGCCGCCCGAGAGCTGCGACGGGTACTTGCGGGCCGCATCCTCCGGAAGCCCGACCATCGCGAGCTTGATGGCCGCGATCTCCTCCATCAGCTCTTCGGACATGTGCGTGTACTCGCGCAAGGGCACCTGGATGTTCTCTTCCACCGTCTGCGAGCTGAACAACGCACCTTCCTGAAACAGCACGCCCCAGCGCATTTGCAGCGCGCGCAGCTCCAAGCCGTGCAGCTCGGTCATATCCTCGCCGAAGACGCGGATGGTGCCGTCCGTCGGCTTGTTGAGCCCAATGATCGAACGCAACAGCACGGATTTGCCTGTTCCCGATCCGCCGACGATGCCCAGCACTTCGCCGCGTTTCACGTCGAGGTCGAGATGGTCGTGGATGACATTGTCGCCCATCGCGTTCACCAGGCCGCGCACCTTGATCACCACCTCGTCCGTGGTGGGAGCGGCACGCTTGGGTTTCTTTCGCATCACCACGGTCAGATACCGAGCAAGGAAAAGAGGATGGAGAAGCTCGCATCGAAGACGATCACGAGGAAGATCGACTCCACGACGGAGCGCGTCGTTTGGCTTCCGACGCTGCCCGCGTTGCCTTCGACGCGCAGTCCTTCGAAGCATCCGACGAGCACGATGATGAAGGCGAACACCGGGGCCTTGATGAAGCCGAGCCAGAAGGTCCAGCTGTTGATCGTCAGCACGGTGTAGAGCTGGCGCGCGAAGGCGGGGAACGTGATGCCCAGGTGGAAGTAGCACATGATCGCGCCACCGATCAGACCCATGATGTTGGCGATGAACGTCAACAGCGGCAACGCCACCATCAGGCCGAGGAGCCGCGGAAGCACCAGGACTTCGACCGTGTTGAGGCCGATCGTCTGCATCGCGTCGACTTCCTGGTTCAGCTTCATCGTGCCGATCTGGGCGGTGAAGGCGGACCCGGATCGTCCGGCGACAACAATCGCCGTGATCAGGCAGCCGACCTCTCTCAGCATCGCGGTTGCGACAAGGTTGACGGTCAAGAGCTCGGCGCCGAACCGACGGAGCTGATCCGCGCCCTGATAGGCGAGCACGACGCCAAGGAGAAAGGCGAGCAAAGCAATAATGGGAACCGCGGTAACCCCTGTCTGCTCGATCTGCCTCACGAATGCGGGCCACGGAAGTTCGCGATCGGGCCTCAAGAAAGCCTCGGTCGCCTCGACCGTCACGCGCCCGAGAAATCCGAGCAGGCGGTAGCCCTGCTGGAGGACCTCATGTGTTTCGCGTCCGACATGTTCCAGGAAGTCCGTCAGCGGATGCTTGCGGCGCGCCTTGACGCCGCGCGGCGCCGGCCGCTGAAGCGCATCGAATAGCGGCCGATAGATTGGGGGATAAGTGAACCGGATCACGCGGATGCCCGAGCGTTCGAGCTGCCGCTTGGTGCGCAACATGAGCCACGCGCCGGTGGAGTCGAGCCGCTGGACACCGCTGGCGTCCAGCTCGATGTCAGCGAAATCGCCTTCGAGCTCGCGCAACTTCTCGTCCAGCGCGGCGGCTTCGTCGGTGATCCAATTGCCGCCGAAGACCAGACGCAGAACGTTCTGTCGCCGCTCTGTACGGTACCAGGCGTGCGCCTCAGGACTGGTGACGTCGCTCAGTGAACTGACCCCTCTCGGGCAGAATGTACAGGATGACCCTTCGGTCAGGCCAGCGGCGCCGCGTCACGCCTTCACATGATGGTAAAGCTCGAAGGCGCTTGGCCCTGAAGCTGGCGCCGCCACATCTGGCCGTAGGCTGCTTCGAGATGGCGCGTGAAGCGCGCGGTATCAAATAAGGGCGAGGCCGTATGGGCAAGCGCGAGCTTCTCCTTGAGGCCTTTCAAGGCTTTTCTGTCGCTCCCGACGTCCATCGCCAGGCGCCGATAGTCTTCAAGCGTCCTGGTAACCAGTTCCGGCAGGCCCACCGCCTTGAGCAGGCTCGCGGCAACCCGCCCGGCGAATGCTTCCCCAATGCAGGTGACGACCGGGACGCCCGTCCAGAGCGCATCGGACGCGGTCGTGTGCGCGTTGTAGGGCAGGGTGTCCAGGAAGAGGTCGGCCAGCCCGAAGCGCGCGAGATGCTCCTCGGGCGCCACCCGGGGGGCAAAGATCAGGCGAGCAGGTGCGATCCCCCGGGACTCGGCCTCTTGGGTCAGGTTCCGGATGGCTGCCGGGTTGTCGCCCAGAAGCCAGAGCACGCTCCCCTCGACTTCGCGCAAGAGGCCCATCCAGAGGTCGAACAGGGGGGGCGTGATCTTGTAGGCGTTGTTGAAGGCGCAGAACACGGTGCCTTCATCCGGCAGGCCGGCCTCCCGTCTGGTCGGGGTGCGTGGCGCGATCTTCCGTTTCCGATCGTTGGCCTGATACGTGTCGGGGAGGTAGACCACCTTCTCGCTGAAGAACCGCGCCTGATCGGGTGGGATGATGGTCTCATCGGCGATGATGTAATCGATGAAGTCGGCGCCGCTCGTCCCCGGGAAGCCGAGATAGTTGACCTGGAGGGGCGCGGGCCGGAAGGCGAGGATCTCGGTGCGGCCGTGCTCGCAGAATCCCGTGAGGTCGATCGCGATATCGATCTCCATGCGGCGCATGCGCTGAGCAACATCGAAGTCGCCCTCATTGCGCACGTCGATGAAGTGGTCGAAGGCGGCGGCCATGCGTTTGCGGATGTCGCTGTCGCTTTCAGGGCCGAACGAAAGGCCGACGGTTTGAAAGCGCGACTTGTCGTGATGCTCGAACACACCGGCGATCAGGAACGCCACCGGGTGCGGACGGAAGTCGGCGGACAGATAGGCGACGCGGATCTTGTCGTGAGCGTAGCGCTCGCCCTGCCAAAGTGGACGGGCGTCCGGCGGCGTCGTGTCCATGATGGCGATGCGGGCGCAGCGCAGCTGATCGGCGGGCGCTTCCGATACAACGAGGTTTCCGAACGGATCGATGACGGGAAGTCCTGAGCGCAGGCCCGATGCAATGCGCGCGCGATCATCCTCGATGCGGCTCCAATCGCAGCAGCGCAGGCGCGATTGCGCGAGATAGCCCGCGCCATAGGGCAGGCCCGGGACAAGCGCGAGCGCTCGTTCATACGACGTCGCCGCTTCGTCGTAGCGCTTTAGTTGGAAGAGCACGTTGCCGCGATGATTCCAGGCTTCTGCGTTGCTGGGCTGGAGCACGACGGCCTTGTCGAAGGCTGCAAGTCCTTCGCCGTAGCGCTCGCTCTCGACGAGAGCGACGCCGCTGTTCGCCCACGCATCGCTGTCATCGGGTTTGCGCGCAAGGTACCTTGCATAGCGCTCTGCCGCCTCTCGATTGCGCTTCAGCAACAGCAGGAGATCGGCAGAATTCCGCAAGGCCTCGCCATTGTTGGCGTCGAGCGCAAGCAATTTGTCGAAGCATTCGAGCGCGTGAAGCGGCCGGCCCAACATCATCAGCGCAGAGGCGCGGCTCTTCCACACCTCGGCATACGAAGGCCTGAGTGCTAGCGCACGATCGTAACTCGCCAATGCATCGTCCGGGCGTCTGAGGGCGATCAGCGCACTGCCGCGGTTGTTCCAGACTTCGGGAATGTTGGGATTGAGCGCCAAAACTTTATCGAGACTCGAAAGCGAGTCTTGGTGCCGTTGAAGTGCGGCGAGCACGCTCGCCTTGTTCACCAGGGCCTCGAGGTAGTCGGGTTTGAGCGAGAGCGCGCGATCGAAGGATGAAAGCGCGGCGTCCGGTCGGTTCATCCTCTGCAAGAGGCAGGCACGATTGTAGTGCGCGTCGGCAGCCGATGGATTGGCCTCGATCGCCATGCCGATCAGCCGCTCGGCATCCTCGATCCGCCCCGTCTGGTAGCTGACGATGCCGAGCCCGTGTAGCGCCTCGAAGTGCCCAGGCTCGGAGGCGAGAATTTCGCTGTAGATGCGGGCGGCGTCCGCAAGCCGCCCGGCGCGGCGCAACTGCATCGCAGTCTGCAATCGTGGATCGCTCATGGAGGCCCTGGGCTTAAGGGCGGTCTTATAGGCTTAAGACGGGCTGTCAAGGTGCCGATACCGCGTGTTATGGGAATCGCCTTCTTCCGGGGCCAGGCCGTATGCGGATCGTTTTCGTTCACCGCACTGTCAACGATTACACGGTCGAGACGCCGTATTTGCGGGGCATCGGCGGCACGGAATCGGCGCTCTGCTATCTGTCGATCGAGCTTGCGCAGCGCGGCCACGCGGTGAGCCTCCTCACCAACACCTCGGCTCCCGGGAGATACAGAAACGTCGAGTGTCTCAACTACAAGACCAGCTTGACGCCCGATCTGATCAATGCCGCGGATGTCATGGTTGTCTCGAACGAAGCGTGCGGCCGGGTTCTGAAGGACGAGTTCCGCGCGAGGAAGCCGCTGGTGATGTGGAACCAGCACGCCGACGACCAACCCGCGATCGAGGCGCTCGAATTCACGCGCGAGCGCAAGGCCTGGGCGAGCATCGCCTTCGTCAGCGAATGGCAGCGCGAGCAGTTCTGCAACATCTATTGGGTCGATCGCAGCAAGACGAGCGTCAAGCGCAACGCGATCTCGCCTGCGTTCGCCGCCACGACGCCCGCGCGGCCCTGGTTCAGAAGCGGTCAGGCGCCGGTGCTCGTGTACACGAGTGCACCTGATCGCGGGTTGAACGTGCTTCTCGATGCGGTTCCTGTCATTCGTTCCGCGATACCCGACATGCGGTTGCGCGTTTTCTCAGGCGATCGAACGCTGAAAGTTCCAATCGAGAATGATCCTTATGCAGAGCTTTATGCGCGCTGCAAATCCACCGAGGGCGTCGAATATATCGGCCCTGTCGCGCAGCCTGCACTTGCGGCAGAGCTCTGTCATGCCGCTGCGCTCGCTTATCCATCGACGTTTCCTGAGACCTCCTGCATCGCGGCGATGGAGGCGATGTCGGCCGGCGCGACCATCCTCACGACACGATCCGGAGCCATGCCCGAGACGACGGCCGGTTTCGGTCATATGATCGAGCCGCACGAGGATGATGAGCCGCGTCTGGCAAGAGAGTTTGCGCAAATGACCATCGATGCGCTCGCGGCCGCGCGGACCGACCCCGATCGCGCCGAAGCCCAGCGCACTGAACAGATCGAGTTCGCGCGGCGGAACTATTCGTGGCAAGCGCGGGTCATCGAATGGGAGTCGTATCTCGCCGACATCGTGCGGCAAAACTTCTAGCTGTTGGATCGGAGTGGGGGAGCAAAGAACGTATAGACACAAAGCACACAAAGGAGGCACAAAGCTCACGAAACTTCGTGCTCTTCGTGCTTGTTGGGGTCCTTTGTGTTCACATTTTTTGAGGATGAGCGTATTTCAAATGCGGTCAGTGGAAGAGATTCTCGCAATCCTTGACGATGTGCGCCGGAGCGCCGAGGCACGTGGCGTCGACGTTGGCGCGCGCATGAAAGAGTTGGGCCTCGAAGACGAATATTTGTTTGAGGACCCATGGGTCGAAGCACGCCCGGCCAAGGCCAAGCGCAAGTGACTCTGCAGGACGCCGAGTGAACAGCTGATGGATTGGATCGTTCCCGTCTCGGAGTCCGAGCGCGCTGCCGGCGCGCTGCTTCCCGCATCGGCGGGCAGGGCTTATTGCGCGATGCCGGCTGCGTGCTGCTCCGCGGCGCCTTTTCGACCGAGATGATCGACGGGGTCTACCGCGAATTCCTCGCGCGTTACGGCGCGATGGATCTCAAGGCCATGTCGGATCAGGCCGCAAAGCCGCTCCCCAATCCGTTCCTGGAAGTGGGCGGTGCACGCTTCGAGATCGTGCCGCGCATGGCGGGCGCATTCGGCGATCCCGACTTGTTTGCGAGCGCGCTGCTGCGGCGTTTTCTGATGCCGCTCTTAGGCAGCGACATGCGCTTGAGCGGGTTCACCGTCGTCGTCTCGCATCCGGACTCCACGCTGCAACATATTCACCGCGATCACGCCCACCTCTATAGCGATCCGAGCGTCGCGCGCGGTCTTGCCTGCTATGCGGTCAACGTGTCCGTGCCGTTGATCGATATCGACATGGTAACCGGACCGACGGGTGTGTGGCCGGGCTCGCATACATGGCCGGATGGTCAAGTGCCTTCACCGGAAACCGTGACCGCGATTCCGTTCCAGCGCGGCGATTGCGTGCTCATGGATTACCGCACGCTGCACACGGGCATGCCCAATCGCGGCACGCGCATCCGGCCAATCCTGTATCTCGTCTACACGCGCACGTGGTTCTTCGATGAGGTGAACCATGCGGGGCGCGCGGCGCTCGACCTGCCGATGGAGAAATTCCTGTCGCTGCCCGAAACGATGCGCCCGCTGTTGCTGCGGGCCTTCGCGCAAGCGATGCCCGCGAAACACCTGACGCAGCCATAAAACAGCGACAGCGCGATTCGGGTGCGACCGGACCGCGCTGTCGATACTCGCGCGAAAGACTACTGCTTCCCGGCTCCCTGGGCTGCCTTCGCGACCCGGGCCCCTGCGGCGTAGTCGGCGACCGTGCCGTGTCCGCCCGACATCTTCTCAGGCTGCAGGCCCCACTTCTCGACGCCTGCGATCAGCGCGGCGAGGTTGGGGTTGGATGAGGTCGGAGGCGTCGGCGTCGTGATCCAAAGATCGGTATTAAACGCCATCTTCGCATCGGGGAGCCAGCCGATCATCATGCCCGCCGAGTGCGGATTGTCGATGACGAAGGCCGAGAACTCGCGGCCGCCGTCGTTGACTGTCCACTTGTCCTCGACCTGGATCAGCGGCGGATCGTCGTTCGCGTTGGCCGGTTTGTTCCAGTTGAGATCCTGTGTGTTCCCGATCTGCCGCCGGTAGTACTGAAGGTTCGGGGCCGTTCCGCGCGCGAAGACCAGTGTCGCGCCTTCCGCAGCGAACGTGCGCATTCCACCGATGTGATCGACATGGTGGTGCGTCAGCACGAGGTACTTGATCGGCTTGCCCGGGAAATGCTGTTTGGCCAGCGCAATCGCGCCTTTCGCCTGGCCGTCGTCGTTCGGCGCTTCCATCGCGATGAGATAGGTGTTGGTCGCGATGAACACGGTGTTGTGCGTGTTGCCCATGGCGAGGCCGACATTCGGCGCGATGTCCATCCACGTCATCTGATCGCCGTCATCGACATACATCGCGTCGGAGTCGTAATAGAATCCGTTCACCGAGCGCCGGATGATCCATTGGAACGGCGTGATCTTCGGATCAACCGGCTTAGCCGCCTTCGCGAGTTGTGCCTGCGGAATGGCGAACTGATTGGCCGCGAGATTGGGATTCGCCGTGATGTTCGAAAACCGGATGTCGTGGACCTTCATGCCGTTCAGCAAGGTCTGAGCGCGGCCGGGCCACTTGGCGCCGTTGAGATCCTGCCAGTCCGTAAACATCATGTCGTATTCGGAGTCGCCTTCGATCGCATCCCATTCGAGCGAGCGCACGCGGATCGGCAGGCTCGTTGCGGGATCGAACAAGACGATGAAATTGCCGTAGTCGCCGCGATACTGCAGCGTCGGCCAGGCCCGTAAGCCACCGACCTGATTGGGCATGGCGGTGACGCGGTCGGGATGCGCCTTCATGTCCTGGATGACGGTGAAGCGGGCGAGCTCACGGAGCGTCGCGGTGAGCCGGCGTCCGGACATTGTGTGCTCCGGCTGGCCGCCCGCGCCGGTGATCGTGCGCTTCGGCAGGCGCCCACCGACGGCGTCGTTGCCGATCGAGTATCCCCCGTTCGGGGTCGCGATCTCGACATAGGTGCGCCGTCCGCCGTCATCGGCCTTCGGGCGATCCCATTCGTTGCGCGCGAGCCCCTTGGCGAGATCGCGGCTTTGCTTGAGCTTCGACTTTCCCTGGTCCGGCGTTTCATTGTCGGCCAGCGAGAACGAGGCGCCGGGATCCCACTGCATGATGTCCGCGTCATAGCTGATCGATTTGAGGGCCGCGAGCTTCGCGCCGCCCATCGCGTTGTAGGCCGCATCGACCCGTTGCTGCGGGGTCATCTGGGGCGCAGGCGCCGCCAGGCTGACGCCCAGTCCGATGGCAGCGCTGACGATCAGCGCACCGAACACCCGCGTGATGGTCACGCTCGCAGTTCGCATTGAAACCCTCCTCCTGATGGCGCAAGAGCGGGCCGAGCCCGCTCTTGCCGTTTTACAAGATCACATGTCGCTATCGCGAGGACAACTAGCCGCCTCCGGCGCGTTGAACCGCCTGGGCGAGATCGGAGTAAGGTCCGACCGCGCCGTGGCCGCCGGCAAAGCGCTCGGGCTGGATGCCGGCCTTTTCCACCGCGCGGACGACCGAGACCTGCAACGGGTTGGGCATGCCCTGGATCGGTGCGCCCGGATTCCACAGATCGGTGACCCAGGCGAGCTTGGCGTCAGGGACGTACGGAATGACGTAGCCGGTCGCGTGCGGCGTCTCGATCGAATAGGCCTCGATCGTGCGACCGCCGTCATTGACGCTCCACTTGTCGGCGACCTCGATCACTTTCGGCGTGAAGGATGCCAGCCGGTAGGGGTTCGATCCCGCGGGCGCCGCGAGCAGGCGGCGGTAGAAAGCGCCGTCACCCTTACCGACGACGATGGTTGCGCCTTCGGCCGCGTAGGCGCGGACGCCGCCGGAATGGTCGATGTGGTGGTGGGTCACGACAACGTAGCGGAATTTCTTGCCCGGATATTTCTGGGCCGCCGCGTTGATCACCCATTGCGACAGGCCGTCGTCGCCCGGCGCATCGAAGGCAACGAGATAGTCGTTCGTCGCTACGATCAGCGTATTGTGGCTGCCGCCGGTGACATGGCTGATGTTGGGCGCAATGTCGACGAGCTGGAGGCTCTTGCCATCATCCGCATACTGAGCATCGGAGTCGAGATAGAAGCCGGTCGCGAGGCGCCGGATGACCCACTGGTAGGGCGTCTTGGCGAGCGCCGCCGGCGGCGGAGCTTTCCCCCTGACCGCGGCCGGCACGGTGAACGTGTCGGAGGCGATCTGTGTGTTCGTCGTGATCGAGTCGATCTGGGTGTCCAAGATCGTCTGATTGTTCAGTGTGTAGGTGATGTGGAAGGGGAACTTGGCGCGATTTACGTCACGCCAGTCGGAGTATGTCGCGTCGAAATTCGAATCGCCTTCATACTGGTCGAAGTCGCGCGTTCTGACGATCGCCGGCAGCTTCGTCTGGGGATCGAACATCACGATGTAGGTGCCGTTGTCGCCGCGGTATTGAACCGCCGGGTAGGTCTTGCCGCGGACGGTTTGCGACGGATAGTCGGAGACGCGCCCCAGACGGTCATGCATGAAGAAGACGATGCCGTTGCGTTCGACTTCGCGTAGGAGCGCGCGGGCGCGGAGACCCGACATGGCCTTCAGCGGCTGCGGGTTGTTGCCTGTGGTCTGCACCACGCGAGCGGGCTGCGCACCGTTCACGTCGTTGCCGATCACATAGCCGCCGGCTTCGTTGAGGATCTCAGTGTAATTGCGCGTGCCGCCGCCGGCGCGCGGGCGCACCCATTCCGTGCGCGTGGCCCCGCGCGAGCGGTCCCAGACCTGCGTGAAGGTGCCTGTTCCCCAGTCGGGGATCGCAAGATTGCTGACGGATTGCGACTGGCCTGGGTCCCACTGCTTCATCGACCCCTTGGCAGTCATGATGAGAAGTGTTTCCCGCGCCTGGGCGCCTTCGCCGAAGCCCCTGTTGGCCCAACCCATCGCGGCGTAGGCGTCCTCCACCCGTGTTTGCGAGGCATTGGGCGCCGGCGCCGCGCTGCCTGTGCCCACATACGACGCAACGCCGAGGCCTATGGCACAAGACACGGCCAAGGCTCTCGCCACGCGCATTGTCTCCTCACGCATTGACGTTCCCTCCAATGTTGGCGGTCTTAGACCGAACGGTCCTTGGCGCAAATTCTACAGGACTCGCCTGTATTCAGGCCAGATGGCGAGCGCGCCAAAACGAAGCTGTTACCGTCGCTTGGGGGGAATCACGGGCAGTGGGCAGGGGAGCGGATGATCCGGGCTCTCCGTCACCGGTCCTGCCTTTCGAGGGGCCCAAACTCCCGCCCATACAACCGTAAGGTCCAGGCAGGGTCGCGTACAGATTGCCGTGAAAATAGTCAGGCTGCGCTTTGCCTGTGCCCCGAAAATCGGCAGACTGCCCACTTCTAAGGACGCGGCCGCCCTTTTCGTGCGGCTTATGACAAGTGGGGGGATCGAATGATCAACGCGGCCGATACGGCATGGATGCTGACTGCAACCGTGCTCGTCTTGTTCATGACCTTGCCCGGACTGGCGCTGTTCTATGCCGGGTTGGTGCGGGCCAAGAACATTCTCTCGGTGCTGATGCACTGCGTGGGGGTGGCGTGCCTTGTATCCGTTCTGTGGATCGCTGGGGCCTATTCGCTGAGCTTTGTCGGCTCCAATCCTTACATCGGCGATCTGAGCCAGGCCTTCCTCATCGGGGTCGAGCGCGGCGCGGTGCATCCCGGCACCACGATCCCCGACACGGTCTACATCATGTACCAGATGACGTTCGCGATCATCACGCCGGCGCCCATCATCGGCGCCTATGTCGAACGGATCAAATTCTCGGCCGTGCTCTTGTTCTCAGGGTTGTGGCTGATCGTCGTCTACGCGCCGGTCGCGCATTGGGTTTGGGGCGGTGGATGGCTCGCAGCCATGGGTGTGAAGGATTACGCGGGCGGTATCGTCGTGCACACGACGGCGGGCGTCTCGGCGCTGATCGTCGCGATGGCGCTCGGCAAACGCAAAGGCTTTCCCCATCACGCTCTGCCGCCGCACGCGCCGTGGATCGTGATGGTCGGCGCGGCGATGCTGTGGGTCGGCTGGTTCGGGTTCAACGCCGGATCTGCGCTCACCTCGGGCGCTGATGCCGGCATGGCGATGCTGGTGACGCACATGGCGGCCGCCGTAGCGTCGCTTACTTGGATGGTCATCGAGTGGCAGCGCTTCGGCAAGCCGAGCCTCGTCGGTACGGTCACCGGTACGATCGCCGGTCTCGCCACGGTCACGCCGGCCTCCGGCTTCATCGGTCCGATGGGCGCGATCGTTATCGGCATCGTCTCAGGATCGCTCTGCTACGTCGCTGTGCAGGTCGTCAAACAGCGTTTCGCGGTCGACGATTCGCTCGACGTGTTCGGCGTTCACGGTATCGGCGGCATGACGGGAACGCTTCTGACTGCGTTGCTCATGCCGGTGGCATTGGGCGGCGTCGGCTTCGCCGAAGGCGTCACGCCGGCGTCACAGTTCATGGTGCAGCTTACCGGAGTTGTGACCTGCGCCATCTGGTCCGCGGGGGCGAGCTATGTGCTGATCAAGATCACGCAGATGGCCGTGGGGTTGCGCGTCGATCCTGAAATCGAAACGCAGGGTCTCGACCTCTCGGAACATGGAGAGACGGGCTACAACGTTGCCCTCGGAGGGACAATGAAATGAAACTGATCATCGCCATCATCCAGCCTTACCGGATCGATGCGGTCCGCGAAGCGCTGACCGAGGTCGGTGTCGAAGGCCTCACCGTCTCAGAAGTGCGCGGTTATGGACGTCAGCGCGGGCAGAAGGAGATCTATCGCGGCGCGGAATACAGCGTCAGCTACGTGCCGAAGCTGAAGCTCGAGATCGCTGTCGTCTCGGAGAAGGCCGATGACGTGGTCGAAGCCATCACGCGCTCGGCCCGCACCGGCAAGATCGGTGACGGTAAGATCTTCGTGCTCCCGCTCGATGCCGTCCAGCGCATCCGTACGGGCGAAGTCGGCGTCCAGGCGCTTTAGCACGGCTGTCGGAACATTCGCGTGGCCCCATCCGCAACAGCGGGTGGAGGGCCGCGCATTGGCCTTCGTTAACGCATTTCCCTATAACAATTCGCACGTGCGGCCCCGATGCGGAGCCGCAGCCTTTTGCCCGAAATCGGAGACCTCACATGATCGTTCTGTCGTGGCTATGGGGGATTGTGAAAAGCGTTCTGAACGGGATCGCCAAGCTGATCGCGTTCGCGGTGATCCTCATCATCATCCTCGCGGGCATCGGGCTCGTCTCCGGTGACGGCTTGCCCTCGAACATGGTGCTGGAGCTCGACGCCCGAAAGTCGATCGAGGACAAGACGGCCAGCAGCCTTCTCGATCTGGGCCAGCGCTCGCTGTCGGTGATGGACATCGTGATGACGCTCGATACCGCGCAGCGCGACCCGCGCGTTAAAGGTGTGTTCATCCGCGTGGGCTCGGGCGACCTCTCCGTGCCGAGGGCGGAGGAGCTGCGCGATGCGCTGAAGCGGTTCCAGGCAGCGGGCAAATTCGTGATTGCGCATTCCCAAACGTTCTACTCGGGCGGTCTTGGCGATTACGTGGTCGCAGCGGCCTCGGACGAGATCTGGATGCAGCCCGTCAGTTCGTTCTTCAGCGCGGGCAGCTCGACAAGCGCGCTGTTCCTCAAAGGTCTGTTCGACAAGGTACAAGCCACGCCTCAGTTCGTGCAGCGCTACGAGTACAAGAACGTGGCCAATATGTTCACGCAGACCGACTTCACGCCGGCTCATCGCGAAGCCACGCTGCGCATCCTTCAGTCCTGGTACGACTCGTCGGTCGACGAGGCTTCGACCGATCGCAGCCTTCCGCGCGACACGATGGTCTCCGTGCTGGACGATAGCCCCGTCACCGTAGAGGAGGTGAAGGAAAAGGGGCTCATTACACATATCGGCTACGACGACGAAGCGCGTGAAGCCGCTGAGAACAAGGCGGGCGACGACGCCGAGGTAACCGAGTTTCAGCGTTACGCCCAGGCGGCCCGCGAGCGAGGCGCGGGTCCGGGTGCTCCGACCATCGCGTTTGTCCACGCCGCGGGGGAGATTCTCGAGGGCAGCGACGACAGCCCATTGTCCGACAGCGTCGACTCGATCTATGGCGATGTGTTTGCCAAGGCCCTTCGGGAGGCAGCCAACGACGATTCCGTGCGCGCGATTCTGTTGCGGGTCGATTCGCCTGGCGGATCGGCGATCGCCTCGGATCAGATTCTGCAAGCGGTCAAGAAGGCGAAGGCCGCAGGGAAGCCTGTCGTGGTGAGCATGGGCTCGGTGGCAGCGTCAGGAGGCTATTACATCTCACTCGCGGCAGATCGCATCGTTGCGCTTCCCGGCACGCTCACGGGTTCGATCGGCGTGGTGTGGGGCAAGGTGGCGGTTGGAGGAACGATGGGCCTGGTCGGTGTCACTGCGAAGGAGCTGGGCGTCGGCCGCAACGCGCTCTTTCTCTCCGGCGTCACGCCGTGGACCGAAGGGCAGATGGCCAAGGTCAACGAGCAGGCGGACATCGTCTACGCCGACTTCACGTCCAAGGTCGCCGAGGGGCGCAAGATGCCGCTCGAGCGCGTGCAGGAAATTGCGCGCGGACGGGTGTGGACCGGCGCCGATGCGCTGGAACGCGGATTGGTGGATGAGCTGGGTGGCTTCTGGGATGCGGTCGATGACGCCAAGATGCTCGCCGGCATCGACGCCGACACGCGCGTCCGGTTCAAGCGCTATCCGGAATCGGAAGGCTTCTTCGGAACGGTCTCACGCGTTCTCGAGACGTCGTCGGCGGCGCTCAAGACCCTGCAAGGGCTGCACGCGCTGATGGAGAGCGAGCCGGTGCGCGCGCTGACGGGTGCGCTCCATGCGATGCCGAGCGGCCGCATCGAGTTCTCGGCGGGGGGATTGCCCACCCAGTGAGCGAACGCCTTCCCGTCCTGCTCGATTGGCCGGCATCCAGCGTTCATGGCTGGGGCATCCTCGGTCTGAACTTGTTCATGGCGTGGGCCAACGATCGAGACCTCCAGCCGCTGATGGGCGCGCCGATCGCCCAGAGCATGCTCACGGGCTACGATCAGTCGCTCGTGCTGGCGCTCGAAGAACCCATCGCCGAATCCAACCGATTTCAGGTCAATCTCGGGCGGTTTCGCGGGGCCGCCATGCGGTTGGACATGCCGGTCCTCAAAGGATTCGGCAACGGGCTCATTGATCCCGGAGGCGTGACCGGCAGACCAAATATCGGCCGCTGCATCTTTGAGGACACGCGGCTTGAGAAGATCGATGACAATCTCGCGAACTGCGATGTCCTCCTCTGCGCCTCGCGCTGGAACGCGGAGCTCTTGAAGGCAAAGACGCGCAAGCGCGTCGAGATCGTCTATGAAGGCGTCGACAACACGCTCTTTCGCCCGGGGCCGAGACCCGGACTGCTCGATCCAAGCAAGTTCTACATCTTCAGTGGCGGCAAGGTCGAATACCGCAAAGGCCACGATCTCGTGGTGCTCGCGTTCAAGGAATTCTCGCGCCGCCACGATGATGCAGTCCTGGTGACCGCTTGGCATTCGCCCTGGCCGCAACTTTCCGTCGGTTTCAAGGGCAAGCTCAACGCGCCGCTCGAGCTTGCCGCCGACGGCACGATCCATGTCAAGAAGTGGATCGCGTCGAACGGGATCAACCCCGACAAGGTCATCGAGATCAAGCAGATCCACAACCCGCTGATGCCGGGCGTCTTGTGCGACATGGACTGCGCGATTTTCGCCTCGCGCGCGGAAGCATGCACCAATCTTCCGGCGAAAGAGGCCATGGCCTGTGGGATTCCCGTCATCGTCGCGGCCAACACCGGAATGAAGGACCTGATCGACGGCGGCAATTGCATCGCTCTGAAAAAGCAGAAGGCGATCCACGATTTCACCGAGTGCGGCACGGAACAGTGGGGCGAGTCCGACGTGGACGAAATCGTGCAGGCGCTGGAGAAGCTGTATGCGGATTCTTCATACCGCCACAAAATGGGCCACGACGGCGCGGCCTGGATTCTGGCTAAGGGCCGCACCTGGTCCAATCATGCGCGACAGCTGAAATCTCTGATAATGTCGCTCTGAAACCTCGATCGTCACTCTGGACCGCTTGCGATCTCTATCGACAGGACGAGCAGACACCACGGTTGTCATCACGTCGTGCAACCGCCACGACCTACTGGCGCGAGCGCTAGAGAGCTTTGTGAAATGCAACTCTGATCCTGGCGGCATTGCACGTATCGTTGTCGTCGAGGACGGCAATGCCGATGCGACAGACATCTGCCGGCAACACGGCGCCGAACTTATACGGACTGGGGAACGCGTCGGCCAAATGGCCGCGATAGACATGGCATACTCGACGGTGGACACGCCCTACATCCTTCACCATGAGGACGATCGCGAATTCTACCGTGCGGGTTTCCTCGAACGCAGCCGAGCGATACTCGACGTTGATCCTTCAACAGTAGTCATTTGGCTGAATCCGTGGAACGATATGTTCGGGCATCCTCTGCGTTTCCAAAGCGAAGACGGCAGTTTTGGCGTGCTGGCGACGAACTATGCTGGAGTCTGGCACGGCTTTACATTTCAGACGGGCCTACGCCGCCTCGCCGATTACCGTCGTTTGGGATCCTTTTCGCAGCTGCCGATCGTGACAGATGTCGTCCATCGCAGGCCTACCTATGGCTTGCAGTTTGAGACAGAAGCCAACCAATTCTACCATCGCCTGGGGTACCGCGCAGTCATCCTGGATCGGGAAGGTTATTGCCGCCACATTGGCGCGGACCGGCATGTCAGCCATCCGAAAGACGCGGAAGTCGGCAATCCTAACCAGTTACCGCGCAATGCCTTGTGTCCGTGCGGATCCGGCTTGCGCTACAAAGAATGCCATGGGCGGCTTCGGGTTGGCTAACTGTACCGAGCGGCAACGCCGGATAAAATCTGGCGTGGCTGTGAGATTCTGCCGAGCAGACCAACAGATAGGAGTAGGGCAACCTTGTTGCTGTCCTGCATTGCTATTCTGTGTCGATAGAACGCTCTTGCCGCATCGCGGTCGCCAGTCGCCACGATGTCGCGCGCTTCAAGATGAATTGGGCTTGTCGCGGCAATATCATACCTGCTCCACCATTGGTCGGAAAACCGGCCAAGCGTGACATATTTTTTCCAGAACGTTTCGAATCCACAGCAGGCGTAATGCAGCACGAAGTGTGCCGTACTCTGCGCCGCAGAGTACTTGCCATTTGGCCGAATGAAGCTATGCACGCCCTCCGGGCGCATGCCCTCTGCCGATAGTTTCACCACCGATTTTCCGCAACCGTAGAAGTGAAAGAAATTTGGGAGCAGTTGCGGCGTCGATTCTATAAGTCGCAAGCGGGTCGCGGTCGCCGGAAGTCGACTAAGATCGGCCGGTACCTTAAATAGGTCTACTTCCCGGAAACAATCATGAATGTCGTCCCGCTCGGGGATGGCTTCATAATTGGGATAATTCAGCGCTTCAAGCGCTTCATCATCCAACCAGGCGAAGTGCTCGGCCACGGACTGATTTGGAGAGTAGAACAATTCATCGGAATCGATGTGAAGAAGCCAACCCAATTCGCGCTGACGCGCCAACACCATCGCCAATTCCGCATTGAGTACTTGTCTAGCCATGACCTCGCTGTCGACGAAGGGAGCCTGCGCAGAATATTGCGGCAACGATCTCCAGGACATCCTTAAGTCCTCGTCATAGGCAATCGCCGTAACCGAGGGGTTGGCTCTAACCCGACTCAGATCGGGATCATTCGGATCGTCAAAGAATAAGAAAAGATGCGTGAAACCGATGGCCAGATGGTAGGCAATGAAAGAGTCGATTGTTGGCCCAGCATTTCGCAATGTGGTGACAATCGCTGCCCCCTTACTGTGGCTAGCCATGGCGCGCTAATGTCCGCGAGTTGAGAGCCAATCAACAAATGTGCTTCGGTTCCATCATGCTCGGGCAAGTCATAATTCACGGGTGGATTTTCGGCTAGACCATGTCTCTGATAATGTCGCTCTGAAACCTCGATCGCCACTCCGGACCGCACGAGCCCGTGCCCAGCATCATCGTTCCTGCCCGTAACCATCCGCAGTTCACCGCGACGTGTCTGGGCTCGATCCTCCACTCGGTGTCGCGTCTCAAGCTCGCTTGCGAGTTCATCCTGATCGACGACGCATCCGACGCAGAGGAGCGGATCCTCGACATCTTCCGCGACCATCGCGCCAAGGCGGTAGGGCATCATTGCAAGATCGTGCGCTCGAACAGGCATCAGCATTATTCGGGCGTATTCTCCATCGGACTCAGCCAGGCGACGCACGACCTCATCTTCTTCATCAGCAACGACATGGTCACGACGCCGTCCTTTTTCGAGGCGCTGCTGCTCGTCTCCTCGCTCTCTCGAAGTATTGGGATCGTGCGTGGAACCTCGAATTACTGCGACAGTCATCCCGAACATCAGATCGCCCCGACGCAGCCGCCCAAGACGTTTCCCGACATCGAGAATTTCGCGCGCAACCAGCTGAGCGCTCATGGCTGCGCTTATGTCGAGGATAAGCTTCTGTCGGGTGACGCGATCCTCGTGAAACGCGCGCTTGTCGAAAAGATCGGCGTGCTCGACTTGCGGTTCTTCGGCTATTTCGGCGACCTCGACTACGGCATGCGGGCGCAGCTCGCGGGCTTCAAGCTCGTCTGCGCCAAGGGCGCCTGGCTTTATCACGAAGGCGCCGGGCATCTGAAAGGTCAGGTGCAGGCGAAGGGCGTCCCCTACACCGACCTTTACGCCAAACGCATGGCGCTGGTCGACGCCGCGTATCAGGAATTTCGCGCCAAGTGGCACCTGGGCGGGCAGGTGGCCTGGCAAGCGTACCAATCGCCCGAGTTCATCGCCAAAGCGATGGCCAATGCGGAGAAGGTCGCGCTGAAGTATGATTTCCCCCCATCCGCCGACGACGATCTCGAGTTCTATTGAGGTGCTTCGATGACCACCGCGCTGATCACTCATCCGGCCTGCTTGCGGCATGAGCCGCCGCCGGGTCATCCCGAGCGTCCGGCGCGGTTGCAATCGATCCTGACCGCGCTGGAGGCTGACGAATTCCGCCCGTTGCTCCGCCGCGAAGCGCCGGAAGCAACCCTCGATGTGTTGGCCCGCG
>Ga0184629_10000368_pt1 | contig 20136 bp, 13 predicted proteins | sample PLM4_32_b1_FD_133158 | JGI IMG/M metagenome (GOLD analysis project Ga0184629, IMG submission 133158) | Groundwater sediment microbial communities from an aquifer in East River, Colorado, USA - PLM4_32_b1 | ecosystem: Environmental > Terrestrial > Soil > Riparian zone | place: USA: East River... | reverse complement strand
GTCGCGGGCATCGCGCTCGAACGCGCTGGGCGCCGGTGACCGGGCATTTCGTCGGGTCGAGCCCGGCGTCGCGCCGGGCGCCGTGGTCATTCTCTTGGGCATGGCGACCTCCTAGTTGTCAGTACCAACTATATGGCGGGCGCCGTCCCCCGTCAAAGGCTTTTTTGGGCCGGGCGGCTACCAGCTCCGCCCTTTGCGGCGCGACCGGCGCGGCTGGCGCGACGGCCCCGGAGATCCGGAGCGCGCAGGCGTCGCCGGCGCGGAGGCGGGCGCGTGCGGACGCGACCGCCCCGGCGCCCCCCGGGGACGTCCGCCGGGCTTAGGTCTCCCGTGCGACCCGCTCGGTCCCCGGTTCACGCGGCCCGCCGCCCGGCGCTCGGCACTCGACTGCTCCAGCCGGGCTTCTGGCCGCGCCCGATAGTCGAAGTCCGGAACGGTGATCCGCGGGAGCCGCTTGTGGAGCGCGCGCTCAATGCGCGCGAGGTCCGCCTCCTCCTGGGGAGACACGAACGTGAACGCGTCGCCGGTCAACTCGGCGCGCGCCGTCCTACCGACGCGATGGATATAGTCCTCGGGTGCCTTGGGGACGTCGAAGTTCACGACGTGCCCCAGCGCTTCGACGTCGATCCCGCGCGCCGCGATGTCGGTGGCGACGAGCACCTGGTGCTTGCCGCTCTTGAAGCCCGCCAGGGCGAGAGTGCGCTGATTCTGCGAGCGATTGCCGTGGATGCGCTCGGCCGCGATCCCGCACTTGACGAGATAGTGCGCGACCCGGTCGGCGCGGTGCTTGGTACGCGTGAAGACGAGCGCGTCCTGCAAATCGCCGCGCTGGAGCAGCGCGGCCAGCAAGGCGGCCTTGAGCTCCTGGGTAACCGGGTACACCGCCTGCGTGATGCCGACCGCCGGCCCGCTCTGTCGCGCCAGGTTGATCGTCACCGGGTTGTGCAGCATCTGGCGGGCGAGGTCCGCGATCGGGGCGGGCATGGTCGCGCTGAAGAACAGCGTCTGCCGGCGCTTCGGGATGTGGCGCAGGATGCGGCGAATATCCGGCAGGAATCCCATGTCGAGCATGCGGTCCGCTTCGTCGAGCACGAGGAATTCGAGCCCGCTCAGTTTCGCGTACGGGTACCCGAAGTGATCGAGCAGGCGACCGGGCGTGGCGACGATGACGTCGACGCCGCTGCGGATCGCGTGCTCCTGCGGTCCCATCCCAACTCCCCCGTAGACCGCGGCGCCGTTGATGGGCGTGTGGACGGCGACGTCATTCAAGTCCTCGAGAATCTGCGCCGCCAGCTCGCGGGTCGGCGTGAGCACGAGCGCGCGCGTGGTGCCGCGCGACTTGCCGATCAAGTGATGGAGGATCGGCAGGAGGAAAGCCACCGTCTTGCCACTGCCCGTCATGGCACACGCGAGGATGTCGCGTCCCTCGACCCCGGGCGGGATGGCCTCGGCCTGAATCGGCGTCGGGCGCGTGAACCCGAGGTCCTTGAGCCCGCTGAGAAGATTAGGGTGAAGTTTGAAATTGCTGAAGGGCACCGGGCCGTCCTTTCGAGTGGAGTTGGCATCATCCGGCCCGCTTGCTGACAAGACATTTGTCTGCTATGATGCGGGCGTGAATCGCCTGTCCCATAGCGCATCCTACGCTCCCCTCTGGTGTAAGTCCAACTTCTCCTTCCTCGAAGGCGCGAGCCACCCGGACGAGCTGGTGGAAGAAGCTGCGCGCTTCGGAATCCGCTCACTCGCCCTCACCGACCGCGACGGCGTCTACGGCCTCGTGCGCGCGTTCGTCAAGGCGCGCGAACTGGGGATCCATCTGGTCACTGGGGCACAGATCACGATGGAGGACGGGTCGCATGTAACGCTATTGGCGCTCGACCGGCGCGGCTACGCGAACCTGTGCAATCTGATCTCCGACGGGCGGCTGCGGTCCCCCAAGGGCGAGTGCGTGGTGCGCTGGCGCGAGGTGTGCGAGCGCGCGGAAGGAGTGATCGCGCTCTGGGGCGGAGACGGGAGCCTCGTCGCGGCCGTCACCGACCCCGTCTTCGTGGCGCGCGACCTCAAGGATGCCTTCGGGGACCGGCTCTACACGATGATCACCCGCCACCGCCGCGCGGAGGACGTCACCACCGAGAAACGAGCGCGCGAACGCGCCGCGCGCTTTCGCATCCCCACGGTCGCCGCCGTCGAGGTGCTGTACCACAGCGTGGCGCGACGGGATCTCCAGGACGTGCTCACCTGCATCCGCCACGGCGTCACCCTGTCCACCGCAGGCCGCCTCACGCGCCCCAATGCCGAGCACGCGCTTCGCTCGCCGTACGCGTTCAACCTTCTCTTCGAAGACGACCCGGCCTCCATCGCGCGCACCGAGGAAGTCGCCGCGCGCTGCACGTTCTCGCTGGGCGACATTCGCTACCGCTATCCCCTCGAAGCCCTCCCCGACGGGACCACGTCGCGCGACTACCTTCGACGGCTCGCCTTCGATGGCGCCGGCGCGCGCTACCCGCGCGAGCGCTTTCCGGCCGGGATTCCCCGCGAGACGACGGCGCAGCTGGAGCGGGAGCTCGAAATCATCCACGACCTCGAGTACGAAGGGTACTTCCTCACCATGTACGAGATCGTGCAGTTCTGCCGCCACCACCACATTCTTTGCCAGGGCCGCGGGTCGGCGGCGAATTCCGCGGTGTGCTACTGCCTCGGGATTACCGCCGTCGACCCGGTGCAGATGGATCTCCTGTTCGAACGTTTCATTTCGAAAGAGCGCGCGGAGCCGCCCGACATCGACCTGGACATCGAGCACGCCCGCCGCGAGGAAGTGATCCAGTGGGTCTACCAGAAATACGGACGCACGCACGCCGCCATGGCGGCCAACGTCGTTCGCTACCGTGCGCGTTCGGCCGTGCGCGACGTGGGCAAGGTGCTCGACGTTCCCAATACGACCCTGGATCGCGTCGCGCGGTTACTCTCGTACTACGACGACCTCTCGCCCGCCGCGCTCGCGCGCGCCGGCTTCGACGTGGAATCCCCGGCGCACCGGCACCTGGTGCGGCTGGCCGCGGAGATACAGGATTTCCCGCGCCACCTCTCGATCCACCCGGGCGGATTCCTGCTCGGGCACGAACCCGTGCGCGACCTGGTCCCCATCGAGAATGCGACCATGGAGAACCGCACGGTGATCCAGTGGGACAAAGACGACCTCGAGGCGATCGGCCTCTTCAAGGTGGACCTGCTGGGGCTGGGGATGCTCACGGTGGTCAACCGCGCCTTCGACCTGATCGAAACGCATCACCGCCAGCGGCTCACCATGGCGAACGTCCCCCACGACGACGAGCCCACCTACGAGATGATCCGCCGCGCGGATACGGTGGGCGTGTTCCAGATCGAAAGCCGGGCCCAGATGGCCATGCTGCCCCGCTTGAAGCCGCGCAACTATTACGATCTGGTTATTGAAGTTAGCATCGTGAGGCCCGGGCCCATCACGGGCGGCATGGTGCACCCGTATCTGCGCCGGCGCAACGGCGAAGAAGCGGTCGTCTACCCGCACGCGTGCCTCGAACCGGTGCTCAAAAAGACGCTCGGCGTCCCGCTGTTTCAGGAGCAGGTGATGAAGCTCGCCGTCGTGGCCGCCGACTACACCCCCGGTGAGGCGGACCAGCTTCGCCGCGACATGGCGGCGTGGCGCCGAAGCGGCCGGCTCGAGCGCCACAAAGAGAAGCTCGTCTCGCGCATGCGCGCGAAGGGCATCGAGGCGGAGTTCGCCGAGCGGGTGTTCGAGCAGATTCGCGGCTTCGGCGACTACGGCTTCCCCGAAAGTCACGCGGCGAGTTTCGCGCTCATCGCCTATGTGTCCGCGTGGCTCAAGCGTCATTATCTCGATTCGTTCACGTGCGCGCTCCTCAACGCACAGCCGATGGGCTTCTATTCGCCCGCGACCATCATCGACGACGCCAAGCGGCATGGGCTCCGGGTGCTGCCGGTGTGTGTGCAGGCGAGCGAGTGGGAGTGCACGCTCGTGCGCGCGACGGAGTCGTTGCGCACGCTGGGCCGGCGCCACCCCGGCGACGTGGGCGTGCGCTCGTACGCGCTGCGCATGGGGATTCGCTACGTGAAGGGGCTCGCGGAGCCGCAGGCCGGGCGCATCCTCACGGCCCGGCGCGAGCACGCGTTCGCGTCGGTCGAAGACGTCGTCCAGCGGGCGGGCCTCGACGAGCGGATGCGCGCGCGACTGGCGGAAGCGGGGGCGTTCGAGGCGTTGGAGCCCGGGCGACGCCACGCGCTGTGGGAGGCGACGGGCGCGCTCACACCGCCGCCGTTGCCGCTCGCGGGCGACGAGGCACCGGTCGAGTTTCGCAAGCTGACAGAACTGGAGACCGTCGCGTGGGATTACGAGACCACCGGACACAGCCCGCGCGGGCACCCGCTGGGACCCCTGCGCGCAACGCTCGCCGCGGCCGGACTCCCCGACGCGCGCGCCGTCGCCGCGCTGCCCAACGGCCGGCGCGTGCGCTACGCGGGGCTGGTGATCGTGCGTCAGCGGCCGTCGACCGCGAAGGGCGTGGTCTTCATGACCATGGAAGACGAAACCGGATTCGTGAACGTGGTGTTATGGCAGGATGTGTTCGAACGCCACGCGGTGCTGGCCAAAACGTCGTCGTTCCTCGGCGTGACGGGAAAAATCCAGCGCGAATCGAACGTCGTGCACGTGGTGGCGGAGTCGCTCTGGGAGCCGGAGACGCTGCGTTCGCCCGCGCCCGTGCGCGGCCGGGATTTTCATTGAGGATCGCGTGGATCAGTACCCTTCTCCTCCCCGCGGCGCGGTCGCCTTGCCCGCGTGCACGCGGAACTGAATGACGAAGTAGAGCACCACCAGCGGAATCCCAACCAGCCACCAGCGGATCGCAGTCGTGAGCCCCTTGGCGTCGTTGGCCGCGTCGAACGCGGTGATCGATGGTCCCCCGTCGGCCAGGCCGCGCAGCATGACCGGGAAGATCGACGCCGCCGTCGCCGCCATCAGCCCGAGCAGGAACGCGGACGTGCCCAGAAACGCGCGGCGGTGGGCGCCGCCGCGCAGCCCCGCGAGCGCCAGCGTCAGCCCCCCGAGCGCGATCGCGACGCACGCCCACGCGAGCGGACGCGCCGCGAAGTGGCCGAACATCGCCGGGTTCATGCGCACGGTGAGCACCGTCATCACCGGCCACAGCGCGGCGACCAGCACCGCCGCGTGCCACGCCAGCCGGCGGCTTCGCTCCAGCACGGCCCCGTCGGTCCTCCAGCACAGGTATGCGCCGCCGTGCATCACCAGCGCCACCAGCGCGTAGACGCCGACCAGCACCGTGTACCAGTCCAGGATCCCGACCGGCATGCGCGCCGAGAAATCGGTAAAAAGCGCGAGGCCGAACCACCCATTCCCGTCCAGCGGCAGCCCACGCAGGAGATTGCCGAGCGCGCAGCCGAAGAAGACGCACAGCAGCGTGCTCCCGAGCGCGAAGGTCACATCCCAGAACGCGCGCCACATCGGTGCGGCCACGTGGCTGCGGAATTCGACCGCGATCCCGCGCAAGATCAAACACCACAGCACCAGGAAAATGGCGAAATAGAATCCGGATAGACCCGACGCCAGCACCTTCGGGAACGAGACGAAGAGCGCGCCGCCGGTGGCGATGAGCCACACCTCGTTCGCATCCCAGTACGGGCCGATCGCTGCGAGCACTTGCCGGCGCTCCTCGTTGCTGCGGGCGACGAGGAGGTGCAGCGCGCCCGCGCCCAGATCGAACCCGTCCATCACCACGTACGTCGTGAGCATCACGGCGACGATGCCGAACCAGAGTTCAACCATGGATGGCTTCCCTCCTCACGGGCCCGTGCGCGATCTCCCGCGACACCAGGAACAGGAACAAGACGCCGAGCACGAGGTAGAGTCCGCAGAATCCGATCAGCGTGAAGAGCGCCGTGCCGGAATGTACCGTGGGACTCGCCGCCTCGGCGGTGCGCAGGAGCCCGTAGACGGCCCACGGCTGGCGGCCCAGCTCGGTGGTGAGCCAGCCGGCGGTGTTGGCGATGTACGGAAACGGGAGGGCGAGCATCAACACCCAGAGCATGGTCCGCGATCCATCCAGGCGCCGCGTCCACGCGAGCGCGTTGGCGGCGAGCATCACCGCGATCATGAGGGTACCGAGGCCCGCCATGATGTGAAACGCGTAGTAGAGGAGCTCGATGTTGTCGGGCCAGTCGGTCTCCGGGAAGGCATTGAGCCCCGGCACGTCGCCGTGGAACGTGCCCAGCGCGAGAAAACTCAGCGCCCCGGGCACCGTCACGGGGTTATCGAGCCGACGCGCGTCGATGTTCGGCTGGCCGATGAGGGTGATGCCGGCCATCGGACCGCTCTCGAAACGGCCTTCCATCGCAGCCAGGGAAACCGGCTGGTGTTTCGCCACCAGCTTGGCCTGGCGGTCACCGGTCGGAAACGCGACCAGCACACTCGCGACGAGGCCCACCACCGTCCCCACCCGCAAGAACGCGCGGGCGGCATCGGCGTGCCGATTCTGCAGGCGGTAAAATGCCCCCACGGCGGCCACGACGAACGACGCCGTCACCGCCGACGCGAGGATGGTATGGGCGTACTGCGCGATCGCCCACGGGTTCAGCAAAAACGCGCCGAAATCAGCGAGGTAAAGCGTGCCGTCGGGCGAAATGATGTGGCCGACCGGGCGCTGCATGAACGCGTTGGTCGCCACGATGAAATAGCCCGACAGCCAGCTGCCGAACCAGAGCGCGATCGCCGCGAGAAAATGTCGTTTCGCGCCCAGGCGACGCTCGCCCCAGATGAGCATCGCGATGAAACCGGACTCCAAGAAGAACGCGAACAGCCCTTCCATCGCCAGCGTATGCCCGACGACCTTCCCCGCGTAGTTCGAGAAGGCGGCCCAGTTGGTGCCGAACTGGAACTCCATCGGGATTCCCGTCACCACCCCGACAGCAAAATTCAAACCGAGGATGCGGATCCAGAAGCGCGCCGCGTCGTTCCAGGCCTCGCCCCCGCCCTTGAGGGCCCGCCACTTCATGAGCACGATGAGAAAGGTGAGCCCCATCGTGAGCTGTGGGAAGATGTAGTGGTAAACGGCGGTGAAAGCGAATTGAAGTCGGTGCCAGACCAGGGCGTCTGCCATGTAGCACTCCTTGCGCCGGCCGGTGCCAGCCTACCCGCTCCGCCGCAGCCGCGCAAGCGGGGATGTCGTCGCGCCGACTCGCCGGAATCGGGCGCAACCGTCATGAATGGCGCGGCGCAAGCCGGCGATATATCATGTCTCAACTCGCGAGGAGGTCGTTATGCAAGAGATGACCCGCTGGCTCGAACGAAAATTCGCCTACGTACCGCCGTCCGGGGAATTCCCGATGATCATGGAGCGGCTGCGCGGAACACCCGTCCGCGTGGCCGACCTGGTGGCATCCACAACCCGCACGCCGCTCACGCGCCGGGACGGCGACGGGTGGTCCATCCAGGAGCACGTCGGTCACCTGCTGGATCTGGAGCCGCTGTGGTCGATGCGCGTGGAGGAGTTCATGGCCGGGGCGACGAGGCTTTCCGCCGCCGACATGTCGAACCGGAAGACCTACGAGGCCCGCCACGGCGACCGCGCCATCGCGGCCATCGCCGCCGAGTTCTCGGTCGCACGTTCGCGGCTAGTCGCGCGGCTCGACGCCGCCATTGACGACGACGTCGCCCGCACGGCGCTTCACCCGCGCCTCAAGCGCCCGATGCGGTTGATCGATCTCTGCTTTTTCGTCGCCGAGCACGACGACCACCACCTGGCACTCGTCACCCGGCTCGCGCGCGAGCCCGATCGCAGAATGTAGCAGACGCGGGTGGCGGCCAACGGGCGCCCGCAAGGGCGAGCCACCGAGTGCGAAAAGCACGAGCGGGTGGCGCCAAGACGGGGTCCCCGCCGTGCGAAGCCGGCGGGTGGCGAGGCGACAGGACCCGCGTGAATGCTAACTACTCGTAGCGCAGCGCGTCGATGGGACTGAGCCGGGAGGCCCGAATCGCGGGAAGCAGTCCGAAGGCGATTCCAACCGTGGAGCAGAACACGAGCCCGATGACCGCCCATTCCAGCGGCACGTTGACATCGAACGAGGTGAACGCGGTTACGAGATTCCCCAGTCCGAACCCGACGACGATGCCGATCACGCCGCCGATGTTGCACAGGATGACCGCCTCCAGCAGGAACTGGGCGAGGATATTCGCCGGATTGGCGCCGAGCGACTTGCGAATGCCGATCTCCTTGGTACGCTCCGTCACCGACACCAGCATGATGTTCATGATGCCGATGCCGGCCACGACCAGCGCGATGATCCCGATTACGAAGGCCGCGATCTTGATCTTCAGAGTCATCGTATTGAACTGGGTGATCAAGCTCTCGCTGTTAAAGAAACTGAAATTGTCCTCTTCGTTGGGTTTGACACCCCGCTCGCGGCGCAACACCTGGCGCGTCTCTTCCATCGCGTCGCGGATGAGTTCGGGCGACTTTGCCCGCACGGTGATGTTGACGGACCGTGAAAAGCCGTCCCGATTGACCATCCCATACGTGTCCAGATAAGTCGAGATCGGGATCAACACATAGTTGTCGTAGCCGGAGCCGAACGCGGACTTCTTCTCGTCGAAAACCCCGACCACCTGGTACTTGCGGCCGTCGAGCCGGATCTGTTTCCCGATCGGGTCCTCGAACGGAAACAGCTTCTTGCCGATCGCGTAGCCGATCACCGCCACGTCGCGCCCGGTCCGGATGTCCATCTGCGAGAGATTCCGTCCGAGGCCGACGTAGTGGGTGTTGTTCGGCGGGTACTCCGGGGTGCCGCCGCATATGGACACGTTGGGGTTGGTGGACTCGCCCTTGTACTCGACCTTGTAGCCGAAATCCCAGAGCTCGGCTCCGACGATGTCGGCACTCTTCACCTGCTCGCGGATGGCGTTGGCGTTGGCCACGGTCAGCGGCGGCCGGCGCATGGCCTTGCGCCGCTCTTCGTCCGAGTGGAATCCCCCCGCCGGCCACTTCTGCGCCTGAAAGACCTGGGCGCCGAGCACGCTCATTTCCTTTTCCATGGTCGACTGGACGACGGCGATCGCCGTCATGACGGCGATGATCGACGCCACCCCCGCCACGATGCCCACCAGGGTGAGCACCGAACGCAGCTTGCTGCTGAGAATCGATCCCAGCGACATGGAGAGGATGTCCGGTGCCTTCATGAGAATCCGCTCCCGCTACTCGTAGCGGAGCGCCTCGATCGGGTTGAGCCTCGCGCCCTTGTAGGCGGGGACGAAACCCGCCACCACGCCGACCGCGATCGACACCGCCACGGCGGTGCCCAGAATCGTGACCGACACGCTGGCCGGCATGAGCACGGCGTTGATCACCGCGGTCAGGATCGACGCGAAGGCGATCCCGATGATCCCTCCGGTGAGGCAGATCGAGGCCGACTCGAACAGGAATTGAAAGAGAATGCTGTGGGGCTTGGCCCCGATCGCCTTGCGAATGCCGATCTCGCGCGTGCGCTCGGTGACAGACACGAACATGATGTTCATGACGCCGACGCCGCCGACGAACAGCGAGATGCTGGTCACCAGCAGCCCCACCAGCAGCACGACGCCCATCACGTTGTTGAACGCGCCCACCAGCGTGTCGAGTTTGTTGAGCGAGAAGTTATCGGGTTCAGACGGCCGCAGATGCCGGATCTTGCGCATCTCTCCGATGACCTCGAACTCCAGGTTCGATACCGCTTCCTGGGACGGCGCCTTGACGGACACGTTCACGTCCTGTCGGCCCCGGTCGCCGCCGAAAGCCTTCACGTACGAGCTGATCGGAATGAAGATCTGCCGGTCGAAGTTGGGTCCACCCAGGAAACTCCCGCCCTGCTTTTCCATGACGCCGATCACCCGAAACGTTGTGCGGCCGATTTTCATTTCCTGGTTGATGGGGTTGGCCGATCCGAACAGCCCCTTCTGGATGTCGGTGCCAATCACGCACACGTCCTTCCTGCGGGAGACATCGAACTCGGTGAGAAACCGGCCGGTCTCCGGCTGGGCGCTGGCGACCTGCGTCTGTTTCTCCGTGGTGCCGATAATGGTGACCCCCTCCATGGTCTCGGCCCGGTACTTCACGTCGAGCTGGTTGTCGATGGTGGGGTTGACGATGGCCTTGCCCTGCAGTTTGTGCGCCAGCGCCTCGGCCTGGCGGAGTTCGAGCCGCGGGCGATTGCGGTAGAGAAAGAAGTCGTTCATCACGATCCACGGCATCCGCGACACGTAGATCACGTCCGTGCCCACCGAGGAGAAGCTCTGGCGGAACGCGCGCTGGAGCCCGTTGGCAGCCGTCATGGTCAGGATCACCGCGACGATGCCGATGATGATGCCCAGGGTGGTGAGCGTCGCGCGCGCCTTGTTGGCGCGCAGCGCCCGCAGGGCGATCTGGAACGACTCGCCGAGATCGACCGACAGCCTCATCGTCCACGACCTCTTGACCCGTGCGTCGGGCGTACTATTGAGCGCTCAATTCGCATGGCCGACCCGCCTGCGCGACTCGGTGTCGCTCTCGATCACGCCATCTCTCAACCGGATGGCCCGCAGCGCGTGCTCGGCGATGTAGTCCTCGTGGGTGACCAGGATGATCGTCTGGCCGCCGCTGTGGAGCTCGTCGAGTATCGCCATGATCTCGTCGCCGGTCTTGCTGTCGAGGTTCCCGGTGGGCTCGTCCGCCAGAATGATCGATGGCCTCCCCACCAGCGCGCGTGCGATCGCCACCCGCTGGCGCTGGCCGCCGGACAGCTCATTCGGCTTGTGCTTCATGCGATCGGCGAGGCCGACGCGCTCGATCGCCTCCACCACCCGGCCGCGGCGCTCGGTCTTGGGGACCCCGGCGTAGATCAGCGGCAGCTCGACGTTGTGGAAGATGTTCGAGCGCGGTATCAGGTTGAAGGTCTGAAACACGAAGCCGATTCTCTGGTTGCGGATATCGGCGAGTTGATACTCCGACATCTCCGCGACCATCTGTCCCTCGAGCGAGTACGTCCCCGACGTCGGCACATCCAGGCAGCCGATTACGTTCATCAAGGTCGACTTGCCGGATCCCGACGGCCCCATGACCGCGACGTATTCGTTGCGGTCGATGGACAACGAGACGCCGCGCAAGGCGTGCACGGTATCCGCCCCCATGACGTAGGTCTTGACCACGTCCTGCAGCAAGAGCGTCGGCCCGGACGGCGTCCGCGCCGGATCGTTACCGTTGTGAGCCACGCGCCTGCTCCTCGCCCGCCGCCGGCTTCGCCTCGTTGTCGACGGTGACCACGACGCCGTTCACGAGATCCTTGGAGATCGCGCGATAACTGCCGGTGACCACTTCCTCGCCTTCCTTCAGCCCGTCGAGTATCTCGATCAGCTCGTCGCTCTGAATGCCCGTCTTGACCTGCCGGGCGACGGCTTTGCCGTCTTCGATGCAGAACACGACCTCCACGAACCCGTCCTTGTCTGCCTTGTAGCGAGCCTCGGCCGCCTTTCGATCTTCACCCTTCGTGGCAAGCTGGTCGACGGTTCGCACCGCGACGCTCTGGATGGGCACACTCAACGCGCTGTCGTTGGACTTGGTGAAGATCTCTGCGGTGGCGGTCATCCCCGGGCGCAGCGCCTCCGGTGGGCTGGTGATGGCGATCTTGATCTCGAACTCGGTCTTCTGGTCCGCGGATCCGGCGCCGGCCGCGTTCGCGCTGTTGGCAATTTCGCTCACGACGCCCTTGAGCGTCTGGTCGACGAGCGCGTCGACCTTGATCTCGGTTTCCTGGCCGACCACCACTGAGACGATGTCGTTTTCGTCCACGTTGACCTGCGCTTCCATCGCGGAGAGGTCGGAGATCACGAGAATGACGTCCGGCTGGAACTGCGAGCCGATGGCGATCTCCCCCTGCTCCTTGTTCAAGTCGCTGATGGTCCCGGACATGGGCGCGTAGATGGTGGTCTTCGACAGGTCGTCGCGCGCCTGCTTCAGCGCCGCCCTCGCCTGCTCCACTTGATCCTGCACGGACTTGTAGCGGGCGACCTCCACCTGGTAGGCGGCCTCGAGCGCGTCGTACGCCGCCTGCGACTCCAGGTTCTTGGCGAGGAGCTCGCGGGACCGGTTCCATTCCTTCTCGGCCCGGTTCATGTTCTGGAGCACCAGGGTGGCGTTTGCGGAGGCCGAGCTCACGTTCGCCTCGGCGCTTTCGACGGCGGCTTTGTAACGCTCGCGATCCAGCTCCACCAGCAGCGCGCCCTTCTCGACCCACTGCCCCTCCACCACCGGCAGCTTCGTAATCTTCGCGCTCACGTCGGCGCTGATCTTGACCTGTACCTTCGGCTGGATTTTCCCGGTGGCGTCTACCTTCTGCACGATCTTCTGACGATCGACCTTGGCGGTTTGCACGGCTGGTGCCTTTTCGTCGCGCCCGCGCAGGGCCATCCCGCCGGTGACGATTCCGGCCAGCACCACGACGCCCGCCCCGATCAGCAGGGGTTTCTTCTTCATCTTGCGCCACCTTCCATTGTCTTCTCGGTAAACATGTTATGACAGGCGTACTGATAGAGTATCAGTACGGGGAAATGCCGGCAGAGGTTTCCGCGCCGGGGCAGAAACGGGCGAATCAGTCACGGGGCAGCTGCCCGCCGGCTAGGGGAACCGGGGGGGATGCTTCGAGTTGAACTCGGTCGCGTCCTGGTACCGTTTCGCCACCGCGAGCAGCGTCCCCTCGTCGAACAGCCGCCCCATGAACGTGATGCTGGTCGGTGTTCCCTTCTCGGTGAAGCCGTTCGGCATCACCACGCACGGGTGCCCCGTCAAGTTGGTGAGGAGCAGGTTGCTGCCGCCAAAAGCCGGTGTGATATAGACATCCACCGGCAACTTCTCCATCTCCCTCATGACCAGCGTCCGCAGCCGGTTAGCCTGAATATACTCCACCGCGGGGATAAAGCGGGCGGCGCGGAGCGTGTTCGGCCACGCCGCCTTGATCTGCCGGACCAGCAGGTCGTCGCGGTTCGAGCGCGTCAGGTCGTCGAAGGCGGCCGCCGCTTCGGCGGACAGGATGCAGGCGAGAGGGGTCACATCGATCGCGGGCAGCTCGATGGGGACCAGGTCGACCCCCAGCTTCCGGAGGGTGTCCAGAGTCGCCAGGTCGTTGGCCTTGCCGGGGTAGTCTTCTTCGAACGTCGACTTCACGTAGCCGATCCGGAGGCGGTGGAGATCGATGTCCGGGCGATAGCGAAACGGAGCGCTCACCGCGGCCGGGTCGAGCCCATCGGGTCCCCGAATCGCGTCGAACACGATCGCGCAGTCTTCCACCGTGCGGCAGATGGGTCCGATCTTGTCCATCGACCACGACAGGGCCATCGCGCCGGAGCGACTGACGCTACCGAAGGTCGGGCGCAACCCGGTCGCCCCGCACCGCGTCGACGGCGACACGATCGACCCCCAGGTTTCGGTCCCGATCGCGAAGGCCACCAGGCCGGCGGCGGTCGCGGACGCGGAACCGGCCGACGAACCGCTCGACCCCTCCTCCAGGTTCCAGGGATTGCGCGTCATGCCGCCGAACCACACGTCCCCCCACGCCAGCTCGCCGAGCGTGAGCTTCGCGACCAGCACCGCTCCCGCCTCGTCGAGCTTGCGGATCACGGTCGCCGTTTCGTCGATCATCTGGTCCTGGTACGGAACCGAGCCCCACGTGGTCCTTGTCCCCTTCACCGCCAAAAGGTCCTTCGCGCCGTAGGGGATCCCGTGCAAGGGACCGCGGTAGTGCCCCTTCGCGATTTCGGCGTCGGCGCGGCGGGCCTGCTCGAGCGCGCTCGCTTCCATCAGCGTCACGACGCACTCCAGCTTCGGACCGTAATTCTTGAGCCGATCGAGGTACATACTCGTCAACTCGACCGACGTGACCTGTTTCGTGCGCACCAATTCCGCCAGGTCGCGGACCGGCCAGTAGGCCGCTTCCGCGAGATGTGCCGGCCGTTTCTTCCGGGACGGTTTGCTTAAGTGGACATTGCCACCTTTCCCATCGTCGGCGCGGGGCGGGTTCGCCATCACGACCGTGGGATCGAACACCAGCGCCGGCGGGAGGGAATTCGGGACGGCCGCAACGCGCATGGTCACGTAGCCCTTCAGGTAGTCGGCGAGGTCGCTCTGCATCGAGTCGCGCTCGGCGTCGTTGAACTCGACCCCGACGAGTCGTTCCGCGCCGGCAATGTCGTTCTTCGAAAATGGCAATTCGCCCTCGGCGACGCCCAGCACGTACCCCGCCCCCAACGCCAGCCCTACCAGGGAACCAACCTTCCACGCGCGCATGCGGTCACTCCTTCCCAGTCGCACTCGATACAGCCAGCATCTCGTCCACCCGGACGAACTTCTCGCGCGGTTTCCCCACCGCCACGCCGCGGGCCGTCTCCGCCGCGTCGATTCGCTTCCAGTCCTCGTAGCTCACCGGGCAGACGCCCCGCGACTCAAGCAGTCGCGCGACCGCTTCGCGCGACGCCTCCGCCGGGCGCGGCAGGGACGGTGCATCGGCCAGCACGTGCTTCACGGTCTCGAAACTGTCCGGCTTGTTCGTGCCGATCACGCCCGACGGTCCCCGCTTGATCCAGCCCACCGCGTAGAGCCCCGGCACGACCGCGCCGTCGCGGGTGATGCGTCCTTCCACGTTCGGAAACACCGCGGCCTTCTCGTCGAACGGAACCCCGGCGATGGGCACGCCGCGGTAGCCGACGCTGCGAAACACCGCGCCGCACTCGATACGTTCGGTGACCCCGGTGCCGGACGCGCGCTGCGCACCCGGCTCACCGGTGAGCTGGTTTCGCTCCAGCACGATCGCCTCGACGCGACGCTCGCCCTCGATCGCCTTCGGACCGCGGTAGAACGCAATGCGCAGCCGCCGGCCCGCTCCGCGCGCGGTCCGGTCCGCCAGCTTGGCGAGCAGCTCGTAGTTTTTCTGCGCGTCGCGCCACTTCAGCACCTCGAGCTCCGCACGGCTGGCCTCGTTCAATTCCAGCTCGCCCAGATCCACCACCGTGTCGCAATCGGACAGCTCGCCGAGTTCCTTGATCTCCGGCGGGGTGAACGCGGCCTGCACGGGTCCCCGGCGCCCTACCATCCACACTTCGCGGACGCGCGAGCGCGCGAGCTCCTCGAGCGCGTGCGCGGCAATATCCGTGTCCTTGAGCTCGTCGACGGTCTTGCAGAGAATGCGGGCCACGTCGACGGCGACGTTGCCCTGCCCGATGACGACGACGCGCTCGTGCGTGAGATCGAACGTGCGCTCGCGGTAGTCGGGGTGGGCGTTGTACCAGGCGACGAACTCGGTGGCGGTGTAGCTGCCGGGAAGGTCCTCACCCGGCACTCCGAGACGGCGGTCGGTCTGGGCACCGCACGCAAAAATGACCGCGTGGTAATACCGGCGCAGCTCCTCCACCGTGACATCGCGCCCCACGACCACGTTCCCGAAGAACGCGAAGCCGGGTTGCGCGGCGGTCTTTTCGTAGCGCGCGGTGATGTTCTTGATCTTCTCGTGGTCCGGCGCCACCCCGTAGCGCACCAGGCCGAACGGCGCCGGCAGCGCCTCGAACATGTCGACCTCGACCGGCGCCGGCGCGGCCAGCAGGGCCTCGGCGGCGTAGAATCCGCCGGGCCCGCTGCCGACGATCGCAATTCTCAGCGTGGCGGCCGCCTCGGGCCCGCTCACGGGGCGAGCCCTCGGAGATACGAAGCCACCGCCGCGCCTTCCCGCTCGCGCAGGTTCACGCAGTCGTTGATCTGCTCGCTCAACTTCGCCAGGTTCTCGTCGGTTCCGTCCACCCGGTGCGCCGGCTGCGCAAAGAACTTCTTCGCGGCTTCGAGCCGCTGCTCGGAACAACCGCCCGCGTAATACGGGAAATAGGCGGCGAACTCGGGCGGAACGCGCGAGGCGAGAAAGTCGTAGTTCGCCGTCATCCAGTTGTACAGCTTGGTGCGACCCCCTTCGGTGTCGCCCAACCCGCCGAGAGCCACGTAGCCCTCGGTCGGGCGAACCTCATCGGTCAGCATGTACTTCAAGAGTTCGTCCTGGATAGCCGGATCGTCGAACTCACCCAGAGCAGCCAGGTATCGACTGCGGTCGACGGGTGTTTTCGCGGCCTCCATTTTCGCGCGATAGGCGTCGAACATCGCGCGGTCTCCGGGACCCGCTGCCACCGCGAGGGCGGTTCCCGCGATGGCGGGATCGACCGACGCGGGGTCGGTCATGTAGGACGCGGCGAGCTTCTGGCAATAGGCCAGGACTTCCGGGTCGCGGCCGGCGTCGCCGAGGCAGGTGAGCAGCGTCGGGCGGAGCAGCTTTACGTCCTCGGGATCGTCGGGGCGCGGCTCGAGCCCGTAGCGCGCCCGTGCCGGGGCGAGCGTCTTGCGCACGTAGTTCGCGTAGGCGCCTTCCAGATCGTCGGTCACGAACGGTATCTTGAGACTGCCCAGGTCCCCCATCACCGACATGAGGATTTCGGGCTCGGGGTGGTTGGCAATCGAGGCGGCAATCGCCAGGTATTCGCTGCCCGTGATCTCGCCCGCGTTGAGAAGCGCGCGGGTGTTGCCCAGGAAGCGCGTGCGCTCGCGACTGGTCATGGTCTCCGCCGGATTCTGGGCCAGCTTCATCATCATGTCCGACGGCACCACCCATCGGTAATACCCCACACCGCCCTCGTCCGGCATCACCCAGTCCACCTTGCCCGGAACCTCGACCTTGGTCTCCGGCTTGTCGAGCACGACGACGCGCTTCTGCACGTCCTTGCCGTCGGAGATCTTGAGCCGAACCGGCAGCACCCAGTCTTCTTCTTTCACGTCGGCGCCGAAGTTCCGGAATCGCTTCTGCGAAACCGTCAACATGCCGTTGGGGCCGACCTCGACCCGCACCAGCGGGAACCCGGGCTGGTCGAGATAACTCGCGAGAATGGGTTCGAGGTCTTTGCCCGACGCCTGCGAAAGCGCGGTGAACAGATCGGCGGCCACCGCGTTCTTCCACTTGTGCTGCTCCATGTACTGGCGCACGCCACGCTGGAACGCGTCGGGGCCGATGTACTCCTCCACCATGCGCAGCACGGTGCGGCCCTTCTGGTAATCGAGGCCGAGGTCGGCCATGATGTCCGCCCCGGAATCGACCGGCTTTCGAATCGCGTTGGTGGACGCGTTGGCGTCGCCGGTCATGGTCCGGTTGACTTCCTGCACGTCCTCGGTCTCGTGGTGGTACTCGGGATTCAGCTCGTTTGCGATCTTGGTCGCCAGCCAGTCCGCGAACGACTCGTTGAGCCAGAGGTCGTCCCACCACGCCATCGTCACCAGATCGCCGAACCACATGTGGGCGACTTCGTGGATGGTCACGAACGACAGACGCCTCTTCTGCGCCAGCGTGGCGGCGGCCGGATCGATCAGCAGGATCTTGTCCAGGTAGGTGATCTGCCCCGGGTTCTCCATCGCACCGAACCAGTATTCCGGGATCGCGACGAAGTCGAGCTTCTCGTACGGGTACTTGGTCCCGAAGTACGCCTCCACTGCGCTGAGGATGGCCGGGGTCATGGCGGCGGCGAGCTTCGCGTTCGCCTTCTGCCCCTTCACGGTGTAGATGCGTCCGGGCACGGAGAGCCCGGTGATGGGGATGCTCTCCAGGGGGCCGGACGCGATGGCGACCAGGTACGACGGCATCGGCGGGGAGCGCTTGAACTGGAGCGTCTTCGTGGTCGCCCCGCGCGTCTCCTTTTCGACCGGCGTGTTGGTGATGGCCTCGTGCTGAAGCGGAACGGTGAGGGTCACCTGGAACGGGATCTTATAGATGGGTTCGTCCCAGCACGGAAACGCCTTGCGCGCGTCGAGCGACTCGAACTGCGTGAAGAGATAGTGCCGCTTTTCCTGCAACACGCGGTACAGGCCCACGGCCTTGGTGTTGTATGGCTTCGAGAAGGCGATGGTCAGCGCGTAGTCGCCGGGTGTGAGCTCGCTGGCGGTGGTAGCGCGTTGCGTGCCGCGGTCGCCACCGGGCGCGATGGTCACGGGGACAGCACCCGCTTTGCCCGAGAGCTCGACCTTGTCGAGCGTCATCTCTTCGGCGTGGAATAGAAACTCTTTCGTCGGTTTCAGGCCCCGAAGCTCGATACGAACCGAGCCGGTATAGTTCTCCTGGTCGGCGTCTATCTGCAGGTCGATCGACTCCGCGGTCGGAGCCACGTTGGGATCGAGTCGGGGTTCGTCGGCAAACGCAGGCACGAACGCGAACGTGAGGGCGGCGAGCAAGAGACACATGAATCCGAGCGGGCGCACCAATCTCATGGCGTAGCAACTCCTCCGGTTGAATGACGGCGTAGTGGGATGGATAGTAGCATACGGGCCGAGGGGGTGCCCGGTTGCCTGCTAGCGGCCCTTGAGCGCCCGTGCGATCCAGACCGTCCGATATACGGATGTCCACACGGTCCCGACCGCGATGACGGCCACGACGATGGCCACGAGGGTCCCCTGGCCCCATCCCGCCCGGGCCGAAAGCGCGGGGTCGAGGATGGACCCCAATCCGAGCAACAGCATCCGCTCCGCGCGCTGCATCACCCCGAGCTTGCAGAGCACGCCCAGGCTCTCCCCGCGCGCGCGGGTGTAGCTCACCAGCAGCGATCCACCGAGCGCCACCACCACCGCCAGGGCCCGCCACCCCGATGCGAACGAATACGCGATCCCCGCAAAAGCGAAAAACTCGGTGAAACGGTCCAGGGTGGAGTCGAGAAACGCGCCGCGCGCGTCCGCGGAGTGCGTCGCGCGGGCCACCTCCCCGTCGAGCACGTCGGCGATCCCGCTCACGAACACCAGCCAGCCCGCGGTCGGCAAATGTCCGGTCGCGTACCCGAGCATGCTGCCCAGGCCGCACACCACGGCGAAGATATTATAGAAGAGGGGCGTCAGCCCCAGGGCCAGGGACACGCGGGTGACGGGACGGATCAGCCAGTAGAACCAGTTGCGCACCCCGAATCCGAGGACGAATGACCCGCCGCGTCCGGTCACGTCCCCGGCGGTGCGGCTCGCGGGCCGCACACGGTAGACCAGCATGGTCGCAAGCGCGAACCCGACCACGCCTGCGAGCACGGCCAGCTCCCGTCTCACACGCCTCCCCGGTCGGTGACCGGCGCCGGGCCGCGCGCGCCGGAGCGAACTTCCGCCGAGCGCATCGCGCGGATCACCCGGATCGCCTTGGGCCAGAGCAGGATCACCGGGAAGCGGCGCTCGGACTTGGTCAACTCGATGCGCATGCCGGATCGCCGCTCGATCTTGCGCACGATGTAGTCGAGCCAGTCGTCGAAGGTCAGCATGTACTTGAACCAGCGCAGCGTCGCGCGCGCCTTGGAGCGTTGAAAGAACGCGCGCCAGCGCCAGCGGTCGCGCCACGACGGCCGCTTCGCCAGGCGGTACCGATCGCCGTCCGCCACCAGCGTCCCGTCGCGGACCGCCTCCTGCAGCACGCGCCCGTACACGAGCCGGAAAAAGCTCACCTGCGCCTGGTAGACATCGTGCACACGCGAACGCGCTTCCGGGCGAATCTCACCGGCGTAGGACACCTCCATCATGCGCCGGCAGAAGTCGAGCACGCCGAACGTGTCCGGGAGGTAGAGCGGCACCCAGTCCAGCGCGAGGCGGCGGGTCGCGTCGATGCGCAGCTCGAACGCCTGGCGGTCGCGCTCCGAGCGCGCGTACACCACGTGCACGCGCTGCGAAAGCCGGCCACGGAAGAAGTGGTCCTTGGCATCCGGGGAGAGTGCCAGAGCCAGATCGCCCTCGCTCACGACGAAACACTTCGCGCCGGCGCGCAACCCTCCGGGATCGTTCAGATAGATGATGTTGGGAGGCAACACCCGGTTGAGCGCCGCCATGATGCCGCTGTGGCGCGCGGTCGGGAGCCGGGACCCGATCGCCTCGTAGAAGCGCAGGTAGTTCTCGACCACGATGACGAGGTCGGCCGCGCTGCGCTCGTCGGGTGAAGTGCCCAGCAAGCGCGACCCGAAGAACACCACCGCGACCAAGTCGCGGCCGCACGCGTCGCGCAAGAGATCGACGATGTCGCGGACCTCGGGCGGAATTTGGT
>Ga0184629_10000366_pt1 | contig 20205 bp, 17 predicted proteins | sample PLM4_32_b1_FD_133158 | JGI IMG/M metagenome (GOLD analysis project Ga0184629, IMG submission 133158) | Groundwater sediment microbial communities from an aquifer in East River, Colorado, USA - PLM4_32_b1 | ecosystem: Environmental > Terrestrial > Soil > Riparian zone | place: USA: East River... | reverse complement strand
GCGCCGCCATTCTCCACGTACTTCGCTAGGTTCTCGAAATAGGCGAGGGGGAGCAGATCGCGGTTCTGGTAGCGGTCGAGAATGACGAGATCGAACTCGTTGAGCTTCTCGGCGAACAGCTGCCGCGTCGGGAATTGGATCAGCGCGAGCTCATTGATCGGCGTGGAGTCGAGCTTCTCTGGCGGTCTGAGAATGGTGAAATGCACGAGGTCGACCGAGGGATCGGCCTTCAGCAAGTTGCGCCAGACGCGTTCGCCGGCATGCGGCTCGCCCGAGACGAGCAGCACGCGCAGGCGGTCGCGCACGCCGTTGACCATGACGGCCGCGCGGTTGTTCTGGAGCGTCTGCTCGGCCGGACCTGCGGCGGCCTCGAGTTCGACCACGTTCTCGCCGCCATGGGCGACGGGGACGCTGATCGTCGTGTCCTTACCGATCGGAGCGCTCCGATTGCCGCTCGCCTGGCCATCGATGCGCACCGCAACCTGGGCGTTACCGGTGGCCGAGCCGCCGAAATCGTCGACGCGGAAGGTGATTTGCGCCTCGCGGCCGACGATGTTGTAGCGGGTCGCGCGCACGACAGTGAGCTTGCGGTCGCGCTCGCCGGGGGCGCCGGTCACGAGCACATGGAAGGGCGCGCCGAGATGGAAGGTGCGCGGATCGGGCGCGTCGTGGACTTCACCGTCGGTGATGACGATGGCGCCGGCCACGCGATCGGGCGGCGAGTCGGAGAGTGCGGCGTTCAGCGCGGTGAAGAGGGCGGTGCCGCCGGTCTCCGAGCCGGCATCGGTGCTCGTCAGCACCTCGGCTTCGCGGACCTCGATGTTCAGCGCTTTCAGCTGCTCGCGATAGGCGGCGACCGCTTTGTCCGAGTCCGCACGCCGCGTGCCGATATCCATGCTCTGCGAGCGGTCGACGATGAGGGCGACGATGTTCGACAAGCCCTCCCGCGTCTCGTGCAGCACCAGTGGATTGGCCAGAGCGAGAAGCACGATGAGAAAGGCAAAGAGCCGCGCCCAGGCGCCATGGGCCTGGCGGTAGACGGAGAAGGCAAGGATGAGAAGCGCGAGCGTCGCAAAGGTCGCCATCAGCCAGAGCGGCAGACGCGGGGCGAACGCGACGCTGAAGGAAAAAAGATCCACCGCTTCCGCTCCCTATTTGCCCAGACGCTCCAACAAGGCCGGCACATGGACCTGATCGGTCTTGTAATTCCCCGTCATAGCATAGATCACGACATTGACCCCGAACCGGATCGCCGTCTCACGCTGCTGTTCACCGCCGGGAACAACGGCCGCGATCGGCTGTCCCCTCTCGTCGCGAGCCCAGGCCGCCGCCCAATCGTTTCCGCCCATGATGATGGGCGAGACGCCATCGCCGCCGCGCGCCGCTACAGGCCCTTCGGGCGGGCGGTTCGGGTCCTGCGGCGGAAGTGCTTCAACCCACACCTGACCGCCGCTCCAGCGTCCGGGGAACTCCTTCAGGAGGTAGAAGGTCCTGGTGATGACGTGATCCTCGGGAATCGGTTCGAGCGGCGGAATGTCGAGCTTCGAAAGCAGGCGGCGAAGCACGGTCTCGCCCGGTGAGCTTCCCGTCGCGAGGCCTGAGATCGGCGAATCCCTCGTGTCGAACAGGATGGTGCCGCCCTCGCGCATGAAGCGCTCCACCTTGGCGGCGGCTTTGGGCGAGAGGTCCTTCTCGGACGCCGACATCGGCCAATAAAGCAGTGGATAGAAGGAGAGGTCGTCGCGCTCGATATCGACGCCGACCGGAGCAGCGGGCTCATAAGCCGTGCGCGCCTGGAGCTCGAGGCCGAGGCCGAACAGGCCCGCCCGGCTCATATTGTCAGTTTCGGCATCGCCCGTGGTGACAAAGGCGAGCCTCGTATCGAGCGCAGACTCGATGTCCTTCTCGGCGTTCGGGGCCTGAGCCGAAGGAGCGGGAGCGGCAGGAGCCGGCGCGGCATCGGAAGGCGAAGCGCTTGCGAAGATCAATGCGAACGCGAGCACGAGGAGGGAAACCGGGCCCGGGCGCGCGGTCACGCGCGCGCGCGCTCTGCGCCGGTTGGCGGTCACATAGCCGCGTAGCCAGAGCGAGATGACCGCATCGATCAGGAGGATGATGAGCGCGGTCTCGAGCAGCGGCCACTTGAGCTCGCGCGCTGCCGTTCCCGAATAGGGGAAGATCGAGCGGCCGATGTCGAGCGGCGTCAGCATCGAACGGGTGCCGAACGCGTTCAGCGCAATCAGCGCGCCTTGCACGCCGTAGAGTCCGGGCGGGTGAAGTGGGCCGACGGTTGTGGACTCGATCTCGGAAGCGCGGATGGGCGTCGCTTCAGGGAATGGCTTCTCGAGGCGGCCGTAGCCGTCCAATGTCTGGAACGGGGGGAACGTCCCGGTGCGCGCTGCTGCGGCTCCGCCACGCACGCCTTCCGAAAGCTCGATCACGCGGCGGAGCATGTCGACATAGAGGCCGGAGATCGGCAGCGTGGACCAACCGGGGCTCGCGGCCACATGGAACAGCACGACCCAGCCGCGTCCGCGCGGTGCACCGGTCACGAGCGGCGTGCCGTCCGTAAGCCGCGCCCAGGTGTGATCGGCAAGCTCGACCGAAGGCTCGGCGAGCACTTGGCGCGACACCGTCACGTCGTCGGAGATGTTCAGCCCGCGGAAGGGCGAGTCATCAGTGAACGGCGTGAGGCGCTGAGGGGATGCCCACGTCATGGCGCGGCCCATCATGCGCTCGCCTTCGCGCAGTCTCACTGGAACGAGATCGTCCGCGTTCGCAGCAAGCCGCGGTCCGCCGAAGCGGATGAGCACGCCGCCTTCTTCGACGAACTTCTGGACGCGCTCGTGTTCACCGGCGTTGAGCTTGCCGATATCGGCGATCATCAGAACCGCGATACCGCTGTCGAGCGCCTGGTCGATGGTGCCTTCGTGCAGCTCGGCATAAGGCTGGAGGGCGCGCTGGAGATAATAGACGTCCGACAGGTAGGGCGATGCGGAGTTATCGGAGGATGCCCCCGAAACCAATCCTACAGGCCGGCGGCGGAAACGCGCGTCGATCAGTTGGACCGAACCCGCGGATTCGTGGCCCATTACGGCGATCCGCACCGTGTCGTTTCGGAGCTCCAAAGGCAGGGCGATCTCGGTCTTGGCTTCGGACTCGCGAACTTGGAACGTGTAGGGGGCGGTCTCCAGGATCTGGCCGCGTCCGTCCAACGCCGCGACCCGGCCGGTGCGTCCGACATCGGCCGGCACGCGGGTCAGTGTGATACCGAAGCCGGCCGCGATATTGTCTGGCGGCCGCATGGCGAGGGCGCCTTTGTCCTGCTCGTCGGTGAAGACGCCTAGGGTGCCGAGGGCGGCGAGCCCATCGGCAAATGCGTTGGCGTCACCGTGGTCGAGTCCGTCGGACAGCCACATGATCTCCGGGGCACCCTGAAACGTCATGCCCTGCAGCTGCGCGAGCACCTTGGCGCGGTCAGGCAGCCAGGGCCGGGGCTCCATGTCGTTGATAGTCTGAAGCGCGGTTGCCGGGTCGAGGATTTGGGTTGTGGCCGGCGCGTTCTCAGCCGTGCCGATGATGACGATCGCACGGTCGTCCCGTGTGGCCCCGGTCAATGCCCTCTGCATCGCCGCTTGCCTGGTTTCCCACTCCGCGGCCGAGGTCCAGCCATTGTCGACCACAAGGACCAGAGGGCCACTGCCCCTGGCAACAGGGGTGGGGTCGTAGAGCGGTTCGGCCAGTGCAAGAATTGCCAGGGCCGCAGCGACCAGCCGCAGCAGCAGGAGCCACCAGGGCGTGCGGGCAGGGGTCTCTTCGGACGATTTCAGCCCAAAAAGCAGGCGGAGTGGCGGAAAAACGATGCGTTTGGGCGCAGGCGGGGTCACCCGCAGCAGCCAGTAGATGATCGGCAAGCCAATCAGGGCGTAGAGCAGATAGGGTGCCCCGAACGACAACCCGGTAAGCAATCCCGCGAGACTCGGCATGGCTCAGAATCCCCTCTGGGCGCGCGCGCCGCCGAGCGCGCCATAGAGTGCAATCAGGGCCGTCCCGGGGGGACGGTCGCTACGATGGCGCAGGAACACCCACCCCAACCTGCGCGCGAGCTCCTTTACAGCTTCCGCATGTGCATCATAACGCTGACGATAGGAACTGCGCACCATTTCTGCGCGTCCCAGGATCGTTGTGTCGCGGATCGTGTGGGCCTCGAAGCGGGCGCGCCCCGTAAACGGGAAGTCCTCCTCCGCGGGATCGATTATTTGGACGAGGTACCCATGCGCACCACTATAGGCGAGCGCCTTCATGTGGGCCTCAATTTCGTCCAGCGGCTGAAGGAAATCCGACAGCCACACCAGTTCGCAGTGGCGCTTGATGACCAGTTCGGGCGGCAGGTCCGCGTCGCTCAACGGCAGCTCGGCCAGCTGGTGGGCCATCCGCCGCATGGCGATCCGTCCTGAGGCCGGCCGCATGCTCGCGCCCAAGACGCCGATGCGCTCGCCGCCACGGATAAGCAAGGAGCCAAGAGCCAAAGCCAGCACGGTCGCCCGCTCCCACTTCTCGGGAACATTGCGGTGCGATGCATACCGCATGCCTAGCGAACCATCCCGCCAGAACCAGACTGTTTCGGCGGCTTCCCACTCGCGTTCGCGGACAAAGAGGTGCTGGGACTTGGCGGACTGACGCCAGTCGATCACCGTGGAGGGGTCTTCGACCCGATAGCGCCGGAACTGCCAGAAGGTCTCGCCCATGCCGGCTTTTCGCCGCCCGTGCACGCCGAGCCAGACTCCGGATGCCAGTCGCTCGGCGGAGACCAGAAGTGGAGGAAGAGCCGCGGCAATACCTTCCGCTTCCTCGCGCGGACGATTCCACCGCTCCGACTGGTGCGAGTCCAAGGATTGGTAGGCTGTATCCGCCATTACGGTTCGCGTCGTTCAGCTGTGTCCCGCGCGCACGCGGGATCGTTCTCGCTCAAATATAGGCTTGGCAGAGTCCGTCGATGACCTGCCGGATCGTCGCGCCCTCCGCGCGCGCCGAGAAGTTGAGCGCCATGCGATGGCGCAGGATCGGGTGGGCGAGCGCGATCACGTCATCGACCGACGGCGCAAATCGTCCCTCGATCAAAGCGCGCGCGCGGATGGCGAGCATGAACGCCTGGCTGGCGCGAGGGCTCGGACCCCAGGCAACGAAGTTGCGCACGGTTTCGCTTGCGGAATCATCGGGCCGTCCCGAGCGCACGAGGCCTAGAATCGCTTGCACCACTTTCTCGCCAACGGGCAGTCGGCGAACCAGCGCCTGCGCCTTGATCAGAATTTCAGTATTGAGCACCGGCTGAGGCGGCTTCTCGTCGCCGACCGTGGTGCGCATCAGCATCAGATTCTCAGCCTCGCGATCCGGATAGCCCACATCGACCTGCATCAGGAATCGGTCAAGCTGCGCTTCGGGAAGCGGATAGGTGCCTTCCTGCTCGAGGGGATTCTGCGTCGCGAGAACATGGAACGGCTTCGGCAAGTCGTAGCGCTGGCCGGCGACCGTCACGTAGCGTTCCTGCATCGCCTGCAGAAGCGCAGACTGCGTGCGTGGCGATGCACGGTTGATCTCGTCCGCCATCAACAGCTGGCAGAACACCGGCCCCTTGACGAAGCGGAATGTGCGACGTCCGTCTTCAGCTTCTTCAAGAACTTCCGATCCGACGATGTCGCCCGGCATCAGATCGGGCGTGAACTGGATGCGCTTGGTGTCCAAGCCGAGCACGGTGCCGAAGGTATCAACAAGGCGCGTCTTCGCGAGACCGGGCACGCCGATCAACAGTCCGTTGCCGCCCGCAAGCAGAGTGATCAGCACTTGGTCAACGACTGCCTTCTGGCCAAAAATAAAACCGTGAATCGCTTCGCGCGCCTTGACGAAGCGATCGCCGAGTTCCTCGGCGAGAGCCTCCGCCTCAGCGGCGTCGAGGGTCGGATTGAAACTCATGATCTGCGCGCTGTCCTTGGTCATTTTGCAAACGGTTCCGTCACGTTTATCGCGGCCGTTTCCGGGCTTTTCTGGCACTCGATCACGGCCCGCGATAGAGTGCGAGCCGCATGGAGCCCGGGTTCAGCCATGCCAGAAACGCCATGTTGCACCCTTGGGGGGCTCATGCAACAGCCTAGGCCAGAATCCGGGATAGAACAGAAGGCGGTGGCCAAAATTAGGCTCCGCACACAATGCCGTGAGAGTTTCATGCGGAAGGCCCTCGATATGGTTAGCGCACCCGGTGAGGTCAGCACCGGCATCGCATCGCGTGCGTGGCGCGCGCGCATTGAATCTCGTCTCGATCGTTCGCCATCGGAGCTCCAACTCGGTCAAGCGCTGAAACCCGCAGCGATTCTACTTCCCATCATTGAGCGCGAAGAGCCGACCGTTCTGTTGACGAAACGATCGGACGAGATGCCGACGCATGCAGGACAAATCAGTTTTCCCGGCGGACGCTTTCACGCGGGCGACACGTCGCTGGTCGATACCGCCTTACGCGAGCTCGAAGAGGAAACGGGCATCGACCGTGAGTTCGTGACTGTCGGAGGCTTTCTTAATCCTTACGAGACAGTGAACTCCGGGTTCATGATTCTTCCCGTGGTGGGCTTCGTGCGCGAGGGTTTCACCCTGCTTGTGAACGCGAGCGAGGTCGCGGAAGTGTTCGAGGTTCCGCTGGACTATCTCTGCGATCCGAAAAATAGAAGTCGCGCCAGCGTGGAGCGCGAGGGCGTGATGCGCGAATTCCACACGATCCCGTTCGCCAGCCATACGATCTGGGGCGCCACCGCCGAGATCATCGTCAATCTTTCGGGGAGGCTCTGCGCGTGATCTCGCGGATACTCTTCGACGTGCTGCTGTTCCTGCTGCCGTTCGCGCTTTATGCGGCGTATTTGCGTGTGCGCGAGGTCGACGAGGAAGTGGCGTCGAAACAACATCCATGGACCGCTCTCTTCATCTCGGGACTTGTGCTCGTTGCGGCGAGCTTCGTGTTCTGGGGTCTGTTTGAGAACGCCAACCAGCGTGGCGTGTATGTGCCTCCGCATCTCGAGGACGGCCGTCTTGTCCCCGGCCGCGTCATTTCAGCAGAGGAATCCGCCAAGCGAAGCGCGGGCGGCCCTGTTGATACAAATCGCGTCGAAACCGGCGGGCCTCAGTGACGCGCCTGAATCCGGCCAAACACTCCTGGATGACCGCTCGACCCACAAGGGCGGTCATGCGAGCCCTTACCCGTGACGGCGGTACCGCGCGTTTCGTCGGTGGCGCGGTCAGGAACGCGCTTCTTGGAGAGGAAGTCGGAGACGTCGACATCGCGACTCCGCTCTCACCCGAAGACGTGATACCCCGGCTTAAGCAGGCAGGACTGAGCGCCGTACCGACAGGCATCGAGCACGGAACAGTCACCGCGATCTCGTCGAAGAAGCCGTTCGAAGTGACGACGCTTCGCCGCGATGTCTCGACCGACGGACGCCGGGCAACGGTGGCTTTCACGACAGATTGGTCCGAGGACGCAGCGCGCCGCGATTTCACCATCAATGCACTTTACGCGGCCGAAGACGGAGAAGTCTTCGACTATTTCGGCGGTCTCGCCGATCTGAAAGCGCGGCGCGTGCGCTTTGTTGGCGATGCGAGAACGCGCATCCGCGAGGACTATCTGCGCATCTTGAGATTGTTCCGTTTCCACGCCTGGTACGGCAAGGGTGAGCTCGACGCGGAAGCCTTCGCGGCGGTATCGAGCGAGCGGGCCGGCTTGAAGCTGTTGTCCGGCGAGCGCGTGCAGAAGGAATTGTTGCGCCTCCTGGAAGCGACAAACCCGATGCCAGCATTGAGGGCCATGGCGCGTGCTTCGATCCTCGCGGAAATCCTGCCCGGCGGGCTTCAACTCGAACGCGCTGCGCGGCTCGTCGAGATCGAAACCGCCAGTGGCCGCACGCCCGATGCTCTGCTGCGTCTCGCGGCGTTGTTGCCTGATGATTCCAAGATCGCCCGCAAACTGTCCGCGAGCTTGAAACTCTCCAACGACGATCGCGATCGATTGATCCAAGCGGCCGAAGCCGACCGCCGCATCGACTCATCACTTTCGCCGCGTGAGGCGCGGAAGCTTCTCTATCGCCTCGGCCAACTATGTTTCCGAGACCAGGTTCTACTTCGATGGTCGGACGCACAACATGATTCGAAGGATCCGGGCTGGAGCAAAAAGCTTAAGCTTGCGGAATCGTGGAAGAGGCCGGAGCTTCCGATCGATGGCCGCGACGTGATGGCAAAGGGCATCGACGAAGGGCCGAAGATCGGCACGACGCTGCGCGCACTCGAGCAGGAATGGATCGAGGCCGATTTCGCGCCCGATCGCCGCGCTCTGCTCAAGCGTCTCAAGGAAACAATCAACCAACCGCGCAAGTAGCCATGCAGTTCCAGGTTATCGAGTCTCTCAGTCTCCCCGGTGACCCAAGCAAACCGAATGAAGACAGCTTCTCGCACGCCGCCGGGTTTGCCTGCGTGTTCGACGGCGCGACCGTGCTCGGCGAGAATCTCATGCCTGGCCGAAGCGACGCGCAATGGATCGCGCAGTTCGGTGCGCGGCGCCTGCGTGCACATGCCGAATCGAACTCGGGCAGTCCTCGCGACATGTTGCGTTCAGCCGTGGCCGATGCTGAGAAAAGCTTCAAAGCGCTCCGAAAGCGCGCACCGGTCGAAGTCTACGAGACGCCGTTCTCCTCTCTGATGGGGCTGTTCATTCGTGGCGAGAGACTCGAAGCACTGTGGTTCGGCGATTGCGCGGCTCTGATCAAATCGCCAGCCGGCGCCGTTTCCGTGGTTGGCGAGACGCTCAAGGTCCGCGCTCGCGAACGGGATCGCGCATCCACTCTGGGCCAGTCCGACGGTATGGCGGCAGCGTCGGTGCGGGAGAAATTCCTGCCTGCGCTCAGAGCGTCGCGCAATCGCGTCAACAGAAAGTGCGGCGATTGGTTGTTCTCGCCCGATGCAAAGTGTGCCGCTCACGCCGCAGAAGCAAAGCTCGTCGTTGAGCCGGGTTCGCACATCCTGTTGGCGAGCGACGGATTCTTCGCGCTGGTCAGCGACTACGCCCGCTATTCGGCGGACGAATTGATGTCGGCCGCTCTCGAGCGTGGTCTGGATGCCCTCGGCAAAGAGCTTCGCGCGATCGAAGCCGGCGATCCCAAGGGCGTCTCATTTCCGCGCTTCAAGAGCAGTGACGATGCCACCGCACTGCTGCTGTCCCTCACTGCCCGAAACGATTAGAGTCGGCGTCAGTCCGTCCGTTCCGGAAAGACAAATGAGCATCGCTCGCTTTCAGTGGCTGCAGTTCGCGGCCCTCGTCGTATTCATGGCTGCGTTGCTTCCTGCTGAAGCACGGGCAGGCTCAGCGACGCTCAACATGGTCGTGGTGATCGACGGCTTGCGTCCCGACTCGATCACACCTGCCGAGACGCCCAATCTCGCGCGGATGCGTCAGGAAGGTGTGAGCTTCACGAACAGCCATTCCGTGTTTCCGACAGTGACTCGCGTCAACGCGACAGCCATCGGGACGGGCGTCTATCCGGCGCGCAACGGCATGTTCGGCAACTCGATTTATGTCCGCGCCGTCGATCCGAACCGCGCGTTCGCGAATGACGATCACCGCAACCTTTTGCGGCTCAATGCCGCCACGGGCGGCCGCATGGTGATGGCGAAGAGCCTGGCAGAATTTCTTGCCGAACGCGGGAAGACCCTGGCGGTCATCAGTTCGGGCTCGACCGGAGGCGCGCTGCTGGTCAACCCGCGCGCGCCGCAAGGCGTGGGCGTGCTGGTGAACGGTTATTGGGAGCCGGGGACGCGGGTCGCCTTCCCCGATGCGATCAACCAAGCCCTGCTTCGCCGCTTCCCGGCTGCGCCGCGCCCGGGCGGAGCGCGCGACTCCTACATCCCGGTGGTGAATTGGACGCAGAGAGTACTCAACGAGTATCTGCTCCCTGACATCAAGCCGGACGTGGTCGTCAACTGGATCACCGAGCCCGATCATACGCAGCACGCGTTCGGTGCGGGCTCACCGGAAGCGCGCGCGGTGATCGGTAGTGTAGATCGCGAGATCGGCCTTCTGTTCGCACGTCTTCGCCAACTGAATCTTGCCGACAAAGCGAACGTCATCGTGGTCTCGGATCACGGCTTCGGTCAGGAAAATTTCGGCGTCGATGTCGCCGGCGAATTGATCAAGGCCGGATTGAAGACGAGTCGCGAGTCGGACGATGTCGTCATCGCAAGCAGCGGTCAGGCGATGGCGCTTCATGTTCGCGATCGCGATGCGACACGCATCTCGGCCATTGTCCGGTTCCTGCAGAGGCAGCCGTGGACGGATGTGCTCTTCACCGCCGCGCGGCCTGGTGAAGCCACGCAAGTCGCGGGACGCGAGCCCGGCACGTTCGCGCTTGAGCTCGCCCATCTCGGCCAAGCCGAGCGGGGTCCCGATATCGTGCTTAGCTTTCCATGGGACTCCTCGGCCAACGCGTTCGGGGTTGCGGGCACGAACTATACCGCCGCCGGGACAACTGGTCCGATCAATGGTGCGGAGGCCGGTCACGGCGCGCTCAGTCCGTGGACAATCCGCAACACGTTCATCGCCTGGGGCGTCGATTTCAAGCGCGGCATGGTCCTCAACACGCCGTCGAGCAATGTGGACATCGCCCCGACACTGTTTACGCTGATGAATCTCGACCGCGGCATTGTTCCGGCCGGCTTCGATGGGCGGGTGTTGAGCGAAGCCGTCGTGAATGGCGCCGACGGCGAGCAGGTTCCGGTGCAGGTGCGCACGCACATCGTCGAAACAGCGGACGGAAGTTATCGCGCCGCGCTGCAGGTCACCGAGCTGGGCCGTCAGGTTTATGTCGACAAGGGTTGGCGCATCCGGTGAGCGGGCAAGCTCCTCGCGTCGTCGTCATCGGCGGCGGCTTTGGAGGCATAGAGGTGGCGCGCGCGCTCGGTCGCGCGCGCATGCCGGTGACCATCATCGACCGGCAGAATTATCATCTGTTCCAGCCGCTGCTCTATCAGGTCGCAACGGCGGCCCTCTCGCCCGCCGACATCGCAGAGCCGATCCGGAAGATACTTCACCGCTATCGCAGCGTTCAGGTGGTCCTCGGCGAAGTCGAGCGCGTCGATCGCGAGACGCGCGAAGTCGTGCTGCGCGAAAAGCGGCGCGTGCCCTATGACGTGCTGGTGCTCGCGACCGGCGCCACGCATTCCTACTTCGGGCATCCGGAATGGGAACGATCGGCGCCTGGGCTCAAGACGGTGGCCGACGCGCGTCTCATCCGCTCCGAGATCTTGCGCTGTTTCGAACAGGCCGAGATCACGGACGATGAAGCCGAACGCGAGCGTCTGATGACGTTCGCCATCGTCGGCGGCGGTCCGACCGGTGTCGAAATGGCTGGCGCCATTGCCGAGCTCGCGCGCTACACGTTGGCCAGAGATTTCCGCAACATCCGCCCGGAGCGCGCCAATGTCCTTTTGATCGAGGCCGGCGGCAGTCTCCTGACCGCGTTTCCCGAGAGTCTCTCGTCCTATGCGGAGCAGCGGCTGGTGAAGCTGGGCGTGACGGTGTTGCTCAATTCGCCGGTCATGCCGCTCTCGCGCGAGGCGATCTTCGTCGGCGGGCGCGCGCTCCCGGTCGGCGTGACGATCTGGGCCGCCGGTGTCGCGGCATCGCCCGCATCGAACTGGATCGGTGCGGAGACCGACAACGCCGGCCGGATCCGCGTCGCGCCCGACCTCTCCGTGTCGGGAATGTCCGACATCTTCGCCATCGGCGACGTGGCGTTGGCGCTCGATGAGCACGGCATCCCGCTTCCCGGCTTAGCGCAAGTGGCGAAGCAGGAAGGGATCTATCTCGGACGGGCGCTGGCGCGCGGGCTGCCGCGGCCGTTTCCTCCATTCCGGTATCATTCGCGCGGCAACACGGCGGTCATCGGTCGGCATGCGGCGATCTTCGATTTCGGCGGAGGCTGGCAGTTCAAGGGCTGGTACGCCTGGTTCTTCTGGGCGTTCATCCACGTCTATCTGCTTGTCGGGTTCGAGCATCGCGTGCTTGTCGCCGTGCAGTGGCTCTGGCGCTATTTCACCTATGAGCAGGGCGCGCGCCTGATCGTGGACGAGACGCGGCCAGCCTAGGAGCTATTGCTCCGCGTGCGGAACGATCGTCAGGCTCTCGATATGTGTGCCGCGCACGAGTGTGATCGCGATGCTCTTGCCGGCGCGCTCGCTGGTGAGAAGGCGGTGCAGGTCATCGACTCCGGACAGCACGTGGCCATCGAAGGTGAGCAGAACGTCGCCGGACACGAGTCCGGCGCGCGCGGAGGGTGTGTTCTCCATCACCTCCGACACCATCACCGCGTTCGGGCTAGCGCGCTCCAGCCCGCGCACGAGACGTTTGTCCAGCGTGATGGTTTGTCCGGCCAGTCCCAGACGCGCGCGGCGCACGCGTCCGTCGCGCATCAGACGCGCGGCGACGTCTTCGGCCGTGTCGCTGCCGATCGCAAAGCAGATGCCCTGCGCCGCGGCCATCGCCGTGTTGATGCCGACCACGCGGCCGCGGCCATCGACAAGCGGGCCACCGGAGTTGCCGGGATTGAGCGGCGCATCGGTCTGGATGACGCTTTCGATGAGCCGGCCGGACCGCGCACGCAAGGTGCGCCCGAGCGCGCTGACGATACCCGCGGTAACGGTCGTCTGATAGCCGAACGGATTGCCGATCGCGACGACGAGCTCGCCAACGCGCAGCTTCGCCGAGGAGCCGAAGGTCGCGTATTCGAGGCCGCTGGCCGACATCCTGAGCACGGCGAGATCGGTTTCGGGATCGTCGCCCACCATGCGGGCGGAGGTCTTCAGCCCGCTTGGCAGGACGATCTGGAAATCTTTCTGGCCGCCTGCCACGTGACTGTTGGTCAGCACATAGCCGTCGGGCGTGAAGACCACACCCGATCCTTGACCAGCCGGCTGCCCGTTCGGGCGGAGCGCAACCACGCTCGCGACGGCGGGACCGACGACCTCATAGACATGCGCGACACGCGCCGAATAGGGATCGAGCTCGAACTCTTGAGAGGAGGGAAGGGCCGACATGGCGTTTAGATAGGAACGCCGTCAGACGCGCGCACCCGGCCAAACGGCTAGGTTTTCCCCGGTCATCCGCCCGATACCGCCGCCGGCTCGATTTGCCCATCCTCCATCCCCATCTAGGCAATGGAGAGTGCGATGGCGAATTCCCCCTTGGTCCAGTTTTCGAACGCGTTGAGCGGGCTCGTCACGGGCGCGCGCGGTTATCTTGCATCGGCGCGCAGCAAGGACGGCGCTCAGGCGAGCGGCGTGCTGTGGACGCCGAATGCGGTGGTCGTTTCCGAGCAGGCGCTGCCCGACGCGTCGGAGTTCGACGTGACGGTCGGCGACGACGTCGCGAAGGCGCAGCTCGCCGGGCGTGATGAAGGCACCAATGTCGCGGTCCTGAAGCTTGATCGCGAACTTGCAGGCAAGCTTCCGGCGCATGCGGTACCGGCGGTCGGCGCGTTGGCGCTGGCGCTGGGCGTGGGCGCGAATGGTTCGGCCGCGCGGCTTGCGGTCGTGCGCTCGGTGGGTGGGGCTTGGCAGAGCCTCGCGGGCGGCACGATCGACCATCGGATTGTGCTCGATACTTATCTGGGCACGACGGAAGAGGGTGGACCTGTGCTCGGTGCGGACGGCGCGATCTTCGGAATCGCAACGCGCGGCGCGGGTTGGCAAAGCCTCGTCATCCCCGCGTCCACGATTGAGCGGGTCGTGCCGCAATTGTTGACGTCAGGCAACATTGCGCGCGGATGGCTCGGCGTTGCGCTGCACCCCGTGGCTCTGCCCGAGACTCTCCGCTCCGACCAGTCGCAGCGCGTGGGATTGATGGTGATGGATGTGGTCGTAGGCGGCCCGGCGGCAAAGGCGGGCGTGCTCGCGGGAGACATCCTTCTCGCGGTCGGCGGCACGCAGGCGACGCGGCCAGGCAAAATCGCGCGGCAATTGGGCGCCGATAGCATCGGCCGCAAGATCGAGCTGACGCTGGCGCGGGCGGGCTCGGTCGTGACGAGCGAGTGCGTCATTGAAGAGCGGGCGTCGGCATGACCGAGGCGGCTTTGAAACTCGCTCCTGCTCGTCTGCGTGTCGCGGTTCTAGCCGCGGATCCGAGACGCGCGCTGCTGTTGTCACGCCTCGTGCGCGATCTCGGACATGAAGTCGCGCACTCCCCGTCGAACGCATCCCTCGTGCTGACCGATGGCGTCGCGGTGCCAAACGGCTTGCCGTCCATCGCCCTTAGTAGTGACGGCGAGAATCATCGCGGCCGACTCCCGAATGACGCTTCGGCGGAACAGATCGACGCCGCCTTGCGAGCGGTCGCCGCGGGACTCTGTGTGAGTGTGGCCGAGGACACCGGTCGCCGGTTCGAAGCGCTTGTGGAATCCGAAGAACCGGCGCCGCTGACACCCCGTGAGCTCGAGGTGTTGCGCGATGTCGCCGACGGCCTGACCAACAAGGAGATCGCCGCTCATCTCGGCATCTCGCTCCACACGGTCAAGTTCCACCTCGAATCCTTGATGCGCAAGCTGGTTGTATCGAGCCGCGCCGAAGCGGTGTCGAAGAGCATGCGGCTCAAGCTTCTAGAGCCTTACCATCTCTAGGGCTAATTGCCCCAGGGCGACCTCCGCAGCGAAATCCGGTATACGGGAGCAACAGGAATTTGTCGCTCTCCAAGGAAGTTCGCCCATGTATAAGGTCGCACTCCGCGCCGCTGCTGCCTGCATCGGCCTCGCCGTGATGCCGTTCGCAGCGGAGAGCGCGCCGGCAAGCCACTCCGTGCCCGACTTCGTGGCGCCGGGCTTCGGCTGGGACATGTTCAATGAGAACGCCACCAACTACAACAATCCGCCTTCCGGTCCGAAGCCCGTCACGTTCGATCCGAAATATCCGCATGTCGGCAATCTTCAGCCGGGCCAGAAGACCGACCGCGTCGCCGACCTGACCAGCCCGATCCTGAAAGATTGGGTCAAGCCGTCGATGCAGAAGGCCAACGAAGCGGTCTCGCGCGGGCGCACGCCCTTTGTGGCGACGTCGCTCTGCTGGCCCGGGGGCGTGCCGGCACAGTTGCTCGTGCCGACGATCGTCTACTTCATCCAGAAGCCGGACGTCGTCTACATGATCTGGGAGCGCGACCACCTGGTGCGGCGCGTCTACCTCAATCAAAAGCACACGGCCAATCCGACGCGCTCCTTCTTCGGCGAATCCGTCGGTCACTATGAGGGCGGAGACACGCTCGTCATCGATACGATCGGCTTTGTCGAGCACCCCTTGAGCTTCGTCGACAATTACCGCACGCCGCACACCAAGGATCTGCACGTCACCGAACGCTGGAAGATTACCGGCGGTGGAATGGGCCTCGAGGTATCGTTCACCGTGTACGACGAAGGCGCGTTCAACATGCCGTGGTCGGGCGGGATGCGTTACAAGAAAGACAAGGCCGGGTGGGACGAATTCGTCTGCGCCGAAAACAACGACGACCATTTCGGCCTCAACGAATACGCGATGCCGACCGCGGCTAAGCCGGATTTCTGAGGCCGTTGCCATTTGCAGCGCGAGTGTCACAATCCGATGGTCTTCTGAACATCGGTACTCGCGCAGCCGTCAGCACAAATGCCAAAACAACGGTTATCGAGGCGAGCCTTTGTCGGCGCGGCGGCGAGCTTGCTCGCGGCGCCGGGGATTGTCGGTTGCGCGACCGAAAGACGAAGCTGGCGCAGCAATCCTTTTGCGTTGGGTGTCGCAGCAGGTTCGCCGTCGTCGGACGGCTTCGTTCTGTGGACGCGGCTCGCTCCCGAGCCGCTGAACTACGATCCAAACGCGCCCGCTGGAATGATCGGCGACGCGATCCCCGTCGAGTACGAAATCGCGTCCGATCCGGCGATGAGGCTGGTCGTGACGTGGGGGAGGGCGCTTGCCGATCCGGGTTACGCCTATTCCGTCCATGCCGAGATCACCGGACTTCAGTCGGGGAGGCCCTATTGGTACCGATTCATCAGCGGCGACGCGGTGAGTCGCACGGGGCGCGCGATCACCTTGCCGGCGCGAGCAACGCCGGTCGAGCGACTGAACTTCGGGTTCGTTTCCTGCTCGAATTACGAGCACGGCTATTTCTCGGCGTATCGGCATCTCGCCGATGAGCGCCCAGACTTCGTTCTCTTTCTCGGCGACTACATTTACGAATATCCCGATGGCCGCGTGAACGACATCGTGCGCCGTCACAGCGAAGGCGTGGAGACCGCGAGCCTCGCCGCTTATCGCAACCGCTATGCCCAGTATCGGCTCGATGCGGATTTGCAGCGGCTGCATGCGGAAACGACCGCGCTGATGACGTGGGACGATCACGAGGTGCAGAACGACTACGCCGATCAGTGGTCACAGACATTGGATGATCCTGAGCGTTTCCTCACGCGGCGCGCGGCGGCGTATCAAGCGTATTACGAACACATGCCGGTGCGTGCCCTCTCGCGACCCACGGGGCCCGCGATGCGCATCTACGATCGGTTCGACTTTGGCGATCTCGTGGAGATTTCCCTGATCGACGGTCGCCAATACCGCTCGCGCGGTGCGTGCTATGGACCGCCGGACAAGGGCCGCGCCCATCTCGAGACCAACGAGAGCTGTCCGGAACGGTTGGATGCAACCCGCTCGATGCTGGGCGCTCAGCAGGAAGCCTGGCTGTTCGATGGCTTAGGGCGATCGCAGGCGCGCTGGAACGTGCTCGCCGGCGACGTGATGATCTCGCAATTCAAGCAGCAGAACGCGGCCGGCGAAACGGGGTTCTGGACCGATGATTGGAACGGCTATCCGGCGGCACGTACGAGACTGTTGAGCCGCATCCGCGATACGCGCCTTTCCAATCCCGTCACCATCTGCGGTGATTTGCACTCGTACTGGGCGAACGACGTCAAGCTCGACTTCGACGATCCTTCATCGCCCACCGTGGCCACGGAATTTGTCGGCACCTCCGTGTCAGCGCGGCCGGGGCCCTACGAGGTCTTTGTGCAGAACTTGCCCGCCAATCCGCATGTCCGATATTTCGAGAGCCGCCAACGCGGCTATGTCTCCGTCGCGCTGACGCGGCAGGCGATGACGACGCGTTTCCGAGCGGTGTCCAACGTGACCGATCCCAACGCGACTGTGGCTACCCTGCGCACGTTCGTTGTCGAAGACGGACGGCCGGGCGCGATCGATGCCTGAACACCGTCAATGCCTCTTGATCACTTGGATTTTGGCGATCGAGATCACGCGCACTTCTGGATTCGAAGCAAAGGCGGCACCCGTCCCATGGATGCGGCAATAGCCACCGCCTGGCTGTGGTGCCCAGGCTTCGCCGTCCTTCTCGCTGACATTGAAAAACCCAATGCCGTGCTTCTTAGCTAATTCAAAGGCCACTTGATGTGCATTTGTGGCTTCGCTCCACGCGAAGCCCGCGTAGATGAAGGACTTGCCCACGCTGTAGTCGGCAACCTTTAAATCATCCCTAGAGAGGTCTGCGAAAGGACCGTTCAATGCCGGAAACTGCCGTCTCATGTCAGCAAACCAAGCTGCGAGGCTAGGGGAGCAATTTGCCGGGTTGTTATAGTCGTGACCCTGTTCCCACCGAACTTGCTCATGATACCACGCCATGAACCCCGCTCTATCATCGGGCGGAGCCTCGGTGTCGAACACCATCAAATCATAACTCATGAGGCCACGCGAAAGAGCTGCGAGAGTGCACTCTACTGCGCATCGAGAAACCCAACTAGGTACGTGTTGTACAGTTGGGGATCCTGCAGATGCCCGAAATGGCTCACGCCGGGCATGATCAGCAGCCTCGTATTAGGAATGAGCCGCGACAGCTCTTGGGTGTGCTCCCGCTTGATCGCCTCGTCATACTCGCCGTCCACGATCATTGTCGGCGTCGTGATGCGCCCAAGCCGCTCCGGCGTGTAGTCCGGCTGTGAGTTCCACATCTCGCTGATCTGCTTGACGAACGCATCGTACTGATCGGGCGTTGGCGACACGTGCCGATATTTTTCGCCTGCGTTCGCTATTTCTTGGCTGAACACGGGATCCTTGTCGAAATCGGGCCTCAGTCCGCCGATGTTGAAATTCGCGCCGTACGCCCAGAGTTTCGTCAGGCGTTCCGGATGTCGCATGGCGATATCGAGGCCGATGATCCCGCCGTCACTCCAACCCACCAGCGCGACCTTGTCGATCATCAGGTGGTCGAGCAGACCGAGATAGTCGTTAGCCATAAGTTCGTAGCCGAAAGGCTTCTCGGACCGCGTGCTGCGGCCATGTCCGCGGCTATCCGCGACGATCACCTCGTGCGTCTTCGCGACCTGCGCGACCTGATTGCCCCAGGTGTCAGCCGCCTCCAATCCGCCGTGAATGAGAAGGACCGGATTGCCACCGCCTCTGTTAAACCTCGCGTACCACATCTGGATGTCGTCGACCGGCGCGAGGCCGCTCTCATCGGCCATCGGCAGCGGTGCGGGTTCGGGCAGAGTTTTCCACACTTCGGTTTGGGTGGTGACCGAGGGGACGGCGCCGACCAACACGAGGATGACCGCGGCGGTGGCCACGATCAGCACCATCCACCCTAGAAACGGCGAAGTCGTCCTTGCTGCTTGTGCCATGGCGAACCATCCAGTGCAGCGGCCTCGCCCCGTTCACGCCAACGGAGCGAGTGAGGAAACGCTGCGCGAGCGCAGCCCATGCAATTGCATTACTATACGCCGATTGCGGACCTGGGAGGAGCGCCCCATGAGCGGTCACGACATCGATCGTCGCAATTTTATTGGAGCGGCCGCACTTGCAGCCATCGCAACAAATGTGATCGGTGTGGGCGCGGCGCACGCACAGGCCTCGTTTCCCAATTCGTCTGGCACGGCTCCGCCCAGGTCGAAGGCGCCCGCGAATGCCTGCGATTGCCACATGCACATTTACGATCCGGCGCGGTTTCCGATGCCGCCGAGTCAAAGGATTGCACCGAGCAACGCAGCCGTTCCGCAGTATCGCCTGCTGCAGCAACGGATCGGGACGACGCGTGTCATCGTCGTGCAGCCGCGCAATTATGCGATCGACAATCGTGTCACGGTCGATGCGCTCAAGCAGCTCGCGCCGAACGCACGCGGCGTTGCGGTTCTTCACCCGACCGTCACTGACGTGGAGCTGAAAACGCTGAACGATGCGGGCATCCGCGGAATTCGTTTCAGCCTGGGTGATCCGGCGACCGCTGCGACCACGCCGGACATGGTCGAGCCGCTGGCGAAGCGCGTGGCCGATCTCGGCTGGCATGTGCAGTTCAATGTCGAGGGACAGCAGATCGTCGAGCTTGCGGATGTTCTTCGTCGCCTGCCGACGACAATGGTGTTCGACCATCTCGCCAATCCGGGTCCCATGGGCATCGGTCACCCGTCGCACGCGATCGTGCGCGGCCTCATCGACCGCGGCCGCACCTGGGTGAAGCTCTCCGGTGCCTACTCCAACAGCAGGGTCGGTCCGCCGTATCCCGAAGCGACGCGAATTGCACAGGACTTCGTGAAAGTGGCCCCCGAACGCCTTGTTTGGGGCAGCGATTGGCCCCATCCCGGCGTGGTCGCGGTCAAGGACAAGCCCGACGATGCGCTGCTGTTCGATCTGCTCCCTGTGTGGGTTCCCGACGAAGCGATGCGCAACCGCATCCTCGTGCAGAATCCCGAAACGCTTTACGGCTTTCCGAAAGCCTAGCCGCCGAACAGTTCCTTGAAGAAGCGCTCCATCGCGACCTTGTACTGCTTGTCGGCGCGCTCTTCGGCCGGGTTCGACGGATTGGTGAAGCCATGCGAGGAGCCGCTGTAGATCTGCAGCTCCCAGTTCACCTTAGCCGCGCGTAAGTCGCCGACGAGCTTGTTCACTTCATCGAGCGGGGCCACCTCATCCTCCGCGCCGTGGAGGATCAGCACTTTGCCTTTGATGTTCTTGGCGTCGGCCGGGGTGAAGTTGCGGAACGAGCCGTGCACCGCGATCGTGCCGAGCGCAGGTGCGCCGGTTTCCGCGAGCTCGACCGCAACCGTGCCGCCGAAGCAATAGCCGACGACCGCGATCTTCGTGGCATCCACCATCGGATGCTTGGCGAGCACGTCG
>Ga0184629_10000365_pt1 | contig 20211 bp, 19 predicted proteins | sample PLM4_32_b1_FD_133158 | JGI IMG/M metagenome (GOLD analysis project Ga0184629, IMG submission 133158) | Groundwater sediment microbial communities from an aquifer in East River, Colorado, USA - PLM4_32_b1 | ecosystem: Environmental > Terrestrial > Soil > Riparian zone | place: USA: East River... | reverse complement strand
TTCGCGGAAGTCGGGCTTGGCATTCCTTCGTCATTTACCAAGCCCTCCTTATCCCGCTACTGCATATGCACGGGCCGTTGGTGGCAATGTGGCCGGGCAAAAAAATCAACTAGCGGGTGACACTCTACTGACAAAGATTTCCAGGGGAGGACTAAAAGGCAACCACAACTGGAAAAGATTTGTGACGGACTTAAAAAAAGTTTGCTCACAATAAAACGCACTGGCATTGACGAAGAATAGCAGCCAACAAAAAAGTTTAAATACATTAGCTCCATAAATCGAATCTCATGAAAAAACTATTCCTCACTTTCGTGCTGACCCTGCTAATGGTTACTGTGACATTGGCGCAACAAAAAGTAATTGAACTGTACGATGGGCCAGCCCCGGGCTCGGAATCCTGGACGTGGAGTGAAGCCACAGCTGAAGACGGCCGAATCTATAATGTGAGCAAGCCAACACTTACGGTTTTTGCTCCTGAACCAAACAAAGCCAATGGAACCGCTATTGTAATTTGCCCCGGAGGTGGATTTATTTGGTTGGGCCTTGAAAATGAGGGCTATAATGTTGCCAAAAAGCTTGTTGAAGGTGGGGTCACTTGCTTCATTCTTAAATACCGTTTGCTGAGGAGTTTAACTACAGACCCAGTTGCGGAATCGAGAGCGAGACGAGGTAGTAAAGAAGTTGAAGCTGAACGGGCAGTCGTCATTCCGCTTGCTATTACCGATGGCCGGACCGCAATCACTTATGTGCGCAAACATGCGGCAGATTTCAATATTGAACCAAGTAGAATTGGTATCATCGGTTTTTCTGCGGGTGGTACAGTGGCTGCGGCATCCCTCTTTAATTATTCAAAAGAAAACAGACCTGATTTTGCTGCGCCTATTTACCCTTACTTCCCATCCACTATGTTTGGTACAGTGGCCGATGATGCACCGCCTTTGTTTATAGCGGCAGCGAATGACGATGCTCTCGGCCTCGCGCCACATGCTGTTGATCTTTATTCACAATGGCTTTCGACTAAACATGATGCCGAATTACATATGTATGCCAAAGGCGGTCACGGTTTTGGCATGCGTGTCCAAAATTTACCAACCGACCAATGGATTGACCGCTTCGAAGAATGGCTCGATGTGCAAGGCCTTTTGAAAGGGCCAAGAAAAAAATAAAACTGCTTTCATTGGTGGAGAACGGGGACTGCGCGTCCCAACATTAGCTTGCTTCAGTGACAGGGCGAAGATGCAAAATACAGGATACGAATGAAGTGAGGAGAAGGCCACACGGCCACCAACAATAGTTTGTGCCATTAACTGTAAAAGGAATGAAGAAGATACTCTTAATATTATTACTAGGCCATACAGTGTGGTCTGCGTTTTGCTAAGGTAGCTGGAATTTAGGTTATATAGAAGCTGACTCCATTACGACCTTGCACATAGGAAAATCGGTAAAAATTGATCTTAAACATTCTAGCGCGGACAAAAAACGGACATCAAAGTCGGTGAGATCGTATGTGACTCCTCAGGACAGTGCAATTATTTCGTTTGATGGAGGAGAAATAAAAGTGATAGAAAGCGAAAGATATATGTAGATCACGGTTCTTTTGACGATCAGTATTTAGAGGTGATAGATCAAGACAATCTCTTGATTAAAAGAATTTATGATCAAAGCTTATTGAAATAGCGGGCGACAAATTGAAATTCTTGATCAGTATCGATTCTTATGACAAATACAGTAAAGGACGGGATGGAAAGATCGACTCTACAATGAAAGAGTTTTGGATAGATAGACGGAGTCTTGATGGACTTATGATAAAAATTTAACGAACGCACAACAACGGCTCATTGCTTCTTTAAAGTATGGACAAAAAAATAGTTGAAAGTCATAGGGACGCAGGACAAGCAATTTTAATAATTGGGACAGCGGTAATTTTCTTCGGACTTCTTGGGACATTCATTACGTTCTATATAGCACCGCAGTATGAACTGACAAAAAGAATATTTTTAACACTACTGGGACTTGGTACCTATTTGTTCTCAATACTATCATTGAGACACTACCTGAAGGAAGCTCCAAAAATTGTTATTTCGACATCAAGAATAACGGCTAAATCGTTGTTCTTTAATAGAGAGATTCCCCTATCCGACATTGAAGACGTAGGACTTAGACAAAAATCACCATTGCAATTTGTTTTTATGTCTGTACCTATGGAGTCTACAATTATTAGATCCAAGGCACACGGAGAGATCATAATCTGGGACCAATACTACGAGAACATAAACAAACTGAAATTCACAATTGAGAAGATTGCCGACAAAGTAAAAAATGGGGACTTAAACTTTGACGAATTAACAAACGTCAAACCGAGACCGAAAGTCATATTGGACAAGTTAAACCCAAGTGACGTAAGAACAGAGAGATTTAAAGAATACAAGGGAAACATTTTTCTAAATTTCAACAGTCTTGTGTTTTTTGGCTTCCTAATCTTCACACTTGTTAAGTTTGACTTAGAGAAAATCGAAGTGTTTTTTATTGTCAACGGAATGTTCTATGGACTTATGGGTTATCAATCAAACTTTTTTCTCATGTCCGACAATTATTTGCAGGTAAGAAATTACCTATGGTTCTGGAAAAAGACAACATATCGACTGAGTGACATCAATGAAGTAATTCTTGAAATACCAGGTAAACTATCGGAGTCAGCAAGAATTGTTTTGAAAAACTATTCGACAAGTTTAAATCCGGCTGGGAGTTTAAAAAATAAACATTGGATTGAGTTCATGAACGACTTAGAAAAAAAGGGAATTAAAGTTCGGGATGAATTATATCTTCGGGACTGAAGCAACGGGCCACAACAAAAAATGTATCTGCCACTGTGGGGTTCTGTTTAAATTTTTAGTTTTATCTTTCATACAACGTTCGGTGTCGTGGGACAATCTACTAATCTTAAGCCTACAACGTCACATACATAAACGAAAGCGGTCATTGTAAGGGACAACCCCCCAACAGACACGAAAAGAAATTCACAAAGAATATAAAGACAATGAAAACAAACAGAACTGAGGACAAGTCAATAAAGTCTACCTATGACCTGAGTTCACAGAAGTTCTATCATGGCACTAAGACCAATCTGAAGCGGGGAGACCTGATAGAACCCGGCTTTAATTCAAACTACGGTAAGAGGAAGAAGGCGTCCTATGTCTATCTAACCGCCACCTTGAATGCTGCTATTTGGGGAGCCGAACTTGCCTTGGGCGAAGGACCCGGCAGAATTTATATGGTAGAGCCCACTGGCCCGATTGAAAATGACCCCAATTTGACGGACAAGAAGTACCCAGGTAATCCAACAAAGTCATACCGTTCTCGGAATCCGCTTCGGGTCTCTGGTGAGGTCACGGATTGGCAGGGGCACTCCCCCGAGGAGCTCAAAGCAATGAAGGAGCACCTTGACAGACTTAAGCGACTTGGTATTGAGGCAATCGAGGATTGAGCAAAAACGTGAAAATCAATTTGACCCTTCAAAACACCTAAAACAACGAACCGTTAACACAATGTTTCTGCAATGGTGCGGTGACATGTAAGCCATAAGTTTTTATCTTCGCTAGCGTTTGTTCACGGTGGACCGATACGTTTTAAAAAACGCACCACTGCAGAAACACTAACGTTACAGGCAACCCTTTGGCGACCGTGCAAACTTGAAACTTCTATCTTTGAACGAACATTTTTTATCGCATGACATCAACAGAAAACTTATTCCACACATTACTGAACAAGGAAGTTTACGCATCTGGACAAGTAAAACTATTCCCTGCTGACACAGTTATCTTAAATATCAACGCTTATATCAAATCAATTCCAATTGTTCTTTCAGGCAGCATTAAAGTAATCAGGACAGACGAAGACGGCAGAGAGATTTTACTTTACTACATCAAGGCGGGCGAAAGTTGCATCATGTCTTTTCTTGCGGGTATTCATAATGACACAAGTAAAATAAAAGCGATTGTGGAAGAAGATGCAGAAGTGCTTTTAATTCCTGTTTCCAAAGCAAGTGAGTGGATAAAGGAATTTCCCGAATGGACTGATTTTATTTTTGCTCTTTATCAAAAGCGTTTTGAAGAACTGCTTGAAGTGGTAAACGCAGTTGCATTTCAAAAAGTCGATGCACGGTTACTTCACCTTCTCAAACAAAAATCAGCGCTGTTTCAATCAAAAGAAATTACAGTTACACATCAGCAACTTGCTGACGAGCTTGGTATAACCCGTGAAGCGGTAAGCAGAGTATTGAAACAAATGGAAAACGAAAAACTTATTTCGCTTGGCAGAAATAAAATTTCGCTTATGTGACCTTTGTCACTAAAAACGGTTTTTAAGCATTGTAACTTTGTGCCATCATTAAAAGCAAATTACAATGAAGAAAAACATGGGTTCGGCTGACAAAGTAGTAAGAATACTTGTCGCCATCGTTATTGCAGGTTTGTATTCTGCAAACCTAATTTCAGGAACAGTAGCAATCATCCTTTTAATTCTTGCAGCTGTTTTCATCCTCACAAGTTTTATGAGTTTTTGCCCGCTGTATTACCCTTTCGGAATTTCCACCAGAAGAAAAGGGGCGTAATATGGATTTTATTATCAAACATAAACTCGCCATCATTGGAGTAATTGCAGGAGCAATCGGAGGTTATCTCTACTACCATTTTGTAGGTTGTGCAAGTGGCACTTGTGTCTTTACATCAAAACCTATAAACAGCACTTTGTATGGTGCAATGTTGGGTGGTTAATGTTTAGTTCATTTAAAACAGAAATCAAAGAATAAAATTAAAATGCTTGACTCAATCAAAAGTTTATTCGGTTTAGAAAAAACCGATTACGCACAATTAGTAAAAGACGGTGCAATTATTTTAGATGTTCGCAGCAAAGGCGAATATGCAGGTGGACATATCAAAGGTTCAATCAACATTTCGGTTGACCAGCTTGCAAGCAATCTTCACAAATTGAAAGACAAAACAAAACCTATTATTACCTGCTGTGCATCAGGTATGCGGAGTGCATCGGCAAAAAGTATTCTACAATCAAACGGCTTTGCAGCAGTTCACAATGGTGGCGGATGGCGCAGTTTACAAAAACAAATCTAAAAATATGGAACCACACTATTATCATGTAGATGTAAACTGGAACACCGAACGCAAAGGCGTGATGTGTTCACCTGAATTAAATCGTGATGCAGGGAGTTGTATTGAAGTTGCAACACCGCCTGAGTTTCCAAAAGGGATACCCGGAATATGGTCGCCTGAACATTTGTTTACTGCTGCTGTAAGTAGTTGTTTGATGACAACATTTTTATCTATTGTCGAGAATTCAAAATTGACATTCACCAATTTCAGCTGCAAATCAAAAGGCAAATTGGAACAGGTGGACGGCAAATTTATGATGAGTGAAATTATTCTTGAACCCACTGTAACAATCACTGACGAGAAAGACAGAGCACGGGCAGAACGGGTTTTACAAAAATCAGAAGCCGCTTGTTAATTTCTAATTCGGTAAAATCCAAAGTCACAATGATTCCGACGATTAAAATAAACTAAACCGACATGGCAACAAAACATCAAATCGGACTTGACAAAGCAAAAAGTAAATCGCTTCAAGGAGTCCCAACACTTATCGTTTTCAAGAACGGAGAAATCAAATGGAGACAGTCAGGAGTTGTATCAGCAAATAATCTTCAACAAATCATCAGTCAAGATTCAAACTAAATGAAAAAATACCTCATCATAAGTTTAGCGGTAGTCGCCATTTTATTCAATAGTTGCACCAACGGACAAACTCAAAACACCAGAACAAATCTTTCAGCAACTGAGTTTGCAGACAAGATAAAGGAACTGCCAACCGCTACAATTATTGATGTGCGGACACCGGAGGAATTTTCAAAAGGACATTTAGTCAACGCAAATAACTATGATTGGAACGGAAACGAATTTGACAAACTGATTGCACCGCTTGACAAATCAAAACCGGTCTTTGTTTATTGTTTAAGTGGAGGAAGAAGTTCAGCAGCAGCCAACAAAATGCGTTCAGACGGTTTTAAAACAGTTTATGAATTAGACGGCGGAATAATGAAATGGAGAGGCGCAAATCTTCCCGAAACCACTGACAACACAGTGGCATCAAACGGAATGAGCAAACAACAATTTGATGCACTCCTCAATTCAGACAAATTAGTGTTAATTGATTTTTATGCCGACTGGTGTGCGCCTTGTAAAAAAATGAAACCATACTTAGAGGAAATTTCAAAAGATATGGCAAACAAAGTTGTAGTAATCCGCATTAACGCAGACAACAACCAAGCCCTTTGCAAAAAATTAAAAATTGATGCACTACCCGTTTTACAACTCTACAAAAACAAAACACTCACATGGACAAACACGGGTTTCATTGAGAAAGCAGAAGTTGTGAAGCAATTGCAGTAAATAAAGTGCAAATTTAAAATCATGTGCTTCAAGTGCCAACGCATTTGCAAGCACATTTTATTTTTACTTTCGCTCAATGCAACCAGACACAGCATGGAATATAAATCGCTTCGGACAAAGTGTGTTGGAACTTCAAACAGTTCTGCTTCGTGGCGAAAGTAGGGCTGCCTATAGCATAAGATTAAAAGAAATACATTTTTTTGGGACTTTGTTCGGTAATCGGCGGTTCGTGCTTTCTATTTACATTTGTGCGTAATCAAATTGTATCGCATTTAATCCCCCAAAATTTTACTTCTTTAATCCCTTCGCCCCAATAAACCTTGCTGGACTTCTAAAAGTCAAAGAGTTCCCGAACTTTAACCTGTTGATATTTTTTGCTTACAACATGGCATTTTTTGTTATTGGAGAAAAAGTTGGTTGGCGTGGTTTTGCTTGTGAAATGACACATCCAAATCGCATAGATTTTGGCAGGTCACACCGGCTCAAGCGTCGGGCGTTATCTTGTTATAAAAATGTAAGCCCTTCAAAAAAAGTGTAAAGTATCAAGATTTTGTATATTGTACGAAGGAGCCACTAACTAATTAATATTTAAATCCAACAATAATGCATCGAAGAACCTTTATCAAAAAATCATCCCTAACAGCGTTGGGTGTAAGTTCCCTTAGTTCCATTCCATGGAATGGTAAGAGTTTCGTCGACGACAAAACTCCTAAAGTAAACGGACAGCGAATTGAAAGTCGCATCCTTGAATTGGCAAAGTTTGGAAGAGACGAAAATGGTCACGGTTATCGGATGGCTTTCACCAAAGGCGACATGGAAGGACGTGCATGGTTTATGGACCTTATGAAAAAAGCGGGACTTGAAACAAGAAATGATGAGGCCGGCAATATCCTTGGCAAACGAAAAGGAAAAAATCCTTCCCTCAAACCCATTGCCTTCGGTTCACACATCGACATGGTGCCTGATGGCGGCAACTACGATGGTACTTTGGGTTCACTTTCGGCATTAGAAGTAATAGAAGTGTTGAACGAAAATAAAATGGTAACCAATCATCCCTTGGAAGTAATTATCTTTGCTGATGAAGAAGGAAGCATGATTGGTAGTAAAGCAATAGCTAGTCAGATAAGTGCCGAGATATTGAAACAAGTAAGTCATAGTGGATTAACCATAGCAGAAGGAGTCAAAGCTATTGGCGGAAACCCCAACAATATCCAAAATTGTATTCGCAAAAAAGGCGACATCCATGCATTTTTAGAATTGCATATTGAGCAAGGAGGAAATTTAGAAAAAGAAAACTTACAGATTGGTGTAGTGGAGGGAATTGTAGGTATTGATCATTGGGAAGTAACTGTAGAAGGTTTTGCCAATCATGCCGGCACTACACCTATGGACCTGCGGCAAGATGCTTTGCTGGCAGCTTCAAAACTAATCATAGCCGTGAATGAAGTCATCAACAGCGTAAAGGGGAATCACGTGGGTACCATCGGAAAAGTTGCCGCATTTCCGGGTGCTTATAACGTAATTCCCGGCAAGGTTACATTGGGTCTGGAGATACGGGATTTGTCTTCTGATAAAATTGAATTCCTCTTTCGTGAAATTGAAAAGCGGGCTGCAGCCATTGCATCTGATTCTAAAACAAAAATCAGTTTTGTGCATCCGCCCAGTGTATCAAAACCCGCACTAACGGATAAAGCACTTCAACAAATAATCAATACATCCGCGCAGTCATTAGGGTTTACCACAAAATTTATGCAAAGTGGCGCAGGGCATGATTCTCAAAATATATCGATGATTGCACCAGTGGCAATGATTTTTGTACCGAGTGTGGGTGGCATTAGTCATTCACCAAAAGAATTTACAAAAACGGTGGACATGACTAACGGCGCTAACGTTCTCTTACAAACATTACTAACTGTTGACAAGGAATAAAGCCAACTGAATAGTAGGACTGGATAAAACGGGCCATTTTAAGTGTCGACAAGTAAATCCTGCAAACAGCTCACAACAAAAATGTTTATGCACAATAAAATTCTATTATTATGGAAGCAGGAAAAAATAATAATCAAAAAGCCGAAGTAAATCAATCAGTCTTTTTTCGTGCATTAGGAACTACTTATAAACTTCTAAGCGATTCAGTTGGTGGTTCTGCTGCAGTAGTTGAACACACACTCGAAGCCAAAAGTCTTGGCGCACCAATGCACAAACACACACTTGAAAATGAAATCTCTTGTGTTCTTGAAGGTGAACTCTCCGTAATTCAAAATGGAGAAGATCAAACTGCAGGCCCCGGACAATACATTGTAAAGCCTAAGGGAATTTTTCATACTTTCTGGAATGCAGGTGATCAGAGAATACGTTTTATTGAAATTATTACGCCCGGTAATTTTGAGTATTATTTTGCAGAACTTGCTCCTTTTTTGCTCCCTGGTCAGCCACCACAAATGGATAAAGTGAGAGAAACCGCCGCTAAATATGGATTAGTAGTCGATCCATATGCAGCAGACGAAATTATCAAGAAGTATCGATTAAAACCTTTGGGATAATAAATGTAAAAAGGCATGCGCACTTTTAGCACGGAGTAAGATTCAAGTCCGCTGACAAAACTGTAGACTCAAATTCAAAACGCAATATAATAAGCTGAGTGTGTGACAGACTAAAAAAATAAAAGAATTTAACAAATTAGTAAACGTATGATTTATATACTCAACTCATTTACATTCTTGCAGGACAAGAAAAAACCTTCGATCAATTTGAGGACATTGCCATTCCAATAATTTCAAAGTACAACGGCCGGCTTTTATTAAGGGTCAGACCTACTGACCATCCATTGTTGAATAAATTTGTACCTTAGTTTTCAAATTATATTCGGTTTAGTGGACAGTATAGTGTAAGTCCCGCCACTGCTTATGCACCAACATTAGCTGACATTTTATAAAAAAGTTCATCTAGAAATAAATCTTCAAGTCTAAATCTTTTAAAAATGAAAATAATTTTATTGACTTTCGCACTATTAACTTCAATTTCGGGAATGGCGCAATCATCAAATGCGGAAATAACAGAAGCCTTTTTGCAATCTTTTGCAGATGCATTCAACGCTCATGATTTAAATGGAATTATGTCTGCTATGACAGAAGACTGTATTTTTCAAGCTTCAGCAGGTGGAGAAGTTGACGGAGAAAAATTCACCGGCCAAGAAGAAGTGAGGAAAGCATTTGAAAGTGTATTTGTAAATTTTCCAAACGCACACTGGGCTAATCCTCGCCACTTAATTTCCGGGGATCGGGGTTTTTCTGAATGGACATTTTCAGGGACAAAATCTGATGGGACAAAAGTTGAAGTAACAGGCTGCGATTTATTTACCTTCAAAAATGGGAAAATAGCCATTAAAAACTCTTATAGGAAGAACCGGATTGTAGTAACTAAGTAGGAATACAGTCAGTTTACAAAACATCAGCTAACATAACATTGCCGCAATTCGGGCGGCAGTCATTTCACAGCATTATTTTGCTACCAATCTTCAGTTATCTCGACCGAATATTAATTGGCTTTTGTAATAAGAGCAGAATTTCCTTTCTTTAATAGGCAACATCACCCGGCGGACATAGCTTCAAATTCCCAAACTGCGGCAATGCCCAACGTTGCCGGCAATTGGGTTGGTTTGTGAACAAATACGCACAGGCCGACAATGTTTTTAAAACAAGAACAAATGGTCTCGGATCAGAAACAAAACATCGGATATATGAAAAAGTTAACACTACCCTTCCTGTTACTCATTGTCATGTTTGCATTCACGCTTTCACAGGTTTTGTACGCCCAAAAAACTGGCTACGTTCTTGGACCCAAGGAGGGTGAATCTTTGGGCTCAAAAATAATAAAAGCAAGTCCAAAAAGTGGCAGTAATGGTGGAGTACTGGTCTTGGACAGCGTGCCCGCTGGATTTGAAACAACTCTTCATGCGCACAAAAAGGCAGACGAATTTTTTTATATCTTAAATGGGAAAGGTATTGTCGAATTGGACTCCATGAAATATGAAATTGGTTCCGGGTCGGTGATATTTGTGCCAAGAGGAACGGCTCACAATTTAAAGGTGTCGAACAATGGCTCAATGAAAATGCTATTCTTTTTTGATAAACCAGGAGCAGATGAATGGTTCCGCGAGGTTCATGAAAAGTATTTTTCCAAATCAATACCGCTGACAGTAGAGGGGTGTAACGAAATAGGTAAAAAATATGGGTATACTTGCCTTGACAAATCGAAATAATAGATTCTGGACTGAATACAAATTGTTCCCCGAAAGGCGTTTTCAGCACGGAAATTAGATTCAAATCCGCTGACAAAAGAAGTTGAGTATTGACAGGCTAAAAAAAAACTGGCAAATTACTAAACGAATGATTTATATAACGCAGCTTATTTACATTATTGCCGGACAAGAAAGCATCTTCAATCAATTTGAGGACATTGCAATTCCGATAATTTCAAAATACAACGGCCGGCTTCTATTAAGGGTGAGACCTGACGACAATTCATTTATAGAACACCATATAGACAGGCCTTACGAAATACACCTGGTAGAGTTTGACACAGAACAAGATTTTGAAAGCTTCAAACAGGATGAAGAGCGAAGAAGATTTTTACATCTGAAAGAACAATCCATAAAGGCATCAATGTTAATTCAAGGGACAAAACTATGACGCCAAAACTGAAAGTATCATTTTTTTATTACGCGGGATTGATCCTCACAATTATGGGCCTTATTGGAGTAGTCAGTGCAACCGGACAAGTATGGACAAGGTATCTTGTCTTTGGCCTGGGACTTGTCTTCCTATTATTAGCATACATTAATCGTACACGGAAACCAAAATAGATTTTTCATCGCGGACAAGCCAGTTAAAAACTGGCGGATGGAGACATTTATTCCTGCTGTCAACCCTATCAGTTATGCTCTGATGGGACTTCTCCGGCAATTTCAACGGACAGAGAAACAAATTTATGAAGTTGTGTCTTTATTACTAAAGGCCAGCTACGGAACACAATACTCTCCCTCTAACATTCCAAATAAATATGTGAATAATTAATGTCGGCTGACAAAAAAAGTAACGGTTAACGCGCACAAGCGACCCTATAGTTGAAGCAGAGGATTTGTTGGGATTTATGGATGAACTTGAGATTGAAAAAACTTCTTTACTTGGTCATTCTTAAGTGTTTATACTGTATTGTTATTTGCCATCAAAAATCCAGAAAGAGTAAAAAAATTAATTTTGGCTGAACCTCCACTGTTCCGCTGGCTTCCTGATATATCAAACGGTGAAGGAAGGATGGAAAATTTATGAATAATGAATGAATTCCCATCGGCAAGCTATATCGAGAGAAAGGCGAACAAGAGGCACTTGAATGTATTGTATTTCATTCCGCAAAGCCATATACAGTACGGTCCGTTTGGCGAAGAATTATATTCAAATTATATGCACTAAATTGTATGCACGCTTCAGCTTTCACCCTATGAAAGCTGAAGTTTGAATGTATGAAAATCCAAGCGGGGCTCCGGAAAAAATTGCGGACAGTACTGATCATTACCTTATGCTGGGTAATTTTCACCTGCATTTCGTTCGTCAGCCAATATTTTTTTATCTATGACCTCATTGCGCTTAAGAGATTATCAGGTTCGTTTCCATTCTGGCAGGAATTTATCGGGAGCCTCGTGTTTGGAATATTTGGCGGTTTAGCGGGCGGATACTTGTTGGTATTCAAAATGGGATCCCGTTACCGCAGAAAGTCTTTTACATTCGGGATCATCAATGCCGGCCTCCTGTTTATCTCGACCTATGTGGCCCTGATTGTATTCGGACTGTTTATTATAGATTTCGTCTATTTTTCTTTCAATGGAAATCTTTCTTCTGCCCTATCCAGGTCAGTGAATAATGTACTCTTCAATGTCCTATCCCCTTCCTTTTTAATTAATGTTTTTCTGTTTGGCTTTTTAGTCTCCTGTACGCAGTTCATGCTCCAGGTAAGTGATAAATTTGGTCCTGGCATATTATGGAAATTCCTTACCGGGAAGTACTACCACCCGCGGCAGGAAGAAAGGATCTTTATGTTCCTCGATCTCAGGTCTTCGACAACCATTGCCGAAAAAATGAACAGCAGAAAATTCTTTGGGCTGTTAAAGGAAGTCTATCATGACATTACTGAACCTATCCTAAACAGCCAGGGAGAAATCTACCAGTATGTAGGAGATGAGGTGGTTATAACCTGGCCAGTTGCTAAAGGACTGGCTGGAAACAATTGTTTGCTATGCTTCTTCCGCATCGAGCAGGCTTTGGAACAAAGAAAAGAACATTACATGAAGGAATATGACCTGCTTCCTTCTTTTAAAGCCGGGCTGCATATCGGTGAGGCTACGGTAGGTGAGATAGGGGTTATAAAAAAGGATATCGTTTATTCAGGCGATGTATTGAATACCACTTCGAGGATACAGGGAGAATGTAATAATCAAAAAGTAGACATCCTCTTGTCTTCTGACCTGCTTGAGCGGATGCAACTGAATGGGGATTACCGGCAAATTGCTTTGGGGGAGTTCCCTTTGAAAGGAAAGAAAGAAAGAACTGTACTCTATGCAATAACAGCAAGATAAATCTGGTTTCATCCCTCCTTTGTCTCTCTGGATCGTTTCCTTAATTGTTCCTAATCAGAGTGCATTATTTACTCCTGGTGAAGACGCTAATGCTGTACCCTGAGCAAAAAGTTATTTTATATCTTCTTATTAGCCAGCCCCAGAATTCGTATCGCCGCCGGTGACAGCCGATTCAACGTTTCATTTTTGATATAGCGTGATTGGTCTACTTGCTGTGGTTGATCCGATCGGCAAAAGTAACTGTGAATGGATCGCCTGCTTTTTTCTGTATGATTGGTTGTACCTCCATGCCATGCATGAGAATTAAAAATAAATACCGAACCTGCTGGTGCCTCTATGATCACTTCATCCGGATGGGGTGCTTCCGGGTTTGGTAAAACGTCCTGAGGCAATACGCCGGAATGATGAGTTCCGGGAACGATACGCGTTGCACCGTTTTTCTTCGAAAAGTTATCCAGCAGCCAGATAGAATTGCACACCGTATACTGTCCGGGGGCAACCGCTTCATGCCAGTCGACGTGAAGTTTTTGCAAACCCATTCCGGGTTTAGCGGCACGATAGTTCAGGGATGAAAGTTTTATCGATAGGCCTAACACGTGTGCTATACCGGCCAGTACGCGTGGATGTGTATAAAAAATATCAAATACTTCCCCCTTGTTAACCAGGTCAGCCAGGCGGTCTGCACCTGCTTCTTTTGGATGTCTGATGTATGGCGAGTCTAACAATTCCGAACCGGCTTTGTCACCCTCCGTGTGCAGCAGTGCATAAATTTTCTCATTGATTTTTTCGACCTGAACGTCCGACAACAACGTCCCAAGATTTAAATATCCTTTTTGATCGAGAAAGTCTTTTTCAGCCTGTGTCAGGATATTCTCGCGAACACCCAGTTGATATAAGGTCTCCATAGGTAATGGCCAATAGATTAAAGTTATTGATGTTGTAATTAAAAAGAAACAAAGCAGAAGAGTGAAATTACCAGGTTAATTTATCCATGGCAACTAAATCTGGCCCGGGGCAATCCACGGAGCCCGATTCGATGTGTATTGCTGCTTACAGGTCTTTCTTCAAAAGGGCGTTGACTTACGGGATAACCTCAGTTCAGGACATGGCTTCGTCGCTAAATGCCGAACGAACCATGCGAACTCTGCAAGAAGCCGGTCCACCAATACGATGGCGGGTGATCCGTTTTCCCGGCACCGATGCGAAGGGCCGACTCCGCGACGAATGGATGAAAATGGTTTCACCTGCGAACTCTCTTATCAAAATATCCGGAACAAAGTGGGTTCTGGATGGAACGCAAATTGAACAATTTGCCGTGATGAGAGAACCTTATTCGGACAGAAGCGATTGGTATGGCCACCTGTATTTTCCAGTCGATACGATCCGGTTAATGATTGCCGAAAGTCTGGCGGGGTCAGATCCATTGTTACTTCATGCCATTGGCGACAGTACGATCAATATTATTCTCCATACGATGTCGCAGCTTGCATCCGATTCCCTTTGGTGCGCACGCCGGGTGAGGATTGAGCATGGAAATTTTATGAAACCTGATCAGTATAAACGCGTGAAAGAGCTGGGAATCACAATTGTAACGAACCCCTCCCACTATGAGCGGGTCGACCCCGTCAGGTCTCTCCTCGGGAATGGAATTCCGCTCGCGATAGGATCTGACGGACCAACGAATCCTTTTCTGAATATCATGTTGGCAGTCACGCATGACGAATATCCCACGGAAGCAATATCCAGGGAGCAGGCCGTTCTAGCCTATACTGCCGGTTCTGCATATGCAGAGTTTGCCGAGAATGAAAAAGGTAAACTTTCGACGGGCATGTTTGCAGATCTCGCTGTACTGTCGCAGGATATTTTCACTATCCCGATCCAGGAATTACCTCAAACCGAGAGTATCCTCACGATGGTTGGCGGAAACATCGTTTTCCATAGCGGGATAATTAAGGTGAAAGAGGATCAGGACAAATAACATCAGCTGGATGGAAATGGGCGTCCGACAGGAGATTGAATGAATTAAAAAAATAGTTGAGCCAATTTGTCCCGGAACTGCTGCATTTTGCGAAGACTCTGCAAAGAGATCTTGATAGGCTACGAAGAAAGCATGGCTTATGGGGGACCAACTTATAAGAAAGACAAAGGCATTGAAATTGGATTTGCTAGCCAAAAAAATCATATCTGTTTTTATTGCTTAATCCATGATATAATGTAGGACAATAAAGCGTTACTCAAAGGACTTAATCATGGTAAGAGCACCATACGTTTTTCAAATCCTGACAAAATTGATTTTGAATTAATCAGAAAAATATTGACAGATACGGTTAATTGCGTAAAAAGCCTTTTCGCAACAACTCGACCTCCTTACCCCGCAACGGCACAAACACAACGTTGACAATAATTAGCTAACTCGGACAACACATCGGAGAATAACTTCAGCTATATGTCATTTCATTTTCAATCCAAACAAAGGCCTGATGACGTTCAATCTTCTTATGATCAATTCATACATGGCAAAACACCCTATGCCCGTGAACAGCAAAACCAAAATGAACTGAAGGGGACCTGCAATGTCCAAAGCGAATATCAGCAAAGATCCCACGTATAGGAAGATCATATGAAGAATGTAAACCGGATAGGCTGCCTGACTTAGATAGTTTAGTGTTTTACTGGGACGATTGAGGTATCGGGATGCAAATGCAAAAACTGAAAGGATCCAGAGATTAGATTCGACCGCCAACTGATAACTCGGTACCCGCATTTGGAATTGAAACAGCCGATAGGCATAGAGCATGACGGCAGCGGCGAAAAGCAGCCATCTCCATTTCAGGATCATCTTCCAAAAAGAATCGCCACTCAACACAAAACAAAACCCGAAGAAAAAGGCCAGCAGTCCCAGGAAGAATCCGTGCCACGTCATCGCATATAACTCAAATGGGTTTGGATCAACCAGTAATGCTTCGGTCATAAAGGCTGCAATGACAAAAAGTAAACCCAGCGGGGTACTCAAAATCTTTTTTATCATGCAGGCTAGCTGCCCGTCTTCATTTCCTTTTAGATAGAAGAATATAGGCGACAAGGCTACTACATAGACAAAGATGTTTCCGAGAAACCAAAGATGACCAGGGTTATAATTATAGACCATATCCAGCTGGTAGTAGTATTGGAAAATGTATATGCTGATGGGAACGATAACGAACATCCCAAACAGAAATGGTAATAGTATTCTGCCGGCGCGCTCCTGTAAGAGTTGTCTCCAGTTTCTGTTTTGAATGGCAAAGTAAACGCCCATTCCGGATACAAAAAACAAAAGTGGTATTCTCCATACATTAAGCATCGTCATGGGAATCCATAAGGACTCCCATGGTTTTTTGTTTGCAATAAACCCAATCATTACTCCCCAGGACTGGAAGGCAATGGCGACATGATATAACAAAAGCAAGCCGATGGCAATCACTCTTACCCAATCGATATCGTATCTTCTGGTTGACGTTGACATTTTTCTTATCGTTTGAATCAGGAATTATTTCAGCATCGTGGCAATCTCAGGCCGGGTCTTTTCAATGTACGGGTAGTCCAGTTTCAGGCCCATGGGGCCGAGTATCGTCCCCATCATGTCATAGGCACTTTTAGTCTCACCAAATGGAGCCGCCACAGATTCATAGGCGGTAGCAGCGTAGTTGTTCTTGATTGTTTTGTCAGCACCCTTATCTAATAACATTTGCACGATTTCGGGCCGGCAAAAGAATGCTGCAGTATGGAGCGCGGTAGAACCATCCTTATTCTGGAAGTTCAGATCAGCACCTGCTTCGATCAGGACCTTGGCCATTGCTGTCTTACCAAATACGGCAGCAGTGATCAACGGGCTTGAACCCCCAAAGGGATCTTTTTCATTCAGATTACTGCCGGCTGCAATATGTTGCTGAAGTGCCTCCAGGTTTTCCGTAAGCACAGCCGTATGAATGTCAACTTGCGGAGGCTCTAAGTTGGTTTTGGAAACCAGTGTTGCATTGTCCTTTTGTGCGGGACTGCTAGTACAGGAGACCATCGTGAGCATAGCCAAAATGGCAACCATAATCCCTATTGGGATAATGACTGCTTTTTGCGATGGTGTGTTTTGTGTTTTCATAATGATAAGGGTTAAATGTTTGAATTTTTTTGATGGCGTAAAGAACGGCTGACCCTGAAGGGGAGACTAAACAGCTATGCTGACAAAACCATCAAGTTTGCGGGAAACAGTATAAATTATGACGCAGCGATATAAATTATGATGCAAATGGGCATTGTAAAGAGTAAATTGCCTGGAAAAGAGGTGCTGAAGAACCTGAAAGGTTGTGGTTTAAGAGCTGCTTGAATAATTCCTTTTTCTTATAAAATCGTATTGATTCAACTCATTCATGTCGGATTCTACCTCTATCGAAAATGATTTTTTGCACCAAATCACTGCCCTTGTAGAGAAGAACATATCCAATGAGCAGTTTGGAGTCTCTGAACTGGCGGATGAAATGAACATGAGCCGGTCGAACCTGCTGCGCAAGGTGAAGAAGGAGACCAAACTATCCGTTAGTCAGTTGATCAGCCAGGTGAGACTGAAACGCGCGATGGACATGCTTCGAAAATCCGCTCTCAATGTTTCTGAGATATCCCACGAGGTGGGTTTTAGCAGTACATCTTACTTCATAAAATGTTTCCGTGAATATTATGGATACCCCCCTGGAGAAGTTGGAAAAAGGGATGAAACGGAAATGAACTACGCTCCTGTTGAGCAATCCAAACGAAAACGAAACCTTGTCATACTGGCATCGGCAGGGTTAGTTGTTCTGTTAGCGATTGGATTGCTGGCCTATTATAAAAGGCCATCCTCCGCTCCCTTTGAGAAATCAATTGCCGTATTGCCCTTTAAAAACGATAGTAACGACTCGACCAATGTTTATTTAATCAACGGATTGATGGAGTCGACACTGAATAACCTTCAACAAATAAAAGATCTGAAAGTCATTAGCAGGACATCGGCCGAAAAATACCGGAACACTTCCAAGTCGATTCCGGAAATGGCGAAGGAATTACACGTACAATATTTTGTAGAAGGCAGCGGACAGAAAATCGGTGATCACATTGTGTTGAACATCCAGTTGATCGAAGCCTCCAGTGATAAACATCTGTGGTCAAAGCAATACAGAAGAGAAACCAGGGACATCTTTGCCCTCCAACAGGAGATCGCCAAAAACATTGCGGAGGAAATTGAAGTCATCATTACACCGGAAGAGAAGAAGCAAATTGAAAAAATACCTACTGATAATCTGGTGGCTTATGATTTCTTTTTAAAAGGAAAAGAATTGTTTTATGAAAGCAGCCCCGGAAGCCTGGTAAAGTCGATTCCGTATTTTAAAAATGCCATCGAACTGGACAATCAGTTTGCGCTGGCTTATGCAAATGCCGCGATGGTGTTTTATTATATCGATATTTTTCAAACCGAGAAAAAGTATTCAACTGAAATCAACGACTATGCTAACAAGGCGATGGCCCTTGATCCTAAATCTGCCGAGAGTTTGATTGCAAAAGCATTATCGTATGCGCACAAAAAGGATTACGAACGTGCTGTTCCGTATTTGGAGCAGGCACTGGATTATAATCCGCGATCGGGATTGGTTATTCACTTCCTTACCGAATTCTATAGCATCTATGTTCCGAACCCGGCCAAATACGTAGAGTACGCCTTGAAAGGTGTAAAACTGCTCGTGCCTTCAGACGATTCGGCCACTGTGAGTTTCAAGTATCTTCATTTGGGCAATGCCATGATGCAGGCCGGGTTTGTAGATGAGGGTGTAAAATATATGGATCGGTCGTTGGCCTACGATCCACAAAGTTATTTCGCAGGCTATCTGAGTATTCTCTTTCACTTCGCCAAACAAAGAGATCTCAAGGGCTGCAGAGAGTTGCTCACTAAAAAATTAGACAAGGACACCACCCGCATTGATATTGTGAAGGAAATAGCGAAAATTTGTTACATCATGCGTGACTACGAAAGCGCGTATCGATATTACAAGAAATTCGTTTCGTTAAGAGAAGCGTACCATATGGAAATTTACAAAGAAGAATTTCTGGATATCGGAATCGTTTTTTCAAAGGCGGGACAAAACGAAAAAGCAGAAACGTACATTAAAGTTTTTAAGGATTTCGCTGACGAGAACCAAACCATCTATAAGCATGCCTATTTGTCCATGTATTATGCTTATCGCAATGATGTTGACAAGGCAATTGAGCATTTAACGCTATTTTCAAAAGAAGACAACTACATTTATTGGATTCTGTTAATAAATGACGATCCCATAGTCGATCATCTCAAAGATCTTCCCCAATTCAAAAAGGTAATGCGCGACATCGAAAACAAATTCTGGGCTACGCATGAAAAGATTAAGATGAAAGTGGAAGAGGAGGGATTGTTGTAGGTATCACAAGGTTCAAGTACCTAAAGGATTAACAGGGCGACTATAAATAGAAGCACCTGCGCAGAACCATTGCAGCTATTTGAATAAATAACCTGATAATTTTAATCGCCATAAAAATGCAAGCGTCAGCTGTAATCATATCATTTCACTACAATTGTCATTAAGTAAAGATTTTATCCATACAATAGATATTTGGATAAAAGCGTTAGAACAAAACGATTTCGTCCAGCTATGTGCTAAGCCTTCACCTAATAGTTGGTCGCTTGGCCAGGTGTGTATTCACCTTATCGATGCTACAAATTATTATCTTGAACAATTAAACATTTGTTTATCTACCAATGATCATGCAATGGAAGAAATGTCACCTCATGCCAAAACAATGTTTCATAACAATGAATTTCCGGATGAAGTCATTGAGGGACCAACAACAAACGCCGGCACCCCACAACCTGAAAGTAAAGAGGAGCTAATGCGTTGTTTAATAAAATTAAGGGAGGAAATCAATACTACTGAAATTTTGATTTCGCCAAGCCCATTTAGGGGAAAAACAAAACATCCGTGGTTAAATTATTTTAACGCTCTGGAATGGTTTCAGTTTGCCGAAATGCATTTTCGCCATCACTTAAGACAAAAGAAAAGAATAGACGAGTTTTTAAAAACAAACAGATTT
>Ga0184629_10000364_pt1 | contig 20220 bp, 21 predicted proteins | sample PLM4_32_b1_FD_133158 | JGI IMG/M metagenome (GOLD analysis project Ga0184629, IMG submission 133158) | Groundwater sediment microbial communities from an aquifer in East River, Colorado, USA - PLM4_32_b1 | ecosystem: Environmental > Terrestrial > Soil > Riparian zone | place: USA: East River... | reverse complement strand
TCGGGGGTCGCCGCGGCCGCGGCGGCCGACGGGGTCGGCGCCCGCACGTCGGCGACCAGGTCACACAACGTCACGTCGGTCTCGTGGCCCACCGCCGAAATCACGGGCACCGGAACGGCGGCCACGGCGCGCGCCACGCGCTCGCTGTTGAAGGTCCAGAGATCCTCCTTCGATCCGCCGCCGCGCCCCACGATGGCGACGTCCAACCCCGGCAGCCGCGCCAACAGCGCCAGCGCCGCGCACACCTCTCGTTCCGCGCCGTCCCCCTGCACCCGTGTCGGCACGAGTACCACGTCTGCTCCGGGCCAGCGGCGCTCCAGGACGGCGACGATGTCGCGCAACGCTGCGCCGTCGGGACTCGTCACGACGGCGATCCGACGGGGAAACGGCGGCACCGGCCGCTTGCGGGCCGGGTCGAGCAGTCCATCGCGCGTCAGCGCCGCCTTCGCCTTCTCGAACGCCACCTGCCACAGGCCGCCCGCTTCGGTCGAGAGGACGTGACGGACCGTCAGACGGAACTCCCCCCGTTCTTCCCACACGGTGGGCGTGCCGAACGCGAACACCTGCATCCCGTCGGCAGGAGGCGCGGGGACGCGCTGGTTGTCGCGCGACCACATCACGCAGCGCAGCTGTGCCACCCGGTCGCGCAGGGTGAAATACCAATGACCGCTCCCGTAGGCCTTGAAGCCGGAGACCTCGCCCTGCACCCACAGCGGCGGCAGACTGCCTTCGACGACCGCACGCGCTCGCCGCGTCACCTCGGCGACGGTCCACGCTCCTTCGGGCGAGAAGGCCGCGAACTGGTCTAGGGGCGAGCCCACTGACGCGCGGCCTGGACTGTGTTGACGAGGAGCATCGTGATGGTCATGGGGCCCACCCCGCCGGGCACGGGGGTGATCGCCGACGCTATCTGCGCCACCTCGTCGAACTTCACGTCGCCCACGAGGCGGTACCCCTTCTTCGCGGCGGGGTCATCGACACGGTTGACTCCGACATCGATGACCACGGCCCCCGGCCGGACCATGGCGCCGGTGACGAATTCGGGTTTGCCCATCGCGACGATGAGGATGTCGGCCTCACGCGTCACCGCCCCGATATTGCGGGTGCGGGAGTGACAGACCGTCACGGTCGCGTTGCCGCCGGGCGCATCCTGCAGCAGCAGGGCGGCCATCGGCCGGCCCACGATATTGGAGCGGCCCACGATCACCGCATGGGCGCCGGTGGTCTGCACGCCGCTGCGCACCAGCAGCTGTTGGACGCCGTAGGGGGTGGCGGGCCGGAACCCCGACAGGTCCCCACTCGAGACCTTGCCCACGTTCACCGGGTGAAAGCCGTCCACATCCTTGCCGGGATCGATGCGCAGCAGCACACGACCCGTGTTGATGTGCTTCGGCAGCGGCAGCTGCACCAGGATGCCGTGGATCTTCGGGTCGGCGTTCAGGCGGTCCACCAAGGCGAGCAGGTCCGCCTCGGTCATGTCCTTGGGCCGATCGAGGGTCTCGTGATACAGCCCAGCTTCGTCGCAGGCTTTTCCTTTCATCCGCACGTAGGTGGCGGACGCCGGATTCTCCCCGACCAGCACTGCCGCGAGTCCGGGCGTGATCCCCTGTGCCTTGAGCGCGCCGATCTCCGCTGTCAGCTCGGCGCGCATCGCCTGGGCGATCGCCGTGCCGTCGATCAGTGTTGCGCTAGCGTGCAAAGTCCACCGCCCGCGTCTCCCGGATGACCACCACCTTGATTTGCCCTGGATACTGGAGCTCCCGCTCGATCTTACGGGAGATCTGCTCGGCCAGCCCGCCCGCTTTCGCGTCATCCACCGACCCGGGCGCGACGACGACGCGGACTTCACGCCCGGCCTGAATGGCGTACACCTTTTCGACACCCGCGAACTCCGCGGCGATCTGCTCGATGGCGGTGAGACGCTTGACGTAGGTTTCGAACGCCTCGCGGCGCGCGCCCGGCCGCGACCCCGACACCGCATCGGCAGCCTGCACGATGACGCTGATCGCCGTGTCGTGCGGCACGTCGTCGTGGTGGGCCGCGATGCAGTTGATGACCACGGGATGCTCCCCGTACTTGGTCGCGACTTCCACGCCCAGCTGCACGTGGGTGCCGTCGTGCTCATGGGTGAGCACCTTGCCGATGTCGTGTAACAACCCGCCGCGCTTGGCCAAGGGGACGTCGAGCTTCAGCTCGGCCGCCATGATGCCCGCCATCCAGGCGACTTCCTTCGAATGCTCCAGGATGTTCTGGCCGTAGGACGTGCGGTAGCGCATCCGGCCGACGAGTCGCACCAGCTCCTGGTGCATGCCGCGCAGTCCGGTCTCGTACACCGCCCGCTCCCCCGCCTCGACGATGCCGGCCTCGATCTCCTCCTGCGCCTTGCGGACCACCTCCTCGATTCGGCCGGGATGGATCCGGCCGTCGGAGATCAACCGCTCCAGCGCCAGCCGCGCCACCTCCCGGCGCACCGGGTCGAAGCAGGAGATCACGACCGTGTCCGGCGTATCGTCGATAATGACGTCGGTGCCGGTCGCCGCCTCGAACGCCCGGATGTTGCGGCCCTCGCGGCCGATGATCCGGCCCTTCATCTCGTCGGAGGGGAGCGCCACGGCCGACACGGTCGTTTCGGCCGTATGCTCGGCCGCGATGCGCTGGATAGCGAGGGCCACGATCTTCTTCGCCTCGCGATCGGCGGTCTTTTGCGCCTGCTCGCGGATATCCCGCAGCAAGGCCGCCGCCTCCCCGCGGGCTTCCTCCTCCAGACGCCGCTTCAGCTCTTCCTTGGCGTCCTGCGCGGAGAGTCCGGCGAGTCGCTCGAGCTGGGCGCGAGCCTCTTGCTCGCGGCCCGCCAGCGCGCGCTCGCGGTCGGTGAATGATTGATCGCGTCGGGCGACCTCGCGCTCCCGCTCCGCCACCGCCGTTTGCGTCTTTTCGATCGCGCTCTGGCGCCGGTCCACGTCCCGGCGCCGCTCCGCGAGATCCCGCTCCAGCTCCTCCCGAGAGCGGATCAGCTCTTCGCGGGCTTCCAGCTCGACGCGCGCACGGGCGTCCGCCACCTGCCGCTCCCGCTCTCCGGCCGACAGGCGGGCGGTCGCGTCCGCCACGCGGCGCTCCACGCGCCGGCCCAGCAAATAGAAAACCGTTCCCGCGGCGATGCCGCCGCCGAGAACGGACAAGACGATCTCGATCCACGTGGACATCGATCTATCTCCGGCAACGCCACAGCCCTTGCGGGCCGGGCGACGGTCACCCGCGCTCTGCCGCCTTGCGCCGTCCCGGCGGCAGCATCTTCGCGAAATCATCGGCAAGGGCCGCCAGACGGCCGGCTACCTCGCGTTCACCCTTTTTCGACTGGAACAGCTCGTTGGTGATGTCGAGCGCCGCCAGGATCGCGGCTTTGTGCGTTTCGACGAAGCCGCCCTGCGCCAGCACCTTCCGCAACGCCTGATCGACATAGCCCGCGACCTCACGGGTGTATTCAGGCGGCAGGTCGGAGCGCACCGTGTACTCCTCGCCGCCGATCATCACCTTCACTGCGTGCTTCTTCGTGCTCATCGGGGCGCTCCACCACCTGCCGCCCCACTCGCTCTCGCCCCGTCCCGCGACTGCTCTTCGAGAAACGACAGTCGCGCAAGCAACTCCTGGACGCGGCTCCGGGCTGCATCCACCCGCGTGCGCAGCTGCCGGTTCTCCGCCTCGAGCTCCGGGTTGCGACCCCGACCTTCCCCGTCCCCCCGCCCCGCTGCCGACCCGCGCGACGCCCCCCCCTTGCCGTCCGCTTCCGCTTTCAACGCGCGCGCGCGCCACATCGCCAGATCTTCGGCGACCTCGCGCAGCACCGCCTCGAGCTGCTCCAACGCCAGGATGTCAGCCCGCTCTGCGTCGTACACCCAGTTCGCCCTCCAAGAGGGCCAGCGCCTGTCGGAACACTTCGTCCACCTCGCTGTCGCGCAGCGTACGGGTGGGATCACGGAACACACAGCGCCAGGTCACCCCGCGCGTCGCCGGCGGGACTGCCGGCCCGCGATACTCGTCCAGCACGACCAGCTGCTCAAGCAACGGGCCGCCGGCACGGCGCAGCACATCCGCCACTTGCTGGGCGGTGACACCCCCCGGCAACACGAGCGAGAGGTCCTGCACCGTCGGCGGCTGCGTCGGCAACGGCTGGAAGCGGGCCCGTCGCTCCGCGGCAATGTCGATCTCGACCTCGAACCCGAGCACCGGGGCGGCCCACTTGGGCGCGTCCGCCTGAACCCGCGCGGCCCGGCCTACTTGCCGAGCCTCCCCGCCCGACACCGCCTGCCACAGATCCGTCCCGACTCCGGGAATCACCTGGGCGTCCGGGGCGGCAGCCGAAACCGCTAACTCAAAGTGGTGCTTGAGGTCCCATATGTCCATATCAGGCAGTTTCGCACTATCGGACCAGTGGGGCGGCCGGCGCGCCCCGGTCAGGATGGCCGCCAGGGACAGGCGCTCCTCGGGGGGTGCCCCGCGCCCGGGACCAGCCCGAAAGACGGTCCCCACCTCGAACAGGCGGATATCACGCTCGCGCATCGTCCAATTGTGCTCGACCCGCCGCACGAGCCCAGGCAGGAGCCGGGCGCGCAGGTGGGATTCGGCGGCGGACAACGGGTTCTGCACCGCAACGCCGGCGTCCCCGCCTTCCGGCGGACCGAGCGGCGAGGTCCGGGCCTCGAAGTACCCGGCGCGTACCAATTGTCCGCGCAGACGGCCAAGCACCCGCTCGGATGGCGCGTCCGGCACGGTGCCGGGACGGTAGGGACGGAGCTCGTCGGGAAATGCATCGTACCCCCACAGCCGGGCGATCTCTTCGATCAGATCGACCTCGCGCGTCACGTCCGGGCGCCACCCGGGGACCTGCACGGCGAGCCGGTCGTCCTTCGGTGCCGCGACGAACCCGACACTCGAGAGGAACCGCTCGACCTCGGCCCGCGGCAGCGAAACCCCCAGCAGTCGGTCCACGCGCTCGGGCCGGAGGAAGATGCTGCGCGGCGTCTGGGGCTCGGGCCAGAGATCGATCGGCGCCGCGCGCACCGCTCCCCCGGCAACAGCGACGATCAGGTCGATGGCGCGCCGCAGCGCGTCCGGCATGCCGAGCTGGTCGATGCCACGCTCGAACCGGTAGCTCGATTCACTCGAGAGTCCGAGGGCGCGGCGCGTGCGCCGGATGCGGGTCGGCTGGAAGCACGCGCACTCGAGCGCGAGGTCGGTGGTGGTCTCGGTGACCTCCGATTCCGCGCTGCCCATCACGCCGGCCACGATGGTGGGCCGTTCGGCGTCGCAGATCGCCGTCATCTCGGCAGTGAGCGAACGCTCGACTCCATCGAGGGTGACGATTTGTTCGCCTGGGCGCGCCCGCCGCACCACGACGGCGGGGCCGCGCAGCCGGGCGAGATCGAACGCATGCAGCGGTTGGTTCAGCTCGAACAGGATGTAGTTGGTCGCATCCACGATGTTGTTGATGGAGCGCTGCCCAATGGCGGCGAGGCGATCGGCGAGCCACCCGGGGCTCTTGCCGACGCGCACACCGCGAATGACCGCGATCATGTAGCGCGGCGCGCCCTCGGGATCCTCCAATCGGACTTCGACGCCGTCCACCGTTCCCTGGACGGACGGGCGGACGGGCGGACGGGCGGACCATCCAGCCGTGCCTCCCTCCGGCGATCCGCCGACGAACGCCGGCATCTTCACCACCGCACCCAGCGCCGCGGCGAGCTCGCGTGCCACGCCTTTATGCGACAGGAGGTCGGGTCGGTTGGCGTACACCTCGAGCACGATCCGATGGTCGTCGATGGGGACGGCCGCGAGGAACCGCGTCCCCGGAGCGGCCTCGATCTGGAGCTCGAGAATCCCGTCCTGGTCCTGCCCCAGGCCCAGCTCTCGGGCGGAGCACAACATCCCGTTCGATGTGACTCCGCGGATCTTGCGCCGTTCGAGACGCAGCCCGCCCGGCAGCGTCGCGCCGACGGGTGCGAACGGATAGGTCTTGCCCGCCATGACGTTGGGCGCCCCGCACACGACCTCGAGCGGCCCGCCGCTGCCCCCCGCATCCACGAGGCAAAGTTGCAGGCGGTCGGCGTTGGGGTGGGGCTTCACTTCCAGCACGCGCGCGACCAGCACGTCGCCCAGGTCGGCGTGCAGCGGCTCGACGCCCTCGACCGGGCAGCACCGGGCGGTGAGCAGCGCCGCGACCTGGTCTGCCTCGAGCGACCGGCCGAGCAACGCTTCCAACCAGCGCCGGGAGAGGTTCACCGGATCCCCCTGGCGAACTGGGCCAGGAAGCGGACGTCACTCTCGTAGAACAGGCGGATGTCGGGGATCCCGTAGCGGAGCATCGCGATGCGGTGTGGTCCCATGCCGAAGGCGAACCCCGTGTAGCGCTCGGCATCGATTCCGCAGTTCTCGAGCACCGCCGGATGCACCATCCCGCTGCCGAGAATCTCCATCCATCCGGACTGCTTGCAGGTCGGGCAGCCGGCACCGCCGCACACCGTACAGCGTACGCTCATGTCCGCCGACGGCTCGGTGAACGGAAAGTACGATGGGTGAAACCGGACGACCGCATCCGCGGCGAAAAACCGGCGCGCGAAATGGCTGAGCGTCGCCTTGAGGTCGACGAACGACACGCCCTCGTCCACGACCAGCCCCTCGATTTGCTCGAACACGGGCGCGTGGGAGGCATCGAATGGATCGCGGCGATAGACCTGTCCCGGAATCACGACGCGGATCGGCGGACGGTAGGACTCCAGCGTCCGGATCTGCACCGGGGAGGTATGGGTGCGCAGCAGCAGGTCGTCGGTGACGTAGAACGAATCCTGCGAATCGAGCGCCGGGTGGTCGTGCGGAAAGTTCAGCGCGTAGAAGTTGTTGCGCTCCGTCTCGATCTCGGGACCCACGGCGCGCGTGAAGCCGAGCTCGCGGAAGATGTCGCAGATCTCGTCGACCACCTGCGTCACGAGGTGCAGCCCGCCCTGCCATTGCTCGCGGCCGGGCATGGTCGGGTCGAGGTCGGCGATCCCGCGCTCTCCCGGGGCGAGCGCGCGCTCCCGCGCCGCGATCGCAGCTTCGAATTCCCGTTTGAGGGCGTTGGCGGCCGCGCCGACCGTCTTGCGCGTGTCCGCGTCGATGGTCGGGAGGGCCTTGAGGATGTCCGTGAGTGCGCCCTGCTTGCGGCCCAGGATCTCGTTGCGGAGCTCTTGGAGCCGACGCTCGTCCGCCAGGGGGATCTCGCGAAGACGCTCCCGCAGGCCGTCGAGGCTCGCGCGGAGGTCGCGCATGGTCAGAGGGCCTTCTTCGCGACCTCGGCCAGCTGCTCGAACGCCCCGGGATCCCGCACCGCGAGATCGGCGAGCACTTTGCGGTTGATCTCCACCCCGGCGCGCCGCAGGCCGTTCATGAGACGGCTGTACGAGAGATCGTGCAGGCGCGCGGCCGCATTGATGCGGGTGATCCAGAGGCGGCGGAATTCGCCCTTCTTGCGGCGGCGATCCCGGTAGGCGTATCGCTGCGCCCGCTCGACACTTTCCTTCGCCGCCTTCCACAGCTTGCTGCGCCCGCCGAAGTAGCCTTTGGCGAGTTTCATCACCTTGTTCTTGCGCTTCAAGCGCGCGACGTTGCTCTTGACCCGAGGCATGGCGGTCTCCTTAGGCCGAGAGGATCCGCTTCAGGCGGCGTTCATCGGCGTGTGCGACGAGCGTTGCCTTGCGCAGGTGCCGCTTCCGTTTGGGATGCTTCTTCGTGAGGATGTGGCTCTTCATCGCGCGGTGGCGGCGCAGCCGTCCCGAGCCGGTGAGCCGCACCCGTTTGCGCAGCGCGCGTTTGCTTTTCATCTTCGGCATTGTCGAACCCCTATTTCGGCGCAAGAACCATCGACATGTTGCGGCCCTCGAGCCGCGGCTCCGCCTCGATCTTTCCGATATCCTTGAGCTCGGCGGCTACGCGATCGAGCACCTCGCGGCCCAGCTCGATGTGGGCCATCTGCCGGCCCCGGTACATCATCGTCACCTTCACCTTGTTGCCGTCCTGCAGGAACTCCCGGGCGTGCCGCGTCTTGAACGCGAAATCGTGCTCATCGATGCCGGGCCGGTACTTCACTTCCTTCAGATGAATCACGTGCTGCTTCTTCTTCGCCGCGCGCGCCGCTTTGGCCTGCTCGAACTTGAACTTGCCGTAGTCCATGATCTTGACCACGGGGGGCCGCGCCATTGGCGCCACTTCCACCAAATCGAGCCCACGCTCTTGTGCCGCCGCGAGCGCTTCATCGATCGTCAGCACGCCCAACTGCGCGCCGTCATCCGCGATCACCCGCACCGGGCTGATACGGATCATCCGGTTGATCCGGGTCCGCGGCTGTTTGCTCGGAATGCTGCTTTCGATCGCCAGGTGGTCGTCTCCTCCTAAAACGAAAAATGCGGACTCCAGTCGCTCCGGAATCCGCTGTTGCGAGCCATCAGCTCACCGTTCAGCGATCAGGTTCACCACCTGGATGGCTGACGGCTGATGGCTGAGGCCGCATCTCTCGGAACCCTGGAGCGCTCACCGCCGGTGGCGGTGGGGCCTGGAGGTGGGGCGCCAACGGCGCCCGCTTGTCACTACCGGACAGCAACTTACGCGGGGCGTACCAGGTCCACAAGGCCGAACCCTTTGCCGTCACGCACCAGGCGCCCGGACGCGACCACCGGGTCGTGCTCGAAGCACAACCGCCACCCTTCCGCTGCGGCACGCCGGTACAGGACTCGCCGAGTCTCCAGCGTGACCATGGGCTCCAGGTCGTACCCCATGATCCAGGGCAGCGGCAAGTGGGCGGAGGTGGGGACGAGGTCCGCCAGGAAACAGGCCGTCTCGCCGCCGCTCTCGATCAGCAGGGATTGGTGAAAGGGCACGTGCCCGGGCGTGGGCAGGCAGCGGATCCCGGGAAGCACTTCGGCCTCCCCCTCCACCAGCTGAAAATCGATCCCCGTGAAATTGGCCGGCAGGTAGCTCCCGGCGGTCCGCTCGTTGGTGTGGCGCGCGAACTCGAGCTCGCCTCGCTGGACGACGTAGCGGGCCCGGGGGAACCGCGCCAGGACCTCCCCCGCCGGCGTGCGCCGCGTGTTGCCGCCGGCGTGATCGAAGTGCAGATGCGTGTTGACGACCCAGCGGATATCGGCGGGCGTGTGTCCCAGTTCCGCCAGGGCGGCGATGAGCAACAGGCCCCCGTCCGCGCCGAGCGTCTCGACGCCGTAGATCTCGCGGAACTTGGCATCGTCCTTGTCACCGATGCCCGTGTCCACGAGCACCAGGCCGTCGTCGTGCTCCACGAGCAGACAGCGCAGGGCGAGGGGAATCCGGTTCCGGTCGTCCGGCGCGATGCGGCGCTCCCACAACGGTTTCGGCACGACGCCGAACATCGCTCCGCCATCGAGGTGCTGGCGGCCGGTTTCCAGCAGGTGACAGCGCACCCGTCCGACGGAGAAGGACGTGTGGCTCAGAGGTCGTCGCGGCGCAGCGGGAGCGTCATGCAGCGCGGCCCTCCCCCGCCGCGCACCAGCTCGCTGCCTTCAATCGTGATGATGCCGCGATCCGACTCCTCGAGCCATTCTTCTCCCGTGAGCAGGTTCACGGCCGTGATGATGCGGTAGCCGGCGTGCTCCAGCTCGCGCAGCGTCGCCTCATTGCGGGCGTAGGTCATCGCCACGCCCGGCCGCACCGTGAAGAAGTTGCAGGCGGAGGACCACTGCTCCCGCTCCTGGACCGGGCGGGCGTTGCCCCCGCAGAACACCGGCTCGAGCGGCAGGTCGACGGCCTGCATCGCGGCGAAGAAGTTGGGGATCTCCTTGACGCCTTTGGAGCGCCGGCGGCGATGCAACACGGCGAGCCGCTCGGGGCCCACGAAGAACGGCGGGTACACGACGCAGGTCTCCCGGTCGATCTGCGTGAAGATCATGTCGAGGTGAATCGCGGTGCGCTCGGTGGGGAGGACGACGACGATCACGTCGGTGACGCCGCATTTCTCGAAGGCCAGCTCGCACAGCTGATCCAGGGCGGCGGGGCTGGAACGTTCGCTGAACCCCAGCACCAGGAGGTCGGGGCGGAGCGGATGGACATCGCCGCCCTCGAGGGTGTAGGTGTGCCGTCGCTCCTCCGAGCCGTCGTAGAGGATTCCGGCGTTTTCCAGCTTCTCGTGATAGCGGAACAGCGCCTTGATCAGCATCTCCTCGGTCCAACGTACGCCATAGCGCATCGATCCGATGATGGCGTGCTCGCCGACGACGATGCCGACGTCGCGGGTGAAGAACAGGTTCGGCAGGGGCGGCAGCGCGTACCCGACCTCGTTCAGCGCCCGGGCGATCGGGCCCGCTTCCTCCAACGTGCCCTCGATCATCAGGGTGACCAGTTCCTGCGCGGACAGCCCAGTGAGCCGCTTGGCGAGGGCGTCCGACGGGACGACCTCCAGCGCCCGGGTCACCAGAAAGTCGCGCACGTCGGCCCGCGCCACGATCTCGGTCAGGAGATCCCGCACCTCGTACACGTCGGCGAAGCGCTCCAAGACGGCCACGAGCCGCCGGTGCTCGCGTTGCGCGAGCTCGAGGTCGATGATGTCGTCGTAGAGATAGTCTTCCCGGTTGCCGGGGGTGACGGCCGTGAGCTCCTTCCCCGGGGTATGAACGAGGACTTGACGGAGCGGACCGATTTCGGAGGTGACGTGGACGAGGGGCATAGGGCCCCCAATCTAACAGGGCCAGCGCGATCGCGATCCGCTACCGGTTCGCCAGGGCGTAGCTCAGCGTTTCGAGCTCCAGCGCCATGTTCACGCTTTGCACCGCGACGTCGCTCGGCACCGCGATGGGGACCGGCGCAAAATTCAGGATCGCCTTGACGCCGGCGCGGGTCAACCGGTCCGCGACTTCCTGGGCCGCCTCGGCGGGCGTCACGAGAATCGCGATGTCGGTGGGCTCCTTCTTCAAGTCGGCTTCGAGCTGGCGCACGTCACGGACCAGGAGACCGTTGCTGCGGGTGCCGATCTTCTTCGGGTCCTTGTCGTACACGGCGACCACGTCGAACCCGTGCTGGCGAAATCCACGATAGTGCAGCAGCGCTCCGCCCATCTGTCCCGCCCCCACCAGCACGACTCGATGCGCGCGCTTGAGCCCCAGGATGTCGCGGATCCGCGCCGACAGCTCGGGCACCGAATAGCCGAGTCCGCGTTTTCCGAACGAGCCGAAGAACGACAGATCTTTGCGCACCTGAGCGGAGGTCGTGCCGCCGCGGCGGGCGAGCTCGGCGGAGCTGATGGTGGCCAGGTTCTGTGCCGCCGACTGCTCGAGGAAGCGCAGGTACACGGCAAGACGGCGCACGGTCGAATCCGAGATCTTCCGCATATTGTGAATTATTTCACAATCGGGCCTCCAGACGCAAGGACCCAGCGCCACATCCGCACGAACGCCTCAGGGGCCAGGGTCTCGGGACGTGCCTCCGGAGCGATTCCGAGCGCCGCCAGCCCCGCGTCGATCACCTCCGGAGCCGCTCCCAGAACCGCCCGCACGACGTTGCGCAGCTGTTTCCGGCGCCGGCTGAAGCAGGCGGTGACGAACGTGCGAAACGGGGCGATCTCGGCATCGCTGACCGCGGGCGCGGGGCGCGGCCATAACCGGATCACGGCGCTGTGGACGCGCGGCGGCGGCGTAAACGATCCGGCGCGAACCGTGAACAGCTTCTCTGCGCGGCACAGCGTCTGGATCCCCACCGAGAGTCCGCCGTAGATCTTCGATCCCGGCGCAGCCGCGATCCGGTCGGCGACTTCCGCCTGCACCAGGAACACGATGCGTTCCGGGTGCAGCGCCACCACGCGCTCCAGCAGCGGTGTCGTGATGTTGTAGGGGATGTTGCCGGCGATCTTGCAATGCTGAATGGGGAATGCCGAATGCAGAATTGCGGACCGCCAATCCAGTTTGAGCGCGTCCGCCAACACAATCTCCACATTGGAAATTCTGCTTTCGGCATTCTGCATTCTGCACTGCTCCGCGAGCCGCTCGTCCTTCTCGATCGCCACGACCTTCCCTGCGGCGGCGGCCAGAACCCGGGTGAGCGTGCCCGTGCCGGAGCCGACCTCAATGACCACGTCGGCCGGCGCGGGATCGAGCGCCGCCGCGATGCGGGCGAGGATGTGTTGATCGGTGAGGAAGTGTTGCCCGAGCGCCTTCCGGGCGCGTGGGAGCGACACGCCGTCAGACCTTCGCGATGAGCAGGGTCCGATCGTCGCTGGAAGGGGCACCGCCCGTGAAGGCGGCGAGGTCGGCGAAGATGACTTCGAGGATCTCCTGCGTCCCCCGAGTGCGCAGGGCGCGCACGTGAGCGAGGAGCCGGTCCTCGCCGAACCGCTGCCCCGACTCCGCGGCGGCGTCCACGATGCCGTCAGTGAAGAGGCAGAGGAGGTCTTCGCGCCGCTGCCACGGCTCCTGGCGGTCGGCGGCTGCCGTAGCCGGGCCGAGGCCGAGGGGGGGACGGGTCGCTTCGAGCCGCCGAACTTCGCCCGTGGCGCCGCGCATGAGGAACGCGTGCGGGTGACCGGCGTTCGCGTACGAGCAGAGGCCTTCCACCGGGTCCACCACGGCATAAAAGAGGGACAGGTACATCTCGGTGCGCCCCAGCTCGTCGGCGAGCGACTTCTCGAGGTCCCCCAGCACTTGGGATGGCGAGGCCGCGGACTCCGCGTGGATGCCCGAGGCGGCCATGGCGAGCGCCATGATGAGCGCTGCCCCGAAGCCATGACTCGACACGTCGCCGATCATGATACCGACCCGATCGCCATGGAGGCGCAGCAGGTTGTAGAAGTCGCCACCCACCGACTCCGCGGGCCGGCAGCGTGCCGCGAGGTCGGCCTTCGCCCCCAGCACCGACGGCGACGGGAGGAGCTTGAGCTGCAGATCGTGCGCGAGCTCCAGCTCGCGGCGCACCCGCTGTTGCCCGAGATCGCGCGCGACGAGCCGGGCGTTCTCGATGGCGGCGCCGACCTGATTGGCGATCGCCGCCACGAGCTTGCGGTCCCCCGCGGAGAACGCGTCCGGACCGTGGCGATCGGTCAGGTTGATCACGCCGATGGGGCGCGCCTGGTCGCCCGGCGCCCCGTACATCACCGGGACCGCCAGGAAGGCGCGGCCGCGGTAGCTCCGGGCCGCTTCGCCGCGGGCTGCCGCAGGCTCGGGGTCCTGCGGATCGTTGCTCTGGATGCGCATCTCGCGGAATGCCCGCGCGGTCACCGAGATGGAATCGTCCAACTCAATCGGATCCACCTCGGTGGTGACCATGCCTTTCGCGGCCACGAGGCGCAGCACCTGCCGCTCCGGATCGAGGACGAAGAGGCTCGCCCGCCGCGCGCCGACCACGGTCGCCACTTCCTGCAGAATGCGCCGCGCGGCTTCGTCGAGCCGGATCGTGTGCCCCAGGATCTCGCTGATCGTGTAGACGAGATCGATCTCTTCATAGCGGTCGGACAACTCGGCCGCGACCTGGGCCGCTTCGCGCTCGGCCTCGGCGAGACAGCCCACCGCCTCCGCCACCAGCTCCCGCGCTTCCGGCCGAGCCGTGCCGGGGCCCTGATCGCGTACCTCGAGCCACAACCCGGGACCGCCCCGCACCGGCTCGAACCAGGCGGGCCCGTCCGGCGTGTCGAGGCGCTGCCCCGCGCCGTTCGTCCCTACGCCCGCCAGTGCCGGGCTCCAGGCGGCCGGCGCACCGGCGATGAGGCGCGTCGCTGCCGCGTCCGTCCGCCACACCCGGAGGGCGACCCCTGCCAACTGCTCGAGCGCCGGCACGAGCCGCTCCAGCTTGGTCAGCCCGCCCGCAGGACGAGACACACGCGATTCCCCCGTTCGTTGAATTCGACCTGATCGACGAGATGGCGCAGCACGAACAGGCCGCGCCCATCGTCCCGCTCCACGTTCACCGCCGTGGTGGGATCCGGAATGCTAGAGGGGTCGAATCCAATGCCGTCGTCGGCGACGTCGATCCGCACCGCCTCGGGCCCGCAATGGATCTCCACCCGCACGAGCTTCGTGGGATCGTGCCGGTTGCCGTAAACGATCGCATTGGCCAGGACCTCGGCCAGCGCGGTACGGAGGTTGAATTGCAACCGGCGCGGGGACAGCACGCCGGTGTCGCAGTAGCGGGCCGCCAGCTCCACCGCATCCCCGACGAGCCCCAGGTCGCTGGGCACCGACAGCGACACGGCGACGTCCTTCCCCTCTCCCACCCCCTCCACGCCCGCGGGGCGATGGACGACGATCTGCAGCTGAGCGGTCACGAGAGCCTTAGAAGGCTGCGAGCGCCTCCGCCGGCGTTTTGGCGATGGCGAACAGCGTGTCCAGCTTGGTGAGCTCGAACAGGGTCTGGAGGTCCTCGTTGAGTCCGGCGAGGCGCAGCTCGCCGCCCTGCTCGCGGACTTTCTTCGACAGGGACACGAGGACACCCAAACCGGACGAGTCGATATAGCCCGTCTTCGTGAAGTCGATGACGAAGCGACGCGTCCCCCCTTCCAACGCGTCGAGGACCTTCTGTTTGAGCTCCTGGCGGTTGCCGACGATCAGCTGACCGTCGACCCCCACGATCACCACACCGCGCGGATCTTTATTCAGGGTGAACCCCATCTCATGCCTCCGCCTGGAGAATCGTGAGCGCCGCCGTGTCCACAATATCCTCCACGCTGGCCCCGCGCGACAGGTCCGCGATCGGCCGAGCCATGCCTTGGAGCACCGGACCGAGCGCGTCCCACCCGCCCAGCCGCTGCACCAGTTTGTAGGCGATGTTGCCGCTGTCAAGATCGGGAAAGACGAGCACGTTCGCCCGCCCGGCGACGGGGGAGCCGGGCGCCTTGCGCTGCGCCACCTCGGCCACCAGGGCGGCGTCACCCTGGAGCTCCCCGTCGCACGCCACGGCGGGCGACAGTTCGCGGAACCGGGCCACGGCCCGTCGGACTTTGTCGACTTTGGGGCCAGCCGCGCTGCCCTTCGTGCTGTACGAAAGGAAGGCGACGCGCGGCTCGTCGCCGACGATGCGCGTGCGATCGCGTGCCGCCGCGAGCGCGATCTCGGCCAGCTGCTCCGCCGAGGGATCCGGCACGACCGCCCCGTCCGTAAAGGTCAGCACGGTATCGGCCTGCACCATGTAGAACGCGCTGCTCACGAGGGTGATGCCGGGCGCCGGCCCCACGGCGAGGAGCGCGGCCCGGATCACGTCCCCGGTCGGGGCCGCCGCGCCGGCCACCATCGCGTCCGCCAGCCCCGCACCGACCATGCACGCGCCCAGCAGGATGGGCTCGGCGAGGGCCTCGGTCGCGTGGGCGAGCGTGGCAAAGCGGTCCGGCCGCCGTTCCACGAGGAGCTGCGCCAGCCCGGAGGGCGGGGGCTCGGAGGTCCCGACGCCGAGCACGCGGACGCGGGCCAGTCCCAGCGCCGCGATGCGGGCTCCAGCCTCACGGACGCGCGGGTCGTGGCCCTCGGGGAGCACCAGCCGCTGGTCGGCGCGCCGCGCCCGTTCGCGGACGCGATCGCGGAACGTCACCGGCCGAACTTGTTCCGCAGCGCCTGCTGGACGGCCGGGTGGACCAGCTGGGACACGTCGCCCCCGAAGCGGGCGACTTCGCGCACCAGACTGGAGCTCAGGTAGGTGAGATCGAACGCGGGCACCAGAAACACGGTCTCGAGCTTGGGATCGAGGGTGCGGTTCATGAGCGCCATCTGAAACTCGTACTCGAAATCACTCACCGCCCGCAAGCCGCGCACGATCACCGACGCACCGACGCGCCGCGCGAACTCCACGAGCAGCCCGTCGAAGGATTGGACCTCCACTCCGGGGAGCCGTACCGTGTCCCGCAGCAAGGCCACCCGCTCCTCCAGGGTGAAGAGCGGCTGCTTCGCCACGTTCACGGCCACCCCCACGACGACCCGGTCCACGAAGGCCAGCGAGCGGCGGATCAGGTCTTCGTGCCCGCGCGTCAACGGGTCGAACGACCCGGGATAGACAGCGACGCGGGGACCGGACGGGCGCTGCGCCGCGGCGGTCATGGGGCGTAGATGAAGGTGATCGCCGTATCGCCGTAGTGGCGCGTGTCGTCGCCCGGGATCGGCGTATCGGACGCATGCTCGATCGAAAAGACGCGCGCGAACGGCACCAGGCGGAACATGGCGACGAGGCGGGCGGTCTGGTCATTGACGTGCGCATAGGGGGGATCGGCGAACGCGACGTCATACTGCCCGGCGTGGAGCTGCTCGGCGAACTTCAGCGCCTCGATCCGGTGGATCGTCGTGCGGTCTTCGACCTTGAGCGATTTCAGGTTCGCTTTCAGGGCCGCGAGCGACCCGCGGTGCACCTCCACGAAGTCGGCACGCGATGCCCCGCGGGACAGGGCCTCGATCCCGAGCGCGCCGGACCCGGCGTAGAGATCGAGCACCCGTGCTTCGCGCAGGAAGCGCTGCAGGATGCTGAACCAAGCCTCGCGCACCCGGCTGGCCGTGGGACGCACTTTGTCGCCCGCCGGGGTCTTGAGCCGCCGGTTCTTGAACTCACCCCCGATGATCGATATCACGCTGCCTCCACCCCTCCACTCGGGGCAATGGTCGCGACGCGGGCCTGCAACGTCGACCGCCCCTGCCACTCATCACGTTCGAGCCGGAATGCCACGTCGAGCGGCCGGGTGAGCCAATCTTCCGGCACCCGGTCGGCGACCTGAAACCCGATCGCCGGGATGGCGCCGGAGCCGTCGTCCAAGACGAACCGCAGGTGATTCACGCCGACCCGGCGAGCCCGGACCGCGCGCGCCCCTCGGACCCCGAAGACCGGAGCCGGGTTCCCGGCCCCGCACGGCTCGAGGTAGCGGATCAGACGCTCCAGCTCTTCGCTCAGATCCCCGAGCGGCACCTCGAGATCGACGCGCTGGGCCGGTGCCAGGTCGTCGGGGCGGAGAAGCTGGCCCGCCACTTCCAGAAACGCAATACGGAATTCCTCGAACCGGCTGCGGCGCACCGTGAGCCCGGCAGCCATGCGATGGCCGCCGTACTTCTCCAGACAATGGCCCACCCGGTGCAACGCGTCGTGCAAGTCGAACCCGGCGATGCTGCGTCCCGAGCCGCGGCCCGTGTCACCGTCCCAGGCAACGAGGAACGTGGGACGGCCATAGCGCTCGACCAGCCGGCTCGCCACGATGCCGATCACCCCGGGGTGCCAGTCCTCGGACGCGAGCACGATGGCCCGGTCGTCGGGTCCGAGCTCCTGGGAGAGACGCGCCTCGGCGGCGCTCAGGATCTGCTGGTCCATCTCCTGGCGCCGGGCATTGAGCGTCTCGAGCTCCCGCGCGAGGCGCGCCGCTTCCGCGGGGTCGTCGGTCAGCAGCAGCCGCAACCCATCGCCGGCGTCGCCGATACGGCCCGCGGCGTTCAGCCGCGGCGCCAGAATGAACCCGACGTGCGCGGCACGCAGCGGCTTACCGGAAAGCCCGGCGGCTTCGACGAGCGCCGCGAGCCCGGCCCAGCGGCTGGCGGCCAGCAGCTTCAACCCGTGGCGCACCAGGATGCGGTTCTCCCCCGTGAGCGGCACGACATCGGCGACGGTCGCGAGAGCGACGTAGTCGAGAAAATGCCAGGGAAGCTGCTCAGGAAGACCGAGCACGGGAACGAGAGCCTGGGCCAGCTTGAACGCGACGCCGGTGCCGCACAGGTCCTTGTCGGGCGAGGGGCAATCGGGGCGGCGCGGATCGAGGACCGCCGCCGCCGGCGGCATCGCATCGCCGGGCAGGTGGTGATCGGTGACGATCACATCGATGCCCGCGGCCTGGGCCGCTTTCACGGCCTCGACGGCGGTGATGCCGCAGTCGCAGGTGATGATCAAGCGAGCGCCCAGTTCCTGGGCGCGCGCCAGCCCCGCCGCACCGAAATCGTACCCGTCGCGGACGCGGTGCGGCACGAAGGCGTGCGCCTGCGCTCCGGCTTCCCTGAGCACCCGGGTGAGGAGCGCCGCGGCGCATTGTCCGTCGACGTCGTAGTCCCCATGCACCAGGATCGGCACGCCGCGACGGACCGCCGCGGCGACCAGGTCCACGGCGCCGGCCATGTCGACCCACGCCAGCGGATCGGACAACCCGGCGAGCGTCGGTCGCAGGAACGCCTGGGCATCGCCCACCGAGTCGTAGCCACGCTGCACCAGCAGGGCGGCCAGCAGCTCGGGAATGGTGAGCGCGCGCGCGAGCGTTCCGACCATCTCGGGGTTCGGCGGCCGCCGCACCGACCAACGCGGCAGGATCATTCGACTCCGTACAGCAGCACGCCGCACGCCTCGCACGCTTCGATCGAGGCGCCGCGCTGGATCAGCACCCGGCGCTGGGTGGGCACCGCGGTAAAGCAGTGTCCACAGGCGTCCCCATGCAGTGCGTACAGCGCGAGTGGCGCTTTGCCGCGCCGGATGCGCTCGTAGCGTCCGAGGAGGGAGCCGTTCACCCCGTGGGACGCTTCCGTGCGCGCTTCCCGCGCCCGTTCCACCTCGGCCAGGATCGTTTCGCGCCGCCCGGCGAGCGAATCCCGATCGGCGGCCTGCCCCTCGCGAATTCCTGCCAGCGCCTGTTCGGCTTCCGCTGCCTTACGCTCCGCTTCCTGCACCGCGTCGCCGGAGCGCATGAACTCCGCTTCCTCCTTGGCGAGCACGGAACGGGCGAGGTCGAGCTCCGCCATGAGCGTGGAGGCCTCCTTGGCCCCGCGGACCCACTCCAGCCGCTGGCGCCGCTGCTCCTGCATCGAGCGGTAGCTCGCGATCTTGCCCTCGAGCTCATCGCGGCGCCGCATCGCGTCCTCGATCGATCGGCGCGCGGCCGCCAGCACAAGCTCGGCCCCCGCCACCCCCTCGTCGAGCCGCCGCACTTCTGGCTCCAGCGCGGCCAACGTCAGCTCGAATCGGGTCACCTCCTGGTCCTTTGCCTGCAGCGTCAACAACGAGTCAAGATCCGGGTGCACCACTCCTCCTCGAAGCGACCTTGTAACGTGGGAATAACCTGTTCCGCTCGGCGGACACTCGTTGGACATCGCGCACCAGACGGTCCTGCTCCTCCCCAGACGCGAGCGGGATCTCCCGCTCCAGCCGCTCCAACTCGCGGTCCAGCCTTCGCGCCTCGATCCAGTTCACGGCCCGATCGAACAGCGTGTCGGCCTCGCCCGAGCCCGACGGCTCGGCCCTGAGGGATTCGTACACGCGCGCCTCCGTCCCCTCGAGCAGGTCCGGACGCCCCTCGATCAACGTTTCGAATATCCGGCGGTACACGGGATGCTCGAGATCCTCGGGATCCACTTTCTCGAGCACCCGGCTGCGCCACGCATCATCCTGGAGCATGACCAGCAGAATCGCGCGCTCGCCGTTATGAGGGACCGGGGATGAGGGACGAGGGACGTGTGGCTGCAACGCCGTACTCGTCCCTCGTCCCCCGTCCCTCGTCCCCACCTCGCGCTCGAGCACGTCCTTGCGGATGTGAGCGACTTCGGCGACCCGGCTGAGATACAATTCGCGGGTGATCGGATCGCTGGCCGCACGGATCGTCGGGAGCAGCCGGTCGAGCGCGCGACGGCGCCCCGGTAACGTCTCGAAGAACCGCTTGCGTTCGAGGATCTGGATCTTGCGCTCCAGCACGTCCACCGCATCCCGCAGGATCGTCTCGAGTCCCGGCGCGCCACTCTGCCGAACCAGCGTATCGGGATCCTCACCTTCGGGCAGCGTCGCCACGGCCACGCGAACACCGGCGCGCAGCAGCTCGTCGCCGGCGCGGAACGTCGCCCGCAGCCCGGCATCGTCCGAGTCATAGCACAGGACAACTTGGGGCGCGTAGCGCCGCAACAGCTCCGCCTGATCGGAGGTGAGGCCGGTTCCCATCGGGGCCACGACTTCTTCGATGCCCGCGAGCGCCAGCCGGATCACGTCGACATAGCCCTCCACCAGCAGCACGCGTTCGGCCTTACGGATCGCCAGACGCGCGGCGTGGAGATGATAGAGCAGCTTACCTTTATGGAAGATCGGCGTCTCGGGGGAATTGAGGTATTTCGGCTCTCCTTCCCCGAGAATGCGGCCGCCGAACCCGACGACCCGCCCGCGCAGGTCGTGAATCGGAAACAGGAGGCGGCCGCGGAAGCGGGGCCCGAACGTGCCGTCCTCTCGTTGCACCAGCAGGCCCGCCTCGACCAGCACCGG
>Ga0184629_10000363_pt1 | contig 20242 bp, 14 predicted proteins | sample PLM4_32_b1_FD_133158 | JGI IMG/M metagenome (GOLD analysis project Ga0184629, IMG submission 133158) | Groundwater sediment microbial communities from an aquifer in East River, Colorado, USA - PLM4_32_b1 | ecosystem: Environmental > Terrestrial > Soil > Riparian zone | place: USA: East River... | reverse complement strand
GCTGACCGGTACGGGAGCGAGCCCCGCGTTCCAGACCGACACCTCGATCTGCAACCGCTGCCCCGGAATCACGATCCCGTCGTCGGCGACGCCGTCTACCACGAGACCGGCCGCGGTGGCGATCGCGCCGTCCAGTGTGGCCCGCGGCTCGACATCTCCCGGCCCGAGGAGCGTGCTGGCACGGGCGAGGGTGGGCACGAGCGCCTCGGGCGCGTACGGATTGAGGCGGGCGCGCGCCGAGTCGATCGCGGCGCGGAACGCCTCCCGGTCGTGCCACACCGTATCGACCCCGGCGAACAGCTGGTTGGCCGTCCCGACCTTCGATTCGACGAGCGAGAGGCGCGTCTGGGCCGGACCGAGCCGCTGCAGCTGGCCCATGTCCTGCGAGCGATGGCGGCTGCGGCCCGCCATCGCGATCTGGTAATAGGATACGCCCAGCACGGGGTCGATCGATCCCGTGGGAATAATCAGGCTGGCCGTCGTATCGAAGAAGCCGGAGCGGTACAGCTTGACCGGCCCCCAGCTGGAGTCGCGCACCAGATCGAACGCCTGACGCGCGATGATCCCCGCGACCTGGTGCTGGCCGTGCCCGTCCCGCGGGGTCCCGGTGAAGATCGAGACGACGATCTGGGGCCGGAAGCGCCGGATGATGTCCACGACATCGTGCAGCACCGAATCGTGCGGCCAGAAGCGAAACGATTCCTCTGCAGACTTGGAGAAGCCGAAGTCGTACGCCCGCGTAAAGAACTGCCGTGCCCCATCGAGCGAGCGGGCCGCGAGCAGCTCTTCGGAGCGGATGATCCCGAGCTCCGGGCCGAGCTCGGACCCGATCAGGTTCTGGCCCCCCTCCCCGCGGTTCAGGGCCAGATAGGCCGCTTGAGCGCCCAGGCCGCGGGACAGCCAGGTGAGCAGCTGCGTGTCTTCATCGTCGGGGTGGGCGCCGATGACCAGCACCCGCTTGTTGCCGCCGAGCTGCTCCAGCGCGTTGGCCAGCGCTGCGACGCCGCCAGTCCCGACAGGGCCGATCTGCTGGGCCGCTGCGGAGCCGGCGGCGCCGAGACCCAGGGCCGCGAGGACGGAAAGAGCGCGTCGCACTATTGCGAAAGGTACACGGTGCCGCTCTTCATAACGAACCTGACCCGCTGGAGTTCCGTGATGTCCTTGAGGGGGTCGCCGGCCACGGCCACGATGTCCGCAAACAGTCCGGGGGCGACGGCGCCGAAGTTGTCCTGCTGTCCCAGCAGCTCGGCGGCGAGCGAGGTGCCGGACTTGATCGCCTGCATCGGCGTCATGCCGTACTGCACGTAGTACTCGAACTCCTTCGCCTGGTTGATGTCGGTCCAGGGGAAGCCGCCGACATCGGTGCCCATGACGATCTTGACGCCCTTCTTCAGGGCCCGCAGGAATGCCGCCCGCTGATGATCCACCATCGGCTTCCAGATGCCGCCGCGCGGGTCCGCCACGTAATGCGCCACGGTGACGGTGGGCACCCAGGAGGCGCCCAGGCGCACCATGGCGTCCATGAGCGAGTCGGTCATCCCGTCGCCGTGCTCGATGGAATTGACGCCGGCACGCAGCGCGGCGGCGATGCCGTCCGACCCGATCGCGTGCGCCGCCACGCGGCGGCCCAGGCGATGCGCCTCGTCGACGAGCGCCTTGGCCTCGTCGTCGGTGAAGTTGACCCAGCTGCGCAGCGTCGAGTCGGGAGTGAAGTAGTAGCGGCGGTCGGAGTAGTACTTGATCCAGTCCGCGCCGTGGGAGACCTGCTCGCGGACCGCGAGGCGGGCGCCGTCCGTGCCGTCCACGAGCTGCACCCCGTGGGGCATCTCGAGCTCCCAGTTCTGCGACAGAATGGGGTACATCCCGGTCGGCGCCATGGCCCGGGTCGAGGCGAAGATGCGCGGGCCCGGGACTTCTCCGCGGTTCACCGCGAGCTTCACGTCGACATCGGCAAACATCGCCCCTTCCGTCTCCACGTCGCGGAGCGCGGTGAAACCGTGCTCCAGGGAAAGCCGCGCGTTCCGGGCGGCGAGGATCGCGCGATAGGCGATGGACTGATACAAGAGCTGCACGTCGTACGCCTCACTGGTCGAGTCGCCCTGTAACAGGAGGTGCGTGTGGGCGTCGATCAGGCCGGGCAGGACGGTCATCTGCGAGAGATCGATCACGCGGGCGTCCCCGGCCTGGGCCTGGATCTGGGCCAGCGGCCCTACTGCCTTAATGCGTTGTCCCTCGATCAAGATCCCCACGTTGGTCTGGGCCTGATCGGCGCGGCCGTCGATCAGCCGGCCAGCCTTTATGAGGACGCGGGCGGGCGGGGCCGTCGGGGCGTTCTGGGCGGCGAGCTCGGCGGGGAGGAGCAGGCCGAACAGCAGGGCAAATCGTGACATGAGTCGCTCCATGAAGGGCGAGGGGGCGAGGCGAATTTCCCTGCGGGTTGTGATGTGTCAAGCCACCGGTGCGACTTTCCGAATCGGCCCCACTACATTAGAGCGTATGACTACCACCGCCGCCGAACCCAAGCCCAAAGTCAGCGCCGACGAGGCGCGCGCCGTCGCCGAGGCGGCGCGCGAGGAGCAGTGGGCGGCGCCGAGCTTCGTCCGGGACCTGTTCCTGGGCGCCCTGCGGATGGACCTGATCCATCCCTACCCCCTCCAGGAGCCGGCCGAGGCCGAGCGGGCCCGGCCGTTCCTCGAGCAGCTCTACCGACTGCTGTCCCAGGTCGACTCCGACCGCATCGATCGCGAAGGAGAGATCCCCCAGCCGATCGTCCAAGGGCTGAAGGACATCGGCGCCTTCGGGATCAAGATCCCGCGCGAGTACGGCGGGCTCGGCCTGTCACAGCTTTCCTATATGAAGGCGATCGAGCTGGTCTCCTCAGTAGACGGCTCGATCACCGCCCTGCTCTCCGCCCACCAGTCGATCGGAGTGCCGCAGCCGCTCAAGATGTTCGGCACCGAAGAGCAGAAGAAGAAGTACTTCCCGCGGCTCGCCAAAGGTGCCGTCTCGGCGTTCGCGCTCACCGAGCCCGATGTCGGCTCCGATCCGGCCGCGCTCGAGACGACTGCCGTCCCCTCCCCCGACGGCCGGGAATGGATTCTGAACGGATCGAAGCTGTGGTGCACCAACGGGACGATCGCCGAGCTCATGGTCGTGATGGCCCGCACACCGTCCAAGTCGGTCGGCGGGAAGGAGAAGCGGCAGATCACCGCGTTCATCGTCGAGGCGAACGCGCCGGGCGTGAAGGTGGAGCACCGCTGTCACTTCATGGGATTGAAGGCGATCTACAACGGCGTGATTTCCTTCACCAACGTCCGCGTCCCCAAGGAGAACATCCTCTGGGGTGAGGGTAAGGGGCTGAAGCTCGCCCTCATCACCCTGAACACCGGCCGGTTGACGCTGCCGATTTCCGCCGTCGCCGCCGGCAAGCGCTGCCTCGAGATTTCGCGTGCGTGGGCCAACGAGCGGGTGCAATGGGGCAAGAAGATCGGCCAGCACGACGCGGTGGCGCAGAAGCTCGGCACGATGGTAGCGAACACGTTCGCCATGGAGGCGGTGGCCGAGTTGTGCGGCGCCCTCGCCGACCGCGGCGCCTCCGACATCCGGCTCGAGGCCGCGATCGCCAAATTGTACAACTCAGAAGCCGGGTGGCGCATCATCGACGACACGCTGCAGATCCGCGGCGGCCGGGGCTACGAGACGGCGGACAGCCTGCGGGAGCGCGGCGAACCGGCGGTCCCGGTCGAGCGTATCATGCGCGACTTCCGCATCAACCTGATCTTCGAGGGCAGCTCGGAGATCATGCACCTCTTCATCGCACGCGAAGCGGTGGACAAACACCTCCAGATCGCGGGCGACGTCGTCATGCCGGGGAAGACAGCCGGCCAGCGCTTCGCCGGCCTCGTCCGCTCGGCGCTGTTCTACGGCTGGTGGTACCCATCGCGCTGGATCGGCTGGAGCTTCTGGCCGAAGTACGGCGAATTCGGCGCGCTGGCAAAGCACGTGCGCTTCATCGAGCGCAGCTCCCGACGCCTGGCGCGCGGCTGTTTCCACGCCATGTTGCGCTTCGGACCAAAGCTCGAGCTGCGCCAGGGGGTGTTGTTCCGCCTGGTGGACGTGGGCGCCGAGCTCTTCGCCATGGCCGCGACGTGCTCGCGTGCCGCGCGCTTGATGCGTGACGATCCCACGGCCGGCGCCCACGCGATGCGCGTCGCGGACGTGTTCTGCCGTCAGGCCCGCGGACGGGTGAAGGCCAAGTTCCAGGGTCTGTGGCGCAACGAAGACGTGCCGACGTACAAAGTCGCGCAGGAGGTGCTGCGTGGCGAGCACGCGTGGCTTGAGCGGGGCATGGTAGACGTGAAATACTAGGCGCGTGGTACCACGCGACGACGCTACGACGCCAGGTCATACGAAAAAGGCGGCAGCGGGATTCGTCCCGCGGCCGCCTTTCATGCAACGTAACGTCGTTCAACGTAGCGCCGTAGCCTCCCGCGTCACGCCGCCTGATGCGCAATCATGATGCTCTTCAACCGCTCCGGACTGTCCGCCATCGCATCCCCGTAGAGCTGCGCCGGCTGCTCATCCTGGGGCAGCACGTTGGGGCACACGAACTCGTAGAGGCGTGCTCGCACCCGGTCGGCCGCGCTCACCGTCGCCACCGGTGTCGCGATAGCGATCCGCCGCGCCCCAAGCTCACCCACGGCCCGCGCCGCGGCCAGCACCTTCCACGGATAGAACACCTGACCGTCCACGATCACGATCTGGCGGTCGTCGAGCTGCTTGATGGGTCGATGCGTGCGGTACAGCACCAGGTCGCGACGCACCCGTGCCCGTGACTCCTCGATCGCCGATCCGAGCTTTTCCACGAGGTTGATCCCGGGCTTGAAATCGGGGTCCATCTCCGCCGAGGTCGCGTTCTCCGCCAGCGCGCCCACCGGGGCGAGGTTCGCCCCCAGACTAATGAAGGACGCTACCAGGACGTCGAAGGTCGCCCCCATCGCCTTGGCGGCGTTCGCCGCGATCTCCACGCCCTCTGGCGTGATGCCGAGCAGTAGGCAGTGGACGTAGCCTTGGGAGGCCAGGAGCCCCCCCAGGTACGCTCCGGCTGCGGAGCGGGTGGGGTACAGGCTGTTGCGGGGAGGGTGAGTGGTTGCCACGCATCAAAATAAGGGGATTGAGCGTTCGGACCAGAGGAGGCCATCCGTTGGCCCCACCCCACCCCGGCCATCCAACCGAGCGCTGGCGCCGGAGCGGTAGCCGTTATCTTACCGGCCATGTCCAAGGACTCCCTCACGATCGTCGATAACCGCTCCGGCCGCACCTACGAGATCCCCATCCAGGACGGGACGATCCGAGCGTCCGATCTGCGCCAGATCAAAGGCGGCCCCGACGACTTCGGGTTGATGAGCTACGACCCCGCCTTCGTGAACACCGCGGCGTGCCGGAGCGCGATCAGCTACATCGACGGGGACCGCGGGATCCTGCGCTATCGCGGGTACCCGATCGAGGAGCTGGCGGAGCGCAGCAGCTTCCTCGAGACCGCCTACCTGCTGTTGAACGGCGAGCTCCCCACACCGGGCGACTTGGATCGCTGGGTGTTCGACATCACCCACCACACCATCATCCACGAGAACATCAAGAAGTTCATCGACGGTTTCCACCACGACGCGCACCCGATGGGCATGTTCGTCAGCACGGTCGCGGCGTTGTCGACGTTCTATCCCGAGGCGAAGCACATCGCCGATGCCGACGCGCGGCGGTTCCAGATCCACCGCCTCATCGCCAAGACGCCGACCCTGGCGGCGTTCGCGCACCGGCACACGGTCGGGATGCCGTACGCCTATCCCGACAACGACCTCACCTACGCCGGAAACTTCCTCAACATGATGTTCAAGGGCACCGAGGTGAAGTACAAACCGCACCCGGTGCTGGAGAAGGCGCTCGACGTGCTGTTCATTCTGCACGCCGACCACGAGCAGAACTGCTCGACCAGCGCCATGCGCGGCGTCGGCTCGTCGCACGCCGACCCCTACTCCTCGATGGCGGCCGCCGCGGCGGCGCTCTACGGCCCGCTCCACGGCGGCGCCAACGAGGAGGTGCTCCGCATGTTGCGGGAGATCGGCACGAAGGACCGGGTACCGGCCTACATCGAGCGGGTTAAGCGCGGCGAGGTGAAACTGATGGGATTCGGCCACCGCATCTACAGGAACTACGACCCCCGCGCCCGGATCATCAAGCACGTGGCGGACGAGGTATTCGAGGCGACGGGCAAGAATCCCCTCATCGACCTGGCGCTCGAGTTGGAGCGGATCGCGTTGCAGGACGACTATTTCGTCTCCCGCAAGCTCTATCCCAACGTGGATTTCTACTCCGGGATCATTTACGAAGCGATGCGGTTCCCCGTGGACATGTTCCCCGTGTTGTTCGCCATCGGCCGGACGCCGGGGTGGCTCGCGCAGTGGCAGGAGATGTTGCTCGACAAGGAGCAGAAGATCGCCCGGCCACGGCAGGTGTATGTCGGGGCCCCGGTGCGGAGTTACCAGCCGATAGAAAAGCGTTAAGGCGTATGGAGACGGCGTAGAGTTGAAAGTCGTATGGAAAAAGGCGTACCAACCGTACGCCTTTTCAATACGACGTTTCCCCCGACGACTTTTCCCTACGTCGTCGCCTTAGCGCCGTTTCCTCCCCCCACTCCGTCCCCGCACCGTCAGCGACGGCCGTTTCACCGCCGCGGTGGCGTGTTTGGGCTGCAGCGGGGCGACCGACGGCTCGAATCCGGGGATGATCTCGCGCGGGAAGATCAGCCCCACGAGCTTTTCGATGTCCCCCATCAACAGCCATTCGTCGGGCGAGAGCAACGTGAGGGCGAGCCCCCGGGCGCCGGCGCGGGCGGTGCGACCGACGCGGTGCACGTAGGTCTCGGGGTCGTTCGGGACGTCGAAGTTGACGACCATGCGGATGCCGTCCACGTCGATGCCACGGGCGGCGATGTCGGTGGCGACGAGCACCTCGGCGGTGCCGGCCCGGAACGAGTCCAGCGTCCGCGTCCGGTGGCTCTGCGCCTTGTCGCCGTGGATCGCGTTCGCCGCGATCCCGGCCTTGCGGAGAAACGCCTGTAGCTTGTCGGCGCCGTACTTGGTGCGGGTGAAGATGAGCGTCTGCCCCGCGGGCTTGGCGTTCAGGATCGCGGCCAGTACGTCGCGCTTCTTGAGCTTGTCCGCGGCGACGATCACATGCTCAATGCCGTCGGCGACCTGGGCGCGCCGTCCGATGTCGATCGACGCATGGCTGGACAGCGCGCTCCGGGCCAGCGCGTCGACTTCCGGAGAAATCGTCGCCGAGAAGAGCAGCGTTTGCCGCTCGTCGGGGAGCGCCCGGAGGATGCGCCGCACGTCGGGGGCGAACCCCATGTCGAGCATGCGGTCCGCTTCGTCCAGCACCAACACTTCAAGCTTGGAATAATCGCAGTGGCCGCGCTCCATGTGATCGAGCAGCCGGCCCGGCGTGGCGACGACGATGTCCACGCCGCGCGTCAGGGCCTTGGTCTGCGGTTCCATCCCGACGCCGCCGTACACCGCGGCGCTCTCGAGCGGGAGGTGCCGGCCGTAAGTGCGCGCGCTCTGGAGCACCTGCTCGGCGAGCTCTCGCGTGGGGACCAGGATCAGCGCCCGCAGGACCCGCGTCCGTTTGGCGGCGCTCAGGCGTTGCAGGATCGGCAGCAGAAACGCGGCGGTCTTGCCGGTTCCGGTCTGGGCCGATCCGATGACGTCGCGACCCGCGAGGACCAGGGGGATGGTTTCCTGCTGAATGGGGGTGGGCTGCGCGTATCCTTCTTCGAATACGGCGCGTACCAGCTCGGGCACGAGCCCGAGAGAGGCAAAAGGCATAGTACTCCTACTAGCTGAAGCGTAAGGAGAGAGACGTATGGGGCAAAACCGTAGGGAAGAAAGCGTACGAGTGTTTCGTACGCAGTTACCCCTACGCTCGTCTCTTTACGACTTCGTTTTCTGAACCTGGGGATGAGCCTACGGATGTGAGGCCCGCTCCTGAGCGGGACCGTCCTACGGAAGGATGCCAGCTCGCGGTTCTAGACTGCGTGCAAACACTAACTACGTCGAGAACAGACGTCAAGGAGAGACGTCGAGAAGAGGCGTCGAGAATAACCAGTCCATAACGGTTTCCTTCTGGACGCCTCTTCTTGACGGTGTACTGCTGGACGCAGTCCTTACTTGACGTTGTTCGGTTCTTCTCCCCACCACCACATCGCCGGCAGCGCCTTCTGCCGCGGCCACACTTCGTTCAGCGTCTCCCCTTCGTACAGCCGCCCGTTCTTCATCACATACCGGATCTTCTCCGTGTTGTGAATGTCGTCCAGCGGGCTGGCGTCGAGCACGATGAGATCGGCGTATTTCCCGGGCTCAAGCGAGCCGATATCGGTGTCCATGCCGAGCGCGCGCGCGCCGTCGATCGTGCCGATGCGGATCACCTCGAGCGGAGTCAGGCCGCCCGCGCTCATCGCCCACAACTCCCAGTGGCAGCCGACGCCGTCCATCTCCCCGTGGCACCCCATACCGACGTTGCCGCCGGCGCGCAGCACGCTCCCCGCCGACGCGGCGATGCGGTTGAAGACGTACTGGTTGTCGCGGAACCAGCTGCGCCGTTCCGAGCGCTCATCCAGAACGTCGTGCGGGACGAAGCGCCGCATCTTGGCGTTGTCGTGGATGTCGAAATGCTCGAAGAAATAATCTTCGCCGAACGGGCCACCGTAGTTCACGAGCAACGTCGGGGTGTAGGTGATCCCGGAGCGCGCGGCGAGCTGTACCGCGTCCTGATAGAGCGGCATGATCGGGTAGCTGTGCTCGTGCCCGGGATAGCCGTCCAGCATTTCCGTCAGATTCATCTTGAAATCGAGCCCACCTTCGGTGGTGGGCATGAGGCCCAGGTCGTTCGCCGCCATGATCACCCACTGCCGCTGCTTCCGGTTGCCCGTCATGTACTCCTTGATCCAGCGAGTATGGTAGAACTCGCTGTAGCGCCGCAGCGCGTTGCGCGCGTCGTCCAGACTCTGGAAGTTCTCGTCCCAGAAGACGCCGGGGCCCGTGTGATAGAGCCGCGGCCCGATCAGCTCGCCGGTCTCGATCTGGTCGGCGTACGTGAGCACGTCGGTCGTGGCGGTCTGTGGATCGCGCACCGTGGTGACGCCCCACGCGAGGTTGGCGAGGTATTTCCACACCTGCGTCTGGTGGATGCCGAAGGTCGCCCAGGGGTGCGCATGGACGTCCACAAATCCGGGGATGATGGTCTTCCCCGCGACGTCGATCACGCGCGCCCCCGCGGGAACGGTGCCCCCGCCCTGCGGGCCTACCCAGACGATCTTGTTGTCGGTCACGACCACGTCGCCATGCTCGATCACCTCTTCGCCGTTCATCGTGACCACCCGCGCCCCGCGTAAGACGACGGTGCCATGCGGCACGTCGCGGGCGGCGCGGATCACGACGTCGGTCCGGACGCCCTCGTACGCCGGGAGCTTCACGAGCGAGTCCACCCGCGCCTTCGCCGCCGAGTCGGGCTTCGGCTTGGTGCTGTCGGCCTCGGCCTTCTTGAGGGAGTCGGCGCGGACCGAGTCGACTGTGGCCTTCGTCTTCTCCAGGGAATCGGCCAGCACCGGGTCCCAGCGGAAGAAGCTCGCGCCGATGGACCACGTGGCGAGGCGGCCGTCGTTGCTCCAGCCGATGAAGTCGCCGCCGATGCGGGTCAAGCGCTTCACCGGGAACGACGCCGAGCTGGGATCCGACACGTTGATGGTGGGGGTTTCGCCACCGACCAGCGGCAGCGTCACGATGTAGACGTTGTTGCCTTGGAGGGCGAGGACCCGATCGGTGTCGGGGCTGATGATCACTTCCCCGGCCGGATCGGGCTCCGAGCCCGGACCGGGATAGGTGTAGCCATTCACTTTGAGGTAGGCGCGACGGTCGGTGCCGTCCCAGCGCACCGACACGAGCCCTTCGGGACCCGCGTAATAGAAGATCCGGTCGGAGCTGCGACTGAAATGCGGCCGGCCCCAGCCGTCGTACGGGGTGATGCGAGTGAGCGCACCCCCCGCCACCGGCACCCACACGAGGTCGTAGCCGGGACCGAAGCGCTCGTTGATGCGCGGCTGGCGCGGCCCCTTCACGGCCACGATGCGTTGCCCGTCGGGCGACCACACGGGCGTGTCGAAGAACGCCGGATCGGGCACGAGCCGAGTGCGCGCCTTGCCGTCGGCGCGCACCTTCATCAGGGCGCCGCCCGTGCTCGAGGTCCACGTCACGTACGCCACCCACTGGCCGTCGGGCGACCAGGCGGGCGCCTGCTCGTGCATCGAATCGTCGGTGAGCCGCCGCGGGGATCCGCCGGCGAGGTCCATCACGTAGAGTTTGTCCAGCGCACTGAACACCACCTGCTTCCCGTCGGGGGAGAGCCGCGCGTCGCGGATCTGCCGCATCTGGACCGCACCCGTGTCCACGTGATTGACGAAATGCACCAGCGGGCCGAGGCGCTGCTCTACGTGGGCGGTGAACGGGATCGCCGTCGCCGTCCCCGAAGGGATGTCGATGCGCCAGATCTTGCCGCCGTAGGAAGTGATCAACGACTTGGAATCCGGCGTGAATGCGCTGCCGGGCTCGAGATCGCGCGTGAACCGCGACTCCTGATCGTCGCGCGTCACGGGGTAGGCGAGCCACTTCTCGTCGCCAGTGGCCAGGTTGCGCAACCGCAGGCCGGTCTCGGCGTCGTAGCGGGTGGCATAGACCAGCCACTTCCCGTCGGGCGACGGAATCGGCCGCATCGCGCTCCCATACAGGTCGGTTTGGTCGAACGTCTTGCCCAACTGGCGGTCGTAGATCGCGACCTGCCAGAGCGGGAAGTTCAGATCATAGCCGAAGCCGCCGCGGTGGCGCGCGACCCAGACGTAGCGCGGGTCCCGGCCGAAGGCGGCGCCCAGCGTGTTCCACCCGGGAACCCGGAACGGACTGCCACCCGGCCCCGTGGGGCCGGTCTTGATCATCGCGGCGCCCGAGCCGCCGTCCTTGTGGTAGAGCCACAGCTCGTACACGCTACCCAGCACCCCAGAGGTCCGAGAGGCGACGATGTAGTTGCCATCGGGCGTCCAATCCGGAGACGCGTAGAGATTGTTCCCCCCCTTGGTGATCGCCTTCGGATTCTTGCCGTCCGCGTCGCAGGTCCAGATCTGCTCCGAGCCGCTCCGGTCGGAGAGGAAGACGAGACGCTTGCCGTCGGGCGAGTAGCGCGGCTGGGAGTCGAACGAAGGCCCTCCGGTGATGCGGGTCGCCGTCCCGCCGGCGACGGGCATCGTGTACAGGTCGCCCAGCAGCTCGAACGCGATCGTCTGCCCGTCCGGGAAAAGGTCGAGCGAGAGCCATGTCCCCTCGGAGACATCGAACGACACCGTCCGCGTCGGGACGAGCGGCAACGAGTCGGTCTTCTTGGTGGTGTCCTTCGTGCTGTCCCGGGTCGTATCTGCACCCCACCCCGTCGCGGACGGCGCGGCCCGCGGCGTGGGGAGGCGAAGCATGGGGAGGACGGCGGCGAGCAGCGTCGCAGTCAGCACTCGGCGCATGGCGTGAACTCCTGGATGTGAGAGCGACGGCGTGGCTGCACGAACGGCGTAAGGATGAAGTCGTATGGAAAGGACGTCAAGCGAGAGACGTATACGACTCCTCCTTACGCATTCATCCCTTACGCTCTCTTCCTTACGTCGTCTCCTTCCCGTGCCCTCCTACCAAACAGCACCACCGTTCCCACAACGGCGATCAGCGCGAAACAGAACCACTGGATCGCATAGGAGAGGTGCGGGCCATTGCCGAGCGCCAGCGTGGGCCAGCGCCGCAGCCCCGCAGGCCGCGCGACCGCGGTGTCGTCGAGCTGCACCACGACCGGCAGCACGGCGTAGGGCAGCGAGTCCCGCAGTGCGGCGGGATTCACATCGCCCCGGTCGCGGGGGGCGGGGAGCACGAGGCCCGTCACGAGGACGGTGTCCCCTTCGCGGTAGCGCGCCGCGTCCACGTGCGCGGCGTCGGGCGAGCTGGCAAAGCCCCGATCCACGAACACCGCCGAGCCGTCGGCCAGCCGGAGCGGCGTGAGCAAGGAGACGCCTGGAGCGCCTTCGAAGGTGCGGCCGCGCCACACGCGCTCGTGCGCGTAGTCAAACACCCCCCGGGCACGGGCCCGGCGATCTCTCAACGCATCGGGTTCGAGCCGGTGCAGCGGCAGCTCGACCGGCGGGAGGGCGCGGCGCGTGGCGATGATCGCGTTCTCGGCTTGTCGCTCGCGCAGCCGCGCGAGCTGCCAGAAGCCGAGGCGCACGAACAGCGCCGCCACGAGCAGGGCGAACACCGCCCCCACCAGGTCACGCGGCCGCAGGTTCATCGCCGGCGGCCCGTGAGCGCCAGCTTGGCCGCCCGCGACAGCCGCTTGATCGCCGCTTCGCGCGACTGGGCCGCGCCGCGGCTGCCGCGCCGCTCGGTGTAGACGAGGCGCACCGGCAGGCGGGAGCGTGTGTACGCCGCACCCTTGCCGGCCCCGTGGGCGGCCAGCCGGTGGGGCATGTCGTTGGTCACGCCGGTGTACAGCGTGCCGTCACGACACTGGATCATGTAGACCATCCACCGCTCCCCCTTCCCTCTTCCCTTCTCCCCGGTCTTCATACCGCGGCCAGCGCTTGCGCGAGGTCCGCGATGGTGTCGTCCGGATGCTCGATCCCGACCGACAGCCGGATGAGGCTGTCGCCGATGCCTGCTTCCCGCTTCGCTTCGGGCGACACGTCGGCATGGGTCATCGAGTAGGGATGCTCGGCGAGCGATTCCGTTCCCCCGAGGCTCACCGCCAGCTTGACCAGCCGCAACGCGTTGAGGAAGCGGAACGCTTCCGGCTCGCCCCCGCGCAGGTCGAACGACACCATCGCCCCCGGGGCCTTGCACTGCCGGCGATACACTGCCTGCTGCGGATCGCCCTCCTTGAGATGCCCGAGATAATAGACCCGCTCGACCTTGGGGTGGGCGACCAGAAAATCCGCGACGTAGCGGGCATTCTTCATCGCGGAAGTCATGCGCAGCTTGAGCGTCTCGAGGCTCCGCATCAGGAGCCAGCCGGTCCAGGGATCGGCGAGGGTGCCGAAGAAGGTGCGCAACACCCGCACCGGACCGAGCACCGCCTGGCTTCCCAGCGCGGCGCCCGCCAGCAGGTCGCTGTGGCCCCCGATGTACTTGGTCGCGGAGTACAGGACGATGTCGGCGCCGTGGCGCAGCGGCTGCTGCCACAAGGGACCCAGAAACGTGTTGTCCACGAGGATGAGGGGGCGCTCCCCGCCTTCACTCCGCCGGCGCGCGAACTCGGCGCACGCGGCGAGATCCACCAGGGCGTTGGTCGGGTTGGCCGGCGTCTCCACCAGCAGCACCGACACGCGCCCCGTGACCCGTGCCTGCTCGAGGCTCCGGGCGATGTCGTCCGCACTGGCGCAGGCCGATGCCCGAAACGGCACGGGCGTCACGCCGAACCCGGGGAGCACGTGTTTCAGGAGATGGTCGGTGCCGCCATAGATCGGCGTGCTGTAGAGCACCACGTCCCCGGGGCGCACGATGGCCATCAAGGTCGTGGCGATCGCCGCCATCCCGGTGTTGAACACGGCGCACGCCTCTGCTCCATCCCACAGTGCCAGACGGTCTTCCAGGATCTCGAGGTCGGGGTTGTTGATCCGGCTGTAGATCAGTCCCGCCGACTCGGACTCGGTCTTCTGGCGCAGACCGTAGGCGATCTCGAAAAAGGCCTTCCCTTCCTCGGCGGTCTTGAAGACGAACGTGGACGTCTGGAAGATCGGGACCTTGAGCGCTCCCTCGGACCATTCCGGCTTGTAGCCGTAGGTCATCATCAGGCTTTCCGGATGAAACGCCTGCTTGAGACGGGTGAACGTCTCCGAGATCCGTTTGCGTCCGGGCATGGCGTCAAGCTAGCGGGCGGTCCTGGAGCGCGCCATTTTGCGCGCCGTGCCCTCCGCCTCCCTGGATCGCCGCCGTGTGCTCGCGTGGTGTTTCTACGACTTCGCGAACTCCGCCTATTCCGCCGTCATCATCGCCACGGTCTTCAGCGTGTATTTCGCCCGCGTCGTCGTGGGCAACGAGACCGGACGGGGCGATCAGGTCTGGGGGTGGGCCGTGTCGACGTCGATGGTCATCGTCGCCCTCACCTCACCGGTGCTCGGCGCCGTCGCCGATCGGGCCGGCGTGCGCAAGCGACTCCTGTTCGCTTTCACCGGCCTCTGCATCTTATGTGTGGCGTTGTTCGGCACCATCGGGCCCGGCATGGTCGTGTGGGGCTTCGTCCTCGCGGTATTGGCGAACGTGGGGTTCGAGGGCAGCCTGGTGTATTACAACGCGTATCTTCCCGACATCGCGCCCCCCGAGCACCGCGGCTACGTGTCGGGGCTGGGGTACGGCATCGGATACGCCGGGTCGGCGATCGGGTTGGTGATCGCCCTGCCGCTCGTCAAGGCCGGGCACTACGCCGCCACCTGGCTCAGCGTCGCCCTCTTCTTCGTCGTCTTTTCCATCCCGCTGTTCCGGATCATGCCCGCCGATCGGCCCGGAGCCGTGCCGATGCGGCGCGCCGCACTCGACGGGATCACGCACTTCCGCCGCATCCTGCGCGACGCGCTCGGCGTGCCGGCGCTGCGACGGTTCCTCGCGGCGTTCTTCTTTTACATCGACGGGGTGGAGACCACGATCTTCTTCGCGAGCATCTACGCCGCGACGACGCTCGGATTCTCGCCGGGCCAGCTCATTCTGATGTTCCTGGCCGTCCAGCTCTCCGCTCTGACCGGCGCGTTGCTGTTCGCCCGGCCGATCGACCGCTGGGGGCCCAAGCGCGTGATCGACCTCTCCCTGGTCGTGTGGGTCGTGGTGGCGATCGCGGCCGCCCTCACGCACGGCAAGGCGGCGTTCCTGGTCATCGCCGTAATTGCAGGGACGCAGCTCGGCACCGTGCAAGCCGCGAGCCGGGCGTTCATGGCGGCGCTGATCCCCAAGGGCAAAGAAGCCGAGATGTTCGGTTTCTACGCCGTGGTCGGGAAGTCCTCGGCGGTCCTCGGCCCCATCGTCTTCGGCACGGTGTCGCACGCGCTGGGGGGAAACCAGCGCGCCGCCGTCATCGCGGTCGGCGCGTTCTTCGTCGTGGGCCTGGTACTGCTGCAGCGTGTCTCCCGACTGCCTACTGCAGCGTCGCCTCCAGCGTAAACCGCACGTTGCCTTTCAGCGCCCGCGACACGGGACAATTCTCTTTCGTTCCCTCCGCGGCCTTCATGAAGGCCGCCTGGTCGATGCCCGGCACCTTGCCCCGCACCGTCAACGCCATGGTCGAGATCGTCGGGATCCCGTTCACCATCTCGATGGTGCAGGCCGCCTCGGTTTCGACGCGGGTGGCGGGCGTGCCGGCCTTCTCGAGATCGGCCGACAGGGCCATCGAGAAGCAGGCGGCGTGGGCCGCGGCGATCAGCTCCTCCGGCGTGCTCCCGGCCGCTCCTTCAAAGCGCGTCTTGAACGAATAGGCCGCGGCAAACGCCCCGCTCGCTCCCCGGAAATTCCCCCGGCCTTCCTTCAGCTTGCCTTCCCACACGGCACTGGCCCGGCTGATGGTCATCCAACCTCACAAGATGAAGGTGAGACACGGAATCTGGCGGGGGGCCGGGTCGCGCGCTACGCTTCAGCACCATTCGAAGCCGAGAGACGCCATGACCACTCCACGTAAACCGAAACGCCCCAAGCGCAAGAAGCCGGAGACGTTCCGCGCTCGGGAGCTGACGCCCTCATTGACGGTGAACGACTTGAAGCAAAGCGTCGCCTGGTACGAAGGCGTGCTCGGGTTCACCATCGAAGACCGGTGGGAGACCGACGGCACCCTCCGAGGCGTCGAGCTGAAGGCGGGGACGGCGCGGTTGATGCTCAATCAGGATGACTGGGCCCGAGGACGCGAGCGTCTCAAGGGCGAGGGGTTCCGCCTGTGGTTCTCGACCGCCCAGAACATCGACGAGCTGGCGGCCGAGATCCTGGCCCGCGGCGGGCGGCTGGACCACGAGCCGCGGACGATGCCCTGGGGCGATCGCACCTTCGCCCTCTCCGACCCCGACGGCTACCGCTTGACGATCGCGCAGCAGAAGCGCTGAGCGTGGACCACGCCGCCGTACTCGAGGCGCTCGCGGACACGTTTGTGCCCGGGGGTGAAGGCGTCCGCTTGGCCGAGCACCTGGCGGAGACCATCGCCGCGCTGCCCCACCGGGCCGATCGCGAGGAGCTGAACCGGCTGCTCGGCCTGATCGAGAGCCGCACCGTCAACGCCCTGCTCGCCGGGATTCCGCGGCCGTTCACCGGGATGAGTGTGCCCCAGCGCGAGCGCTACCTGCGCGGCTGGGCCGTCAGCCGCTTGCCGCTGCGCCGCAAGGCGTTCCAGGCGCTGAAGCGGATGGCGACGGTCATCTACTACACGTCGCGCGATGCGAGCGGCGGGTCCAATCCCTCCTGGCCGCGCCTCGGATACCCCGGGCCACTTGGCCCGCCGCCGGCCACCCCGAAGCGCATCCGGCCCACGGACCTCACGAGCGACACGACGCTCGACTGCGACGTCGTCATCGTCGGCTCGGGCGCGGGCGGCGGTGTGATGGCGGGCGAGCTCGCGGCGGCCGGGAAGAATGTGGTCGTGCTCGAAAAGGGCGGCTACTACAACGAAGCAGACTTCACGCAGTACGAAGGCGAGATGCTGTCCCGTCTGTACGATGCGGGCGGGCTCCTGACGTCCGACGACCTCGGCTTCGTCATCCTGCAGGGGAGCTGTCTCGGCGGAGGGACCGTCGTGAACTACACGACGTCCTTCCACCCCGCGCCCACCGTACGGGAGCAATGGGCGCGCGAGCACCACCTGCCCCATTTCACGAGTCACGAGTTCACCGCTTCGCTCGACGCCGCGGCCACGCGCATCGGTGTCGGAACCGATCAGAACCGCCCCAGCGCCCGGGACGCGATCTTGATCCGGGGGCTCGAGGCGCTGGGCTGGCACCACGGTCTGTTGCCGCGCAACGTGCGCGGCTGCTCGCAGGGCGAAGACTGCGGCTATTGCGGGTACGGTTGCCGTCGCGGCGCGAAACAATCAACGCTGGTCACCTATCTCCAGGACGCCTTCGACCGCGGCGCCAGGATCCTGGTCGGCGCCGACGTCCGGCGTATCCGATTCGAGCGCGGGCGCGCCACCGGGGTCGACGCGATCGTGCGCCACCCCCAGGCCGCACACCCGTTCAAGTTGACGGTGCGCGCGCGCGCCGTCGTCGTGGCCGCGGGCTCGGTCCATTCCCCGGCGCTATTGCTGCGCTCCGGCCTCACGCTCCCCGCGATCGGCCAGCATCTCGCGCTGCATCCGGCCACCGCGGTGTTCGGGTTGATGCCCGAGGAAACCCGGCCGTGGACCGGGACGCTGCAGGGCCACTACTCGGATCAGTTCGCCGATCTGGATGACGGCTACGGGTTCAAGCTCGAGACCGTCCCACTGCACCCCTCGCTCTTCGCGCTCGCGGTCCCGTGGGAGTCCGGCACCCAGCACGCGGACGCGATGGCGGCGCTCTCGCGCACGACGCAGGTGGCCGTGCTGCTGCGCGACCGCGACGGCGGCCGGGTGCGGGTCGACGACGACGGGAGAGCCGTCGTGTCCTACCAGTTGTCCGCCTACGACGCTGCGCACCTGCGACGCGGCCTCGCCGAGGGCGCCCGGCTGCTCGAGGCGGCCGGGGCGCGCGAGATCTGGTCACCCCAGGCGCGGTGGATCGCCTACCGGCCCGATGGTTCGGGCGCCGCCCGGGATCGGTGGCTCGAGGAAATGGACCGAGCCGGGTACGGTCCGAACCAGATCCAGCTCGCTACGTTCCACCAAATGGCGTCGTGCCGGATGGGGACGAGCCCGCGGGACTCGGTGGTCAGCCCGGATCACGAAGTATGGGGAAGTCCCGGGCTCTACGTCGTCGACGCCAGCACGTTCCCGTCCGCCTCGGGCGTCAATCCGATGCTTACGATCATGGGGATCGCGCATCGCGCGGCGGGGATCGTGGCGTCGAAGACGTGATATACGCTATCGGCTATCGGCTATCGGCCGGGCCCAAGCTGATAGCCGATAGCTGATAGCCAAGATCATCTCTCCAGGAGACCCGCATGTTCGTTCTGCTCGCCGTCACCACCCTCGCGCTCCAGCAACCCGTCGCCGACACGTCCCCGTTCCGGGCCCTCACCCTCCCCACGCCCACGCGCGTGCGCTCCAGCGGCGGCGCCCCGGGGCCGGAGTACTGGCAGCAGGAAGCGAGTTACACGATCCGCGCGACGCTCGACACGGGCCCCAGCCTGTTGACCGGAACCGAGACGATCCACTACATCAATCACTCGCCCGACGCGCTCGCCTTCGTGTGGGTGCAGATCGAGCAGAACATCTTTTCGAAAGCCAGCATCACCTATCAGCTCAATCAGCCACCGCTCCATTTCGCTGGCGGCGCGGTGTTCGATTTCACCGGCAAAGGCTTCATCGGTGGCATCACGATCGACCACTTCGCCTCCGGGGGGAACGAGCTCGTCCGCACCGAATACGGCACCATGATGCGGGTCGAGCTCCCGGCGCCGCTCGCGCCTGGCGCCGCGATCGATTTCGACGTCGCTTGGCGCTTCCCGGTCCCCCCCTACGGCGGCGGGCGGATGGGACGGATCGGGAACCGGCTCTACGAGTTCGGCCAGTGGTACCCGCGCCTCGTCGTGTACGACGACGTCAACGGCTGGAACCCGCTCCCCTACATCGGGGCGGGCGAGTTCTACCTCGAGTACGGCGACTACGACGTGACCTTGACGCTGCCGGCCGGTTACCTCGTGGCGGCGACCGGCACCGTACAGAACCCCACCGAAGTGTGGTCCCCGACGATCCGCCAGCGGATCGAGCAGGCGACGACGGCGACCGAGCGGGTCCAGGTCGTCACCAAGGCCGAGGCGACCGCCAATGGCGCCCACCCCGCCGCCGGGACCAAGTCCTGGCATCTCACGGCGACCAACGTGCGGGATTTCGCCTGGGCGGCGTCGCCCGAATTTCGTTGGGACGCGAGCGGTTGGAACGGCATCCAGATCAATACCTTCTACCGGCCGACGGCGGCGCCGTGGGAAGAAGCGAATCGGATGGCGCGATTCACCATCCAGCATTTCAGCGAGACGTGGGCCACCTACCCCTGGCCCCACGCGACGACGGTAGAAGGGCTGATCGAAGGGATGGAATACCCGATGCTGACCTTCGTCCCCTCGATCGCGAAACGCGAGGACCAGTTCTGGGTGCTGATGCACGAGTTCGGGCACCAGTGGTTCCCGATGATCGTCGGCTCCGACGAGCGCCGCTATCCCTGGATGGACGAGGGATTCAATACGTTCATCGACTACGGCGCCGCGGAAGGCTACTTCAAGGGCACCGCCTACGGCGACACGGTGCGGCGCGAGCTGCTCACCGCGTTCCGGGTCTCCGCCATTCCGGGCAACGAACAACCGCTGATCACCAAACCCGTCGAACAACGCGACCTCGCCTGGGGCGCCTACCAGAAGCCGGCGTTGATGCTGACCGTGCTGCGCGATCAGGTCCTGGGCCGCGAGACCTTCGAGCGCGCCATGCGTGAGTACGTGCGGCGCTGGAAGTTCAAACACCCGCAACCGGCTGATTTCTTCCGGACCTTCGCCAACGTGTCGGGTCGGGACCTCGACTGGTTCTGGCGCGAGTGGGTGTTCACGACCGCCCGGCTCGACCAGGCCGCCGATTCGGTGCGCGCCGTCGGCAGTGACTCGACCTACGTCTTCCTCTCCAACCGCGCCCAAATGGTGTTGCCGCTGACGCTGCAGCTCCGGTTTGCCGACGGCACGAACGAGACGCGGCTGTTGCCGGTGGAGATGTGGTATCTCGAAGACCGCTTCACCGCGCGGTTCGCCACGCCGAAACCCGTTGTGGCCGTGGTGGTAGATCCGACGGCGAGTCTGCCGGATATGAATCGGGCGAACAACAGGTGGGGCAGGTAAACGGTGCTATCGGCTATCGGCTCAGCTGATAGCCGATAGCTGATAGCGTTTTTACGTCTTCGGTTCTACCGGCATCCCCACCGCCTCCCACAGGTCCCATCCCCCAACGAGGGCGCGGGCTTTTTCAT
>Ga0184629_10000362_pt1 | contig 20245 bp, 7 predicted proteins | sample PLM4_32_b1_FD_133158 | JGI IMG/M metagenome (GOLD analysis project Ga0184629, IMG submission 133158) | Groundwater sediment microbial communities from an aquifer in East River, Colorado, USA - PLM4_32_b1 | ecosystem: Environmental > Terrestrial > Soil > Riparian zone | place: USA: East River... | reverse complement strand
CTTCCATTCTGGAAATGCTATTATCCTGTTGAACAACATGGGTAAGCTCATGCGCCAGTAATTGTTTTCCCTGCGATGATTCAGTATTATAAGCTCCCTTATTGAACACTATATTATTCCTGTGTGTGAATGCCTTTGCATGAATAGCAGAGGCCATTTCAGCAGACTGATCATTGTCATGTACACGGACCTGGCTGAAATCGGCTTTGAACTTTGGCTCAAAAAAATGCTTTGTTTGCGTGGGCAACGGTGATCCCTTTCCATTCAATGAAGTAACGTAAGATGATACACTTACAGGAGCAGTGGATGATGTCCTGGAATTTCCTTCGCGCTGGAGCTTTTTAGCTTTTTCTTCCTGTTCGCAACTTTCGCATTTCCTGCTGATGGCAGGTGTTGGTGCTTGAGCGGCGAAGAAGGATGGCTCAGCTCCAGTATCGAAAAAGGGTGAAGTGTTTAGTTTTGCACTAAAGCCTCCGCCAGTCGCCTTGGTTTTTCGAAATGCACGTCTTCTTGTAAATTTCATATACCCACTTTTTAATTTTTATCGTGAACCAGAAGTAATAATCTTATCGGGATTCATCCGGTTCAACGCTGCCAGTCCTATTCCGATATCAGCTTTACCGTTGGTAATCTTACCTTTTGCCTCAAAGGCAGCATAGATCAATTCGGCCCGTTTAGGTCCGATACCTTTTATATCTTTAAAGCTGTCCTCCATTAATTTCTTATTTCCCTTAGCTGAATCTTTAACAAAGCTCGCTAAGGTTACGGGTTGCTTAGGTCTTAATCCAAGCTGATATTTACTCAGGTCTCCATAACTGATATCATTGTCAACGGTATGGGTCACTGATTCATCTTTTGTGCTGCCTTTTTGCTGTATGGTTGCCGTACAATTCAATTTAAGAGGCACGTACTTTTCGGCCTCCAGGATTTTGATCAGTTCCTCGGCATCCCAGGAAGGATTAGCTCCCGCCGGGAGATCATCGTTTGAATCATCTTTGAGGTGCGTCAATGCCGGAGGTTCAGCTCTACCATACGATGCGGTAACACTGAATCCCTTCATGAGTCCATTCGGAGGAAGACTATCAGTCTTAATCGGAGAGATCGTAGCATTTACTGCTAGCTTGACTGTGTTTTCAAAGCTGACCTTGTGATCACTGTTGGCCTTGTTGGTGATCGGTGTAAGGTTTGTCCAAATGTTTCCGGGGCCGCCCAGGTTATCATTTAACAAGTGCCCGCGAATGTAATATGGACTACCACCTTCCTTACGAATATTCATATCCGCTAATACGGATGACGTAGCTGATGGTGATGATCCGCTTGTGAATGGAGCTTGTCTGAAGCCCACATTTGCGGACGTTCCGAAATGTCCACTGTAGAGTGGCCCGTAGAGTATACCACTATTCGTTCCACTTGATTTCAAAGGAAGTTCGCCAATCTCTGTTGCTAACTTAGTTAGCAGCGTGTTCATTGTATTAACCTTTTGTGCCTCATCCTTCGCAGGTTTCTTTTCTTCCTTTTCTATTTCCTCCGCTGTAGCCAACGGTTTTTGAATATCACTGTCCTTTAGTCCATGCTTATCTTTCACTTCTTTGGTCAGGTAGCTCTTCACCGGCATTGGCGTAGTGGCAATCATGAGTACGGCACTATCGCCTGTACCACTAAAGTAAAGCGAATGTGGTGTTCCATCTTTTGTGGTCACGCCTGTCTTGGTCTTCCACCAATTGGTTACGGCGGCCACGCCCTTCTTTAACGTATCCAGGAACTTGGTACCCAAACTCACGGCCTTGTCAATCAGCCAATCCAAAGCTTTGTCAACGACAGCTTGTACTTTCTCGATGATCTCTACAATCTTCTTACCGATCTTACCAAGACCGACCTGGTTAGCCAGGAATCCGATCACTACCGGCACGGCACTGGCCATACTTCTTTCGAGAAAGTCGGCGGCCTTCTTGATGTTGCCTTCTGCAATTTCAATCACGCCTTCCACGAACGAGTTGATGATGCCCAGCATCCGGGTGAAGTATTGAATGAACGACTCGATGGCTTTGTAAATGGCAATGCAACTGTTGATCACGGCCATGATACCGGTCGGATCAAGCATAGACAATAATTTCACCGTTACCTGTGTGATGATCTTATCGATGATCCACTTCGTGGCGGCATCAAGCACCATCGTCCAAAGGTTGCTGAGTTGTTCTTTGATGTAATCCCAGATTGCCCCGATACCTTTTTCCTGTACTTCAGTGATAAATTTCCAGATGCCTTCAAGTTTATCCAACGCTCCCCTGATCTTCGCTACCTTATCATGACCGATCTTATCCCCAAGTTTCTTCCAGATCTTCTCCATCGAAATACCCAGCACCTGCATGACCAAATTGATAATACTCTTTAGTGAAAAATCTGGCGGACGCGTCACCCCTACTTCCTTCAACTGATCGAAGAACCAATCAATCAGGCCATTGACCAGGTGGGTGAGGAAGTTATCAAAGAATTGTACGAAGCCCTGCTTGATAGCACTCAGTACATTCATGAAGAACGCGGATGGATTAGCCTTGATACTATTCCAGGCTTTCTTTACGTTGTCGATGAGCTTGAATACCATATCAACCGGGAAGCCCATCATGCGGAGGATCACTTCAAAGAGCGCTACCATCACCGTTACAACAAAACGGATCAACCGTACTATCGGATCCTTGAAGGTGTTCAGGATCTTTCCGAACGCCAGAATCGGAACTACAAAATCCTTCCAGGTTAATGAATTCCACAGTCCGGTGAACAAGCCTTTCACATAGGCCCAACTGAAGCCAAGCGTTTGTACCGCTGCATCGATCTTTTGTGTAGCCCTATCCATGGCACCACTCTCTTTCATCTTGTTGAATTGCTCCTCTCCACCTTCTGTGAGCATCATGAAGCCTTTAATGATGTTCTCTGTCGTGCGTGGTACTACTTCACCCGTGAACGGATCTTTGTTGATCAGTACGGTAATGAGGTAGTAGCCTTTCTTTGTCTTTGCCTCATTCGATATCCACTTGATCAATACATCCTTCACGATCTTCAGGATCATGATACCGGTCTCAATCACGTACTCTCCTACCCGTTTGATCGGGTTCCAGAACGAGTTGAATATCTTCTTGAAGGTCGCTACCGGCTCCATCAAAGACTGGATGTTCACGTACTTCCAGAGTCCCATGAAAGCTTCCTTCAATTCATCGTATGATTTGCTGAAGATGGAGATACCTTTATCGATCCAGGCCGCTACTTTCTGGAACGTCCCGGTTTCCTGCATCTTCTTCTTCTGCTCAACACCCCATTCACTCAGGTTGAGGAAAGCATTGAGGATGTTGGTACCATTCACTACTTTTCGTTCGTCGGTGAGCGGGTCTTTGCCCATGATGAGGCACAAGAGATCCCAAAAGCGCGTATTATTTTTAATGTAGGTGGCCAGTGGAATCAGCAGGGCCTGCTTAATGAATTCCAGGAAGTCTGTCGCTACACCTTTCGCAAAGTCAATGATGTGATTAAAGAATGAAGTGAAAGCCGTCTCCAGTCGACCGAATACACCGGGGATATCTTTGAGGTCACCAAGCGAGATGCTGTCATAGAAAGTATTGAATGCACTGGAGATTCCATTAATCAATGTATCCACACGGCCGATCGTGCTGTCGACAAACTGCTCTGCCTTTTCAAGGATACCCAATTCCTGCATTTTCTGATGCAACAACGAACCTCCCGGCATGAGGTCGAGTGCAGCATCGATAAAGTTCTTGCCATTACGTTCAACCGGTTCGCCGGTGATTGGATCTTCTCGCAAGGCAACGCGTAACGCCTTGTAGCCCGGCACCCTCATGATCAGGTCTCGTACTTTGCCGAGTAACCACTTCTTGCCTTCTTCCAGTTTATCGCCTACCCACTCAACGGCGCCGCTGATGGCTCCGCCAATAGCGCTGAATATTCCGCGCTGAATCTTCGGAGTTGACTTCCGCGATACCGAAAGGGCTGGTGTACGATTCGGACTACTATCAGCCAACGTAGTATCCGACCGGGTAAACTCTTTTCGTTGGACGTTGGTCTTTTCTTCTTCGGTTCTCTCTTCCTTCCGCTGAAGTTCTTCCTTTTTCTCCGTTTCAGTTCTGGTCTGTACAGGCGGTGCCACCAGCGGAACAGCAGTCGCTTTTGCCTGAACTTGTTTTTCATCCTGAGCCAGACCTTCTTCTGACTTCTTCTGCACACCAAAGAGTTCTTTACGCAAGTCGCGAAGTGATTTCGGTTTCTCCTGAACACCGGTTTCAGGATTTCGAATAGTACCTTCGATCAATTTTAGCGGATCAATAAAGGCAGTCCAGTTGCTGATCGCATGAGTCTGCACCTGTATTTCACCACCCAGGTTATCTTCTCCGGCCGTATTTCCATTGATGGTGGTTACTTGCGTTCCATCGGATTTCTCCACAAGACCGTAGTGTGAACGGAGATTTCTATAAGCGAGGAATCCAGGTTGTGGTGTTGGCGATGCAGCTTCTGGTGGAATCGTCATCTTGCCGAGTTCCCACTTCTTCATGGGTAATCCGGCTTTGTTCAATGACCAGAAGGCAAAAATTCCACACCAGCTTGGCATGACGTCACGCGTGCCCGTTATTTTTTTACCGTCGGTATCAATGACGTCTACGCCACTCGCTTCAGTTTTCTTTTTGATGCTTGATTCAGGAACGGTGCCTGTCGCCCCGGCCTGACCATCCGTTATGATTTTCTCCGGGCCAAAGGTAGTCTTGAAATACTCCATCAGTCGCGGCCAGCCTACGCGAAAGCCGTCACCACCTTCTTTATTGGCAATTACTTTTCCTTGTTCTCCTTTTGCGAGAGAAACAGCGGCAGCCAGATTGGCAGCACTGCGTTGAATGAGACGCTTACGCGAGATGCGTTTGGTTGAAATGACACCAGCCCCCGATGCTCCAGGGGAAGTTCCAGAAGAAGATACGTGCGTGCTGGCGCCCTGTTGAATGGTGTGCGTTAACTCATGGGCAAGAAGGAACTGCCCATCGGATGTACTGGGAGAATACTTTCCGTTGTTGAAGTAGATGTCGTTACCGTGGGTGAAAGCCTGGGCATGGATATCCTTGTTCATCTGCACAGACGTTTCACTGGTGTGAATACGAACACCACTGAAGTCGGCCTGGAACCGGTTCTCCATAAAGCCAAGAGTATCACTTGGCATCGGGGCCCCGATACCCTTTGAACTTTCTAAGTTTTGCTCAAATGTATTCTCTTGCGATGGGGGTCCGCGACCTGAACGCATCACTACCGGTGAACGGTACCCTGAGCTTGGCTTTCTACTAATGGTCTCCTCCTTTTCGTCTTCTCCTTTTCGATGTAAGGCGAAACTCCGATGTCTTTCGGATGAGGCCGTATCAAAGGACTTTGTTTGAACTTCTTCCTTTTGCTCCTGTCGCTGTACGTTTTTCTTTTCTTCTTTACAATCGCTGCACATGCGCTGCGCAGGCTCTTCTTTCTTCTCTTCCGCGCGTTGCACTTCTTCTTTCTCTTCGCTTCGCTGCGCTTCCTCCTGCTCCTCTTTAGCCTGTACTTCCTCTTCTTCCTTCGCCTGTACTTCTTCCTCTTCCTTCCGTTGGATTACCCGCTGAACTTCTTCCTTTTTAGGGTCTTCCTCTCTTTGGAGTTCTTCTTCGGGGGCCCGTTGCAGCTCTTCATTCTTGTCAACTGCCGGTGATACTGCAGCCGGCTCCGGCATGGTCATTACCTTTGTAGCCATTTGATCAGCTTCTTTTTCCTGCGGGTCATCCGGCTGACTTACACTTAGCTTAGGTTGTATGAAGGAAGAACTAAATAATGATTTCTCTCCTGATATTGGTAGATCAGCGTGCTTGCGGGCAAAAAAAGGAACACCCGACTTTCGCTGAATAGCCGGTGTATGCTTAATCGCTTTTTCCGCTGTGGTGTGCACGATATTAACAGTATTCTATTGGTTTATGTCCATTGTGTACGCAAGAAGTTTTTCATCCACGGGAGTTTGATGAAGCTGATCGTCCACGGAAGGCTCTCCAGCAGGATGTCGATCGTATTTTGTTCGACCTGCAGGAACCAGGTATCGTGCTTAAAGTTCAGGATGCCTTTGCGTTGAAGGAACCCTTCGCGGAGACCATCCGGTGAGGTACCTTTCAGCGCGCTCCAGTTTTCAATGACCGCACTCAGCAGATCATGAGCATGGTCCAATTCCTTTACTGACAATTTACGGACAATTTCAATGGGCTCGGTTTCCGCTACACCACAAAGAACTTTAGGGAGCGACAAGTTATACTCATGGTAGTCAAGATTACCGAACACCATATAATGCAGTAAAGCCATGGCCTTGTCTTTATCTGTGAACGATCCCTCTTTTAATAGATGGCACGAATAAAAAAACTGCTCAAGGAATGGAGCAAGGATCACCAGACCAGCATTGGCTACTCTCATACCTGCTTCATTCTCTGCACTATCCGAGTTCTCCTGCTGCTGATAGTTCAAGCCTGGTTCATAAAGTTCTTTCCCTACGTTTGACTCGGAGAGAAGCGGGCTAGTCTCCAGGTTTATGCCTTTGCCAAGAATATCCGGTACAGGCAGAGGAATTGGCAAGTACTGCTTCAATATTTTACTTTTCCTGATCGACTTTATGATATACTGAGGGTCATCCTGGTACAAGCGATAAATAATTTCACCAAACCATTCTGCAATAATACCTTTTGGTGCACCTCCGGGAATCGCTATTTTCTGAATCAACCATGCATCCAGCCGCGACCAGATCTTTCCCGAAACTTTTGACCTTCTCGCGTTGACGATCCTCGTTATTTCTTCGTACGCAGACTGTATCGAGGACGGCTCAAGACCGGAATGCTGGCGCATCAGAAAAGAAAGCACCATCATGACAATCTCCTTGCCGAATTGATTGACCAATCTTCTGGCAGCGTCCTCCTCCTGAAGCGCCTTACTTGTGGGTCTTAAGTACTTGTCAAACGAAGCGTAGTCAGGGCTATCGAAGAGATTCAGAATTGACCTTTCAAATTCCGGATGCGAAGTGATCTCGTACCACCAAGGCAAGGTTCCCTTTTCAACAAAATACAAAAATGCTTCGAAGGTGCGATCGTTGATGTTCAACAACCTGTCTTTCATTTGGCCGTCCAGTCTATTCTTCTCCTTCGGCTCGGCAAACTTTATCCGTTCGAGAATTTTTTCCTGTATTTGTTTTAACAGAACGTCAGCGAAATTCCTTTCGAGTTCTTCTTCCGTAAGGGTATCGATGCTAACATCCAGTTTATCGATTACGAGCCACTCATCTTCCTTGCACATGGAATCGAACAAGCTACTCAGACGTGTTACGACGTCACCATTCATGATACGCATAATCGTTGACTGCAAGGCAAAACCATCAGATGTTACTGCGTTAACGGTTACCCTATTTCTCCGGATGATATGGTGTTGTGTTCCGTTCATCAATCGTTCACAGTACTGCTTTAATTGCTTCGATCAGGGCATTCAAGGCATCGACATAGTTTTTCTTGATTTCTTCCTCCTTATTATTTCGGATGTTCTTCAGTTCGTTTCGCATATCGTCAATCAAGGCGAGCAGTGCATCGCGATCTTTTGCATTCAAGGTTTTCAGTTCTTTCAGTTTTGCAAGCAATGCGTTAAATACTTCCTGCAGTCTTCCATCAAGATCATCCTTGCGCAGACAAGAGGCTGATAAGAGAATTCTGGTGAGCATGATGATCAGCTCAATAGACACCGAACGTGCTGCTGCGGGAGTAAATGGCAACAAGGTTATCCAGGCCGGTTGAATGGGTTCCTGATCAAAGAATTTCAAATCGATGTTACCATTGTTGTCGACTGCACCCGAGAGCGCTTTGAAGAATCTGTCGAGGTCTGCCAGTGGTTTGTATTCTTTGAACACCGGAATTTCTTTTATTTCACTCTTGATAACCTTAAAGTCTGGTGCAGGGTCATCGATAGGCAGACATTCCTTACGAGCGACCTGAGGTTCTCCCGTAACGCTAATCGGCAGATCAGGTAACTTGGTAATACAGGTGCCATTGATCAACGTTGTCTTCACGTTGTATTCACCTTTTTGTGGATACAGATGTGAAGGCGTTACAAACCGAAGCAGTCCTCCCACCGGATACGTCTCATCCTTTCCATCACCAAAATCAATTCGCACTTCGGAAGTATTTTTTAGTTCATCGAAATTCACTTTTATCTGTAGCGTTCCGGTCTGATCAACCTGGCTAATGCCTTCCGGCTTTTCGAATACGTTGATCGCGAACGTTGCCGTCTGATTTTGCAAGGAGATATAATTGAAGGATATAGTTCGTTTTGATAGCCCTTGCATATTAATTTCAGAGGGTAGAAATAGATATTTGCCACTTCCAGCCGGTGATTCATTGAAGTTCTCTCCGGTAAGTGTACCTCCCGGAGGTATAATGGTGAATGGAACTTCTTTTACATCATGGCAGATATCCTTGGCGCTGAGTTCAACTTTAACAGCATCCGGGCTCTTAGCCGTAATCAAAACGCTCTCTGGTTTTGCACCGCAAACACCGTTCTTTACTTCGGTTGATACAACATATTCACCGCCTGTCAGGAAGGTATGTGAAGGGGGCGTGATGTCCGTTGAAAATGTTCCGTCGCCAAAATTCCAGGAGGATGCCGTTACGCGTTCAGGCTTGTCGAGTCCAATATCAAATTGTAGTGGGTTGTTAGGATTTTCCTTCGCAACAATTTTCACCTCCGGTTTGCGATACACCGTAACCGAAATAGTTTGCGAAAGTCCTTCAGCCATGTAGGTAAAACTGATGCTGACATTCTGTTGCGTAGCGGGGATAGTGGCTTTCACGGGAAGAAATACAAATGTTCCATCACCTTTGTCAACCACCGTGTCCTTCTGACTATCCGGTTTTGAAATCGCTCCACCAATCGGGCTCGCCAGGAAGAAATGTTCCTCAGTATCTTCTATGCAGTACTCCGACTTATCCAGCGCGAACGAAATCTTCGGAGGTGGAATATTAATAACAAAGTGAATTGGCGGGCAATCTGAACAGCACAGATAAGGCAAATAAAAATCAGCGACGACCAGGCCGTGTTCAAAGTTGCTGACAAGGTTGTCAAATACACCTTTCTCCTTTAGAAAATCGAAAATGCCAACACCCAGAACACTTTCAATTTCAACCTTACTCATCCCCTTTGCTTTCAAGAGATTGACTTTTTGTATGATCATCACCTTTTCTTTGGCTGTGATCTTCTTTAGCGATGACAACTTTGATATATCCAGCGCCACGGAAGTCGGTGCTGTTGCACCCACTATTATGGCCGCTCCTGGTTGAACAGCCCCTACGGCTATTTCAGCAACGTCCTTGACGGGAGCAACATCAACTTCGAGATCGCGGTATACCAGCACAAATGTTCCACCGGAAGGTACTCCACCCTTATGCTGAAGACCAGGATGATGCTTGCCGAATTCTTTCAACGACTGCATCTGCTTCAGTTTTTCAATTCGTGCTATATATTCCTTATAAAGCACAGCAAACGGAGCAAGGTCGCATAAGTCATATAAGTCTTTGATACACTCTCTGTTCTTAAAGCGGTCGTTTAATCCATCATCCTTTCCATCGCTAATTTCATCAAGCAATTTTTTAAGATTGCCAAGGGCTACCAGTACTTTATCATGATTATACAGCGTCAGATCAGCCGGAACAGTTTCTGCCAATAAGACAATGGCGCGAATGATTTGTGTGATGGTAACAACGGCCTCATCGTTTTCAATTAGTCTGCCACCCTCTTCTATAGCTCCGGTTGTCCGGATCAACTTGATGATCTTTACCATTTCAAGATTGTCTTTCATCTTGATGATCATCGGGTGAATGGCTTCATACACCAGGCCAACCGAAGTATCATCGTAAAGCAACTCATCCTTACATTCTTTGATCAGTTTCAGCGTACTTGATTTCAGTTTGAGTATTTTGTCACTGACCAATTTAAATCGCAGTGGTTGACGATACAGGCAAGCGATTACTTTGCAGAAGGTACACATCAACTCAGCACGCAGCACTTCATACTGAGCTTCCAGCTCAATGAAATGACAAGGGAAGTCGGCCGGATTGATCTTACCGGTCAGCGAGTCGACCGTGACAGCAACAATATCAAAAGGCAACCGGTGTTTGTTTCTGATATCCTGAATGGTAGCCAGTGCTGAATCAAATTTTTTGCCGATGTGGCCTTCAACGCGGAAGAAGTTGAAGGGCTCAATGTCGTACAGCAGGGGATTCTTGACGAAATCATCTACCGTATTATAAGACGGATTGTAGTGCAGTACCATCCGCTCTCTCCCTTTGCTTGTTAACTCATGGTTCCAGACATCCAGCAGACGGGGTGATCCATCACCAGGTTTGTAGTAATATGGTATCGCCCGATCGGCCAGTGTAAAGTTTCCAACAACGGAAGGTGTAATACGAATGTTGCTATCTATTGGTTTGCCGGCCGAGACCGGCACGGGCATGGTAGGATTGGTGATGATCCGCACCATGCGCAAAAACAAACTCTGAAATTCCTGGTACGAGTGACAGCAGGAATGGAAAATAGGCGATGCAATAAAATAATTCCGGTACTTACTTTTCACGGTGTTACTCATTCCGACGAACGTACCCAACAGCACGTGTCGTGGGAAGAGCGCTTCCGGTGGTGTACACATACCGGCAATAGTATGGGCGGCATCCCGCCATTCCCGGTAAGCTAACAACAGATCGCAAAACAGGTCATAGAAGTATTGAAAATGTAATAAGTTATTGCCAGCGATGGTTCCGTTGTGCAAGAAGGCGAACTGATTGTTAAAATTATCAAAGACGGTTGTCTGTGTTTTCAACAGCGGTTTGAAAATCGTGTAGGCTTGTTTCAATGCATTGCCTGTTCCTTCCACAAACGTTTTGGAAAACACTTTTTGATAGGCTTCATAGATATCACTAGTGGTCTCCAATGTTGTAGCCTGCACATCGAATCGTGGCAATTTTATTTCGGGCAAACTGAATATCCCGGGAAAAACTTCCCCCGAGCCAGTAGCATTGGCCTTCGTATTACATTGAGCAATGATTTTATCTGCGTCTGTTATGGTGACCAGCAAAGGGTAAACAGTAATCGTTACCTGAACTCCTTTATCATCGCAGGAAGTCGGGTCGCAGGTTTTGGCCTTTTCATCCTTTATTTCATAAAACAACAGGCAAACTTTATCATCCAGGAAAGCGGAACTCAAATTTGTACCTGGATTTTTTTGATCATCCTCTTTCATCAATTCCCACATCGCATATCGCTGGGTACTTCCGGCCACAAAAACATCATACCGTTCATTTTCATGAACATGAAAATCCCGGTACAGTTTATAGATGATTGGCTCTTCACTATTCTCTATGCCGTGGGCCATCAGGTAGCCATGGGAAGTAACACACGTGCCTTTGGTGATGATAACCGATTTACCATCCGAAGTCCGTGATGCCTGTAGTCCACACACTATACCGATGCCGATAAGATTTGTCCGTGTCAGACGTTCCTGGAGATCCAGGAAGTTGAACAGGTGGTTGAGGTTATCTGCTGTAAGAATCTGATCGGGTTGAAAATCGGAGTAATCATATTCTTTCACATCAATTTTTACCGGTATCATGGCCTTTGGGTTTTTAATTACAATTGTGTTTGGTTTAGGAAAACACGGTTCTCATCATTACCGTCAATGCAATCGTGCAAAACGGGTGGCGGGTATATGCTCTTCAGTTCTTTGAATACGTTGATCAATTCTTTCAGCTTATCCGATTTTGATCCGGAAGAAGCATTTAACCACGCACAGTAAGCTTTCTCAAAATCATCAAATACTATTTTTTCGACCCAGCATATTTTTACCAGGACATGCGCGGGCATTTCAGCGCGGATGGTTCGTTCCGCAAATCTTCTGAATTCAAAATGATCTTTCACCATTTCAGATTCACCATTAAAGACAAATGTCACCTGGTATGAATAAGGGTCTTCTTCTCCACAAAACTTGCAGTCACTATCTACACAAACCGGGAGGAGTGCATCGTTCTTTTTCTGGGGTCGCATCAGAATATGCTCGATAAAAATAAAATGCTCATCCTTCAGAAATTTGTCGGCAAAGTCGATGATCTCATCCCTCCGATCCTCTGCTTCTGACTGACTGGCAAATTCCAAATCACTTTTTGCAATCGCGGGACTTCCAAGTTCCAGCGTAAACTTTCCTCCGGAAAAATTTACAACATACTTCGAAGTGTCCGCCACCTGTTGCGTAATCGTAGCCATCATCAAGTTCAGTGCTTTGATGAGTTCATCGCGATCTTCAAATTCTAAGGCTGTCACGGATCGGAGTAAAACTTCCGAAGTATTATCCATTTTCCGCTGCAGCGTAAGCCAAGCAGTATAACGGTCGTCCTTTTTGATAATGTTGTAGTCGAAAAAGTTCAGGGAAGGTTGAAGTCCTAACAGAACGCTGACCCGAAGCTGAATACCGCTGAGATTTTTTTTCAGGCATAACAAATCCTTTTCGGTGTAGTTGAAGCTCTGGGCCTTGTAAGCGCTCTGATACGGAAACTGCTTTAAGAACGATGTCTTGTTTGCGATCAGTTTTGCCCCGGAAACATACTTTTGGTTTTTGAAGGAGTATAACAACAAGGCATAGTCTGAAAAGCTTTCACTGAAACGCGCCATGAGATGGTCCAGGAATTTATTTCTTCGCATCAGAAACTCATCCTGGTTCTCCGTTAATGCCTGAAGTTTTTCAGCACTGAAATCATTATAAAAATCAGTTTCGACATTCGCGATCAGGTCATTTTTAATGGTGCCCGTAAGATACGTACTGGCATAGGTCTGTCTCACATTATTATTGATCGAGAAGAGTTGTTTCAGGTTAGCCAGTTGCCCCAGGTAGTTCACCAGCAATTGTTCAAAAAATATAAGGTAGGCTTTCAGCTGTAAGGCTTGTGCTTTGCGTAGCACATTGGCTGTTGATGGCAGACCATCATAGCCGGTGCCATATACCAGCGGCAAAGAATTTTGCACCGGATCATATTCCTTCAGATTGTAATACTGGCCCAGTGGAACATCCAAATCCAGATCATGAATCTTGAGCTTGGGCATAACGTTGCGGCCACGGATAACGTGCATCGTATCCATGAGCTCTGCCGTATCCGGAAGAAAAGGCAATCCGTTTTTGAATACCAGAAATTTTGAACCTTCCAGGTAAAGTCTTGGCAAGTGATTCGTGCTGACGCTAAGTTTCCAGGGATCCGTCCCGATGTTGTTGCCCTCTTTATCAAACCGCACCAGCACAAAGTTTTTGATGTTGACAACCCCTGGAATATCCATCAGCAGGTTAATAATATCAGAGGCATACAAGGTCCTGTTCAACACGGTTTTTTCAAGGTCTGCTTCTTCAATGAAGCCGAACTTCAACTTAGGACCATTGAATATTTCGTCCACCGTCTTCTTGCCCAGCATTTCACTCAGCCGGTAGAAACGTATCGTGGGATTAAAGTATTCCTCTATCTGATAGTAGGTTTCCGCGAGGACCTGTTCAATGTCAGCTTCCGGTCTTAATTCCATATCAGCGCACACCCCTATTTCTTCAATTTCAACTTCATCAATGCAACAGAAGTCTTCGGTTATATTCCGATGACTTTGTAATGCGAGCCTGGCTTCCTCCACCGCTTTATCAGCAGCTTCAATCTTGTACACATATCGGGCGGCTACACCGGAAGTAGAATTGTCATTTAGGATATTCCGGATGTCGGCAACATGGAGTTTCTTCCGGAGTTCAGCATGTAGCAGCACAAAACGGAAGGGAACATCCTTAAACTCCACGACATGAGCTGCAGCGGTATTTGGATCGGTAACTTTTTCCTCAATTGTGATCTGTAACGTCACATAAAGTCCTCCGCGCAAAGCCGTGGCAATCTTGGAATCAAGAATATCCACGACAGCATTCTTGCCATTGGAAATAGTTTTCGCGTTTACCTGCATCACCACCGTCCGATCGTCACGGAAGTACTTCAGTTTGCTATCGGATTTCTCCAGCACAGTGAACTCACGCAAGGAAGGAAAGCGTACTTCCAGGTAGAGTGTCTCCGGGTTGCCATCGATGAGCGTGTTGTAGGAAAGCGAAACTTTGCCGGTATTGAGATCGCCACGTTGATCATCGCCTTCCAGTTCCAGAAGTACATCATAAAGTCCCTTTGGTATTACTTCGTGATCTTTTGGCTTTTCCGGAGGTAGAGGCTTTTTGTACGTCAACTCGCTTTTTTTACAATCCACATAGATGGTGGGGCCGCAGTTGCACTTGCTGCATCGTATCCAGGCATTGCGTATTCCACCCAGATCAATGAGAAGCTTCCTGTAGTCCGATATCGTCCAGGGAGCGGTGGTGAGAATTTCACGGGCTGTAAAAAGGGTCTGCGCATCGGCATTAAAATTTTCAGCCTTTTCTTCTGCGATCAGATCCTTGACATCGAGTGAGGCGCGATATGAAAGGTCGGTGAGTACATAACTTATCGTCTCCAGCAGCGTGATGCCCGGATCATGAAGATTGTAGTCTGTCCACAGTTTACTTCCCAGCTTCTGGATCACCTTTATCCCTTCTTCCCGAAGGACAAAGTAGTCCATGGCTTCCGGAAGCTTTTTGTTCTTCTGTATGGTAATATGTTCATTCACATCCACTGTCATCCGGTAAATTGGGTTTTGGTTTGATATCTACAACGTGTTTTGAACTGGCAGCACTCACCAAAATCGAGCGCGCGGTAGACGCCACAATTTCATCCGTATCCGGACTCTCGATGGAGCTGTGACTCTTTTTGAAAAACATTTTCAAGTCCAGAATGAAATCAACATAACTTCGCTCTTCCATAAAATTGATGATCTCGCTTTTAGTGACTCTCCCTCCAAAATTGATATCGCTGTTGATCGTATAAGCCCAGGGCGTTAGAAATTGTACCAATTCATCTTGGAGCAAGGTTTTATAGAAAGTGTCATTGCCGGATGCATCGGCCGTCAGCACCACCTTGGTCTCAATCCGGATTTCTTCGAAGGCAGGATTCTCCACATGCAATGTCACGTTGCAGTTGCCTCGTTTATGGAGTACCTCTTTAATGCCTTCTAACCTGCTTCTACTGGTGTAGGGCCTCAATGGATTGATTGCATTCTTGTTCCGTAGATCCGGAATAGCAATGACGGTGACATGACCAGGAGCCTGCTCGTTGTATACGGTAGCTGATTCTGTTTCTTTAGGCTCGAATCGCGTATGGTTCAGGCATTTTACTTTGTGGATATCGGGGAAGGCTTCCAGTACAATTTGTTCGTAATCACGAATTGTAATGGCACGATCTTTATGACGAAGCCGTTCGCTCACGCGGGTATAAAAATTCTTTCCATCTTCCTTGTATCGTCCACCGAAAGAAGCGTAGGGTTGTTCTACTTTCCGAACAAGCGGATCGGGCTCAAGAAGTTTTGAGATGATGTTGGCCTCCAAAGGTTTTTGAAGAAAATCTTCTGCATTACCCTGATCAACGAAAGTAACCTGGATGGCTTGTGCGATAACATCAACTAATTTACAAACCTGCTCGGGCAGTTCCGTAATGCCAGCGCGTAGCCAATGATACCCGGAGGGAAGTAATGAGTTTGTGTTGGTAGCTTCTTCGGGAATTGCAAAATCAATAATACCGGTCTCAAGCAGCTGCTTGGTGCTGTCACTCAGATCATCCTTTCGAAAATCCTTCCATGTATTGTTGCTTAAAAAACTCCAGTGAACATGATCTTCCGGTTTGCCCTGAAGGGGATCTGTCGATCCATCCAATACTTTAAAAAGTATCGATACTTTTTGAGCCGGTACAAGATCCTTCAGACCTATATAAAACTCGCCGATATGATGGATAGAAGATCCGTGTGTAAACTGAGGCATCAGTCTCGCCCTGGCATTGACGACGTTACTGTTGTCGATCTCATCCGGGCCAAAAGGATACAGGTGAATGAATTTTACAGCGGAATTATCCAGCGATGCGAAATCAATGGAGGCGGTTGCTTCATAGCTTAAATACATCGACTGGATTTTAGGTACGTACGGGGTAACGGGCGGCGCAGTATCGGCTGGGATGGATTTGTTAGCCAGCTGAATGAGGTGCTTCTGAAGTTCGTATTGGTATAGTTCAAACTGAAAATCAGCATTCAACTGCAGCTTCATGAATCCATCCTTACTGGAAATATCATACAGCGTATATTCATCATTGTAGTGTATAAAACTTTGCTCCGGAATAGAAATAGGATTGGTTGGCAGGTAAACATCAGGCATCATGATGTAATTCTTTCCCCAGAAGAGTTCGAGTTCTCCCTTCTTGCTGGTGGTATGCTCTGCATGCAGGATCGAATAGAAATCTCCGTCTTGCCAAACTCCATCCTGCAGAAATTTTAATTGGGCACTCGGGAAAAAGATATTGGTGAGGTTATAATCCATGTCCCGGATATCATTGATCAGTTCAGCCCATGAAACAGAAAGAGTAAATCGCGCTCCATCCTTGCTGAACAACTCTTTGCTGCCGACAACCAGCCCTGCCCCGGCTTTTGGATTCTGGCCGAATGGAAGAAAGGGTTTCGAGGGATCTACCGTACCGAAATCTGAAAATACCAGCAGTTCCTTCATCCCACCGGTATCGTATTGATCCAACTCCCCTACCTTAACCTTTAGATCGATGCCCGTGATCATGACATCTTTCAATTCATCATATTGATTTGTCCCGGCAATATTCTTCAATACAAACTTTACTACAGGGGTATCCACATCCTGAAAAGTGTCGAGGTGAATTTTTTGAACAAAAGCTGTAACCGGAGGATCGGCAGGATCGATGTTGACAACAATGGTGCATTTGGCTGAAGAGGTTGCACTGACCAGGAATTCTGTTTTCGTAAGCCAGTTCTTCTCCGTGGTAAAATAACAACTGAATTGTTTTCCATTCAGCAAATTCAGGCCAGTTCCTTTAAGCGTGATCGTAACAATTCGTTTACCTTCTTTCAGAAACAAGTAATGTGAAGCCAACGCAAAACCAATTGCAGCTTGCGGCATGTTAATGGCGGTAAGATCACCATCGATAAATACTTTATTCGCAAATGGGTGCCAGTCCTTTGACTCACTGGTGAGCTTGGCCCCTGCACCGTCGGCCGACTTGGCTACCGGTGATGCATACAACATTCCTTTCTGCGGGTTACTACCGATCTTATCCAGGGGAGTAGCCCGATAGAAGGAACGCAGTTCCGATACTACGGCACGATTGATTACACAATCTGCATCACTCTTATAGGTGACATCCTTATTGGCGCTGTCTTTGCCGGCTTTAAAGGCCGTTCCCTTTTTCAGTAAATGCTCCGGGACAAGGTTCGCTAATTCAACGATAAGGTATGCATGGTTCGGTTGGCTCTTCTTCGGAAGCAGCCGAAGTACATCTTTATAGTAGAAGTCGAGATGGTTACGGGTGAATTTATTCATCTCGCCCTGAACTCGCTTATAGAGATGCAGAAAGACCAGGTAGAGTGCATAGTGCGGTTCATGATCGTTTTGCTCGGTCACTGTTTTAATCAACTGCTGCCGGGCGTCATGGACAATGCGTGCATAGGCTGATAGAAAATCAGCGAATACAGCAGAGAACAAATTATGATTAACGGCATGGTTAAGTACAGGCCAGAAGTCATTAGCCTGGATTATTCCAACCGGATAATTATAAATGGTTTTGTCGGCAGGGATGAAGAGATCATAGTATTCTTTGAAGTCGGTGCCCGTGGGAGTATTGATAATCCACAGGGTACTGATGCCCGTCCTTACCGAGTAGGCATTTTTTTCAGATGCTGTAATAATATCAACCGCTTTGCTTTGCGGAAAAGCTAATATCTGCCAGCCATTGGGAATGCTATCCTCCCACTCCAGCTTAACAACATCATCCCAGTCTTCTACTACGATTTCATCAATGATTGGATCGGTGATTACTATCGCTGAATACAGTGTATTGGCTGCTTTGTAATACCCGAGCAATCGCTTCAATGATGCTGATAATTTGGTAGCAACCAGATTTTGGATAGTTATTTTGAGTGGAACATTATCCGGAAGAATATGACCAAAATAATCGATTCGTTGTGCCAGTGAAACAATGGCGCTGAACAGCAAGCCAAAACACTTTCTCAACCGGACTGGATCATTTTTTAAAGACGTTGATTGAATAGCGTCAAAAAGCATCCGGACTTTGCTCTGGTAATCATCGATATCTTGCACTGCCATCAGTGCTAGTTGTGCCGCTACATCCGAATCAAAAAAGGGTTGCCAATCGCCAGCCTTTTGGTTATCCGAATTGTAATAGTGCAGGTGAGCCGCAATATTTCGTGCGTACACTAACCAGTCTTTAAAGTCCTTTTCATCGGGTAAAACAAATTTCTCATCCAGCGCTGGCAGAAAGCGCTGGCTCCGGTTGGTGCCACTGCGGACAAGAGGGTTCTTATTTTTTGAGCAGTCTGCCATTTACTTTAGCTGTTGAATCGCATGATGGATGATAACTCTGTACCTTCTTCCCGCAGGAACGGATACACGAAATTGAAGCGGCTGTTTGTCGCACTCACGATGTATTCAATCTCGATCAAAATGACTCCTTCCAAAATATTCTGCGTATTCATCTCAATTTTTTGTACTTCAATACGAGCCTCATAAAACAAAATGGCTTTCTCGACCTTACTCTTGAGAAACGTTATGGTCGATGTATCCAATGATTCAAAGACCATGTCTTCCAGGTTACATCCATAACTCATGTCCATAACACGTTCGCCAACGATGGTAGAAAGCAAAATGAAAAGACTGCTGTTAATGTCTTCCACGCCTTCAGTCATTTTCAGTGACTTGGAAGCCCGATCAAAATGCGGAGGGAAACTCCACCCTATACCAATAAAATTTCTGTCGTTGCCTTGATCATTCATATCCTTATCCTCCAATGTTTACGGTGGCACAGCCCACTACGATCGATCCCCCATGCGTTGTACTATCTCCCATCCTCGCAGCAGGTTTTCCTCCGATCATTACGGTACCTGATCCTTTAATAATCGTATCCGGTGGACCCGTACAGGTGCACATAGAACCTACGGTTGCTGCCGGTTGTCCACCGATCAATGTAGTTGGAACTCCCGGGGGCATGACCGGTCCACCGACGTGAGGTACTGTTCCCGTTACCATCGGACATACATGCATGTCTCCCATTCTTGCTGCAAAAGGCATATGGCTCTAATGTCTAATTTTCAGTCTTAATTTATATTCACAATAGCGCCCTTCAGATTCGTATTCCCTCCTGATGAAAACTCAGCGCTTGCTTCTCCTTTCATTTTCATCTGCGTGCTGGCCTTTACTTCGGCATTCGATCCCTCTACCTTCACATCATTGGATGCTTTCAACTTAAAATCCTTAATGCTTTCAATCTGTATCCCTTGATCGTTCATCACTATCTTGTTCCCATTCTGATCGATCAGCGTTATCCCTTTATCTTCCTCAGATATCACCACCTTGTTACCAGCTGGTGTTTCCATGGTGATGATTTTCTTTTCATCATCAAACATCCATTTCATTTTTTCGCGTGATACATAACCCTTTATGTGATTGGTATCCTTTGCCTGGGTATGCGCCGGAAGGCTGCTGCTGTTCAACATACCCAGCACTACAGCATGTCGGGGATCATCATCGATAAAGCCTACTACTACTTCATCATTCAACTCGGGTCGGAAAAAAAACCCACGTTCGTTTCCGGCATCCAGTGAAGCCACCCGACACCAGATCCCTTCATCACTCTTATGGATTACGGGAAGCCTTACCATGATCCGGTCTTCACCATCAGGATCATTTTCTAATTTTGTTGCTACGCCGATCTGCAAACCGCGAATCGCCGGGAGCATGGCACCTGCAAGCGGTTGCTGGACATTGTGTATTTCGGCAAACCATTCGGTGTTCGTTCCAAATTGTATATGCGTATTCCAATTACCATTTTCAATCTGATGGCGAATGCCCGTTACTAATACCTTTCCTTCGAAGCGCGCACCCACTCCATTGAGCTGGAGAATCTTGCCGGGTTTCATCTTGGCAAAACCTTCGACTTTAACTCTGCCCCTTATTTTTGCTAGCCGGTTTTTTTGAAGTTTCGCATTCGCCCATTGT
>Ga0184629_10000361_pt1 | contig 20269 bp, 15 predicted proteins | sample PLM4_32_b1_FD_133158 | JGI IMG/M metagenome (GOLD analysis project Ga0184629, IMG submission 133158) | Groundwater sediment microbial communities from an aquifer in East River, Colorado, USA - PLM4_32_b1 | ecosystem: Environmental > Terrestrial > Soil > Riparian zone | place: USA: East River... | reverse complement strand
TCTAATGCTGATGGCGGTTCAATTGGTGAAGCAGCGGCAGCAGGATTTACCTATTCATGGGTGTCTGTTCCAGCAGGATTTACTTCAACTGCAGCAAATCCATTCGTTAATCCATCTGTGACCACTACTTATACAGTGACCAAAACACATACCGCTTCCGGTTGTAGCGATACCGATGATGTAACAGTAACGGTTAATAAACCAACAGTAGTTGCAGTGGCAGGAGATGACTTTACCAAAACGTGTACATCTAATGCTGATGGCGGTTCAATTGGTGAAGCAGCGGCAGCAGGATTTACCTATTCATGGGTGTCTGTTCCAGCAGGATTTACTTCAACTGCAGCAAATCCATCAGTTAATCCAAGTGTGACTACTACGTATACAGTGACCAAAACGCATACCGCTTCTGGTTGTAGTGATACTGATGATGTGACTGTAACGGTTAATACACCAACTGTAATAGCGAATGCAGGAGATGACTTTACCAAAAATTGCTTGATTAATATATCAGGAGGTTCAATTGGTGAAGCGGCAGCTGTAGGATTTACTTATTCCTGGACTTCTGTTCCGGTAGGATTTACTTCAACCGATGCTAATCCATTTGTTAATCCGTCTGCAACCACAACTTATACCGTAACTAAAACTCATATTGAGAGTGGTTGTAGTGATACTGATGACGTAACTGTTACGGTTAATTTGGCAAAACCTGAACCGCTAATTATGGAACCAACGATTACACTTTGTATTCCATTACCAACAGCGCTAAAACTGGCTACGCGTATTAACAGCCCATTACCTGATCCTTCATTGGTAGAAGTGACTTTCTGGAGAGATTCAGCGGCAACAACTATGCTAATCGGAGGAATAGATGCTGAATTTACACCTAGTGGCACTGGATCTATTGAACTTTATGTGAAAGTGAAACTCCTTTCAACAGGATGTTTCGATATCATTCCATTTTCTATAGTATTTGAGTCTTGTGCAAATGAAGGATGTACGTTAGGATATTGGAAAAACCATACAAATAGATGGTGTTCAACCTATACCCCTTCAATGTTGTTTGGTGATGTGTTTGTAAGTGCACAGTCTAATCCTAATCTTGCTAATTTAACTTTATTGGGAGCTCTTAATTTAGGAGGCGGAGGTATTTATAATTTAGCTCGTCAAGGTGTAGCCGCTTTATTGAATGCATGTAGCGATGAAGTTGATTATCCAGCGCCTTATTTAAACAATCCTCAAGCAGTTATAGATGATGTTAATGCAGCATATTTAGCGGGAGGAAGCGCACCTGGAACATTGGCAACTAAATTGGATATTCTTAATAATTCAGGGTGTCCATTAGGAGGAAGTCCTGCTACCAAACAAGAGACTGGTTTTACTGCGTATCCGGTTCCTTTCAAAGACCAACTCACCATCAGATATAATTTTGACTACAAGTCTAACGTGAAAATCGAAGTATTTAATGCACAAGGTAAGTTGGTAGCGTCTAATCACGATAACAATGGTCATTTGAACAAAGAAGTTTTGCTAAACATCCCAAACACAGGACAAGCAGAAGCTTATATTGTGAAAGTAACTACCAATAGAGGAAGTAGTACTAAAAAAGTAATTTCTTCAAGATAATTTTTAACTAATTTTAATTAAAAAGCATCCGCCAAAAACGGGTGCTTTTTTGTGTTTTAATGTTTTATGAATCAATTCCTTATTAAAGAATGGATGTATTTAATGAAGTGGTGTGTAATTTTTATTTATATAAAATCCCAATGAAGATTGCGTAAAAAAAAGCCAACAGATTTCTACTCTAATAAAGAATGAAGTTTTGTTCTTAATAAAAATGACGTTTCCTTTTTAGTAGTGATTTTGAAATATTATCATAAAAATTTAGAAAAATATAATTTTCGGTTTGATTTTTGAAATACCTTTATCGAACTTTAAAATTTTATAATATGAAAAAAATAATGATACTTTTGGCAGTTATAGGAATGTTTGGTTTTCAGGGATGTACAGGGCCGGAAGGGATGCCAGGACCAGAAGGGCCTCCTGGGCAAGATGGTTTGATAGCAGAAGTGTTTGAGCTTCAAAATGTGAATTTTTATAATGATCCAGTTGATAGTCCAGATCTGGGTTATTTTATTTATCAGAAGTTAGTTCCTCAAATATTAGATTCAGATCAAATTTTAATTTATAGATTAGCTGGAACAATTGATTCAAGTACTCCAATTTGGCAATCGATTCCACGAACACTTTTTTTAACGCAAGGGGAATTAGATTATGATTTTGATTTTAGTAAAGAAGACTTTACTATTTACGCAGGGGGAACTTATAATTTAGCACTAACTCCCCAATATTTAAATAATCAAACTTTTCGAATTGTAATTATTCCAGGATATTTTTCTACTACAATCGATAAAAATGATTATAATGCTGTGATGAACGCTTTAAATATCGATGAAAATCAAGTTCAAAAAATAGATTTACAAAAATAATTTCGTAAGGTTATAATATAAAAAAAGGAAATCGAGAGATTTCCTTTTTTTATGTCCAGTGGTTAAGAATTTGGTATTCAGTGTCGTTTCTTTAAAACGGTTTGTCAAGTCGAGCGCAGTCGAGACTAGTCGTTGAGTCTCGACTTTAGTTTATCCTGAGTGAAGTCGAATGGGCTCGACTTGACAATACTAGTTATTTCAATTCCTGCGTTAAGGAATGAGATTGATATGGTGTCTGTAAAATGACTTATTCTGTTGGGTTTTCATTTTTGCTGATTTGTAAAGAAACAATCACACCAATTAGTAAGGATAAAGCAATAAAGGTTAATGATGCCCATTCCGGAATTTCTATAAAATCATGCAGCAACATTTTTAATCCCACAAAGCTCAAAATGGCAATCAGGCTATATTCGAGATGACTGAATTGTTCCAGCATATTTGCCAAGAAGAAATACAAAGATCGCAATCCTAATATGGCAAAAATATTGGAACTAAAAACTAGAAAAGGATCGGAGGTAATGGCCAAAATAGCGGGAACACTATCTACGGCAAAAACGACATCCATAACCTCAATGACAATTAGGGCAACAAACAAAGGAGTGGCCGAGTTGCCTTTTTCGGTTTTAATGAAAAAATGTTCTTTGTCGGTATGAGTACTTATGGGGATTATCTTGCCTAATATTTTGTAAACTAAGGAATCTTTTGGCTTAAAGTTTTCTTCCTCCTCTGCAGAAAATAACATTTTTATGGCGGTAAACAATAGGAAAGCGCCAAAGATATAAGCGGTCCATGTGAACTTATTAATCAATAAGACTCCAAAGTAAATCATTAAACCACGAAAAACTATTGCGCCTAATATGCCCCAAAACAAAACACGGTGCTGGTATTTTTTTGGAATTTTAAAAGAGGCAAAAATTATGGCGATTACAAATATGTTGTCAATACTTAAAGATAACTCAATCAAGTAACCCGTTACGAATTTCATTGCAGCAACCGAAGGTTTTAATTGATTCGGATTTAATACATAATCGGTGGTGTATAACCAATAAACCACTCCAGAAAACAACATGGATACAGTAAACCAGATAGCGGTCCATTTGCTGGCTTCCTTGGTGCTTATTACATGAGGAGTCTTATTAAAGACGCCTAAGTCTAATGCCAATATAATTATGATCAATGTAATAAATGAAATCCAAACTATCATGTGCTTTCTGTTTTAAATATTTCTACAAATGTACTTTTTGATTTTTTAAATTTTGCTATAATATGATAAAGATGCAGCGCAAACAGATTAAAATTATTTTAAAGTTTTTTTACACGACCCGAGCGATAGCGAACTGGCGAAGCAATTACACGAATTAGCACGAATTAAGATGTAGTATTATGCCACGAATCTGTCAAAGGCAGATAAAATTAGTGTAATTTTATTTTTAGATCCATTAAATTTGTGCAAATTAGTGTAATTCGTGTTGACTTTTTTTAATGCGTTTGTCTTGGATAAAGTTGCTATAGTTTTTTTATACAAAAAAAAGCATCTTCAATTAAGAAGATGCTTTTATATAGTAATAAAACGTATTAATTATGCTAGTTCAGGAACCAAAGCAGTGTTAACAGTTTTGATGATTCTTGCTGCAATTTTGTATGGATCACCGTTTGATGCTGGTCTTCTGTCTTCCAACCATCCTTTCCATCCTTTTTGAACGGTAATTAATGGAATTCTGATTGAAGCTCCTCTATCAGATACTCCGTAAGAGAAATCATGGATAGATGCAGTTTCGTGTTTACCAGTTAGACGTTGCTCGTTGTAAGCTCCGTAAACAGCAATGTGCTCTTCAACAACTGGACGGAAAGCTTCGCAGATTGTTTCGTAAACTTCTTGAGAACCACATGTTCTTAAAACATTGTTAGAGAAGTTAGCATGCATTCCAGATCCATTCCAATCCGTATCTCCTAATGGTTTTGGGTGGTATTCTATATAGTAACCGTATTTTTCAGTAAGACGATCCAGTAAGTACCTTGCAATCCAGATTTCATCACCCGCTTTTTTAGCTCCTTGTGCAAATAATTGGAATTCCCATTGTCCACAAGCTACTTCTTGGTTAATACCTTCAAAGTTAATACCAGCGGCGATACATAAATCGGCATGTTCTTCAACAAATTTTCTTCCGTGAGTGTTTTTTCCACCTACTGAACAGTAGTACATACCTTGTGGAGCAGGGTAACCACCAATAGGGAATCCTAAAGGCAATAAAGTTTTAGTATCCATAATGAAATACTCTTGTTCGAAACCGAACCAGAAATCACCATCATCATCAATAGTAGATCTTCCGTTTGAAGCGTGAGGAGTACCATCTGCATTCATAACTTCTGTCATTACCAAGTAACCATTGATACGAGTAGGGTCTGGATAAATAGCAACCGGTACAAGTAAACAATCAGATGAACCACCTTCAGCTTGTTTTGTAGACGAACCATCAAAAGACCAGTTTCCTATTTCTTCTAATGTTCCTTTAAAGTTTTCGTGCTCTTCAACTTTAGTTTTACTTCTAAGATTTTGTGTTGGTTCGTATCCGTCTAACCAAATGTACTCTAATTTAATTTTAGCCATAATATTATAAATTTAATTTCTTGATAATTTTCTGAGGGCAAATATAAAATATTTTAACTTTGCGGTAAAATAAAGGGGGTGTTTTTTATTTGTGTAAACTTAATTTTTCACATAACTGCATTTTGAATGGGGTATAATTAAAAATATGCAATTTTAATAGGGTATAAAAATTAATTTCACAATTACTCGTTTTGATCTAATACTAAATAATTCAGATTTTTATTACTTCAAAATTCAGATTGACTCCTAATATTATTTTTTGATTGCTATTTCTGTTAAAAAGCAGATATATACAGACATAGGAATTAATTGTTTCTAAGAATAATTTATATTTGTTATTATTTTACAATTGAAACCCACATCAAAAAAGATTTTTCTTCCGATGAGATGAAAAAGTGGGTTCCTGACAACCAAAATTTAAATACTTTTTCGGAAGAAAATTAAAACTTTAAAATCTATAATTATGTCATCAATTCGTTTTCAAGCTTTAAAAGAAGCTACCAATAGAAAATTAGTAGATTTTCAGGAATCAGGGAAAAAATCAGTCCTTTTTGGGGCAAATGTCTTCAATGATAAAGCCATGAAGCAATATTTAACTTCAGATGCTTTCAAAGGAGTACAAGGAGCGGTTCAGCATGGAACTAAAATAGACCGAAAATTAGCGGATTATATTGCTATGGGGATGAAAGAATGGGCGCTGTCTAAAGGAGTAACACATTATACCCACTGGTTTCAACCGCTTACTGGTTCTACTGCTGAAAAACATGACGCTTTTTTTGAAACCTCTTATGACGGAAGTGATCCTGTAGAAAAATTTGGCGGAGCACAATTGGTGCAACAAGAACCGGATGCTTCCAGTTTTCCAAATGGCGGAATTAGAAATACATTCGAAGCCAGAGGATATACTGCTTGGGATCCAACCTCTCCCGCTTTTATTTTTGGAACCACTTTATGTATTCCAACTGTTTTTATTTCGTACACAGGAGAAGCTTTAGATTATAAAACACCTTTGTTGAGAGCTTTAACGGTTATGGATGAAGCAGCTACTGAAGTATGTAAGTATTTTGATAAAAACGTAAAAAAGGTTACCGCAACTTTAGGATGGGAACAAGAATATTTCTTAGTAGATAGAGCTTTGGCCAATTCTCGTCCTGACCTTATGATGACAGGAAGAACTTTGCTAGGACATACCTCTGCAAAAGGACAACAATTAGACGATCATTATTTTGGAGCTATCCCTACTCGTGCTTTAACATTCATGAGAGATTTAGAACAAGAATGTATGTTATTGGGTATTCCTGTAAAAACACGTCATAACGAAGTGGCTCCCAATCAATTTGAGTTGGCTCCAATTTTTGAAGAAACTAACCTTGCAGTAGATCACAACTGTTTATTAATGGATGTGATGGAAAAAGTTGCTGAACGTCACGACTTTAAAGTATTGTTCCATGAAAAACCTTTCAAAGGAGTAAATGGTTCAGGAAAACATAACAACTGGTCATTGGCTACAGATACTGGGATAAACTTGTTGAGTCCTAGTAAAACGCCAATGAGTAATTTACAGTTTTTGACTTTCTTTATTAATACCATAAAAGCGGTAAATGATAACGAATCATTATTGAGAGCAGCAATCGCTTCTGCCAGTAATGATCATAGATTGGGAGCAAATGAAGCACCGCCGGCAATTATCTCTGTGTTTATAGGAGAGCAATTGACTAAAGTTTTGGCTGAATTGGAAGGTGTAACTACCGGAAAATTATCTCCGGAAGAAAAAACAGATTTAAAATTAAACGTAGTAGGAAAAATTCCAGATGTTCTTTTGGATAATACCGATAGAAACAGAACCTCTCCGTTTGCCTTTACCGGAAATAAATTTGAGTTTAGAGCAGTAGGTTCTATGGCAAACTGTTCTAATTCAATGACTACTTTGAATGCTATTGTTGCCAAACAATTGAGAGATTTCAAAGTTGAAGTTGATGCTTTGATCGAATCTAAGGACATGAAGAAGGACGATGCAATCTTCAATGTATTAAGAGAATATATTAAGCAATCTAAAAAAATTCTTTTTGAAGGAGATGGTTATAGTGAAGAATGGGAAATCGAAGCGGGAAAAAGAGGCTTAAGTAACTTTAAAACCACTCCGGAAGCATTAAAAGCCAGAATTTCTCAACAATCGTTTGATTTATTTTCTGAATTGGGCATCATGAACCATGTGGAAGTTGAAGCTCGTTACGAAATAGAATTGGAAGAATACACCAAGAAAATTCAAATTGAAGGTAGAGTGTTAGGTGATATTTCTAAAAATCACGTGATTCCTACTGCCATTCGTTACCAAAACACTTTGATTACGAATGTGAGAGGGTTGAAAGATATTTTTGGACCTGATTTTGAAACAATCGCTAAAGAACAAATTATCTTGATCAAAGAAATTTCGGGACATATCGAAGGGATCAATTCAAAAGTAGAAGAGATGACAAACGAAAGAAAGATAGCCAATAATTTGACTGATGGTCAAGAGATGGCAGAAGCCTATTGTAATAAAGTTAAACCCTATTTTGAAATTATCAGAAACCATTGTGACAAACTGGAATTATTAGTTGACAATGAATTATGGACTTTAACTAAATACAGAGAATTGCTTTTGACTAAGTAGTTTTGGATGTTCATTTAAATAGAAAGGCTTTTTTACGAAAGCCTTTTTTTTGCTTAGATATGACTTGGAATTGCAATAAATTATGTTTTTAAATTTAAAGAGGCGTAGTTTTATTGTAAATTTGAGGAAATAAAGCCCTAATATGAAGTTGTTTGCCACGCTATTTTTTTGTTTTGCAGTTTCTTGTGTTTTTGCACAAGAACAGGATTCGTTTTTTTTTGATACTAATAAATTTATCCTAAATAAGGAACAACTTTTAAAGCTAAACCATTGGTTGGTAACTAATAAAGAGGTTAAGATTGTTGGCGTCTATGGTTTTTGCGATGAGGAAGGTTCGATAGGTTATAATGATACTTTGGCCCAAAAAAGAATTGATTATGTATTCAATATCATTAAAAACAAAGTAAAAATTAGACCAGATTTTAAAACAAGAAGTTTTGGCGAATTGCATACACCCTCTACTGTAAAGCCCGAAAACAGAAAGGTAATTTTGTTTTATATCCAGCCAAAAGATTTTGTGCGTGAAGAAGAGATAATAGCCCCAAAGAAAAAAGTTGTTGTTGTTGAAAAAGAAAAACCAATCGTCAAATTCCCCGATGTATATGTTTTTGAAAATCCGGATGGCTTTACAACTAAGTTTAAGATAGATACACTTTTTATGAAAAAAATAAGTGTAGCTAAGGTAGGGGAGAGGCTTAAACTCGAAAACATGAATTTTTATATCAACACCTACGGTATAATGCCGCAATCTAGGCCAGTAATGTATGAATTGTTGACGGTAATGAGAAGTTGTCCTAATTTAAAAATTCAAATTCAAGGCCATATTTGTTGTGTGGGTAAAGATGTCAGGGATTTAAGTACGCAAAGAGCCAAAGCCATTTGTAAGTTTTTAGAATATAATGGCATTGAGAAAAGCAGAATGACTTTTGTAGGATTTGGAAGTTCAAAACCATTGTATCCTTTACCCGAAACAACAGAGGAAGAACGAGAAGCAAACCGCCGAGTTGAGATTGAAATTGTAGAGAATTAGGGGGCGGAATTTAGAGTTTAGAATTTAGAATTTTAAAATTGTTACTGCCATTGATATTGCCATTGAAATTGATACGGTATATAATTGTATAATTGTTACATTAAAATTATCTTTGCCCCACATCCACACAACAAAAAAATGAGTTCAGATACTTCAAAAAGATATGCACAACGCGGTGTTTCGGCATCCAAAGAAGATGTGCATAACGCCATAAAAAATATTGACAAAGGATTATTTCCACAAGCTTTTTGTAAAATAGTTCCCGATTATTTAACGCAAGACGAAGAGTATTGCCTTATTATGCATGCAGATGGTGCTGGTACAAAATCGTCATTGGCCTATATGTATTGGAAAGAAACTGGTGACATATCCGTTTGGAAAGGCATTGCTCAAGATGCCTTAATCATGAATATTGACGACTTATTGTGTGTGGGAGCTACCGATAATATTTTACTTTCGTCCACTATTGGAAGAAACAAAAATTTGATTCCTGGCGAAGTATTATCCGCTATCATCAACGGAACCGAAGAACTAATAAAAGAATTGGATTCTTTTGGGGTAACCATACATTCTACCGGTGGCGAAACTGCCGATGTAGGCGATATCGTAAGAACCATAATTGTTGATTCTACTGTAACGGCTAGAATGAAACGATCAAAAGTAATTGATAATGCCAATATAAAAGCGGGTGATGTTATAGTCGGAATGGCCTCTTTTGGTCAAGCCTCTTACGAGAAAAGTTACAATGGCGGAATGGGAAGCAACGGTCTAACCTCTGCTCGTCACGATGTTTTCGAAAAGTATTTGGCAACCAAATATCCAGAAAGTTTTGATGCAGCAGTTCCTAATGAACTTATTTATTCCGGACAAATAAAACTGACGGATGCCGTGGCCAATTCACCTGTAGATGCAGGGCAACTTGTCCTTTCTCCAACTAGAACGTATGCACCAATAATCAAGAAAATTTTAGATAAATATACTTCTAAGGATATTCATGGAATGGTGCATTGCAGTGGTGGTGCACAAACCAAAATCTTGCATTTTGTACAAAATCTTCATATTATAAAAGATAATTTATTTCCGGTTCCTCCTTTATTTCAATTGATACAAGAACAATCTAAAACCGATTGGAAAGAGATGTATCAAGTTTTCAATTGCGGGCATCGTATGGAAGTGTATGTGCCAGAAGCTATTGCGCAAGACATTATCGCTATCTCAAAATCATTCAATGTAGAAGCACAAATTGTGGGTAGAGTAGAAGCTTCGGATACTAAAAAACTAACAATTATCAGCGAATACGGTACTTTCGAGTATTAATTTAATCAAAATAATACCATGTACGAATTGCTTTTTTGGAAATACCTAGACGAAGTTTATTTGAATCACCACGAGGTGTACGAAGCCATTGATGACCAAAAAGAAGTCGAAGGTTTAGAAACGCTTCCTGTTGAAGTGATTATGAATAGATTCAATACCGTGTTTTCAAAATGGGAAAAAGTAGATGAAAATAGTTGGAAAAACACCGCAGGGAAAGGTGCTTTTCATATAAAAACCACTCCCCAAAGTATCAAAATAGATTGTTACGGCACCGAAGGTAAAACAATGAACTTGCTGGTAGATACCATGGCCGAGTTCAAATGCCCGCTTTATGATCCCCAAGTTCCGGAGCGTTACGATGAAATGAGTGAATAAACGAAACTTTTATTGAACCATTAAGGCATTAAATTTGTTAAGCTAAAGACTTAATAAACTTAATGCCTTAATGGTTTTTATTTTAAAAAACTTCTTTTCTTTGTAATAAAAACAGAAAATGAATTTAGATTTCTCCCCAAGCACCATCCTCGAAGATGAAATGGTTTTACTTCGCCCTTTGCAAGTAACCGATGTTGATAATCTATTGGACATTTCCATCAACGAACCTGAAACTTGGGAATACTCTCTAGTTCGTGCCAACGGTAGAGAAAATCTGGAAAATTATATCTGGTTGGCCCTAAAAGCCAGAGAAAACAAAACCGAATTCCCCTTTATAGTTTTCGATAAAAAAACGGGAAAATACGCCGGAAGTACCCGTTTTTATGACATTAATCTAGCTTTCAAAACCCTGCAATTGGGTTACACCTGGTATGGAAAAGATTTTAGGGGAACGGGACTCAACAAACATTGCAAATATCTTTTATTGCAATTTGCTTTCGAAACCCTTGGGATGGAACGCGTAGAATTCCGTGCAGACAATAACAATCAGCGAAGTATTGCCGCCATGAAAAGCATCGGTTGTAAAGTAGAAGGGGTTATGAGAAGCCACATGCCAACCTTTGGGAGCGAAGTGCGCAGAGACAGTATTATTTTGAGTATCCTAAAAAACGAGTGGTTCGATGAGGTGAAAGTAAATTTAAAAGAAAAATTATAAGTTATTTTTACCACATTACTCTATTGTAGCGGCAATGAGACAAGGGGATTTTATTGGTTTCAGATATAGTTTAAAACTATGTACTTTAGTGTATTTCGCTTTAGCTTCTGCAACTATTTTAGCCACGAATTGCACTAATTCCCACAAATTAATTCGTGCTAATTTGTGGTTAATAAATAAGTGTTACACCTTGCAGACTTTCAGTCCAAAGTGGTTTAGTTAGAATTAGAAATCGCTATTTTTTTTTGGAAAATTAAAATAGAAGGTTGAACCTTTGCCTTCTTCGCTTTCCATCCAAATTTTTCCTCCATGTTTTTCTACAAAATCCTTACAAAGAATCAATCCTAATCCAGTGCTTGGCTCATCATTGGTTCCTTTTCGGTTATTTTGTACATCGAGTGTGAATAAATTTTCAATAATTTTGGAATTCATTCCAATGCCTGTGTCTGTTATTGAAATTATGGTATTTTTGTAATCTTCTTCGCTTTGAATGCTTATTGATCCTCCTTTTGGAGTAAATTTTATCGCATTTGACAAAATGTTTCTGATCACGGCTTGAATAATGTTGTTGTCTGCAAAAACTGTAGTGTTTTCTGAGATATCAGTGTTGATTTTGATTTCTTTTATATTGGCTGCATCTTGTAAAGTAACGATGCATTCTGAAACTATTGGCAATAATAAATATTCCTGTGGGACAAACGGGATTAAACCTTGTTCCATTTTGGACCATTCCAGTAAGTTTTCTAAAAGGCGAAATAGGTTTTTTGCTGAGTTTCTCATGTTTCCTGCCGCAAACTGAATTTCTTCGGGAGTCATACTTTCAAGATCTTCAGCCAATAATTCGGTTAATCCCAAAAATCCATTAAATGGACCTCTTAAATCGTGGGCAATTATAGAAAAGAATTTGTCTTTTTGATTGTTTATTTCAGAAATCAATTGGTTTTTTTTATTCAATAATTGATTCGTTTTTATTTTAGAAAGATACAGCCAGAAAAATAGACCTAAGAGAACAGCAGCAGCTATAGTAATGGTAATTAATAAATATACTTTTCGAGCTTCACTTTTTATTTTAAGATGTTGTATTTCAATTTGTTTATCTCTTAAATCGATTTCCCTTTGGGATTCCAAATTTGCCATTTTATTTTTGCTGTCATCAGAAAAAATTAAGTCTTTAATTTCAGTGTATTTTTCAAAATAATCTAAAGCTATTTTGTCCTTACCTAGATTTTTATTGGCTTTAGAAAGATAAAAATTACTTTCTTGTATGTCTTTTAAAGATTCGAATTTTTGAAAACTGTTTAATGCATTTTTTAAATAGTCAATTGATTTATTTAAGAGGTCGTTTTTATTCTTTTGATTGGATTCGTCTAAAGACATAAGATAATAGGCTCTACCAAGTTCATATTTATTAAAACTATTAAATAAACCAAAATCATTATTATAGGTTTTTGTGGATTCATTTATGGCTTCTATGCCTTTGATATAGTTTTTTAAATCGATATAAGAAATACCTATGTTGGTTAAGTTTAACCCAATACATTTAACGTCATTAAGTTTCCTGTTTAGTGCCAGCGATTTGTAGAAGTAACTTAGAGCTTTTTGATATTCCTTCTGTTGTAAATAAACATCTCCAATATTGTTTAATAATAAGGAAGTGGTTCTTTCTTTTTTTAATTCTAAATTTAATTGTAATGCTTTGTTGTAGGATTGCAGTCCTTGTTTGTAGTTTTTATTATCAATATAGATTAAGCCAAGATTGTTGTAGGTTAAGGACAATCCAATTTTGTCGTTTAATGCTTCATAAATTTTAAGTGCTTTATATAGATAGTCCAAGGATCTTACATAATCAGATCTCATCTCGTATGCGACAGCCAAATTGATATAGGCATTACCAATTGCTCTTTTATTGTTTGATTTTTTAGAAAGTTTTAATGCAAGCTCTTCATATTTTAATACCTCATTAGAATTAATATAGTCTGAATATGATGAAAGTTTATTTAGAAGTTTTATTTTGGTGTTGTCTTCTTTTGCTTTTGTGAGCTCTGTTTTTAAAGAATCAATAGTCTTATTCACTGTGTTTTGAGCAAATAATGGATTGATTGAGATTATTGAAAAAAGAACAAGAAAGACTACTGTTTTCATTTTTAACGTGATTTTCTTAAAAATACATTAATTTATTGCAATGTTTTAGGAAAACTAGAATAAAAAGTTGTCCCTTTCCCTTCCTCGCTTTCTACCCAAATTTTGCCTCCGTGTTTTTCCATAAATTCTTTACACAGAATTAACCCTAATCCAGTGCTTGGTTCATCATTGGTGCCTTTTCTATTGGTTTGCACATCTAGTCTAAATAGATTGTCTACCATTTTGACATTCATCCCAATGCCGGTATCTGTAATTGAAATTGTGGTGTCTTTGTCGTTTTCATTTACATGAATAGCTATAGAACCTCCTACGGGAGTAAATTTCACAGCATTTGATAAAATGTTTCTGATCACGGCATGAATAATGTTATTGTCTGCAAAAATTTTAGTATTCTTGGGGATGTTGGTATTGATTTTAATTTCTTTGGCATTGGCCAAATCTTGTAAAGTAACTAAGGATTCTGAAACTATTGGCAATAATAAATTTTCCTGTGGCATAAAAGGCATTAAACCTTGTTCCATTCTAGACCATTCCAGTAAATTCTCTAAAAGACGAAATAGGTTTTTAGCCGAGCTTCTCATGTTTACAGCTGCAAACTGAATTTCTTTTGGAGTCATGCTTTCAAGATCTTCAGCCAATAATTCGGTTAATCCCAAAAATCCATTAAATGGATCTCGAAGATCATGTGCGATAATAGAGAAAAATCGGTCTTTTTGAGAATTGATTTCAGAAATCTTTTTATTTTTTTCTTCCAATAAGAGTGAGGTCCTTCTTTTAGAAAGAAATAATCTAAAAAACACAATTAATAGCAATGCAATTACCAGTGTAATTGTGATTAACAAATACATCAAGCGGGTATTACTCTTAATTTGAAGTTCCTGTATCTGGATTTGTTTGTCTCTTAAATCAATTTTTCGTTGGGAATCCAAGTTTTGTATCTGATCTTTGGTTTTGGTAGAAAAAATAGAGTCTTTTAATTGGATGCTTTTTTTTAGATATGTTAAAGCTAATTGGCTGTTTTTTAATTCTTCATTGATCTTACTGATATAGCTATAGCTTTCCTGAACGTCATTAAGGGAATTGAATTTTTGAAAATTTTTAGCGCAATAATCAAACAAATCAAGAGAATTTTTCAGCAATTGTTCTCTTTTATTTCCGGTAGGCAATTCTAAAGCCATCAAGTAATAGGTTCTACCGAGCTCAAATTTATTATAGAGGTTAAATAAGCGAGAATCATCGTTGTATAATAGAATGGATTTATTGATGTATTCTATAGCTTTGGGGAAATTTTTTAATTTATTATAGGTGATTCCAATGTTTGTCAAACCAAATCCAATATATAAAGTGTCTTTAATTCGGGTGCTATATTCTAAGGATTTTTTATAATAATTTAATGCTTTTTTTAAATGATTTGATCTTTCCAGACAAGATCCAATATTGTTTAAGTTTCTTGCAATTTGATCTTGATTTTTTAATGTTGTATTTATTTGTAAAGATTTTTGAAAGAAGTTTAATGCTTTTTGAAAATCTTCTAAATCGTGAGATATTAAACCTAGACCGTTATAGGAAAAAGCCAAGGCAGATTTATTCTCTAAATTTTCATTGATTTTAATCGCTTTATAGAAATAATTCAAGGACTCTGAATAATTTGAATCGGCGCGAGCACATCGGCCTAGATTGTTTAAAGAAATACCTATCCCTTTATTCCATTTTAATTTTGTAGCAAGTTTTAATGCGGCATCAGCATATCGCATTCCTTCTTTAGTGTCGTCAAGATATAAGGAAGAAGATAAATTATTTAGAATGTTTACTTTAGTGGTGTCTTCTTTCGCTTTTGATAATTCCGTTTTTAAAGAATCAGTAATTCTTTTATTTTGGGCGAATACATTTGCTATAAACAAAAACAAAAAAGTAAGGAGAATGATTCTTTTCATTTCAAAAACAATAATATAGATTGGTAAGTTGTATCTTGCAAAAGGATAATCTAGGTATAAAGTTAGCGAAAAAAAAATGAAAACATAGACGAAATGCAAAAATAATCGACAAAATGCATATATTTTTGAATTACTCTTATTTTTTTGAGGAATATAGTTGGATTTTTGTTAAAAATATATTGCGAAATTAAAAATAACCTTTTAGAATTGTTTGTTCAAATGAAAGGAAAAAAGGCAAAAAAGGAATACTTTTGTAGTCTATTTTAATATACAATCTTTTAATTTTTTAAATAAAAAAAATGAATATAAATCCTAAAATCGGAATTGATAAACTCATTTTCGGAATGAAGCAAAATGATGTTATTGCCATTTATGGTAAACCAAATCGAAATTACAAAGACGAAGATGATAATGTGATTTTTGCCTATAATGCGCTTAAAATTCGTTTAACATTTTACAAGGAAGAGGAGTTGAAATTGGGTTATTTAGTAGCTTCTAGCCCAGAATTAGAATTGTTTGGAAATAAAGTGATCAATAGAAAAATAACCGATGTCAAAAAGGATTTGGCTCAAAAAGGAATAACAAAATTCACTCAAGAAGAGTTTGATACTTTTGAAAATTATTTTAATGAAGAAAATTGGATCATTTTGCAAACAGAGTTTGACGAAGTCGTGAAATTTGAAATCGGTGCAATCATCAACGATAAAGACGAATTTGATTGGAAGTTTAGGAAGTAAAATGGGGTATTAAATAAAATAAACCCGACAGCTTTTTAAAAGTTGTCGGGTTTATTTATGGGTAATTATTTATTGTTTTACTTGTTTATTTTAATCAATTCTATTTCAAAGAGTAAATCGCTTTTCGGAGGAATAGCACCAGGATAACCTCGTTCTCCATAAGCTAGATAATAAGGGATGAAAAATTTATATTTTGCACCTTCCTTCATCAATTGAACACCTTCTGTCCAACCTTTTATTACCTGGTTTAAATTAAAATCAATTGGTTCTCCGCGTTGAACACTGCTGTCAAAAACGGTTCCATTAATAAAAGTTCCTGTATAATGGACCTTAACATTACTTGTAGCTACTGGCATTGAGCCGGTACCTTCTTTTAGAATAATGTATTTTAATCCACTTGTTGTTGTTTGTCCGTTTGCAAATTCTTTCAAAACAATTTCATTTGCAGCTGCTCTTTCTTTTTCTTCCTTCTCGGATTTTATTTTTGCTTCAACCGCTTTATTTCCATAATAGTCGGTAAAAACTTTTACGGCATCAAATTTTTTGGCTAAATCTCCTTTTCGGGTAATAGTAATTTTTGTAATTACATCATCTTGGGCTATTGTATTTACCACATCCATACCTTGGGTTACTTGACCATAAATAGTATGTTTTCCGTTTAGCCAAGACGTTTCTTTGTGTGTTATAAAAAACTGACTACCATTGGTTGCGGGACCAGAATTTGCCATGGCAAGAATTCCGCCTTTGTCAAATTTTGAATCGTTAAATTCATCTTTGAAAGCATACCCAGGACCTCCAGAGCCATTTCCTAAAGGATCTCCCCCCTGAATCATAAAATCTTTGATGACTCTATGGAATTTTAATCCATCAAAAAAAGGTTTTCCTTTTAATTTTTCAACAGTTATAAATGGGTTTTTACCTTCAGAAAGTGTTATGAAGTTGGCAACCGTTATGGGCGTTTTTTGATAAAATAATTGAACAGTAATGTTCCCTTTGTTGGTTGCAATAGTCGCAAAAATGCCTTCAGCTGCAACAGGGGCTTTTATCGTTGTGGCTGGCTTTTTGGTAGCGACAGGTTTTTTTGTGTTTTGCGCTTGTAAATTTAAAAGCCCTAAAAAGAAGACTAGTAAGATTTTAGATTTCATTGTTTAAAATTTAAGTTTTAATTTTTTATAATTAATTAGGCATTTTTTTCAATAACTCAATTTCGAAAATAATATTGGTGTTTGGTGGAATCACATCACCAGCACCAGCTTCGCCATACGCAAGATGAGATGGGATAAAAAGAACTGCTTTGTCTCCAAAAGACATTTTCTCTATTCCTTCAATGAAACCCGGAATCAACCCATCTTTTCTTCCCGCTTGAAAAGGAATAGGAATGTATTGTTTGGCTGCTGCTCTCGCTGGATCAAATTTTCCAAAAGTTTTTGAAACCTCTTCAATGCTAGTGTCAAATAAAGTACCGTTTTCTAGAAATCCTGCATAATGAATATAAACTGTGCTTCCGGTTACAGGTTTTTTGCCATTTTCTTTTTTAGTAATAACGTATTGAAGTCCCGATGACGTTTTTTTAGCCTGGGTTTTTAACGCTGTAAAAACCGCCGATTTTTGTTCGCAAACCGCTTTGTATTTAGAATCATAAGCTAGTTTGGCTTGAGCTTCAGCTGCCACTTTTTGTTTTTGACTTTCGGATTCTAGTTTAAAATAATCGTAAAAGGTTTTTTTAGCATCAAATTTCTTTGCTTCTTCACCATTTCTTATAATAGTGATACTCTTTATGAAATCATCCTGTTCTATTTTATTGACCGTTTCCATGCCATTTTCGACAACATGACCAAAAATAGTGTGTTTTCCATCCAGCCAAGGTGTTTCAAGATGTGTGATGAAAAATTGACTGCTATTGGTTCCAGATCCGTTATTGGCCATAGCCAAAAGACCTCCTTTGTCAAATTTCAAATCGGTGATTTCATCTTTAAATTTGTATCCTGTATCTCCTGATCCTGTTCCCAATGGATCTCCACCCTGAATCATAAAATCTTTGATCACTCTATGGAATTTTAAACCATTGTAAAATGGTTTTCCCTTAAGGGTATCATTGACAATAAACTCGTTATCACCTTCGGCCAATGTGATGAAGTTGGCAACGGTAACGGGCGCTTTTTTATAGTCTAATTCAAGTATAATAGTTCCTTTGCTGGTTTCAATTTCAGCATATATACCATCGGGTAAATCGTTATGTTTGTCTTTACAAGAAAATAATGTGGCAACAATTAGTAGTGCTAATAAAAAACTTTTTTTCATATGAAGTTAATTTTTGTTTTTAGTAGAAATATGGTATCGCCATTCTTTATTCCAGTTTTTGTTTTGGAATCATGGCGATTTCATTTCTGCTATTTTTTTAATTTGTTAGGGTGTCTTTTGTTGTTAATTCGGCTTTTTCTACTTCCTTAGCCTCGGATTGTTTTTTATATTCTGCTTCAGGCATAAAATCGTGGAGTGTAACGGTACAAGATAATGGCTGATTGGTGCCGATTTTATTATTGTCACCATGAAAACCAAATCCCATTCGCGAGGTAAAAAGGAAATTTATTTTTTCATTTTTACGCATCAGTTTTATCCCGTCTCTCAATCCCATCATGATATCTTCTTTGTCGACTTTGTAAACTTGCGGGCGCAATTCGAGTTCAGAATAAATGATGTGGCCTTTTAGATCTTTTATTTCATAATCGAAAAAAGCGACATCTCCTTTTTTTGGAGTAAGGCTGTCCAATAGATTTCTGGTTTCATAATAATACCAATAGCCCTTTTTTGAAGCGATATACTTTATGGAAGGATTGCTCTTGATTATAGAGTCAATTAGGCCTTCTTCACTGGCAATCAGTTTTTTATTTCGTGCTATGGATTGTCTCATAAAGCTACCCGAGGACTGAGAAATGGGTCTTCTTGCTTCTTGATGTTGTTTGCAACTCGAAAGTAAAATGGATGCAAAGAATAAAATTATAGTGATCTTACAGTATTTCATATCTATTATATTTTTAGATTTTTTACTAAATTTTCAAATTTATTCAATGTTTCTTCCATAGATACTTCGGATTTCCCCCCCGCAGCATTGCTGTGTCCTCCTCCTTGAAAGTGGTCTCTGGCAAACTGATTGACATCAAAATTGCCTTGGGAACGAAAAGAAATCTTGATAATTCCCTCTTCTTTATTTTCGATAAAAATAGCGGTGAAAACAATTCCTTTTATAGTTAAACCATAATTGACAATCCCTTCTGTGTCACCTTTTATATGATCAAAAGAGTTCAATTCTTCTTGCGTTAATGAAGTGTATGAAGTTTTATGTTCCATCATCACTTTCATGTTTTGCATAGCTCTACCTAGTAATTGCAAACGATTATACGAACTATTATCAAAAAGCAAAGTAGGAATAACAGTGTTTTCTACTCCAAGATCAATTAATTCTGCAATGATTCTATGGGTTGTTCCAGTTGTTTTAGGAAATCGGAACGAACCAGAATCGGTCAAAATTCCAGTGTAAATGCAGGTAGCAATTGTTTTGTCTAAGTCTTGTTTTTTGTCAAGAAAAGAGATAAAGTTATAAACCATTTCGCAAGTAGAACCAAATGCAACATCCGAATAAGTATAGGTGGCATAATCATCTGGTTTTTGATGATGATCAATCATGATAAATGGAGCGGTTAGTTTCTCTAAAACCTGTTCCATTTCTCCCACTCTGTGAAGCGCATTAAAATCTAAAGTAAAAACTAGTTCAGCCTCTTCAAGAATCTTGGTACAGTTTTCCTTGTCCTTTTCGTATATTTTTACTGTTTCAGAACCCGGCATCCAGGCTAGAAAATCTGGAAACTCGTTCGGGGAAATCACTACTGGATGATGATGATTTTTTAGCAAAAAATGATATATTGCTAGGGTAGACCCCATGGCGTCTCCGTCTGGACCTCGATGAGGAATTATGGCAATTTTTTTTGGAGTTGATAATAACAACTGTATCGCTTGTATGTCTTGTATTTTCATAGAATGCGAAATTACATTTTTTAAACTAAAAGTTGAAATCATTTATAAAATTAACATGAATTATAGATTTAGAAATATTTGAGCCCTTTTTTTCTAAAATTTTGATACAAAATAGATTTAGGTCCTTTCACAACTTGCGATTTGTAAATCCCTACAGAACCCGACGAAAAATAAGCGATAAAACAGGCAAAACCAATATAAATGCCACAATCAATCCCGAAGAGTTCCATACCCATAATG
>Ga0184629_10000360_pt1 | contig 20270 bp, 19 predicted proteins | sample PLM4_32_b1_FD_133158 | JGI IMG/M metagenome (GOLD analysis project Ga0184629, IMG submission 133158) | Groundwater sediment microbial communities from an aquifer in East River, Colorado, USA - PLM4_32_b1 | ecosystem: Environmental > Terrestrial > Soil > Riparian zone | place: USA: East River... | reverse complement strand
CGCGCATGTCGAGCGCGGCGAACACCGCCCGCTGCGCATCGGACGGACCGTAGCGCGGATCGTGCGCCACCGGGGCGCCGTAGAACGCCATCAGTGCGTCCCCCATGAGCTTGTCAACGGTCCCCTCGTACTTGAAGACGACGTGCGTCAGGACCGAGAACAGCTCCCTGAGGAAGCGCACCACCTCCACTCCCTCGACCGCCTCCGCCAGCGGCGTGAACCCGCGCACGTCCGCCACCAGCACGGTGACCGGGCGGCGCTCGCCGGCGAGCGCCTTGGAGGCGGGGTCCCTGAACACCTGCTCGGCGATGTGGGGGGTCACGTACGACTCGAAGCGCCGGCGTATCCGGTCGGTTTCGTCCTCCCGGTCCTTCACGCGGTCCCGGATCTCGCGATAGAGCCTGGCGTTCTCGATCGCCACCGCCACCTGGCTCGCGAGGATGCTCATCAGCTCGGCGTGCTCCGGGAGGAAGTGGGCGACCTCGACGCTCTCGAACGCCATCACACCCAGCACCTGTTCCTGCGCCACCAGTGGGACGGCGAGCTCCGAGCGCGGCACGCGCCCGTCGAGCGTGCGCGCGGCGATGTAGCCGGGGTCGCGCGAGGTGTCGTCCACGATCACCGGCGCCTTGCGCTCCACGGCCCGGCTGATGATCCCTTCGCCCAGCCGCAGCGCCTTGTCCCGCACGAAGGCCGGGTCATACCCGATCGCCGAGCGCCAGATGAACTTCCCCGACTTCGGATCGAGGAAGAAGATGGTGAACAGCTCGTAGTCGATGACCTTGCGCGTCAGCTCTCCGACCCGGTCCAGCAGGAAGTCGAGGTCGAGGATCGAGGCGACCTCCCGGCCGATCTCGTGCAGCATCTCCATCGCCAGCGTGTGCCGGCGGCGCTCCTCGAACAGGCGCGCGTTCTCGATGGCGACGGCGATCGGCGCCGCCAGGGTCGCCAGGATGGTCACCTGCTCGTGCGTGAAGAAGTACGGCTGGCGGCTCTCGACGTTGAGCACGCCGATCACGCGGTCCTTGTGGAGCAGCGGCACGGCCAGGTTGGAGGCGAACGCCTCGCCGTTGGGGGCGTAGTAGTCGGGGTCCTTGGTCACGTCTCCGACCAGCACCGGCTCGCGGGTGCGGATGGCGCGGGCGCACAGGCCCCGGTCGGCGCGGTACTCGGTGCGCCGGGCGCGCTCCGGGTCGTACCCCGACCCCCCCAGCCACTCCAGCCGGTTGCTGCGCTCATCCGTCCGGAAGATGCCGAGGACCTCGTAGTCGATCAGGCTCTTGACGAGCGTCGCGACCCGCTCGAGGAGGGGCTCGAGATCGAGGATCGAGGTCATCTCGCGCGAGATCTCGACCAGGGTCTGCAGGGTTCGCGCCCGCTGGATATCGAGATTGGCCCGGGCGAGCTTCAGCTCGTGGCAGAGCTCGCGCCCCGTCGGAAACCGCGCTGCCGCATCCTTCGCCGTGCAGCGCGCCACGATTCCCTGGAGGTCGGCCGGGACATCCGGGTTGAGCTCGGCGATCGGTCGCGGCTGGTGGTGGACGATGTGATAGAGGATGTCCACGTCGGAATCGCCGGCGAACGCCTGCTGGCCGGTGAGCATCTCGTAGAGCACAACCCCGAAGGAGAAGATGTCGGCCCGGGCGTCCACGTCACGCGCCGTCGCCTGCTCGGGGGACATGTAGGCGACCGTCCCCATCGCCACCCCCTCGGCCGTGAGCTGGGTGGTGTTGCTCGGCGCTTCCCCCGGCTGCTCGACGTGGAGGAGCTTGGCGAGCCCGAAGTCCATCACCTTGGGATGACCGCGCGGGGTCAGGATGATGTTGTCCGGCTTGATGTCGCGGTGCGCCACCCCTCCGGCGTGCGCCTCACCGAGCGCATCGGCGATGTCGATGCCGATCTCGAGCACGTCCCGCACCGCAAACGGCCCCGCCTTGAGCCGCTCGCGCAGCGTCGGACCGGGGACGTACTCCATGACGATGACCTGCTGCCCCTCCGCCTCCTCGAGGCCGTAGATCGTCGCGATGTTCGGGTGGTTCAGCGCGGAGGCGATCCGCGCTTCACGGATCAGGCGCGCGCGGGGTTGGTCCCCCTGGATCAGGCGCTGGGGAAGGACCTTGATGGCGACGACCCGCTCGAGGCGGGTGTCCCAGGCCTTGAACACCAGCCCCATACCGCCCTCGCCGAGCTTCTCCATGATGCGGTAGTGGGCCAGTTTCTGGCCCTCGGCGGGCGTCCAGGGTTCCATGGCGCGGCTCCGGCGTGGCCCAAGAGGTGAGATGGGTGCGCCATCGTACTCCGAACCCGGCGGCGTGAGCAAGTGACCCACGCCGGGCGGGACAGCGGGCTCCGCGGAGCACCGGGCAGAGTGTGCCCGGCGCCTGCCGCGAATCCCGCCTGCCATGCGTTCACGATGCGTTCCCCCCCGCCCGGTTCTTCGCACCTTGCCAGACCAGGTAGGCGCCGAGCAGGATCGGGATCGCCGGCCACCAGTCCTTGAGCCAGGAGAGCGAGAACCCGAACCGGGTGTGAAGCAGAAGGAGCGTGCCGGCGGCGATCAGGACGCCCCCTCCGGCCATCGAACCCCCTTCACTCGGCAGCGCGAGATCGCCCGGGAGCTTGCCGGGGTTGGTGCCGCGCACGACCTGGTTCACCAGCGCCGCCCTGCGCCCCGCGTCCACGACGTTGTAGAGCCAGAAGAACGCCAGGAACACGCCGAATAGCGGTTCCAGCGGAGGGATCGCTTCCTCTGCCAGGACGGCGATAATCGTTCCCACCACCGCGATGTGGACGAACCCGCGCGTGTAATAGCCGACATAAACCTGCCCGAGCCCCGGCATCAGCGACAGGATGCAGGCAAGCGCCGGTGACTTGCGCCGCGGATCGAAGAGGTACGATCCGTCCGGTCGATACTCCGCACCTGGGTAGCCGGCGGGACGAGGCCCGCCCGGGCCGGGGGCCTCGGCGCGTGCGCCGCCCCCTTGACTCTGTTCCGTCTGGCCGTCCATTCCGTTCATCTTCCATTCTCCTTAATCGTCAAGTTCGTTCAGCGTCATCGTTTTTCAGGATGCCGGGTTCGATGGCCCGGCGACTGGTGATCGCTTTCCACGCGGCCCGCACGTCCAATCCCATCCTCTGCCACGCCGCCTCTACCCGCACGTCGTCGCGCGCGAGATACGCCTGCAGCATCGTGCCGGCATCGCCGGCGAGCGAGCAGCTCGCCGTCCAGGCCCGGCCGAGGCGCCCCCAGAACGAGTCGGGTGCCTCGTCGCGTGCCCGGAGAACGCGGCCGCCGGTCACGTCCCACGCGGCGCCCCAGACTGCCTGCGCCCGGGCCCGGGCCGTCTGCACGACCGGCTCGATGGCCGCAGCGGCGGCCTGCACCGGATTGCTGCGGACGACCGCCAGCGCCTGCTCGGGAACCCCCGCGAGCGGCGAGCCGGGGAGCCCGACCAGTAAGAACAGGAAGAACGCCGCCACGTACGCCGCCTCCCACGCAAACCGGGGACGGCGCAGCAGAGCCTCCAGGAGCGGCCGCAGGTCGAAGAGGCGCGGTCGGGGCGGCGCCTGGACGGTGCGCCGCAGCACCTGGACCGCGAACGCGGGGCCGGGATCAACCTCCGCCATCTGCGGCAGGTCCACCGCGAGCGCGGAGAGGACCAGAGCCACTTGCCGACAAGGGGCGCAGTGCGCCAGATGCAGGCGAACCAGATCGCCATCCGGACTCTCCGGGGCGTTCCCCCAGCCTGCCGCCAGCCCCTCCCGCGCCGCGCCGCAAACCGACCCGGTGGTGCGCGCCAGGACCCCCTGGACCAGGTCGGGCGCCGCTCCCTCCGGGGCGCCCGCGAGCGCCGCCCGCGCCTGCTCGAGTGTCTCTCGGACCGCGCGGCAGCTATCGCACGTCGCGAGGTGGGCTTCGGCCGCGGCGCGAACCGCCTGCGGCACCCCTCCGTCCAGCAGGTCGTCGAGAAGCTCCGCCACCTGCTCGCAGTTCATGACGCCACTCCCGCCTCGGGAGCCAGGCGCAGGATCGTCTCGGCAAGCTCGACCCGGGCCCGGCTCGAACGCGACTTCACCGTTCCGAGCGGCAGGTCCAGAAGCGCCGCGATCTCCTCGAGCTTCAGCCCCTGGATCTCCTTCAGCAGCAGAATCTCGCGATGCGCCTCACCGACCTGCCGCAGCGCCCGGTGCACGAGCTGCTGGCGCGATCCCGCCTCCCACGCCTCCTCCGGCGACTGCCCCGCGGCGCGCAGGTTCAGCGCCTCGTCGGCGGGGATGTCAAAGCCCGGTGGGCGTGAGGCGGTCCGGCGGATCTGGTCGATGCAGAGGTTTCGCGCCACCCGCAGGAGCCAGGGGAGGAACGGCTCGTCCGGTCGGAACGACCCAAGCCTCTGAAAGACCCGCACGAACACCTCCTGCGCGAGATCGCGAGCCTCCTCGACGTCGTGCGCGTAGTGCAGCGCCAGGCCGAAGACCCGCCCCTGATAGCGGCGCACGAGCTCCTCCCAGGCGAGGCTGTTCCCCTGGCGGCAACGGTCGAGCAGTTCCGGCAGCTCCATGCGTCTCCGTGTCCCCTCACCCAGCAGGACGGAAGCGGGCTTCGCAGGGTTCCACTATGCCGGATTGGGGGGAGTTTCGGGGGGGGAGGCAAGGTCCGGAGCGCGCCGTCTGAAACGTCTGTGCCGCTCGGCCGCCGCTCGCGAGCGATCGGCTCGCTGCACTCGCCGACGGTACGCTGGTCTACCGCCTCAAGCACCGCCGGCGAGTCGGCACCACTCACCTGCTGTTTGGACCGGTCGAGATGCTCGAGCGCCCGGCCGCACTCGTCCCCGCGCCCCGGACGCGCCTGGTGAAGTTCCACCGCGTGCTCGCGCGGCGCGCCGGCTGGCGCGACCGGGTCGTCCCAGATCCGCCGGGGGGCGTGCGATCGGTGCTTCTCGACGAACTGTCTGAACGGCGGAGTGGCGATGGGGTGCGAAGGGCGGAGGCAAACCGGGGGTCGAGCCGCGGATGCTGGGAGCGAGCTTGAGCCGCAGGTCGGGGTGTCGGGGGGCATGGGGGCCGCAGCACTCCTCACCTCGCCCCCGGAGGCGTTCCAACGCGGGCGTCGGCGCCCTGGCTGTGCTCCTGCCTCTACCGGCGGCTGATGCGAATGCCGAGCACCAGGGCGCCGCCGAGCAGCGCCAGGAGGCCGCCGAAGATCCCCGCGGTCGCCAGGTAGCGCGGCGGCGCGGCAACGCGGATCCGGTCCTCGACGTCGGGATGCTCGACCTGGCGCCCGGCGGAGGTTGCCTCCGCGTGGATCCGGGCCACGTACTCCCCGACCACCATGTCCGCCGGCGCCAGAAAAGCGATCCGCACCGACCGCTCTCCTGAGGGGTCGAGCGCCGGGATGAGCTCCGGCTCCACGGTCGCCTGCCAGTTCAGCGGCAGGATCGTGCTGATCCGCAGGTTCGTGAGCCCGCGGGTGCCGCGATTGCGGACCCGCAGGTCGAGCACCGCCGGGTCGGGCACCTGGATCTCCTGGAACAGGTTGTCGGCGAGCACCTCGAGCTTGCCTACCCCGCGCGGCACGATCTCGAGACGGGCCGAGCCGGGGGGAGACACACCGTCGCGCGGGGAGCCGGCCGCCTCGTCCGGCACGGCGCCGCCGAGCGCCGCCGGCAGCACCGCGACGCGGAACTCGATCGGGCGATCGATCTCGACCCCTTGTCCCGCTACCTCCGGGAGCTTCACCCGCAGGTCGAGGCGGTGGGAGCCACCCCCTTCGCCGAACTTGATCTGCGACAGCCGCGCGCTGGAGTCGGGGTCGACGAACTCGTGGTGGATCGGGCCGGGGAGGCCGAGGACCTCGAGGCGGAAGACGCCGGCGCCGCCGGCGAACGGCTCGAGGTTCAGACCGTACACCGCCTCCGTCCCGAGGTCCGCCTCCTGGCTGAACTCCAGGCTCTGGACCGAGACCAGATTCACCGACGCGTCCTTCATCAGGTACACCGTGCGCGCCTCTCTCCCTTCGGCGTGCCCGAGGATCACCGTCACCGTCTCCACGTCCTTGAGGAGCTCGAACTCGAGCGCGATCTCCTCGCCGACGGCGATGCGGGGGATGAACGTCTCGTAGGGGCGGGAGATGATCGTCCCCTCCACCTCGAGCGACACGAGGAGGTCGCGGGCGTCGCCGAGCTGGAAGCGGTCGCCCGTCGACGGGACCGCCTGCGCCGGGATGCCGATCTGCTCCAGGTCGGGCGCCGAGGCCTCGGCGTTGCGCACGGCGAGCCGCACGCGCTTGCTGCCGTCGAGTCCCTGCGTCTTGACCGCCGAGGTGATGTTGAGGCGGGGGCTCTGCGCGGCGACCGCGAGGAACGTCTGCTCGTAGTCGACCTGAGCGCGCTCGAACGTCGATCGCGCCGTCTGCAGATCGAAGCGCGAGGTGAGGCCTTCGCGCTCCAGGTGCTCGATCATCTCCAGATGCGCCCGGGCATCGCCGAGCATGATCCACGCCCTGCGCAGATCGAGGAGACGCGCCGCCTCGCTCACCCGGGGGCTCGGGGTTGCTCGCGGAACCTCCCCCGCGACTGCGGCCACCGCGCTGGCGGCGGCCGCGCCCAGCAGGGTCCAGCCGAATGAAAGTGCCTTGGTCCGGTTCATCATGCCACCTCCTTCACGTCGGCGACGAGAGGTCCGTCGGACGCCGCGGCCTGCGGCCGCGCGGGGATGGGGTCGGTCCCCGTCCCCTCCTTCATCATGCTCAGGTAGAGAGCCTCCAGGTCCCGGGCCTCGAGGTCGCTCCGATCGAGCTCCGCGAGCAGGCGGCCGCCCTTCATGATCCCGACGCGGTCGGCGATCTCTCGCGCCCGGAAGATGTCGTGGGTCGACATCAGAATCGCCTTGTCGCGGCTGCGGAGATCGCGGAGCAACGACATGAACTCCGCACCGGCCGTCGGGTCGAGTCCGGAGGTCGGCTCGTCCAGGAAGATCGCCGGAGCGTCCTTGACGATGGCGATCGCGATACCGAGCTTCTGGCGCATCCCCTTGCTGAACTCACCGACCCGGCGATCGAAGAACCCGGTCCCGAGCCCGACCTCCGACAGGATCGACGACGATCGTCTCCGGTCGAGGGCTCCGGCGCCGGCGATGCGTGCGAAGAAATCGAGGTTCTGCCGCGCCGTCAGGCTGCGATAGAGCATCACGTTCTCGCTGACATAGGCCGAGTGCCGGCGCGCCTCGAGCGAATCGCGCGCCACGTCGATCCCCCGGATGAGGGCTTGGCCGCCGGTCGGCTCGATGAAGTTCAGGAACAGGTGGATGGTCGTGGTCTTTCCGGCGCCGTTCGCTCCCAGCAGCCCGTAGATCTCCCCCCCGCGGATGCGGAGGTCGAGGGCATCCAGCGCCAGGACCCCGCTGTCGTACCGCTTCGAGAGCTTCACCGCCTCGATCGCCGCCGCTCGCCCTTCGATCTCCATCGTCTCTCCCTCCGCCGGTCGTGACTCGCTCGATCACTTTCCTCCGTCAATAGACCACCACGCGAAGAGGCCGGATATGACCGAGGTCACGTCGCGCCGCTGATATCAATCACCTCTTCTGCATGGCCACGGTCATGGGGCCGCGCCGCCGGACGACGTACAACGGGCACGCAACAACGCGCCGCCCCGGCGCGGCGGGATCGAAGCCGCAGCACTCCATGACCGGGGGGCGAGGCGCGGATGCGTTCCTGCGGCGACCGCGTGCGGCGGCCGAATCCGGGAGGAGGTGCCCCATGAAGCTGGACGAGTTGAAGAAGGCGATGTGCAACGCCGGTCTGGCGACCGCGGCGGGCGGCGGGCTCGCGGCAGCCGATCCAGCGCTGGCGTGGGGGTGTGATAGCTGCGATCCGGGGTGCTCGAGCTGCCAGACGTGCGCCTCGGGGACCAGCAACGCCGGCGGCGCCAAGAGCGTCGACGTCAACAGTCCCGAGGAGGTCGCGCCGCATTAGGCGCGCGCCTTTGCGGGGATCGCGCTCGACAGGGATCGACCGGGGCTGCGGTCCCGGAATCTGACAGGAGGTGGGCCATGAAGATCCGGGAGTTGAAGGATGCGATTCGCAGCGCCGGGCTGGCCGGCGCGGCAGGCACATCGCTCGTCTCCGGGGAGGCGGCACTCGCCGGCGGTTGCGATAGCTGTGACCCGGGATGCGCGACGTGCCAGACGTGCAACAGCGGCGGCAGCAACGACGGCAGCGTGCGCAGCAACTGGGACGTCAGCGTCGGCGTCGACATCGCGAAATGAGCGAGGCCGGTTCGCCCAGAGGGGGTGGGAGGCTGAGCGCGCTCCGAGCCGCCCTCAGGCGCGCGCGAGCGCGGACCGGCGCGGAGCCCGCCGGCGGTGACTGCGAGCCCTCGAGGGTCGGCCGAACCGGCGGTTGTAACGACCTGACGCAGCGAATCGACTGGGGAGCGGAATTCGGCGACCGCAGCCGCGGCCCATCCGGGCCGCGCGGCGCCGGGAGAGGAGTGAACGAGCGATGAAGATCGAACAGCTGAAGGAGGCGATGCAGACGGCGGGGCTCGCGACCGCCACGGGGGTGGGGCTGCTGTCCTCCGACCCGGCGCTGGCCGGGGGATGCAACAGTTGCGACCCGGGCTGCACGACCTGCCAGACCTGCAACACCGGGGGCAGCAGCGACGCCAGCCACCGGACGGACGTGGAAGTTGACGTGGGCGTCGACATCGTCAAGTGACCTCCCCCTCGGGAGAAGGAGCGACCATGAAGATCGATGACCTGAAGAACGCACTGCAGTCGGCAGGGCTCGCGACCACGGCCGGCGCGGCCCTCATGTCCACGGATGCCGCGCTCGCCGGCGGCTGCGACAGTTGCGACCCGGGGTGCAGCACGTGCCAGACGTGCAACTCCGGAGGCAGCAACGACAGCAGCGAGCGGACGAACGTGGCGGTGGACGTGGGCGTGTCCCTCGCGAAGTGACCCGTGCAACCGGAGTCCGGCCGCGCGAGCCGCGCACCCTGTGGCGGCGCGCGCGGCCGGACCCCCGGCGGCGTCGCGGATCGAACGGGAGCGCCGCCGCCCCGAAGGAGAAGGAGGTGAGAACCCCGTGATCATCGACGAACTCAAGAACGCCATGAAGAACGTCGGCCTGGCGACGGTCGCCGGGGGCGCGTTGACGGCCTCCGACACCGCGCTCGCCGGCGGCTGCGATGCCTGCGATCCAGGCTGCTCGACGTGCCAGACGTGCAACACCGGGGGAAGCAACGACCACAGCACGCGCACCGACGTCGACGTCGTGGTGGGCGTCGACCTCAAGTGACGCCGGAGGACCCTCGGGGCGTCGGCCCGCCGCAAGCGTGCCGGCGCCCCGTCCCCCCCGGACCGGTCACAAGGAGCACTCCGATGGGAATCCAGTTGAACCCGCTCGTTCGGCTCCGCCGAGATCGCGGCCGGATCCTGATCTACCGCGTGGATCCGGTGCTGCGGCTCGTCGACAAGCACGGCTTCATCCCGCCCCTGAGCGCGATCCTGCTGTCGCTGTTCGACGGCACGCGCGGCTCGCATGAGGTGCTCACGGACTTCTCCTACCTGCTCGGGGACGGGGAACCCGCGGCCGGACCCGACACCGTCGTCCTCTCGAAGGGGGAGCGGGCGGCGGCGGAGGGGGGCGGCGGCCCGGGGCGCTACCTCGCCGGGCTTCCGGAGGAGGAATTGCGGGGCCGCGTCGCGAGCTTCGCGACGACGATCCTCTCCAGCGTCGGGCGCGTCTTCGGCGCGGACCTCCTGGTGCCGGTGAACGGCTCGGGGCCGCGGCTCGACATGGACCCCTTCGACTACGTCATGGACCCGAAGGAGGTCGACATCTCCCCGCGCGACGGCCGGCTCGTGGCGCCGCTCGAGATCAACTATGTCGTCACCCACACCTGCCCTCGGCGCTGCCTCTATTGCTACGCCGAGACCTACCTCGCCCCCCGCCTCGATCTGCTGCCGCTCGATCGCGTGGAGGCGGTCGCGCGGGAGGCCGGACGCCTGAGGGTGAACGCGATGTACCTCTCGGGAGGGGACCCGTTCGCGCGCAAGGAGATCCTGGAGATCGTCCGGCTGCTGGTGGCGAACCGGGTGCCGCCGTTCCTGTCCACGAAGTCGCACCTCAAGCGACGGACGTGCGATCGCCTGCGCGAGCTGGGGATCGAGCACATGCAGGTCAGCCTCGATGCCGCGGACGAGGCGCTCGCCGACGAGCTCACCGGTTCGCGCGGGTTCTACCGCGAGATCCTCGAGACGCTCGACAACCTCCAGGCGCTCGGGATCCGCGTGCGGGTCAAGGCGGTCGTCACCTCCCGCAACCTGCGCGCCATCCCCGGGCTGCTCGAGTATCTCGCCGGCCGCGGGGTCCGGGCGATCCAGCTCTCCGGCTACGGGCGCTCGGTGTACCGCCACGCCGATACGCTCTTCCCGGGCAACGACGACCTCGCGTGGCTCGCGGACCAGACGCGGGCCTTCGCGACGGCCCACCCGGAGGTCGCGCTGGTCCTCTCGAACGTTCAGCCCCGGCCGCCGATCACGCCGGAGCTCAAGCGCCGCACCTGGGCCGGGAGGTCGGCGTGCAGCGCCGGCCGCACGGCGATGACAGTCCTTCCCGACGGCAAAGTCACCATCTGCGACCAGCTCCCGAGCGAGCCGACCTACTACCTGGGCGACCTGGCGAGGCAGTCGATCCTGGAGGTCTGGAACTCGGAGCGCGTGCAGCGTTTTCTGCTCCCGAGCCGCGAGGAGCTGGCCGGGACCGCGTGCTTCAGCTGCCCCGACTTCGAGGACTGCCATCGGCTCAAGAGCCGCTGTCTCCGGGACGTCTACAACGTGTTCCGTGACGCCCGCAACCCCGACCCGGCCTGCCCACGGTCCGGCATCGACGTGAGGATCTGACCGCCATGATCGCCCATCCGTCCGTCCTGTCCGTTCCCGCGCCCGCGCTGCTGGAGGCCGACGACACCTGGCCACGGTCCGCCGCGGCGGTGGGGCCGGCGCTGGAGGTCGAGGATCTGGTCGTCGAGTACGGGAGCCTGCGGGCCGTCGACGGCGTCAGCTTCCGTCTCGCCCCGGGCGAGGTTCTCGGGTTCCTGGGGCCGAACGGCGCCGGCAAGTCCACCACCATCCACGTGCTCGCCACGCTGCTCCGGCCGACCCGCGGCCGCGTGCGCGTGCTCGGGTTCGACGCGGTCCGGCAGGCCGGTGAGATCCGCCGCCGGCTCGGCCTGGTGATGCAGCGGAGCTGCGTCGACGTCATGCTCAACGTCCGCGAGAACCTCTACCTCTACGCGGGGCTGCACCGCATCCCGGTCCGCGAGCGGCGGCGGCGCATCGACGAGATTCTCGAGCTGTTTGGGCTCGCGGATCGCGCCGATGCTGCCGTGCACCTGCTCTCCAGCGGACTGCTCCGGCGCGTCGCGCTGGCGCGCGCCTTCCTCGCCGACTGCGAGATCCTCTTCCTCGACGAGCCGACCGCCGGGGTCGACCCGCGCGCGCGCGCCGCGTTCCACGATTTCCTGCGCGAGGTCTGCCGGCGCACCGGCCTGACGATCTTCCTGGCCACCCACGACCTCGACGAGGCGGAGAGGCTCTGCACCCAGATCGCCTTCATCCGGCAGGGGAAGCTTCTCGCCCTCGCCTCGCCGGCGGAGCTGAAGGCCGCGATCGATCACAGCGTGCTAGCCATCGAGTTCGAGAGCCCCGTCCAGCTCCCGGCGGACCTCGAGCGGGCCCCGGGGGTCGTCGCGGTCCGCCTCCAGGGGGTCCGCCGCGCGGAGATCGACGTCGCCGGGTCCGCGGCGCGGGCGCTCGATGTCCTGATGCGACTGAAGTCCGCCGGGACCGTCCAGAACTTCACGCTGCGTCCTCCCTCGCTCGAGGACGTGTTTCTCAAGTTCAGCCGGGGGTGATGCATGGAGATGAACGTGGCACCCATCGTCTGGCGCGAGTTCCGCGTCCAGGTCTTCAACCCTTCGAAGGCGACGGGCAACTTCCTCGTGCCGTCGTTTGCCTTGCTGTTCTTCGCCGTGGCGATCGGCGCCAACTTTCCCCCGATCCGCTACGCCAGCGCCGCCTACGACTATGCGACCTTCTTCCTGCCCGGTCTCATCGCCATCCAGGCGTTCCTGATGGCCAGCTATGCCTATGGGTCGGTGCGCCAGGACCGCGTCAGCCGGATTGTCGCCGTTGTGGCGACCTCCAGGACCTCGATGGTCGATTACATGCTGGGGAAGCTGCTCGGCTGCATCGTGCTCACCGCGGTGCGCTCAGCGGTGCTGGTGGCGGTCACACTGCTCGTCTCCGGGCCGCCGGCCCTCGACGATCCATTGGACCTGGCGGCGATCCTCGCCATCGTGGCCGCGAGCACGGTCTTCTGGTACGGGCTCGGATTCACCCTGGGGGCCCTGGTGGCCGCGGAGAGCGTCGGGAGCGTGCTGTTCGGGATCGGCGGGACGGTACTCACCTTCGCCAGCACGGCGTACTACAACGTGGAGCGGGCCCCGGCATGGGTCCGCTCGATCGCGGGGGTCAACCCCCTTTCCCATTCGAGCAATGCCCTGCGGGAGCTGTTCCTGCGGGGGACGCTGGGCGCGCATCGGGCGGACCTGGCGATCGTCGTGGCGCTGGCCGCGGTCGCGCTCGCGGCGGCCTGGGCGTCGGCCGGCCGCGTCGCCCGGCCCGCGTGATTCGAAACGGGTAGCCACTCGCCCGCCGGCGCCGCCGCGGTCGTTCGGGACGATGGCGGCGGACGGCGGGGATCTCGGAGGAGACGACCATGAGGATCCAGCCGTGGGTCGCGTTCGGTTCCATCGTTCTCATCGCCCTGGCCCGGCCGGCGGCGGCCGCCCCAGCGGCCGGCAGCGGCCGCGACGCGCTGGTGCGCGCCGTGCGGGCGCTCGGCGGGGAGGAGGCGCTCGCGAAGGTGTCGAGCTATCAGGTCACCATCCGGCGCAACATCCGCTCCTCCGCCGACGGCATCAAGTACGTGACCATCGAGGAGAGCTTCCAGGCCCCGGATCTCGTCCGCAAGGTGTCGAGGGTGGAGCTTGCCGGCCGCGGCGGCTACGCGGTCGCCTCGCTGCAGGTCTACGACGGTGCGGCCGGCTGGTCGGACGAGAACGAGAAGCGGGAGATGACGCGCGTTGCCGGAGGTGCGCTCGTCCGGGTGCGCCGCGTCAACCTGCCCCGCTTCGGCCTGCTGCGTCAGGCGGCCCGGGGAGACGTCGAGTCGACCCTACTGGGGCGGGTCGAGGTGAACGGCCGCAAAGTGGACCGCGTGCGAATCGCGCATCCGCAGTCGGAGGTCGTCTATGACCTCGATCCCGATACGGCCCGTCCGGTACGCCTCGAGATCGTGGCGAAGGACTACCGCGAGGTGGTGGTCATGGACGACTACCAGCCGGCCGGCGGGCTCACGCTGCCGTTCCGGATCGAGACTCTGACCCACGGTGCGACCGAGGAGGAGCTGATGGAGGACCGGCTCACCGAGGTGCGGATGAACCCGGTCCTTCCGGCCAGCCTGTTCCAGAGCCCGGTGGAGCCCTGACCCGGCACCGTCGGCGGCAGGCGCGGGGGCGGAGATGATCACAGAGATCGCGCGACGCGAGATCCTCGAGGGGCTCGGAGAGTGGCGCACCTACCTCGCCGCCGTCCTGATGCTCCTGCTCGTCAGCCTTGGCCTGTTCGTCATGAGCGGGGACTACGAGCGGCGGCTCCGCGCCTTCGAGCACCAGCGCGCGGAGAGCACGGCCACCCACCTGCTGCTCCCCCCCACGCCGCTGAGCGTCCTGGCACGGGGCCTGGACGAGCCGCTGGGGCGTGAATTCCGGTTCGATGCGCTCGACCGGGGGCTGGTCACGGTCGGGGCGAGACCGGAGCAGACGAGCCTGCTGTTCAAGCTGTTCGCGACTCCCGATCTGGCGTTCGTCTACCTCGTGGTCATGAGCCTGGTTGCGTTCCTGTTCACCTACGACGCGGTCAGCGGCGATCGCGCCTCCGGGACGCTGCAACTCGTGCTCGCTCAGCCCGTCCCGCGTTCGTCCCTGCTGCTCGGGAAGCTCGCCGGACGAGGGGCGCTCTTCCTGGCGCTCGCCCTCCTGGGGCTGCTGGGCGAGACGGGCTGGCTGATCGGCGCCGGGCTGGTTCCGGTCGAGCCCCCGAGTCTCACGAGGCTGGGCCTGTTCGCAGTCGCTACCCTGGCCTACCTGCTCGTGTTCCTGGTGCTCGGGTTGCTCGTCTCCGTCGCCTGCTCCCGACCTTCCACCAGCTTGGCCGTCCTCCTCCTCATCTGGTGCAGCCTGGTGTTCGTCCTGCCGAACCTCCTGCCTTCCGTCGCCCAGATCGCCCGTCCGCTTCCGTCCGCGCAGGCGGTGCGCCAAGCGCGCGTCCAGGCATGGGTGCGGTCGATGTTCCTCCAGGCAAACGGGGAGGAGGGAGCGGGCGCCGCCGTCGGGGGCGCCGACCGTGCCGAGCGCGCCGTCGGAGGGGAGGAGCGCCGGCGCGGGGATCGGATCCTCGACGACTACCGCTCCCGGCTCGAGGCTCTGGTCTCGACCACCCAGATCCTCGAGCGGCTGTCGCCGGCCGGGTGCTACCTCGAGGCGGCGACCGCAACGGCCGGGACGGGGCTTGCCGCCGATATGAAGCTGCGCCGGGACGTCCTCCGGCAGCGCGATCGGCTGCTGGCGGGCGGGCCATCGGCGGCGGGGACCCCGGCCGCCCGTCCGCCGCTCCGGCAGGCGCTGCACGAGAGCATCATCCCCTGCGTCGGTTTGCTGCTGGCGGAGTCAACGCTGCTGCTGACCGTCGCCCTGCTCGTCTTCTCGCGAGCCGACGTCCGCTCGAGGTGAAGCCATGACGCGCCGCAGCCGTTCCCTCCGCCCGCTGCTGACGATCGCGGTCAAGGAGATCGCCGAGGGAGTGCTGGGCCGCAAGGTGATCTGCGGCGCCCTCTTCTTCACGCTCCTGCTCCTCGCCTGCGCGTTCGTGCGCAGCGCCCGCTACCGGGCGGAGACCGGCGACTACCAGGCGCGGGTGCAGGCGCAGGAGTCGTTCCTGCGGAACTACGCCCATTACCGGCGCCTCTCGGCCGTGGCCCGGCCGGTGATCCCGCCAGCCGGCATGGAGCCGCTCGTCGAGACGGTGGTCAAGGACCGCGACCTGCTCGCGGAGGAGTCGTTCGAGGAGAGCCCGCTCGGGGACTTCTATCCGCGCTTCGACTTTCTGTTCCTGATCGCCACGGTCGGCAGCCTCCTGGCGCTGCTCATGAGCCACGACGCGATCACCTCGGAGCGCGAGGGAGGCACGCTGCCGCTGCTCGCCTCTCTGGCGGTCAGCCGCTGGCAGATCCTCCTTGGGAAGTGGCTCGGAGCCCTCGCGAGCCTTGCCTTCTACCTTCTGGTCGCCCTCCTGGCGGCTGCCGCGGTCGTGGCGGCATCGAGCCACGTCGCCTGGGGTGGGTTGGAGTGGGGATCGCTCGCGCTCCTCTACCTCGCCGCCTGGCTCTACCTCGCCGTGTTCGCGAGCCTCGGGCTCATGATCTCCGTGCTGTCACGGTCCTCGTCCTCCGCGGCGCTCGGCTGCCTGGTCGGCTGGGTGGCGCTCGCGCTCGTGGTGCCGAACCTTGGCCCCTCCGTCGCCAATACCCTGCTGGCACCACCGCCGGTGTATATGGTCGAGAAGGAGATCGACCGCCTGCTGGGGCCGGAGCGCGAGGAGGCGCTCGCCCAGGCGCGAGCGGCGCACGCCAAGGAGGGGTTGAGCGAGGCCGAGGCCTGGCGGCACGGACGGATGGAAGGGATCAACCGCGGCTTCTTCGACCGGGCGCAGGCGCTCAAGGACCAGCTCACCGCACGCGTCGAGCGCCAGACGCGCATCTCCCGCAATGTCTCGTGCCTGGCGCCGTACGCCTGCTTCCTGTTCGCCGGGACCGAGCTCGCCGGGGCGGGGATCTCGCGCCAGCAGAACCTGGCGCGGCTGCTTGGCATCTGGCGGACCCAGGCGGAGGCGTACATCGACGCCAAGCTGGAGCGGATGGGATCCTCCCGGAGAGACTTCGGGTACGACGACTGGATCGACGTCTCCGATGGACCGCGATTCCGCTACTCCGAGCCGGCGATCGGGATGCGCCTCGAGTTCGCGGCCCCGTTCGTCGCCCTCCTCGGGGGGTTCTTGTCCCTCTTCACGCTAATCGCGCTGTTGGCGTTCGCACGCAGTCGAATCGTCTGACCATGGAAGGCCTCCGCTCTGTCGCCCGCCGGATCTCGATCCGCCGGGCTTCCGGTGTGGATCGCTCGCCGGTGGAGGCGATTCGGGCCCGGCCCGGGCCGCCAGCGCTCGACCGGAGTTGGGCCGCCCCACCCCGCGGGGCCTCGCCGCGGGCACCGGCTCCACGGGAGGAGCCAGCGAACGGATCGCGAGCGCGGGGAGTGGCGCTCGGAGCCGGGGGGTGCGTCGCGCTCGGCCTCGCCTTCCACGCTCCCGGTGGGTTCCTCGTGGCCTGGGGGGCGCTCCTGCCGCTCCTCGGCCTGGCGTGCCTCACTTCCCGGCGCGGGTTTCGCTGGGGGGTGGCCGCGGTGGCCCTCCTCCACGGCCCGTGCCTCGCTCCGTGGCTGCCCCGCGCGGCGCGCCTCTACGCGTTGAACCCGATCCCGCTGGCGATCGGCGTCGGACTGGCGTGGCTCCTGGTGGGCCTCGCGCTGACGGCTTGGGTGGCGCTCGCCCGCCGGCTCCTTGGCGGGGGAGGGCCGCCGGCGGCTCGGGCGATCCTCGTGGCGGCAGCCTGGGTCGCGGTGGAGCACGCTCGCACCCTGGTGCACGGCGTCGTGCCCGGCTCGGGGCCGTTCTACCTCCTCGGCTATACTCAGGCTGCGGCACTGCCGCTGGTGCAGGTGGCGGATGCGACGGGCGTCTTCGGGATCTCCTTCCTCGTCGCGCTGGTGGGGACCAGCGCCTTCCTGGCGCTACGCGAGCGGGGCGCCAGGCGCTCCCTCGCCGTGCTCGCCGCCGCCACGGTCGCGGGTGCTCTCGGCTATGGCGTCGCCCGGCTCGGCGATCCGCCGCGGGGGGAGCCGCTGCGGGTCGGAGTCGTGCAGGTGGACCTGCCGTCTGGAGTCCGATGGCACGCGGCGCGATACCAGCCGGCGTTCGAGCTCTACCAGAAGCTGACGCGGCGGGCGGCGGCGGCGGGCGCGCGGCTCGTGGTCTGGCCGGAGAACGCCGTGCCGGTATACTTCCGCCATGAGGCCGGGATCGAGGCCGCAGTCAAGGCGGTCAGTGCGCAAACCCAGGCCTTCTTGCTGTTCGGCACTCCCGACTTCGCGGGCGACCCGGCGGCGGGAGTTACCCAGAACACCGCGCTTCTCCTGGACCCGGAGGGGAGTCTCGTCGGACGCTACGTGAAACGGAGGCCGGTCCCGTTCGCCGAGCGGCTGCCGCTGTACGGGTGGCTCGGGGGGCTCTACCGGAAGGGGCGCTCCTCGGACATGCTTGCGGGAGACCAGGCGGCGCCGCTTGCCTTCCGCGGGGGTCGACCGGGTCCGCTGATCTGCTGGGAGGCTGCGTTTCCGGGTCTGGTGCGCGACTCGGTGCGGCGCGGGGCGGACCTGTTGGTCAACCTGGCGAGCGAGTCCTCGTTCGGGAGTGACGACGCCCGCGAGGAGATGCTGCGGCACGCCAGCCTGCGCGCCGTGGAGTTCCGCCGGTGGCTGGTCCGGGCCGCGAACGGCGGAGTCTCGGCGGTGATCTCGCCGGACGGCAGGATCCGGGAGCGCTCTCGATCGGGACCCACGGTGTTGGTCCACGACGTCGAGCGGTTGACGGGCGAGACGTTCTACGCGCGCCACGGCGATCTGTTCGCCTACGCCTGCATCGTTGCCACGGCCGCCGGCCTCCTGGCGGGGCGTCCCGTCAGGCGCGCAGGCGTTCCCGCGTGAGCCCGGGGGCGACGGGTTGTTCGAGGATCCGGCTGGCGCTCGCGATCCTCGCGGTCTGCACGGCGGCCTGCGAGACCGACGGGACCGAGATTCAGGACGCGGTCGCCACGGGAGGGCTCCTCCTGGCCCCCGTCCAGGTGGGCGGCGTCGCGGGATCCTATCTGGTCGACACCGGCACGAACCTGTCGTTGGTATCCGAGGAGACGGGCGCGAGGCTGAGGACGGCGGGGAGCCCGAGCGGTCGCACGCTCGTGGGTCGCGAGGCGGTCCCGATGGCGGAGGTGCGGTCAGATGGGATCCGCTTCGGCGGCTCACTGCTGCGATACCCGGAACAGCTCGGAGTGCTGGACCTCGGGTTCCTCGCGTCCCACCTCGATCGCCCGGTCGACGGCATCCTGGGGTGGGACATCCTCCAGCAGTACCGGCTCGCGATCGACCGGTCGGCCGGGCGGCTGATCGCCAGCCGGCAGCTCGACGCTCACAGCGCGCTGCGTCGCCTGAACGCCGTGGCCCCGGCTGCCGTCTTGGCGCTCGAGATCGTCGGCGGCCGGCCGACCGTGAGGGCCTCCACCGGGGACCGGCCGCTCCGGCTCCTCCTCGACACCGGGAGCGACGCCACCACCCTCTTCGCGGGCTCCTGGAGCCGGCTGGGACTTCCACCTCCGTCGGGGACGACCGAACGCCGCCGCTGGAAGGTCACCGGGATCACCACGGGACACGCAACCACGCTGCACGACCTGCGCCTGGGATCGGTCGCGCTGGCGGATCTGCCGGTCGTCATCGCCGACGAGCCGCGGCCCGCGACCTCTGGGTGGAAAGGGCTCGACGGGATCATCGGGATGGACCTGCTCACCCGCTTCGTGGTGGCGATCGACGGGCCGGGGCTCGCCCTGCATCTCGCGGAACGCGTGTCGGGGGGCGGGGACGACTCCGCTTCACCGTGACCTGGGAGGGCGCCCCGAGCCGTGGCCGGGAGGCGCCTGACCCGGGAAGTCGCCCCGTCAGCGCGACAGGCGTTCGAGGCCGTCCGGATCGGTCAGTTCGATGGCACGACTGCGCGGCCGGATGCGGATCAGCCGCTCCTCGTGGAAATCGGTCAGCACGCGGAACAGCGTCTCCGTCCGCAGGCCGATCATCCGCGAGACGTCCTGGCGCGACGACTCCAGCTCGACGACGGCAGAGCGGCAGCTCGCCGTCGGCCGCGCGACCAGGGACAGAAGATGCGAGGCAACGCGCTCGCGCGCGGTTTTGAGCGCCACGTCACGCAGCCGTTCCCGGGCCCTCCCGAGCTCTATCGCCAGCTGTTCAACGACGGCTTGGGCGACCTTGGGGTCCTCGCGGACGAGGCGGATGAAGTCCGGGCGGCGGATCGCGCAGGTCGAGGTGGGCTCGACCGCCTCGGCGTTGCACGCCTGGTTCTCCACATAGAGGCCAGCCAGCCCCAGATGCGCCCCGGCGCCGCGGAACCCGACGATGAGCTCGCGGCCGTCCTCGAGGGTCTTCGAGAGCTTGAGCCGCCCCGCGCGGATCAGGTGGACCGCCCCAATCGGGCTCCCCTCCATCGCCAGGAGCGCACCGCGCGGGAAGCTGCGGGCAACGGACGTCCGGGCAATCTCCTGCCAGCACGCCCACAGACACTCGATCTCGAATGTCCCCTGACAGCGCACACACCGATCCGGGATCTCACCCACGTCGACCCCCCCAGTCCGAAGAGAGCGACAGCGGTCCCCAAGCCGCGCCGATCACCCCAGGGGGACGGCGAGGCGTCTTCGGTTCAGACGATCGAACTGCGCGGAACGAGAAGGCCCTCAGGCTTCGGTGTGCCGCCCCTACTTAGCAGATCGCGGCGCGTCGTGCAAGCGCCCGGGCGTCAGGACAACCGTTGCGGAGGAGCGGGCCGTGAGGTTGCCGCCGGGGGTTCGCGCTCGTTGACACTCCGCTCGGGCCTGAAGTAGCACCCCACCCCCTCATGGCGAGCCAACGCAGCAGGGCTCTCGGCACCCTCAGCTTCTGCCTGATGGCCTGGCTCCCGCCGTACCGCCACCTCGCCGGTCCGGACATCCGGGGCCGTGAGTGATCCCCGGTTTCTGCAAGTTCGTACGGCAGAGGGAGTTGAAGGGGACTTCTGCAAAAAAGGAAATGGCCTCATCCTGGAGTAGTTAATGACCCTTGCCGGTCACTCCAGAATGGAAGCTAGGCCGCTCGGGAGAGGAGACGCGCGTGTTCCAGGAACACTACCCGCCGCTGGTTGTCGCCTACCTACTGGGGCTCGGTGGATGGCTGGTGACCCGCGGATTCGTGCCGCGATTGTGGCCAGATGAGGCGGCGGCG
>Ga0184629_10000359_pt1 | contig 20272 bp, 25 predicted proteins | sample PLM4_32_b1_FD_133158 | JGI IMG/M metagenome (GOLD analysis project Ga0184629, IMG submission 133158) | Groundwater sediment microbial communities from an aquifer in East River, Colorado, USA - PLM4_32_b1 | ecosystem: Environmental > Terrestrial > Soil > Riparian zone | place: USA: East River... | reverse complement strand
GAACACTTTGCCGGCGTTATCGATGCTGACCGCGAGCGGCTCGCGATCCTGTCCCAACAGACGCGCACGCGTCTGAGGGAGATCGATGGGCACCCCGGCGGTGAGCAGCGGCGCGGTCACCATGAAGACGATCAAGAGCACGAGCATCACGTCCACGAACGGCGTGACGTTGATCTCCGACATTGGACGGGCACGGCGGCCGTTTCCTCGCGAAGCGCGCGGGCTGTTCAGCACCGACGGCATCAGCGCGACCTCTCGTCGAGCTGGCGCGACAAGAAGGCCGAGAACTCGTCGGCAAAGGCCTCGAGTCGATTCTCGTAGCGACCAACCTCGTTGACGAAGCGGTTGTACGCAATCACGGCAGGGATCGCGGCGAGCAAGCCAAGAGCGGTCGCGAACAAAGCCTCGGCAATGCCGGGCGCGACCACGGCAAGGGTAGTGTCCTGACGCTGAGCGATGGCCTGGAAGGAGTTCATGATGCCCCAGACCGTGCCGAACAGACCGACGAACGGCGCCGTCGATCCCACGGTCGCGAGATAGCCGAGACCACGCTCGATCTTCTCGATCTCCCGATGAATGGACACGCTCATCGCCTTCTCCACCCGGTCTTTAACGCCCGGGATGAGCGCATCGCGCGGCACGCCGCCCTCAAAGGAGCGCTTCCACTCGCGTAAGGCCGCGACAAAGACGGCGGTAAAGGGCTGATCGGAGCGCTGCGAGTGCTGGGCGTAAAGCTCATCCAGCGAGCGGCCGGACCAAAAGGTCTTCTCGAACCGCTTGGCCTTGCGCTTGAGCCCGCCGATGACGAGCGACTTGTCGATGATGAGGACCCACGACCAGAAGGACGCAAAAATCAGCAGCAACAGCACGGACTTGACCACAAGATCGGCCCGCATGAAGAGCCCGACCGGCGTGAAGACCTCGGCCGTGTCAGACTGGGGCCCGACCGCCGTCGCCTGGATCTCCCCCGAGGGGGCTGCCAGGGGCGCACTTTCGGCTCCTGCGCCGGTGGGCGCAGCAACCGGCGGCCGTCCCTGCCCCGTCGTCTGACGTTGCTGGATTTGCGCAAAAGCCGCACCTGCCCCTGCATCGACCGCGACGACCAAGAGGAGCGCCGCGAGCGCCGAGGCGACAAAACGCCTAACCTTCATGCACAGACCCTTGGACCGAAATGGGCCTTTCCTGCCAGCAGAGCCATTTCGACCTCTATCCCCGTTTGCCGTTGTGGAAGGCTGGAGGCTACAGAACACATTCAATCGTGGCTGAATTTTGACTCGCATCATCTGCCCTCCAGCTTAAGCCATAAGCACTAAGGCTTGACGAAGTTCCGGCCTGGTGCGGGCGGCGGGAACATTCCTATCCGGTGTGTCGGTTGTGTCCCTACCCTCGGTCGGGGAAAGAGAGAATCTTGGGCTGTGTGACAAAAAAGTGCCCGCCATCCGTGTCTTACGCCTCTCATTGCCATTCCTCGGGTTACTGGCCCATTACGATTGGACGAAGGCCTGTAACTTCTTGCGGACAAGTTCGGGGACCCGACGCGGCCGGCCCTCGGCGGTGACGACACAGACTTCGACGTCCGCCTTCACGAGAATTTCAGCGGCCCGGCACACCGCTTGGTCGAGCCTCAACCGCGCGCCGGCCAATTCCAGCGCCTTGGTGCGCACCGTCAGCGCCTCATCGACGCGAGCCGGGCGGTTGAAGTCGACCGCCATACGGCGGACCGCCCAAAACAGCGGCGGATCACTTTCCAGCATCGCCTGGTGAGGCGTTCCGGCTGCCCGCAGAAACTCGGAACGCCCGCGTTCCATAAAGCGCAAATAGCTCGCGTGATACACCACGCCGGAAAAGTCCGTGTCCTCGTAATACACACGGAGCGGAAACACAAAGGCCTGGTCCTCGAACCTGCCGGCCGCTGGCTCTAAAGGTCTAGCTGTCGTCATCGGAGAACAGATGCGCCTGGCTCGGACTCGAGGTGGGGGCCGGCAGCCCGAGATGAACATAGGCCTGAGCCGTCAGCAGGCGCCCGCGCGAGGTGCGCTGCACGAAGCTCTGCTGGATCAGATAAGGCTCGACGATCTCCTCAATCGCGTCGCGCGGTTCGCCGAGCGCCGCCGCCAGCGTTTCGATCCCGACCGGACCGCCGTTGTAGCCTTCGGCGATAAGCGCGAGATAACGGCGGTCGAACGCATCGAGCCCTCGCGTATCCACTTCGAGCCGCGCGAGCGCTGCATCGGCGACGACGCGGTCGACCTCGACGCGGCCCGCAACGGCTGCGAAGTCACGCACGCGCTTCAGAAGGCGACCGGCGATGCGCGGTGTGCCACGCGAGCGCTGCGCGATCTCGCGCGCGCCATCGTCGGTCAAGCGCAGGCCGAGCACACGCGCGCCGCGAGACACGATGTGCATCAGCTCTTTCGTCTCATAGAACGAGAGCCGTATCGGAATGCCGAAACGATCGCGCAACGGCGTGGTGAGAAGACCGGTGCGCGTCGTCGCGCCGATGAGCGTGAACGGTGCGAGCGTGATCTTGACCGAGCGCGCGGACGGTCCTTCGCCGATGATCAGATCGAGCTCGAAATCCTCCATCGCGGGATAGAGGATCTCCTCGACCGCAGGGTTGAGGCGGTGGATCTCATCGATGAAGAGCACGTCCTTGGGCTCGAGATTGGTGAGGAGCGCCGCGAGATCGCCGGCGCGGGCGAGCACGGGCCCGGAGGTCGCGCGGAAACCGACGCCAAGCTCGCGCGCCACGATCTGGGCGAGCGTGGTCTTGCCGAGGCCGGGCGGACCGGAGAACAGCACGTGGTCCAAGGGCTCGCCGCGCGCCTTCGCGGCCTCGATGAAGACCGAGAGATTGTCGCGCGCCTGGGCCTGGCCGACGAACTCGACCAGGCGCTTGGGGCGGAGCGTGGATTCGAGCTCGTCGTCCTCGCGCTTTTCAGGCGCGACAAAGCGATCGGAGGCCTTGTCCGGGTCGAACTTCGTCTTCGCTGCAGCCATGGGGCGACTCACCTTGCCCACTGTGCTTCACTTCGACCATGGATTGAAGACGGGAACGTGCACGATCACCGACGCGGCGGCAGTTCAATTGGGTAAGGGCACGATTGGAGCGCTTCCCATAGACTCTTTGGCTTTGTCTGTTTCTGTGATTTCGACTTGCGGAGGGCAGACTTCGCCGTCGGCGTGTCGATCGCGCGTACTTCGGCTAGAGGCTTGCCGCGATGAGTGATGATCTGCGGCTCCTTCTCAGCAGCGCGCACGATTTCGGAAAGCCGCTCTTTGGCTTCTTGCAGAGACCAGCGCTTGGTCATGATCTTGGTCCTGAGCGGTGCGGTTAGTGGTTTAGACCGCGCGGGCGAGCTGGCGCAAGGATTCGCGGATGAGCACATCCAGCGCCGCGGAATCGCCGAGATTATGGCCCGCGCGCGCGACGGCTTCGCCCGCCGCGATCTGCGAATAGCCAAGCTTGACCAGCGCAGAGATGGCTTCGGATTCGGCCGTGCGCGGCGCGTGCAGGCCGACGACGCGTTCCCCCGCCTCGGCACTCCGCTGCATGGCGAGCGCGGGCGCCTTGTCCTTGAGCTCGGTCACGATGCGTGTGGCGAGCTTGGGGCCCACGCCTTGCGCGCGGCCGATTGCGGCCTTGTCGCCCAGCACAACCGCGCGTTCGAGCTCGTTGAGCTTGAGCGCGGAGAGCACCGAAAGCGCCACGCGCGCGCCAACGCCCTGCACGGTCTGAAGCAGGCGGAACCATTCGCGCTCATCGGCCGTGAGGAAGCCATAGAGCCGGATCGCCTCCTCGGAGACCTTGGTCTCGATCGAGAGGCTCACGGTTGCCCCCACGGAGAGCCGTGCAAGCGTGGCCGACGCGCAATGCACGAGATAGCCCACGCCGCCGACATCTATGATGACGTGGTCGGGACCCACGAAATCCAGCTTTCCGGTGAGCTTGCCGATCATGAGGCGAGTGCTGCCGCGATGCGCGAGCGCGTGCCCGCGAGATGCGCGTGCGCAATGGCGCAGGCGAGCGCGTCGGCGGCATCGGCAGCCTGGAACCGCGCGGCGGGAAGCAGCCGCCTCACCATCGCCTGCACCTGCGCCTTGTCGGCATGGCCAACGCCGACGACGGATTTCTTGATGTGGTTCGGCGCGTATTCGGCGATCTCGAGCCCCGCTTCCGCGGCGGCCAGAAGCGCGATCGCCCGCGCATGGCCGAGCTTCAACGCCGCAAGGGGGTCCTTGGCAACGAACGCCTGCTCGACGGCAACCGTGTGCGGCTCATGCTCGATGATGACGGCGCGGATGGCTTCATGAAGCACAGCGAGACGGTTGCCCAAAGAGAGCGACGTGGTCGTGACGATGACGCCGTTCGCGATGTGCGTCAGCCGATTGCCGGTGACCTCGATCACGCCCCAGCCGGTGCGCGAGAGACCGGGATCAAACCCCGCAATGCGAATGGTGGCCATTTGCGCCCCGCGAGAATCGCTCGCGTGAGTGTCGGTCAAGGGCTGGGCGCGAGCAACAGGCGGAGCGACGCGCTATGCGGCGGAGAGTTTTTCCATGAGCGCGTCGCTCAGCTCGTAATTGGCGTAGACGTTCTGAACGTCGTCGTGGTCGTCGAGCACCTCGAGAAGCTTGGTGAGCGTCTCGCCGGCCTGATCGTTGACCAGGATCGTGTTGGACGGTTTCCAGACGATCTTGGCCGACTGCGGCGCGCCGAGCCTGGCTTCGAGCGCATCGCGCACGGCGACGAAGTCCTCGGGCCGGCAGAGGAATTCGTGGCCTTCGCTCGAGGAAATCGATTCGTCGGCACCCGCTTCTATGGCGGCTTCGAGCATGGCGTCGGCATCGCCGGCGCTGCTCGGGTAGACGATCGAGCCCGTGCGCTGGAACATGAAGGAGACCGAGCCGTTCTCGCCCATCGCACCGCCGTATTTGGAGAAGGCCGCGCGGATGTCGGCCGCCGTGCGGTTGCGGTTGTCGGTCAATGCTTCGACGATGATGGCGATGCCGCCGGGGCCGAAGCCTTCGTAGCGCACCTCGTCGTAGCTCTCGGCATCACCGCCTTGCGCCTTCTTGATCGCACGCTCGATCACGTCCTTGGACATGCTCTGCTGCTTGGCGGCGGCGATGGCAGCGCGAAGACGCGGATTGTGCGCAGGATCGGGCATGCCGAGCTTCGCGGAGACGGTGATTTCGCGTGACAGCTTGGAGAACAGCTTGGACCGCTGGGCGTCCTGCTTGCCCTTGCGGAACATGATGTTCTTGAACTGGGAATGGCCGGCCATGACGTGATTTCCGGGCTGTATTTGGCTGAGTTTACGGTCAGATAGCCGGGCGCGACAGGGTGTTCAAGGGCCAACGGCAAACAGGCCAAACTCCGCGGGAACTGCTTACTCTCCAAGCCCCTCAACTCGGATAGCATCGCATCTCGAAGGGGCACCAAGTCGGGCAGCTAATGCCAGTCCAGGATGCGCAAGGAAAGCTGTAAGCCACGTCAGGTCCGCCCCCGCCTTATCGACAGACTGGCGTTGGCGATGTGCACGGCCCGGCGCGTTGACGGAATTTGGATCGGAAGCTGGGGCCGCACCCCGGAAGAAGACCTGACGCGCGTGGAAGGTGCGCTGTTGCTGATCCAGCAGCATAGTCCCCTTGACCATGCGCGTATCGTCCGGGAGCTTGAACGAATTTGGGTATCCTTGTCGTTCCGTGGTCTTGGCGAATACAAGCATTCGCTGAAGGCCTGTATCCTCGATGAGCGATACGTGGCCGACCCGGCGACGACGATCGAGAGGATCGCGTCAACGATCATGCATGAAACCACACACGCAAGGCTCGAACGATACGGGATCGGATACAAGGAATATCTGCGCACGAGAACCGAGGCGATCTGTTTCCGCCGACAGTTGGCCTTTGCTGTTCGCTTGCCCTACAGCGCCGAACTGCAGCAGGAGATTATACGGTGTTTGGAGTGGTATCAGGCCAATCCGGACTTCTTTCGCGATGCCAATTTTCGAGAGAGCCACACGGCGGGTGGAATCGAAGCGCTGCGCTACGTAGGCGCCCCTGACTTGCTCATCCGAGCCATACTCGCCTTGATCCGTATCGCCTGGCGTCGAGGCAGCGGCTAATAGCCGGGCGCAAAATGGTCTTCAAAACTTATCGGCAAGCACCCCTTAACCCCGCAGGTTTCGGCTTCTCATGGTTCCAATCCAAGGGCCCGCAGCTCCGTCAACATCGCCTCGCGCAGAGGCGGCAAGTCTCGCGTTACCGTCTCCCAGACCACCTCCAAGGAAACCGAAAGATATCCATGCCGGTAAACGTTGCCCGCATCCCGAATAGCGCGCCATGGGATTTCCGGATGTCGCGCTTTTAGATCGTCCGGCAGATAGCGCGAGGCTTCCGAAATGATTTCAAGAGCGCGCAGGACGGCGTAATGGGTCTTTTGATCTTGAGCGAAGCGCTCGGAATCCAGAGTGCCGATGAAGGTGAGCGCAGCATCGGCGTTCTCTATTATGTCGAGCACTCGGCGCGGAACATTGTCGCGGTCAGAAGGCATCCACCTTCTCACTCATCGCTTGTTCCTTCACAAATCGCTTCAGTGCCTTTGCTTCCGCGAGATCGACCTTGGCCTGCAATAGGTCCTCAAGATCCCCCTGAATACCCGCAAAATCGAAAACGCTGAGGCGCCGAACGGGATCAAGATCGACCATTACATCCACATCACTTTCGGGGCGCGCTTCACCGCGCGCCACGGAGCCGAAGATGGCCGCATGAAGCACGCCCTTGGCCCGAAGCGTCGCCTCATTGGCACGGAGAATCGCTAAGGCTCTTTCCAGTGTGATCGCCATAGACTCATTTTAGCTGGCCGCCACAGCGACGCAAAATGGGCCATTAGGCTTCCGGAAGGGCCGGTTTGAGGCGGCCGCCGATACGGACCGGCTCGCAGCGGACGGCGAGTCCGGTGCGGGGCGCGGTTTCGACAAAGACGGCGCAGAGGGTCGCAGGGCCCATGGCCGGCGTCATACGGCCGCTTGGCATCTTCTTCGTGAAGCGCTGAAGCGGTTCGAACTTGTCCATGCCGATGACGGAATCATAGTCGGCGCAGGCCCCAGCATCCGTCTGATAACCAGTGCCGAGCGGGAGAATTTGGGCGTCCGCCGTAGGGACGTGGCTGTGCGTGCCGATCACGGCACTCGCGCGGCCGTCGCAGAAATGGCCCATGGCCATTTTTTCCGACGTCGCTTCGGCATGCATGTCGACGATGATCGCATCGGCGCCTTCCCCGAGCGGACAGGCGGCAAGTTCCGCGTCCACCGCGGCGAAGGGATCGTCGAGCGGGTCCATGAACGTGCGTCCCATCGGGTTGATCACCAGCACGCGGGCGCCGTTTCGGGTGTGATAGAGGCCCGCGCCGCGACCCGGTGTCCCCTTGGGATAGTTGAGCGGGCGGAGGACGCGATCTTCGTCGTCAATGAAGCCCAGTATCTCCTTCTGGTCGAGCCAGTGATTGCCCGTGGTCAGCACGTCGACGCCGGTTGCGAACAAATCGTTGGCGACGTTGCGCGTGAGGCCGAACCCGCCGGCGGCGTTCTCGCCATTGGCGATGACGAAGTCGATGTCGAGCTTCTCGCGCAAGCGACGCAATTCGGCGGCGAGGACATCGCGTCCAGGCCTGCCGATCACATCGCCAATCAGGAGAATCCGCATACGCTACCTTTCGAACCTGCGGGCCCCCGCCTCAGTCACCACCCAATCGAGCGGCTCGTCGCTCTCGCGATGGGGAACGTCGGGAACTTCCTGCCCCGCGAAGGCATAGCCCACTGCAAGGACATCGCGCGAGGCACGCAAGCCCGCCAGCGTCTGATCGTAGAACCCGGCGCCGTAACCAAGCCGGTTCCCCCGCGCGTCGAAGGCGAGCAGTGGGACGATGAGCACGTCAGGGACCGCGTCGGGCCAGTCCTTGCCGGGCTGCGAAAGACCGAACACGCCAGGGACAAGAGCTGCGCCGGGTTGGTAGAGGTGGAACGCAAGCCTCTCGCCCTTGCGTACGACCCGCGGCAGCGCGATCGGATGCCCCTTGCGATGCAGCAGGTCGATCAGGGGCGCGGGGTCCGTCTCTTCCCCGATCGCAACGAAAGCCGATACCACCGCTCTCGGCGCCAAGGGGATCGAGGCGATGAAGTTCCGCGCCATCCGCGAAGCAGCATCCGGCGCCGCCACGCGCAAAGCAACGCGACGCGCCAGGGCTTCTTCCCTAAGAGCTTGCTTTCGCGCGGTGATGGTCATGAACAAGTGCATACAAGATAAGCGGGCGGGACCGCCATCGCCGTTGGAATATGGATCCTCACGGGCCTGCAAGTGCAGGTGGGCGCCATATGTCCGGGACCACGATCCCGGTCAGGGACAGCTCCCAGTGAGTACCATTAAGGCCCCTGGGTATCGCATTCCTGACGCGCGGGGCAGTACCCGCCCGCTGGCAATCTAGGGAGCCGCGACGCGGGCGGCAATGGTTTCGATGCGGATCGCGGCCTGCTCGAGCAGCTCGGTGATGCCGGCCTCGGCTTTCTCCAGTGTTTCCGTGCCGTTCGCGAGCCTCGCCTTCAAGGCGGCATTCTCCCGCTCGCGCTCCCCGGACTTGGCCGCGGCATTCGAAAGCTCGTCCATGAGCACAAGGCCCGCCATCAGCATGAGCCGCGAGTCCCCAACCTGCCCCACGGCCGCCGCGAGAGCCTGCACGCGTTTGTCGAACTGCTGAGCCAATTCCCGCAGGCGGTCTTCCTGGCCAGGGTCGCAAGCGACCTCATACTCCCGCCGATTCACGATTACTTCCACCAACGGCATACGCTCCCCCTTAACTCAGCTTGATAAGGTGTTCAGTGCTGCGCCAGCACGTCCCGTATCTCCGCGATCGTTTCGTCGAGCCGGTCCTCGACTTCCTCGGTCAGCCCCGCCAGCACGCGCGCCTCTTCCTCGAGTGCGGCAATACGTCCGAGCAGGGCTTCGCGCTCGCTCTTCAGAGCGTTGAGCTCGGCTTTCAGCTTCGCGCCCTGGCGCAAACCGCCAGGGGACTGCTCGATCGCCTTATCCAGCGCATCGATCGCGGCCGAAAAACGAGCCTGGACCTCGGCGAGCTTTGTCATGCGCCTACCCGCGATTCGCTTCGTCTCGTCGGTTAAGCTTATGAGGAAGGCAAACAATCGGTCAACGAAGTCCGACAGCGAACACACAGCATTGGTTTGTGATCAAGTCGCACCAACCCTTGACGCGTTGGGTAATGCATGGCTAAGGCCTGATCGAAAGGGCATCACAATGAGCACCGCCTCGCCGGCCAAGGCGTCGCCGGACCTGAAACTCCAACCCGACCCCGCTGAGAATCGCGAAGGTATCCGCCGCATGGCGAACGCCATCCGCGCGCTCGCGATGGACGCGGTGGAAGCCGCGAAGTGCGGACATCCCGGCATGCCGATGGGCATGGCCGATGCGGCGACGGTGCTGTTCACGCGCCACCTGAAATACGACGCCGCGCATCCCGAGTGGCCCGACCGCGACCGTTTCGTGCTCTCGGCCGGTCACGGCTCGATGCTGCTTTATGCGCTGCTGTATCTGACCGGCTATCCCGGGATCACGCTCGACGACATCAAGCGCTTCCGTCAACTGGGCAGTCCGTGCGCAGGCCATCCCGAGTACGGCCACGCGCCCGGTATCGAGACGACGACGGGCCCCTTGGGCCAAGGCCTCGGCAATGCCGTGGGCATGGCGCTGGCCGAGCGGGTGCTCAATGCGCGCTTTGGTGATGGGCTGGTCGACCACAAGACCTATGTCATCGCCAGCGACGGCGATTTGATGGAAGGCATCAGCCACGAATCCTGCGCACTCGCCGGCCATCTGAAGCTCAACCGGCTGATCGTGCTGTACGACGACAATCACATCTCGATCGACGGACCGACAAGTCTTGCCGACTCGACTGACGTGGTGAAGCGCTTCGAGTCCTATGGCTGGGCCGCCTGGCGCATCGATGGGCTGGATGCCGCCCAAGTGGATCGCGCGCTCACGCAAGCCGAGTCGAGCGACAAGCCGGTGCTTATCGCGTGCCGCACGACCATCGGCTACGGCGCGCCGAAGCGCGCTGGCACCGCGAAGGCGCATGGCGAAGCGCTCGGCGCGGAAGAAGTGGCGGGCGCGCGTACGGCGCTGGGGTGGAATTATCCGCCGTTCGAAATCCCCGCCGACCTGCTCGAGCAGTGGCGCGCGGCGGGCAGACACGGCAGCGGCGAGCGCAAAGCGTGGGACGCGCGCCTTGCGGAGAGCAAGATGCGGAAGGCGTTCGAGTCGGCGCTGTCGGGTGAAATGCCCGCTTCTCTTGGCTCTGCGATCGAGGCGCTGAAGTCAAAGTTCGCGGCCGAGAAGCCGACTATCGCGACGCGCAAGGCGTCCGAAGCAACGCTGGAAGTGATCAATGCGGAATTGCCGAACACGCTCGGCGGCTCGGCCGATCTGACCGGCTCGGTGTTCACCAAGACGAAGAACGATGGGGTGATAGCGCCGGGCCAATACAACGGCCGTTTCGTGCATTACGGAATCCGCGAGCACGGGATGGCGGCGGCCATGAACGGCATCGCGCTGCATAAGGGTCTGATCCCGTTCTCGGGCACGTTCCTCGTGTTCTCCGACTATTGCCGGCCTTCGATCCGTTTGGCAGCGATCATGGGACAGCGCGTCATCCATGTGATGACGCATGATTCCATCGGGCTGGGCGAAGACGGGCCTACGCATCAACCGGTCGAGCATCTCGCGGCGCTGCGCGCGATACCGAACCTGCTCGTGCTGCGCCCGGGCGATGCGGTCGAGACAGTGGAGTGCTGGGAGATTGCGCTGCGACGGACGTCAGGGCCCTCGCTGCTGGCGCTTTCGCGGCAGAATCTCGCGACGCTGCGCACCGAGCATAAGAGCGAGAATCTTTCGGCGCGCGGCGCCTACTGCCTCGCGGAAAGCCAGGGGGCGGCGCAAGTGACGTTCCTTGCCACCGGTTCGGAAGTGGAAATCGCGATGAAGGCGCGCGAGCTTCTGGCGGCCCAAGGCGTGGGCGCGCGCGTGGTCTCGATGCCCTGCTGGGAACTCTTCGAGGAGCAGGGCGAAGACTATGTGCAGGCGACGCTCAACCCGAACACGGTCAGGGTCGCGATCGAGGCCGCGGCACCGATGGGCTGGGAGCGCTATATTGGGAAGGACGGCGCGTTCATCGGCATGCAAGGGTTCGGCGCCAGCGCGCCCTATAAGGAACTCTACAAGCATTTTGGCATTACCGCGGAGGCGGCGGCCGAGGCAGCGCTGAAGCGCATCGAGCACACGAGGTAAGTCATGGCAGTACGCGTCGCGATCAACGGTTTCGGCCGGATCGGAAGGCTGATCCTTCGGGCGATCGTCGAGTCCGGTCGCAAGGACATCGTGGTCGTGGGGGTGAACGATTTGGGTCCGGTCGAGACCAACGCCCATCTGCTGCGCTTCGACTCGGTGCACGGGCGGTTTCCGATGGACGTGAAAGTCTCCGGCGACCGCATGATCGTCGACGATCAGACCATCAAGGTGACGGCGATCAAGAATCCCGCCGAGCTGCCGCACAAGGAGCTGGGCGTCGACATCGCGCTCGAATGCACCGGCATCTTCACGTCGAAGGAGAAAGCGGCGGCGCATCTGACCGCCGGCGCCAAGCGCGTACTGATCTCGGCGCCCGCCGACAGTGTGGATTTGACCGTCGTCTACGGCGTCAACCATCACAAGCTGACGAAGGACCACATCATCGTCTCGAACGCGTCCTGCACGACCAACTGCCTCGCGCCGGTGGTCAAGGTCCTGCACGACACGATCGGCATCGAGCACGGTTTCATGACGACGATCCACTCCTATACGAACGATCAGCCTTCGCTCGATCAGATGCACAAGGACCTTTACCGCGCGCGTGCCGCGTCGCTGAACATGATCCCGACATCGACGGGTGCGGCCAAGGCCGTCGGTCTCGTGCTGCCGGAGCTCAAGGGCAAGCTCGATGGTGTCGCCATTCGCGTACCCACGCCCAATGTCTCGGTGATCGATCTCAAGGCCGTCACCAAGCGTGCGACATCGGTCGAGGAAATCAACGAAGCGATGAGGCGCGCGGCGAGCCAGGAGCTGAAAGGTGTGCTCGACATCGTCGACGCGCCGCTCGTCTCGCATGACTTCAATCACAATCCCGCATCGTCGTCGTTCGCGCTCGATCAGACGAAAGTCATGGACGGCACGTTCATCCGCGTGATGAGCTGGTACGACAACGAGTGGGGCTTCTCCTGCCGCATGGCGGACACCACGATCGCGATGGCGAAGCTGATTTGAACGGCAATGGCCGCGTATCGCACGCTGGATGACTTGAGCGATTCCGAGGTGAACGGACATCGCGTGCTGGTGCGCGCCGACCTGAACGTGCCGATGAAGAACGGCGTCGTCACCGATTCACTGCGTATCGAGCGCCAGGCGCCGACCATCCGGGAGCTCTCCGATCGCGGCGCGCGCGTGATCGTGCTGTCGCATTTCGACCGTCCCGGCGGCAAGGTCGTGCAGTCGATGTCGCTGAGGCCGCTTGCGATCCCGCTGGCTGAAGCCATCGCACGGCCCGTCGCGTTCGCGCGCGACTGCATCGGAGAAGGCGCGGTCGCGGCGATCGGCTCGATGCAGAACGGCGACGTCGTGTTGCTCGAGAACACGCGCTTCCACGAAGGCGAGGAGAAGAACGATCTCGCGTTCGTCCATTCGCTTGCGGCGCTGGGCGAGCTCTATGTCAACGACGCGTTCTCGGCCGCACACCGTGCGCATGCCTCGACCGAGGGACTCGCGCGCGTGCTGCCATCGGCGGCGGGACGCGCGATGGCATCCGAGCTGCTTCACCTGCACAAGGCGCTCGACAGCCCGGAGCGCCCGCTGATGGCGGTCGTCGGCGGCGCGAAAATCTCGAGCAAGATCGACGTGCTCAATCACTTGGCGGCGATCGTTGACGTGCTCGTGATCGGCGGTGCGATGGCGAACACCTTCCTCGCGGCACAAGGCCACCAGGTCGGCAGATCGCTGGTGGAGCTCGATCAGCGCGAGACGGCGCGAAAGATCATCAGCGACAAGGTCGTGCTGCCGCGCGACGTGGTCGTGGCGCAGGAACTCGCGCCCAATGTGCGTTCGCGCATCACGGTGCCCGGCAAGGTCGACCAGCATGAAATGATTCTCGACGTCGGTCCGCGCACGATCTCGGACTTCGCGCGGCGGTTGAAAACCGTCAAGACCCTGGTCTGGAACGGGCCGTTCGGCGCATTCGAGACGCCGCCCTTCGACCGCGGCACGGATTCCGCGGCCCAGGCCGTCGCGGAACTGACACGCGAGGGCAAGCTGCTTTCGGTTGCAGGGGGCGGCGATACGGTGGCAGCATTGTCCCACGCCGGCGTGATGAACGATTTCAGCTATGTCTCGACAGCCGGCGGCGCATTTCTGGAATGGCTCGAGGGGCGGACCTTGCCGGGCGTAGCGGCACTCGGCGCGATGCTTTGAAGGATGAAGGCAATGAATAAGGACGAATTGGCACGGGTCGCGAAGGCCATGGTGGCGAAGGGCAAGGGCATTCTCGCCGCGGACGAAAGCTCGGGCACGATCAAGAAGCGCTTCGATGCGATCGGCGTGGAATCCACCGAAACTGCGCGGCGCGACTACCGCGAGATGCTGTTCCGTTCGGCCGAGGCCATGAAGAACAACATCTCGGGCGTCATCCTCTATGACGAGACGATCCGGCAGGCCGCGAAGGACGGCACGCCGCTAGTGAAGCTGATCGCGCAGGCGGGCTCGCTTCCGGGCATCAAGGTCGACAAGGGCACCAAGCCCCTGCCCTTCTGCCCCGGCGAAGTCATCACCGAGGGCCTGGACGGCTTGGCCGAGCGACTCGTTGAATACCGCAATCTCGGCGCGAAGTTCGCGAAGTGGCGCGCGGTGATCGACATCGGTCCCGGCATTCCGAGCTACGCCTGCCTCACTACGAATTGCCACGCGCTCGCGCGCTACGCGGCGATCTGCCAAGAGAACGACATCGTTCCGATCGTCGAGCCCGAAGTGCTGATGGACGGCAGCCACGACATCGATGCGTGCTACGACGTAACCCAGTGGGTGCTGAAGACGCAGTTCTCCGACCTCTATCATCAGCGCGTGATGCCGGAAGGCATGGTGCTGAAGCCCAACATGGTGATCACGGGCAAGAAGAGCGCGAAGAAGGCGACCCCCGAAGAGGTCGCGGAGAAGACGGTGAAGTGCCTTAAGGACTGCGTGCCGGCGACGGTTGCAGGCATCGCGTTCCTCTCGGGCGGTCAATCGGATGAAGAGGCGACTATCCATCTGAACCTCATCAACCAGCTCGGACCGCTGCCCTGGCCGGTGACGTTCTCCTATGGCCGCGCGTTGCAGCATCTGCCGCAGAAGTTGTGGGCCGGAAAGGCCGAGAATGTTCAGGCCGCGCAGCGCGCGTTCGCGCACCGCTCGCGCATGAACGGCCTCGCCGCGCAGGGGCAATGGAAGCCCGACCTCGAAAAGGTGGACTTAGCCGCTTAACGGCTTGGGCGGTCGTTCCAAGATCATTGTTGTGTTAGGCTGTGCCTGGAGAGGTGCACGTCATGCTGTCGCTTGCCGCCATAGAAAAGGAAGCCCTGCGTATCGCGCGCAAATATATCGGCGCCAAGCGGATTGATCGCGTTCTGATCAAAGCGGATCAGGATTTTGACGGTAAGGACTCTGTCTACGTCTGGTTCGTGCTCAAGTCGTCGATCGATTTCAGGCAGGTGAGCCTCGGCGGTATTACATCCGATCTGAATGACTTCATGTGGCGGCACGACGACGACAGATTTGCCTATACGCGATATGCGACAGTAGAAGATCTGGAGCAGCTGTCTGAGGGCAGATGATTGACCCTCAGCAGCTATTGGAGACCGCAAGACAGCTCGCGGCACCACGAGGACGCGGCCGGCCAAGATCGGCGAATCTGCGCCGCTCGATTTCGACATCCTACTATGCGCTGTTCCACTATCTCCTCAGGGCCGCGGCCGATCTCCTGATCGGCGCCGGGGAACGCGATACGCAACGGCACAATCTCGCCTACCGTGCCCTGGAGCATGGACGAATGAAGGCCGTCTGCACCGAAATTTCGAAACCAGGCATGCCGTATGGATTCGGCCCCGAAATCTTGCGGTGCGCGCGACACTTCGCAGACCTGCAAGATGACCGGCAGAAGGCCGACTATGATCCCTCGGCAACAGTCACGGTTGACGACGCACACTCCGCGGTCACGAAAGCGGAGGAATCCATGCGCGATTTCGCTGCGGCGCCTGAGCCTCAGCGCCGGTTGTTTCTGACCCTGCTCCACTTCAGGCCGCGTCCGTGACGAACTGCCGGCTTTATCTCATCAGCCCTCCGCTCCTGGAGCCGAGAGCGTTTAGCGAAACGCTGAGGCGCGCGCTCTCGGGCGGCGATGTCGCCTCGTTCCAGTTGCGGCTGAAGGACGTGTCCGATGATGACGTCATGCGCGCCGGCGATCTTCTGCTGCCGATCGCGCAGCGCGCAAACGTCGCTTTCATCGTCAACGACCGGCCGGACCTCGCGTACAAGCTGAGCGCCGACGGTGTTCATGTGGGACAGGAAGATGCAACCTATGCGGATGCGCGCGCGCTGCTTGGTCCAAACCGTATCATCGGCGTGACGTGTCACGACTCGCGGCACCTCGCGGTCGAAGCGGCCGACGCGGGCGCGGATTATGTCGCGTTCGGCGCGTTCTATCCGACCGCGACGAAGGAGCCGAAGACGCGCGCGGACCCCGACGTCCTGAAATGGTGGTCGGAGACGATGGTCGTGCCCTGCGTCGCTATCGGTGGGATCACGGTGGAAAACGCATGGCCGCTCATCGAGGCGGGCGCGGATTTTCTCGCGGTCTCATCGGGCGTGTGGGACCATCCGGAGGGCCCGGCCGCGGCGGCCAAGGCGTTCAACGCGCTGTTCCATCGCACATAGCGGAATGCTAGAACGCGCGCGATTTCAGCGGAACATCAGCGCGACAATGGCGAAGGTTGCAGGAAACGAAGTCCGGCCCGGCATGGTTATAGAGCACAACGGCGGGCTGTGGTCCGTCGTGAAGACGCAGAGCGTCAAGCCCGGCAAAGGCGGCGCCTACAACCAGGTGGAGCTGAAGAACATCATCCATGGTTCGAAGCTGAACGAGCGCTTCCGCTCGGCCGAGATGGTGGAGGAAGCGCAGCTGGAGCGGCGCGACTTTCAGTTCCTCTATTCGAGCGGCGACATGCTGACCTTCATGGATGTCCAGACCTACGACCAGATCGAGCTGCAGACGGAATTTGTCGGCGAGGATCGCGCACTGTTCCTCCAGGACGGCATGAAGGTGATGGTGCAATTGCACGAAGGCCGTCCCATCGGACTCTCGCTGCCGCAGCAGGTGGCGCTGCGTGTGGTCGAGGCCGATCCGGTAACCAGGAACCAGACCGCGGCTTCGTCCTACAAGAGCGCGGTTTTGGAGAACGGCGTGAAGACGCAAGTGCCGCCGTTCATCGAGGCGGGCACGAGGATCATCGTCTCAACGGATGACGGATCCTACGTCAAGCGTGCGGAGTGATGCGTTATCTGTCGCCGGCGTTGAATGTGATGATGACGGCGGCGCGCAAGGCGGGCCGCGCGCTGATCCGCGATTTCGGCGAGCTCGAGAATCTGCAGATCTCGAAAAAGGGGCCTGCCGATTTCGTCACCAGTGCCGACCAACGCACGGAGAAGATTCTCGTCGACGAGCTGACGAAGGCGCGTCCCGGCTATGGCTTCCTGCTCGAGGAGCGCGGGCTCATCGAAGGTCCCGACAAGACGCATCGCTTCATCATCGATCCGATCGATGGCACGACGAACTTCATGCACGGGCTGCCGCAGTTCGCGATCTCGATCGCGCTCGAGCGCGAGGGCACGCTCGTTTCCGCCGTCGTGTTCAATCCGGTGACGGATGAGATGTTCTACGCCGAACGCGGACACGGTGCGTATCTGAACGACAAGCGGCTCCGCGTGGCCGCGCGGAAGAATTTGTCCGAGTGCCTGATCGCCTCGGGCGCGCCGTTCATGGGCAAGGAAGGCCACGACCAGTTCCTCGCCGAATTGCGCGCGATCCTCGACAACACGGCAGGGATGCGCCGCTTCGGCGCGGCGTCGCTCGATCTCGCGTGGGTCGCGGCCGGCAAATTCGACGGGTTCTGGGAGCGGAAGCTTCAGGCGTGGGACATTGCCGCGGGCACGCTGCTGGTGCGCGAGGCGGGCGGCGTGGTCACCGATCTCACCGGGCGCGACCGGATGCTGGAGACGGGCGACATTCTCGCGACGAACGATGCGCTGCATAAGCCGCTGCTCGACCTCATCCGCGGCGCATCGAAGTGACCGGACCCGCGGTGTTAGTTTCCCCTTCCCTGAATGTCCGCTTTCGCCACCCGGAACGTCCGCTCCTGGCGCAGACGGACATTGCGCCCGAGCATCGGGAACGGGGAAAGTTGACCCTTTGCGGTCATCAGTTCAGTTGCACAACAGGTTATCGGACGCTTTGGGTATTTCGCCCTTTTGTGGGACGCCCCTCCAGCACGTGCTTGAGTTTCGCCGTACGCGCAATAAGGAACTGGTTGAACGCCTTCACGCGCGGAATGTCCTTCAGGTCGGCGCGCGTGATCAGGTAATAGGCGTATTTGAACTGGGGCAGCGCGAAACACTCGATCAGGTCGGTTTCGCGGACCGCAAGCGCACGAGGCAAAGCGCCGACACCGTGACCGCCCTGGATCGCAGCCGCTGCACTGGTCACGGTGTTGCAGACGCTCCTTACCTTTGCGCGCGGCGCATTGGCCGCCAGCCAGATGTAAGAGTCATGTCGGGCCAGGACGCCGTCCGCGCCGATGATGAAGTGACTGTTCAGCTCCTCCGGGCTCTTGGGCGAACTGCGCTTGGCGGCATAGTTGCTGCTGCAATAGAGCGCCCAGGGATTGTTGGCGAATTTGCGCGCGACAATGCCGCGCTCCTTCGGCGTGTAGTTTATCCGAATCGCAACGTCCGCTTCGCCCTTGGCGAGATCGAGACGATCTTCGGAAGCAATCAGCTCGATCTGGATCTCCGGGTAGAGCTCCATGAACTCGCTGAGCATGGGCGCCAGAACGATCTTGGCAAAGCTTTCGGTCGTCGTGACGCGCACGACGCCGGAGAGATTGCGCTTGCGCTGCACGAGCAGCCGCTCCAGCGCTTCCGCTTCAGCGGCCATCCGTTCCGCGTGCGCGAGAACCGCGGCGCCCGCTTCGGTCACGCGATAGCCATCCTGATTGCGGTTGAAGAGCCGGATGGATAGTGAGGCCTCCAGCGCGCCGATCCGGCGTGCCACGGTGGTCTGATTGACGCCGAGAGCGCGCGCGGCAGCCATCGTGCTGCCTGAGCGCGCGGTCGCGAGATAGAACTTCACGTCCCCCCAGTCGTGCATTGGGGTATCCTGCAACATTGCAGAACAAAACTGCAAGGGCGCGGGGTCCGCGCTCCGGGCGGTTCGCCTAGGATTTGCCCTCGTCGCATTGCGAGAGGGGGACAGCATGGACGACGCTTTGAGAGGGTGGTTTCGCGCGAAGCACTTGGTCTTCGGCTTCATCGCGGTGATGGCGGCGTATGTCCTCTATCACAACGAGCGTTTCTTAATCGATTGGACGCATCCGGTCTGGCAGCATTACGAGTCGTTCAAGTGGTGGCTGCTACCGCACGGGCTGACGGGTGCGTGCGCCCTCATCCTGGCGCCGCTGCAATTCTCGGATCGCCTGCGCCAGCGGTTCACGAAGCTGCATCGGATCACCGGTCCCGCCTTTTCCATCGCGTTTGTCACCGCGACAGCCATCTTCGGCGGTTTTACGCCCTTGGTCGCGACGTTTCTCGTCGAAGTGACCGGAAACCGCGCCACCCCCGCTTTATGGTTGTCGCTCGCCGCGGCGATCAGCCTGACGGCCGCTCTCGTGCTGCCCTTCGTCCAGTCCGTCTCTCAGGGGAGAGCACGCCCCGGGACCGTTGCCGGTTAAGAGAACAGAGTTTCGAGGAGGAAGCCTGCATGCTTACGCCCGAGGAACGCCGCCAGAAGATCAAAGCTGTGGTCAGGGTTGCGTCGGGCAACTTCCTCGAAATGTACGACTTCATCATCTACGGCTATTACGCGACCTACATTGCTAGGACGTTCTTCCCTGCGGACAACGACTTCATCTCGCTCATGGCCGCGTTCCTCGCCTACGGTGCGGGTTTCCTCATACGGCCGATCGGGGCCGTGGTTCTCGGCTCCTATACCGACCGTGTGGGGCGCCGCGCGGGCCTGATCGTCTCCTTGTCGCTGATGGCGGTTGGCACGGCCTCGATCGCGTTTACGCCCGGGTATGAGACGATTGGCATCTTGGCTCCGATCATCATCGTGATGGGCCGTCTGATCCAAGGCTTCTCCGCCGGCGTCGAGACCGGCGGCTGCTCGATCTATCTCGCCGAGATCGCCACCCCCGGCAATCGCGGCTTCTACACGTCCTGGCAATCTGGCAGTCAGCAGGTCGCCGTCATGCTCTCTGCCGTCCTCGGCGTCGCTCTCACGTCGGTGCTCACGGGCGACCAGATGACGCAGTGGGGCTGGCGCGTGCCGATCCTGATCGGCTGCCTGATCATTCCGTTCGTCTTCTGGCTCCGGCGCACGCTTCCCGAAACCGAGGCGTTCAAGAATTCGAAGCCGCCGACCGAGACTCGCGAAGTGCTCGCGATCCTCGGCGCCAATTGGCAGATCGTCGCCATCGGCGTGATGATGTCGATCCTCACGACGACCACGTTCTACACCATCACGGTATATACCCCGACCTTCGGGACGCGTGCCCTCGGGCTCGAGCCGGTCGAGGCCATGATCGTCACGCTCTGCGCCGGCCTCTCCAACTTCATCTGGCTTCCCCTCGGCGGTGCGCTTTCCGATCGCATCGGTCGCCGGACGCAGCTCTTCGTCATTCCGATCGTCGTGCTGGTGACGGCTTACGCGGCGATGAGCTGGCTCGTCGAGGCGCCGAGCTTCGGCAAGCTGCTTGCGGTCGTGCTGTGGTTCTCGATGATATTCGGGCTCTACAACGGCGCGATGATCCCGCTTCTGGCCGAGATCATGCCGCAGAAGGTCCGCACCACCGGGTTCGCGCTCGCCTTCGCGGCG
>Ga0184629_10000358_pt1 | contig 20295 bp, 17 predicted proteins | sample PLM4_32_b1_FD_133158 | JGI IMG/M metagenome (GOLD analysis project Ga0184629, IMG submission 133158) | Groundwater sediment microbial communities from an aquifer in East River, Colorado, USA - PLM4_32_b1 | ecosystem: Environmental > Terrestrial > Soil > Riparian zone | place: USA: East River... | reverse complement strand
TTTCCAATACTATGCAAGACGGTTGTCACACCATAAGGTTGTTTTTTAGACTTGTAAATGTTTAGAATCCGCAAATAGAGGGAAAGACTTTGATCATGATTTCCTAAAAAAGATTGGATAACTCCGACCTGATACAAACCATTTGCTACCTGACTAGAATCGCCAACCTGGGAAAAATATTTAATAAATTTATTTAAATGCTTTAACGCCTCATCATAATTTCCTTCATGTCTTTCATTAAACCCGTAATAGAAATGGGCTAGTGCTACTCCCTTTTCATATTTCAACTCCTCAGCGAGCATCTTGATACTATCAGCATATTTTCTGACCAAGTCCGTATTAGAGTTGGTCTCCCCATACAGCCAACCCAAGCGAGCATACTTTTTTATTTTGTTGGTGTCGTTGGGAATAGCCGGGAGCAGTTTCAAAAGGCTATCAATTTCAGTTGATTTTTGAGCTTGTAAGGGTGAACTCGAAAGCGGGAACAGTAGTATGAGTAGCATCCAAAAAGACTGCATTTTCATAGTATTGATAACGGTGAACCTGATTACAAGCTGATTATCCAAATTTTTTTAAAGATCCATTTCCTTTCGGGAATAGTCCGTAGCGCTTTCCAGACGAAGAAGAGAACGATAACACGTAAACAAGTACAGCGAGGAAACGGATACTTCTTGCATAACGTTCATTCCGATATTTTTCCTACCTGACACGGTTGCAGGATATAAAAATTATGAAAATACCAATTAAGTTATCCACTGGGACCGAGCAAGTAACAAAAATAACCTATCAGCACTAGCATATAACCGTTGAAAGAATAAATGTCTCTATAAAGGTTACTGACGTATGACCGTAATACCATGGGACGGCACAATGTATTAGGTCAAGGTATGGCTGAATGAATTGATTCAGTAATTTAATATGCACCTTTGTTGATGAAATAAGGTTCGTCTCATGCAGAAAAGAAGGCACCTTAGGGCACAATCAGGTTCTGAAGTATGCGATAAGGTTACTCCCCTTCGTTGTAGATGAGTAGACATTCTTTATACTAAAGGTCACTATGAGGTTAATTTTCTTACTGGCAGTCACCTGGTCGCCATTTTTATTCGCGCAACCTGGGGACACATTGAAGCATCCCAGACCGATCCTCCCGGAGCAAAAAACATTGCCGGTTGCATCTCAGGATACGAGCATTCTGGAAACCCCAGCATCCGTTCCTGCAGGTAATATGCAACTGGCGGCTCCAAGCAATTACAGCAAGCTCATCAAGCCATTTGCTATTACCCGTCAGGGCCTGTTTACGGTTCACAAAGTGAACGATAAGTATTTCTTTGAAATCCCTGATAGTCTGCTGGGTCGCGACATTCTTATTGTAACCAGGATTGCACAAGGGGCTGCTGGCATTCGTCCGGAATATTCCGGATATGCAGGAGATCAGGTTGGTAGTACGATCATACGCTTTGAGAAAGGACCGGAGCACAAACTTTTCCTCCGGCGGATTACCTATGAAGAACAACCCGGAGACAGCACCAACTCGATGTTCAATTCAGTGGTGCGTTCAAATCTCCAGCCTTTGGTGGCTTCCTTTGGCATAGGTGCATATTCACCAAACGGGAATGGCAGCGTCATTGACGTAACAGATTATGTCAATGGCGATAATGATATTCTTTTCTTCAATTCATCTGCCAGGAAAACCATGCACGTAGGGAGCATGCAGGCAAACATGTGCTACATCAAGGATATAAATTCTTATCCTTTAAATCTGGAAGTACGGACCATCAAAACTTATGTTCAGACTACCAACGACAATAACTTCACGCTGGAACTCAATACCTCCTTGGTGTTACTTCCAAAGAAGCCCATGCGCAAACGATTTGCGGATCCCCGGGTAGGATATTTTACAGAACGATATACCGACTATGACGCTAATCCTCAAGGTGTCAAAGTTGTCAATTACATCAAGCGATGGCGCATGGAGCCTAAGCCGGAAGACCTCGATCGGTATAAGGCCGGCGAACTTGTCGAGCCTCAACACCCCATCGTCTACTACATCGATCCAACAACCCCTAAAAAATGGGTTCCTTACCTTAAACAAGGTGTGATGGATTGGCAAGTGGCATTTGAAAAGGCAGGCTTCAAAAATGCAATTATCGCCGTGGAAGCACCGGCTCCAGACGATGATCCTGACTGGAGTCTTCAAGACGCACGTCACTCTGCAATCGTTTATAAGCCTTCCTCAATCGCCAATGCGGCAGGGCCTATTATCACTGATCCCAGAAGCGGTGAGATCCTGGAGAGTCACATAAACTGGTATCACAACCTGATGTCTACCCTGCATGATTGGTATATGATCCAATGCGGAACTACCGACCCACAGGCACGGAAAATGAATTTTGACGATGCCCTTATGGGGAAACTGATTCGTGCTGTCTGCGCACATGAAGTTGGACACTCTCTGGGGCTCACCCATAATTTTGCCAGCAGCGCCACCGTGCCAGTTGAAAAACTCAGGGACCGGGAATGGCTCGAAGTGCATGGCCACACACCCTCCATTATGGACTACTCCCGTTTTAATTATGTTGCCCAACCGGAAGACAGTGTCGGAGAAAGAGGTCTTATTTCGCGGATTGGAGATTATGACATATGGGCTATCCAGTACGGTTACAGGCTACTCCCTGAAATTACGTCTGAAGAAAATGAAATTCCTTTTCTCAATGGATGGATCATGGAGAAATCAAAAGATAAAGGGTTCTGGTACGGGTCGGAATACTCAAGCGATGACCCCCGTATACAAACCGAAGACCTCGGTGACAACGCCATGACGGCCGGTGAATACGGCATCCGGAATTTACAGCGTATTGTTCCACATCTGGTTCAATGGACCTATGAACCGAATGAAGGCTATCGAAGTCTACGGCGGGTATATTCAGGCGTATTAAGTCAATTCAATGCTTACTTGGGTCATGCGGTCAGGTATATTGGCGGAACATATGAGACCACCAAAACGGCCGAGCAGATCGGGCCGGTATATTCCATCGTTCCAGCAGCCCTGCAGCGGGAAGCCTTAGATTTTCTTTCCGACAATATTTTTCAAACACCTATGTGGCTGCTGGATACAGCTGTGCTTTCCAGAACCGGCCATTCACCAGAGGGGATCATAATCAACTCACAACAAATTGTGTTGAATACACTTTTGAGCAGTAACACCCTGAACAAACTCTCGGAAACGGAAGCCATGTATAGCAGCAAAGCTTACAGACTGGTGAATTATATGGACGACCTTGACAATATTATGTGGACTGAACTAGACACTTATAGTACCATCAATATCTATCGTCGTAATTTGCAGCGGAATTATGTGGATAAGTTAGTGGAACTTGCAACTCCGAAGTCAGGCTGGGATACACGCGATGTCGGGCCGGTGACAAAAAACAAATTGATGGATATACGCATGCGGATTGAAAAGGCCTTGCCAAAAATAAAGGACGCGATGACAGTCTATCATTTACGGTATATCCTGGATAAGCTTGCTCATACGTAAGAAAAATTCCGAAGAAAATTCTCTTGTCGTCTCGCAGGAAGTTCATTGTTTGCGTTTCTGAAATTAATGGGAGCTTTAAGAGAAGTCTTGAGAAATGGCTAAGAATGTGTAAGAATTTATTTCCCGTTAGGCGCTTTCAGTTTCATTTTTGTCGTTGTCGAAAATGTTTTTACTCCATCCTCTAAATTCATAATATTTTGATTTCGGCTCACCAGTCCAACCGTTTATTCCCTTTTTGGGCAACAACACAGCATGAATGTAAATTACCGGGATAAGGGATAATCCGAAAATCAAAAAAGCGATCTTTCTGCCAAATAATATTGAAATTGAAACGATAATAAAAAGTGTCGCAATATACTTTAACAACTTTCTTAATTTCGGACTTCTTTCTTCAAAGTGCCCTAAAAAAATATGTCCCAGTAATATGGCAATACTTATTATTGCTATTTCAAACCATAAAGTATTCGTGTTCCACATAGTTTCTATTTTTTTGACGGTCTTCGTTTAGTCCTGATTTCTGAATTCGTGCCGCGACTAAAATATTACTCTTTCAACTATCGTTTTCTAAGATACTTACTTCTCACTAGCATATTATTGTAGACTTTAGTTTCAACATGTTCAAACTTAAGCTCCAAATTATTCTTATCGAACAAAGGAATTCCAGAACCAAGAAGTATAGGAATCCTCGTTATTGTCATCTCATCTATTAAATCTTCTTTTAAAAACCCCTGTATGGTTTTTCCACCATCTATGTAAAGATTATTCATTCCTTTATCCTGAAGCAATTCAATTATTCTTTTCAACTCGCCGCTAACGATTTCTACCTTTGCGGATAATCTGCTTGGCAACTCATGTAAAGAATTACTTAATACGAATACTGGTTTGGGATATGGCCATTCATTAAATCCTAATACGGTTTCAAATGACTTCCTTCCCATTATTATTCCATCCATTCTTTCAAGGAACACAGAAAAGCCGTAGTCACTTTTGTCCGGATTAGGCAGATCCATTAGCCAATCAATACTTCCATCTTTTCGGGCTATATAACCATCAATGCTTGTAGCAATATAAACGATATTAGACATGATACTCCTTATTTTTGTATAGATAATAACCTTTAGCTGGACTTACCAAAAATGTTTTATTTCTCACGGAACACTGAAATCACAGAATAGGTTTAATTATGTTTAACGCAGACACGACAAACGCGCAAAATACGTTTAAGGATTTTTAACTACCCTGTTTAGCGTATAACTGAAATCTCTATTACCCACCAGAAGGTTTTTTTCCCGGTCGAGGAAGAAAAGTACATTGTCGTCTCCTTTCTGAAGAAATAGGGGCTCTCCCCCGGGCTGGTCTAATTGGTAGACCGTAGCTTGCGGGTCAGCTTTAGTCCCCTTAAGAATATACCATTTCCCTACCCGTGGATTGTCTTTTTTATATACAAATCCCAGTAATTCGTACGTGCTTGGATTTCTTGTTGCAGAATCTTTATAAAGGGTGAGCCGCCATTTTATCTTCGTACATTCGGCTGTTACTGTTTCATTGACTTGCTTTGCTAAACTCCGACATGGTGTTCTTCCATCAAAGACTCCAACAAGAACATTAGCTTTTCTTTTTGGTAACTGAGTTATGGGCTGCGTGAATTGTATTAAACCACAACACATAAAAATTAATACCACAATTTGTTTCATCTGTTGCCAATTTTCGTGTCTCATTGTTTAATTCTATTCAATACATAACCCCATCCCCCGTTCCCAACAATAAACTTTTTTTCACTGTCTATAAAGTGTAGAATGTTATCGTCCATTTCTGCCAATAAAATAGATGATTGAAAGCTCTTCTCACTCAGGTGATAAACTTTAGTTTTAGAGTTTCCACGCATACCGTAGCTGATGGAATATCTTCCTTTTGCCGCTATCCTTTTCCCGCCATTTATAAAACCATTCGTATTCGGTTGTGACGCACCATACAAGGCATTTAATTCAAAAGTGCCCGAATTGTCTTCGTTTTTGTTTTTGTATAAGCTTAACTCCCACTTTATGAATTCGCAGGTGACATCGGCCTGTATTTTCAATATTGATTTTATGAAGGCATCACAGGGTGTACTCCCTACAAAAAAATCCGTAGCAGGAAGCTTATCGGGAGAAACAGTTTGGGCACAGGCATTGACTATTATCAGGCAACGAATCGGCAGTATAATCAAAAGGATGCTGAGTCTTTTCATATAATTTCAATGTAGTCAAATTTCAAATCCGGTGAGAACGGGAGAAACACTTTTAGACGAATTGATACTTTTACTTTATGAAATGCAATTCAACTGATGAATTCTGCCCTTCGCCACGGCAATTCTCAACAAGATTACATGCGAAAGATTTTCTCACGTTGGCGGATTGGCTGCCATCGCACAAAGTCGAAAAAACTAAAAAGTCATTCCAATGCTAGCTTGAAAAGTTGGTGAATACGTCATGTCGGTCGCATCATTACCTCCCGCAGGCTGAGACAGAATGCCTAAGTCAATAAATGGTTTTATTTTCTCACTTACCTGATATTGCAAAGAAACCGATCCGTTTATTCCAAAACCTGTACCGGCATTGTCACCGTATACGCGAAATCCGAAATATGCCCCAGGCTTGATTTGAAATTTATCACCGACATTAAAGCGGAATTTTAGAACAGCCCCGATCTCGTGTTGTATAATTTCTTCGAATCCATCATAATAGGGAATACCAAGACAATAGTATCCACCTATGCCAAACCGGCTGGCCAGCACAGAGAAGTAATGGTCGAATTCGCCTTTAAACAGCATCGTCTCTCCGACTGAACCATACGTATTAGACTCCCAGAGGTAAATTTCACCCTCAAACATATAGCCGAGTGAAATGCTGAATTCATTCTTTTTCAGGTCCTGAGCCTGTGCTCCAAGCACACCCAGTGTAAAGACAAGCAATGTTAATTTTTTCATATATGGGGTTTTAGTTTGGCATATGAATCAATATAGTTGTATGGTGGAAGATAAGCTTGCTCAAGCCTGCTGCTGATAAAGGGATTTGTGTTCATTGACTTTAGAAAAACTGCCTTGCCTTAGCGTTGCTAATTTGGCTGTCGTGAAATTTACTAAATAAATATTATTTCTGTCAGCTATTCTGTCAATTGAGATTATGAAAGCGATTGGCATCATTTGGCTGCTTGCTTGCGAAGTAACGCAACCGTGGCACTTTTTCCGCTTAAGCAAAATCACCGTGCTACAACGTGCACATTTCGTAGTCTGGGGATTGCTTCTCGAGACAAGGCAAGCGCAATGACTTCGTGGGATTCTAGCTTTCTACTCGTAAGATGTTACCTTTAATCCAGCTTCCGCACAGGCCATGGAAGAGAACCATGACAAACTCCTTCTAAACCCTTATCAAAATGAAGACTCTTCTTTTGTTCCTGAGCTTTGTGGCCTTTACTGTTGTGTTATCATGGGCACAACGCGTGAATGTAGTCTCCTACGAACATGCATTGCGCTGGGCGACCGAAAACAGATTTCCTAATTATTTTAATGATGCCGCAGTAAAGGACTCCGTGTTCAGTAATTTATCAACGACATTAAAAACTTACTTGAAGACAGACCAGGTTACGGTGCCATCGCAAATTAAATACCGGTTAATCGAAATGTTCGGCAAAGCCAAAAACGCAAAACCAGATTTTAATAGCGCCTCGCCCGACTATCAGGTTTCTGTCCTGTCATTCATTACGCGGGCAACCTCTGGCTTTGCCATGGAATGGAGTCTTGACGTTAAAATCTATCGGGGCAACAAAACGGTATTCGATAAATCGATCCATCACGAAATAGAATATTTCTCATCCTCCGGCGTGTTTACAGCCATTCCATGGTTTAGCAAGGAGGAATTTGTCCATTTTCTTTCAGACATGACTGGGGAGCTGTTTGGCACGATCCCCGCCTTAGGGGAAAAAGTTATAGTAGGCTCTCCGGCAATTTTTGAGGCCGGCATTTACCAGTGGATTCCCGAAGCAAAGCGGGTTGTGTTGAAAACGAACGGCAGTTGGAAAACGGGGGCTAAATTTTCATTGGCCATTCAGCAAGATTCCGATACGCTATCATCGCTGCTATATAGAGAGGGGTTTGAAATCGGATGGCCTAAGTTGAGTATGGCTTCTGCGACAGCCCATTTCTTTTCGGAGCTGACAGGATTGAATATCGGGTACACTGCTCGCGAAAAAGTTACTAAGTATGGAAGAGTGCAATCATCAAGGGGGCCAGTCCTTCGACTGAGGATGGAGTGGATTGAGGCCACCGAGGAATATACTAAGTCCACGGATACCTATGCGCAAAAAGTATCGCCTGTGGTGGCGGAGCTTTATAATGATGATGTATTGCAAGGTCATTACACCTACTATAGGACGGCCGTTTCCAACATCTCCGGGAATGGTCTTAATCAATATGTAGATCCCCTCGCTACACATATCGGAACTCATTTTGTTTATGGGATGATGTTGGGCCAACCCATACGGGTAAAGTACGAAGAAGACAAAGTCACTATCTCCTTAGGCAATGATCAAAAGATACGGGCTGCGGTGGTCATGTTGAATATGAATCCGGACAGCCGGGGATTCAGCGATCAGAAACTTTCCAAAGACAAGAAATCCGTGACCAGTAGTAGTATTGGGTCAGTTTCTGCTGACCAGGCAACGGAATGGTACTATTTTTATTACGACCCTTCCCTTTCCGAGGAGGATTTAAACTTTTACTTACAATCGCTGGTGTGTTTATTTGCAGGGATGGGGACCTAATAGATTAGTTCCAAAAGACCTGCTGCGTGAACAAGATAATTCATTTTTTATAGCAGAGTACCAGAAAGTACAAACAATCCAGGATGCAGACTAATAGTCCATTTCAGCAAGTTCTTCAAGTATTGCCATCCGATATTGATGACATGGGCCACGTGAACAACGTTGTGTATGTGCGGTGGATCCAGGAAGTGGCTGCTGCCCATTGGAACCACGCGGCATCTGCTTCTTTAAAAGCAAAGTATGCATGGGTGGTTTTGCGGCATGAGATCGATTATAAAAATCCAGCCTTTCTACTGGATGAAATTACGGGACTTACCTGGGTAGGCGATTATAGCGGAGCCAGGTTCGACCGTTATGTAAAATTACTCGCCGCTAAGAAAGTGCTGGCGGAAGCAAAAACTACCTGGTGTCTCCTCGATGCCAAAAGCCTGCGTCCCATCCGTATACCTGAAGAAATTATTTCGTTACTTTAAGATTGTTCACAAAGTTCACGAAGAACCATGATGAGCACTAAGAATTCAGTTTCATTTCTTTGTGTCCTTAGTGACTTCTTAGTGCGCTTCGTGACCAGGTATGTTTCTCTTGGCATTCTCAATAACTGCCGGTCCTCTCTTCTACTTCCCGCCCATCGTTTATTTTTTTAAGAATACCATGATGCGGTTTTTTTCAACATAACAGCCTTGTAACTTTCGTATAACGTTATACCCTTATACCTTATACCCTTATACCTTTATACCATATACTCATGAAAACCCTTCTATCTACCCTCCTCACCATCATACTCACCACCACCCTGGCTCAAGACATCGTTGATTCCCGTCAACGTGAAATTGTAATTCATTCCGTCAATATTATACCGATGGACAAGGAGGAAATCCTTGCCAATCAAACGGTCATCATTAAGGATGGGACCATCACGGCCATTGGGCCGAAATTAAAATATGGAAAGAATGCACTGGTCATCGATGCGAAAGGGAAATACCTGATTCCCGGGTTGGCTGAGATGCACGCACATGTTCCACCTATCGACGACATTGAACCCATGAAGGAAGTGCTCTTCTTATTTGCAGCCAACGGTATTACTACTATCCGCGGTATGCTGGGGCATCCTAAACATCTCGAGCTGCGCACGAAGATCGGCAACGGGGAGATCCTGGGCCCGAGGTTTTACACGACGGGTCCATCTTTCAATGGCACGAGTATAACGTCAGCCGAGGACGGAGCCGCCATGGTACGCAGTCAAAAGCAAGCAGGTTACGATTTTCTGAAACTGCATCCAGGGCTGACGAAAGAAAGCTTCGCGGCCATAGCCAGCACGGCAAAAGAAGTAGGTATTCCATTTGTCGGTCACGTTTCATTTGACGTTGGTGTGTGGCGCGCCATTGATGCAGGCTATTCGTCAATCGATCACCTCGATGGTTTTATTGAAGGAATGGTACCTGGCATTGAAACGATGGAAGAGCAACAAGCCGGACTGTTTGGAATGTTTATAGCAGACCAGGCCGACACTACCCTGATTCCCAAGCTCATGAATGGATTAAAAAAACAAAATATTTGGGTGGTGCCCACGCAATCACTGGCAGAACGCTGGTTTGCTCCCGACTTTACGGAGAAAGAGTTCCGAAGTGACCCGGAAATCAAATACATGAAATCTGAAACGATAAACAACTGGATACAAAGTAAAAATAACCTCCAGTCAAATCCGGAATACAATGCAGCAAAAATGAACAACTGCATCGGGTTGCGGAGGCGGTTGATCAAAGCGTGCCCGCAATATGGTGTTGGATTATTATTAGGATGTGATGCACCACAGGTATTTAATGTTCCCGGAAGTTCTACACACCATGAACTCGAATACATGGTTCGTTCGGGACTTACACCATACCAGGCGTTAAGGGCCGGCACCGTGAACGTAGGAACCTATTTGAAACTACCAGATGTTGGCACCATTAAACCAGGATCTGTCGCGGACCTTGTATTAATTTCTGGAAACCCACTAAAGGACATAACGCAAACTAAAAATGTTGAGGGTGTAATGCTGAATGGTAAATGGCTTTCCAAAGCATATATCGATGCGGGATTGAAGAAGTTCGTGAAGAATTAGGTATAAGGGTATAAAGGTATAGGGGTATAAGGGCTTGTCATGATATAATGCAGACGATTTATCCCGTCCATTGACCAATGCCGTTAATCCTTTACCTATAAAAAACGGCGGTTAACCTCAATTCAACTTTTTAGGGCACCTAATTGGCTTACCTCAGCGTTACGTACCAAAATATATAAGCACAAAAATCATTTTGGTATGGAAAGAAAAGAATTTTTAAAACGTTTAGGTATGGGCAGCCTTATTTTGCCTCTGATCAGTGCATGTAGTGAAGATGATGTTCTCAACGACTCAAATACAGGTTCGACGTCAGGAACCTGTACCGCTACTTCCTCGGAAACAGCCGGACCCTTTCCTACAAAGGATCCATCTTCTCTGGTGATGGTCGATATTACTTCAGATCGAACCGGCGTTGATCTGATTGTCAAGATTACTGTTCAAAATAAAAACAACAATTGTGCGGCACTGGACGGAGCGTTGGTTGATATCTGGCATTGCGACAAGGATGGCTACTATTCAGAATATGGCGGCACAGGGATGCAGTCGGTAAATTTAACATCATACCATTTTCTAAGAGGAAGGCAATTGACCGATAGTAACGGACTCGCAGCTTTTGCATCCATTTTTCCAGGATGGTATGCCTCCAGGGCGCCGCACATTCATGTTCACATATATGATTCTACGGGAAAATCTCTTTTAGTAACACAAATTGCTTTTCCAACTGAGGTGTGCGATACTGTCTATACAACAGCGACGCAATATTATACAAAAGGAAAGCAGGATACTTCCAATGCCAGTGATAACATCTTCTCCGATTCGTTGGCGAATGAAATGTCAACGGTTACGGGAAATATTAACGATGGCTACCTACTTACGCATACCATTGTCGTAAGTGTGTAAGTTTTTTTTGACACTTGTTCATCCGAATCATGTTAACACAAACTGAAGCAACCATATACCTCGCCAGCCAACGATGTCGTTCTCAAAAAGAATGGTACAGAAGCTACCATACTTTTAACCATGGCGACTATGATCATGAGAGCAGGAAACCCTTTGGTAATCTTCAGGCCGTAAAAGATGATACGCTCAAAGAAAGAAGAACGCTTACGTATTCCGTAAAAGAAGATACAGCTGTTTTACTTCTCCCCATTGTTGGAGCTTTACACTACAATAGCCATATGAATATCCAGGGTACGCTGGATGTGGGACAAGCACATGTTCTTTACTTACACCATAATTCGAGGCTGGAAATTTCAAACCCATACGAAAACGAACTGATTAATTTTTTACACCTATGGTTTACACTTGACCTTCAACATACTCCCTGCAGGAAGGCGGAAGATCATGAATTTGATCTAACCATAAATAAGAACAGGCTGATCCCACTTTATTCGACAGACGAAACTGACTACCACCATACCCGAATTTATATTGGAAAATTTGATGGAAGAAAAGAAGAAACGTATCGATTGAAAAACCGACACAAAGGTATTTTTATTTTTATCATAGAAGGAGCCTTTGAAGTCCAGAACAGACTACTTCAACGACGTGATGGACTTGCGATACGGAACCTGGACGAAATGGAGTTTGAGGCCTTATCCAACGAAGCCATTATTCTGTTGATCGAGCAAGCGTGAGAAGAATTGGCTAACCTTAGGACATCTTCAAAAACAAATTTTTAACTGGCCGCACCGATGGCCGCTTGGAGAACAACAGGTGTTTTTAGAGATACTTTCATTTAAACCGCTCAAGAAACTTTTTCTCATAACTTGCACCAATGGGTATTTCTGCTCCTGCCAACGAAATGATTTTATTGCGCACACTTTCAATACGCTTAAATGGTACAATAAAAGATCGATGAACCCGGATGAAATCTTTTTCTGGTAATTTTTCGAGCATTGCCTTTATCGTCATGCGCGCCACCAAAGGTTTTGCGTTTTGTGCATAGATTTTAAGGTAGTCATCCAGTCCCTGAATGTAGAGCAGATCATCAAGAGCGATTTTATGAAGGCTATAGTCTGCGCGGATGAAAAGGTACTTTAGTTCATCACTTTCCTTTTGATGCAGATAGTTGAAATATTCCAGTGCTTTATTGACGGCCTGTTCAAAGCGTTCAAATGTAAAGGGCTTAAGCAGGTAATCTACCGCACTCAAATTGAAACCTTCTACGGCATACTCGCTGTACGCCGTAGTAAAAATAACCAAGGTGGTTTGCCTTACATTTTTGTAAAATTCTATCCCCGTTAGGGCAGGCATGTTAATGTCCAAAAACAAAAGATCAATCGGGAACTTACTGACGTATTTCAGCGCCTCGTTCGGTTTGTTAAATGTTTTTTCAAGGCTGATGAATGCAATCTTACTGCAGAAACTTTCAATCACTTTCAGTGCCGGCAGTTCATCATCGATCGCTATGGCTTTTATCATTTCAACTTTATCTCGAGTGATACGGTAAAATCATGCGCCGTTTCCACGATGGACAGCGAATGACTGGACGGATACAATAACTGTAAGCGGTTCTTTGCATTCTCAATTCCCAGACCACTTTTAAGTTCATCAGTCTGTTGTTTATACACCTTGTTATTGAACACCCGCATGTGCAACTTGTCCTCATTAATCTCCATCTCTATTTTAATGTGAGAATTTTCTTCAGCATTCACGCCGTGCTTAAATGCATTTTCTACAAATGATATTAAAATGAGTGGAGCGATTGTTTTCCCCCGCGTTTCGCCGCTAACAGTGAACGATAATTGAATAGTGTTACCAAACCGAATTTGCTGCAGTTCAATATAACTGCGGATATAGGTGATTTCTTTTTTCAGTGATACAAAGTCATGATGCGCCTCGTTGATCACATAACGCATCATCCCCGAAAGTTTTACGATTGCTGAAGGTGTGTTATCAGATTTTTCAATGGCCAGTGAATAAATACTGTTCAAGGTGTTAAATAAAAAATGGGGGTTGATCTGTGCTTTAAGGTAAGATAGCTCCGCATTGAGCTTTTCCTTTTCCGTTTGCTTCCATCGGCTGCTGATCTTCAGCATTAAGGACAGGAAAAACACAATCAGAAAAAGAAAAAACACATTGCCGACTTTAAACATAAGTAAACCTCCCCCCCGAGGTTTCGGTGGTGGTGGACGATGCGCACGATCAAAGGGAACAATTATATCCGGAAGATAAGCGATGACAAAAAAACAAAGGATTACGGCCAGCACGAAATAAAAGTATTCGTTCTTGAAATAGAATTTCGGAACCAACACAAAAAAATTCAAGTAGAAAAATAAAATAAGCAGTAAGTAAGAAATAAAATCGCTGCGTGAACGGGGATCATCAAACACATCAAAGTTCTCCATTGACCCCGGCCGAAAGAGTATGGGCAGCGCTAAAAAGGTTATGCAGCCGATCATGTGAATAAGAATTTCACCGGTTCTATTTTTCATTCTCCAAGTTAGCCCCTGCGCAAAAGTATGGAAAGCGAATCGTAAAATATTGAGGTAATGGCAGCGATTGTGTCGGTGTATTCAGCAGAATAAGAATAGCGGACCTCCAGGTTAGCCTGTGCTTCAATGCGGAATTATTCGAGATGGAGTCATGGTTAATTTGATCAGCGGTCGGTTTTCTCCCGGCATTCGCAGTATATTTATTTCATCAACCTGAACTGCTATGAATAAGATTATACTCGTTGTTATCGGACTATGCGTTATCATTCAGGTATCAGCACAGTCCTTTAACGCCGGTCCCAAAGGAACTCAAAAGCCCGTATTACACGGAAGCCATTGGATGGCCATCACCGGAAAACCTTTGGCGGCCACGGCCGGAGCAATCACATTCAACAAGGGTGGAAATGCTGTAGATGCGGCATGCGCCATGCTTGCCGCAACATGCACCATGTGGGATGTATTAAGCTGGGGAGGTGAAACACAAGCACTCATTTACAATCCGAAGACTGGCAAAGTGATTGGCATCAATGGGCTGGGTGTTGCGCCTACCGGGGCAACGCAGGAATTTTTTAAAGGGAAAGGAATGAATTTTCCTCCGGAGTATGGACCACTTGCTGCCGTAACACCTGGAACCCCCGGAGGATTATGCACGATGCTAGCCGAATATGGTACCATGAGTCTGCAAGACGTTTTGGCTCCGTCAATGCAACTGGCGGAGGGGTATCCCATTGATGCCCAAACGGCTAATGCCATGGAGCGCGGAAAAGAAAGGATTAAGCAGTGGCCGTATTCCAAAGCCGTTTTCCTTTCCCATTTGGGTGAAGCACGCGAAGCACCAAATGCTGGTGAGATCTTTAGACAAGCAGATTTACTGGACATGCTTAAGAAGATGGTGGAAGCTGAACAGATGGCATTGAAAAAAGGAAAGAACCGCAAGGAAGCCATCTATGCTGCCTCCGAAAGATTTTATAAAGGTGATATTGCAAAAGAGTTTGTGCGTGGTAGCCAGGAACAAGGTGGCTTGATTACACTAGCTGATCTGGCAAACTGGAAAGTGAAAATCGAAGAACCTTTAAAAGTCAATTACAAAGGCATTGACGTCTATAAACTTTCTCAATGGACACAAGGTCCTGTTATGCTTCAGGCGTTGAACATATTGGAAAATTATGATCTTAAAGCAATGGGGTTTAATTCGGCCCACTACATTCACACCCTATACCAAGCCATGAATCTTGCCTTTGCTGACCGCGACTTTTATTATGGAGATCCTGCTGTTGCTCCCGAAGAACCGATTAAAGGATTGCTGTCCAAGGACTATGCGAAAGAGCGTGCGAAGTTGATGCGAATGGATAAGAACGATGAAAAAGTCGGCCCTGGAGATCCATATCCTTATGAAGGAAAAATTAATCCTTATCAGGATTACCTGAAACAATGGGGGCAAGCGTCATTACACCAGGCAGATGCTCCGCTGGATGAAGCATATCTGGAAAAATTTATGCTTGGAACAACTTCTGTTGAAGCAGCGGACAAAGAAGGCTGGGTTGTTTCAATCACTCCCAGCGGTGGATGGCTTCCGGCGTGTATTGCTGGCAGGACTGGCGTCGGCATGAGCCAGCGCATGCAAAGTTTTGTTACCGATCCGAGATTAAATCCATTTAATGTTGTGGCCCCTGGAAAACAACCACGCGTCACCCTTACACCTACCCTTGCCATGAAAGATGGCAAACCTTTCTTGTCGTTTGCTGTTCAAGGCGGAGATTCACAAGATCAGAATTTACTTCAGTTCTTTTTGAATGTAGTTGAATTCGGAATGAATGTGCAAGAGGCAGTTGAAGCACCAAACATCAACACCTATCAGATGTATTTGTCACTGGGTGGCGAAGACCGTAAGCCAAAGCCCGGAGCAATTCTACTCCAGTCCGGTACCCCGGAGTGGATACGAAAAGAATTATTTCAGATGGGATATAAATTAAGCTTCGATGAACGAACTTCAGGACCTATTAACGCTATTTTCTTCGATTGGGAACATAAGAGTTTCTGGGGAGGATCGAGTAATCACGGTGAGGATTATGGGATTGGGTGGTGAGGGAGGAGATGAGGATATGAAGATATGAGGAGAGTCCGGAAGACCGGAAGTTAAGGGTGTGAAAGTTGGACATTGAAAGTTAGGCCGATGACGTGCGACGATAAATAAACGACCAAAAAAATCCCGGAGGGATGACCGTATGGTAGTCCGGAAGACCGGAAGTTAAGGCGTGAAAGTCGAACATTGAAAGATAGGCCGATGACGTGCGACGGTAAATGAATGACCAAAAAAAATCCCGGAGGGATGACCTTATGGTAGCTGGGAAGTTGAACATTGAAAGTTAGGAAAGATGGCGCATAGTGGCAGATGAACGACCAAAAAAAATCCGGAGGGAATGGTAGCCCTAACATAAAAAATTTATTCGGCGTGTCGTCGAAATGTTATTTAAAAAGTAAACGCAGATCGACACGCAATTTATGGAAAGTTAAAAAGTTAGTGTTGAGTTGAGGAGGCGGTTCATAAAGTTTGGACCGTTTGAATACTAAAAATTGAGACCGATGGCTGTGGCATCAACGAACTGATATGAAAAATCCGCTGCATCGGATGCCTTTAGTAAACGGTAGAACCAGACCTAAAATTTAAATATGTATGAGAAAATTATTATCGATTTTTATTATGGCTGCGTGTGCTAATTTAAGCGTTGCGCAAACTCCAACCATCCCATCGAAGGACGTTCAGATCAGCACTGCAGTACTTGCTGCACCGGAAGGCCTACGCGAAAAGGCTATGGTCTATGGCTATTCAGAGAAGGGAGAGTTTATGGTGTTGCGTCAGGGTGCAAATGAAATGGTGTGTCTGGCCGATGACCCCAACCAAGCCGGGCTTAACGTATCGTGCTATCACAAAGACCTGGATCCCTTTATGGCACGCGGCCGTGACTTAAAAAAAGCTGGCAAGAATCCTAAGGAGATCTTCGACACACGCGAAGAAGAAGTTAAATCCGGTAAACTGCTTATGCCTAAGCAACCTGCGACACTCTTTGTATATAGCGCTCCTGACGAGCAATTCAATCGCACCACAGGCGAGGTTACGGGAGGCAATCTGCGCTATGTGGTATACATACCCTACGCGACTTCAGAGAGTACAGGCCTTCCGTTAAAACCAGAAGCTCCCGGAATGCCATGGATCATGGACCCCGGAACACATCGGGCGCATATTATGATCAATCCTCCTCCGAAGAAAGATTAGAAGATTGGAAGATTGGAATTCATTATGAACTACAAAACCCGGCCGGGGCCGGGTTTTGTTACACTTTCAATCTTCTAATCTTTTGATTTTCCAATCTTTTACGTTGCCCAGGTCTTTCCATTGCCTGCTTCTGATAGTGGGATACATCCTTTGTAAGCGCCCGGAACCGCAACATACTGCAGTACCTGGGTAGCTCCCGCCTCTGAGGTAAAGAAGCCTAACATCGTAAGTTCCTTCGTCATCAAAATGAAAGGTCTCTTTGGAGCAGGCTTTATATTCTTTTCTGCTTCAACGGCTGCATCGTGATTCTTCTTCACAAAGGCGGCCTGCTTCTCAGGATCAAGTTCTATGAACGGATCACCATACTCCTTCTTAGCTTCTTCATCAAAAGCTTTAAGACTTTCTAAGTAATGATCCTGATCTTCTTTCTTATAAACATCTTTTAACATCAGGTCGATGAACCCCGGAACCCCGGTGTCCTTTGCTCCAGGGGTATCCGTTTTTGGAATAATTATTTCGGCTACCTGGCCAACCAGAATACCTTGTTCTTCCGTCAAGAAAACAGGCTTCCAATCGATAGTAGGTTTGGCGGCGCAACCTTTGAGTACACCCATGATGGCGGGGGCTGAAACCACCCCTCCCATGATCCATGCGGTCCGTTTTAATGCTTCTCTACGATCCATAGTAATGTGTTGTTTGAATCTGTTAAATATTATTCTTCTTCAATTCATTTACGGCATAATCAGCAGCCCTTGCCGTAAAGGCCATATAACCAAGCGATGGGTTATGGCACGCGGCAGAGGTCATGAACGAACCATCCGTTACAAATACATTTTTGCAGGCGTGAACCTGGTTCCACTTGTTGAGCACGGAAGTCTTCGGATCTTTTCCCATTCTTGCAGTACCCATCTCATGTATACCCAGACCAACACCAGTCTCCCTGTCGAAGGTGTGTATATTCTTAAATCCTGAAGCCTCCAACATTTCCGCTGCATCAGCGGCCATGTCCTTGCGCATTTTCAATTCATTGTCACGCAATATCGCATCAAAAGTAAGAGTAGGTAAACCGTACTTGTCTTTCTTCTCTTTGTTGATCACCACGAAGTTTTCATGATACGGAAGGATTTCACCGAATCCACCCATACCAACCGTCCACTTCCCTGGTTTAGAAACAGCATTTTTGAGATCAGCGCCAATGCTGAGTTCACTCACCAGGCTACTCCATCCCTGACGGCTTGCACCACCCTGGTAACCAAAACCTCTGATGTAATCGCGCTTATCTTTTCCAATGTTTCGATAACGTGGGATATAAAATCCATTCGCCCTTCTTCCGGAATAGTATTGATCCTCAAAGCCATCTGCATCACCACCGGCACCGACACTGAGGTGGTGGTCCATGATATTGTGCCCCAATTCCCCACTATCATTCCCTAAACCATTCGGGAAACGGTTAGAAATCGAGTTCATCATGATAAATGTTGACCCAAAGGTGGAGGCACAAAGGAAAATCACTTTAGCGTAAAATTCTACCTGCTCTCCAGTTTCTCCATCCAACACTTTTACGCCAGTAGCTTTTCCTTTTTTCTCATCATAGATTAATTCATGTACAATAGAGTTTGGCCGTAACGTCATGTTACCGGTTTTTTCCGCTGCCGGAAGCGTTGACGCATTACTGCTAAAGTATCCCCCATACGGACATCCACGGGAGCAGAGATTTCTGTATTGACAGGTGCCGCGTTGAGGACTGTGCGGAAGAGGCGCAGTAGCATGTGCAGTTCTTCCGATGGTTATTAAGCGGCCAAACTTATCTTTAACAGATTTCTTGAGGTCTAACTCCACACAATTCAATTCCATCGGAGGTAAGAATTTTCCATCCGGAAGCTGAGGTATATTTTCTACCTGACCGCTGACGCCGATGAAAGTCTCAACATAATCATACCAAGGTGAAATGTCTTTATAGCGAACGGGCCAGTCAACAGCAATGCCATCTTTAGCATTGGCTACAAAATCCATGTCACTCAGCCTATAGCTCTGACGCCCCCATGTTATTGATCTTCCCCCTACGTGATAACCACGCATCCAGTCAAAGCGATTTACTTCTGTATAGGGGTTTTCAAGGTCGTTTACAAACCAATGTTTAGTACTTTGCTGTATGGTGTAACCTGTTCGCGCCTGAACGCCCTGCTGTCTTAAATCTTCTTGTGTTGGACGCCCGGCATTGGGAAAATCCCATGGATCTTTTGTCGCGGTTGGATAATCTGGATGCTTTACCATCCGGCCCCGCTCTAGCACTAAAGTTTTCAACCCTTTCTCGGTAAGCTCTTTTGCTGCCCACCCCCCACTAATGCCCGTGCCTACAACAATGGCATCGTAGGTGTTTTCCTTTTCAGCGTCTATATTAAGATTCATAATCGATATAAAATTTGCCTAAAATTATACTATTCAATCGATTTATAAAGCAAATTACATCAATGGTAGGATAAAATTATCAGCGTTTAGAAAAGATTTAAATAGCTCATAAAAGGGTATAAAAGCATACACAAGTGCACCAACTAAAAATTCGAGGATAAAAGTGAGCGGTGAAACCAACTTACTCCTCCACAATCTCTGCAAGCTCCAGCCAGCGCATGGTTTTTTCTTCCACCATCCCGGATAGCTTTTGGATTTCCTCAGACCATTTTTGAAGTTGCTGATGATCGGTCGAACCATCTGTCAGTAATGCAGTGATTTCTGCTCTTTTCTTTTCCAGTGATTCAATTTCCTGTTGAAGGTTTTCGTACTCCTGTTTCTCTTTGTAGCTAACTTTTTTCTTTTCAGGCGGTTGAGTTTTCTCTTCCATAACCTGCTTCACAGGTTTGGTCACTGCTTCTGTTTCCTGTTCTCCGAGCCAGTCCCGGTAATCGGTATAATTGCCATTGAATAATCTGATTTTGCCATTGCCTTCAAAGATAAAGAGTTGATCCACCAAATGATCCATAAAGTATCGATCGTGAGAGACAAGCAGTAAACAACCGGAAAATTTCTCCAGGAAATCTTCCAATACATTTAGCGTATCAATATCGAAGTCATTGGTCGGCTCATCCAGAATGAGGAAGTTCGGGTTAGTCACCAGGAGTTTGAGCAACTGCAACCGCTTCTTCTCTCC